>Ga0065707_10082284_pt1 | contig 17401 bp, 14 predicted proteins | sample SwiRhicommuniRL3_FD_59094 | JGI IMG/M metagenome (GOLD analysis project Ga0065707, IMG submission 59094) | Switchgrass rhizosphere bacterial communities from Rose Lake, Michigan, USA - RL3 v2 (version 2) | ecosystem: Host-associated > Plants > Roots > Rhizosphere > Soil | place: East Lansing...
GAGAGGCGCAAGCCACTGCACCGCGACGCCGGCTGAAGCTTTGAGATTCGACGCGCTGAAGGAATAGTCGATGGGGGAGCCCGCCTTGTCGGTAAAGCGCGCGCCATCGCCCTGATAGAACACGTTACCGATGTCATAGAACAGACTCGCACGCGCGGTGGTCGCCCATTTCTCGGGCAACGGGAAAATGAGTTCCGAACGGCCGGTGACCAGGAGGTTGCCGCCATAAGGATTGCCGTTCTGATCCTTGGGACCCAGGCGGCTTTCGCGGAAGCCGCGAATGGAGTCAGGCCCGCCCGCGAAGAACTGCTTGTAGGGAGGCAACGCGGTGGTATCGCCCAGCGCATCGCCATAGCCGGCTTCCACATTGAAAGACAGCGCAAATTTCTTCCACAGCGGGAAATAGCGCAGACCCTGAATGCGCGTGGTCCAGTATTCCACGTCACTGCCGGGCGAAGTGGTCGAGACGGTAATCGAGTAAAGGCTGCCGCGGTTGGCGAAGATGGCGCGGTTGCGGGAATTGTAGCTCCAGCCGCCGATCAACTCCGCGGCCTTGAACTTAGTGCCGAATACCTGGATGGGGCCGAGGAAACTGTCCACGACCCGTTGGAAAGATTGCCCGTTACTCTGCACCCAGTCTATAGCCTGCTGTGCGCTGCCCTGGCCCGTCAATAACTGCGAGCTTTGCAGATTCACGCCGAACTGGATGTTCTGGTACTCGCTGATCGGATACCCGTAGGTGATGCCTGCCGAAATCGTTTGCGAATCGAGGTCGGATGCGGACGAAGTGAACTGCGTGGTGTCGCGATAGGCCACCGAGAAGGTGCGCGAAACGCCGTCGATAGTCGTATAGGGCTGGGTGTGCGAAAAGCTGTAGTTCTTGAAATAGCGGCCGGAATTCAGTTCCAGTGCAATGCGCTCGCCGCTGCCCATGAAATTGGCGTCGGTATAGGTGCCATTGAGAATGAAGCTCTGCGATTCCGAATAGCCGATACCGCCCGACAGCTGCGCGCTGGGACCTTCTTCGACATTGAATTCCACATCCACCAGGTCGGGCGAACCGGCCACCGGCGTGGTCTCGAACTCCACTTTTTTCACATAGGGCAGATATTGAATGCGCTGCTTGGAGCGTTCCAACGCCACGTTCGACAGCCAGCCGCCTTCGAGCTGGCGCATCTCGCGGCGCAGCACTTCGTCGTTGATTTTGTTCGCGCCGCCGAAGGTGATGTTGCGCACGTACACACGATTGCCCGGCTCGATGAAGAACGTGAGGGACACTTCGTTCTTTGCGTCGTCGGGCGTCGGCACGGGATCCACCTTGGCGAACGCATAGCCATCCGCGCCGAGGCGGTTCTGCAGCAGCTCCTGAGTGGAGGTGATCGCCTTGCGGTTGAAAATCTGCCCGGGCTTCACGAGCAGATAGCGTTTGAGCTCCGCTTCGGGCACCACGAAGGTGCCCGCGAGCTTGACTTCCGAGAGCTTGAAGACCTCCCCTTCATGCACGTTGATCGTGATGAAGATGTCTTCTTTCTCGGGCGCAATGGCCACCTGCTGGGATTCGATCTGGAAGTTCGCATAGCCGCGGTCCATGTAAAAGGAGCGCAGCTTCTCGAGGTCGCCTTGCAGGGATTCGCGCGAATAGCGGTCGTTCTGCTTGTACCAGGAGAGCCAGCCGGGCGTCTTCAATTCAAAATCGTCGATGACCTGCTTGTCCTTGAATCGGTCGTTGCCGACGATGTTGATCTGCCGGATCTTGGCGCGCTTGCCTTCCTTGATGTCGATTTTGATCTTGACGCGGTTGCCGGTCTCTTCTTCCACCTTGGTATCCACGCGCACGCCGTATTTGCCGCGGCTGAAATACATGTCCGTCAGATATTGGGTGACCTCATCCAGCACCGAGCGGTCGAAAGTCTTGCCGGTGGTGAGATTGGCCTGGCGCAGCATCTTCTGCAGGTCTTCGGTCTTGATGTCCTTGTTGCCGGTGATGTCGAAGCTCTCGATGGACGGCCGCTCGAGCACCACGACGACCAGCGTTTCCCCCTCGCGGCGCATCTGCACGTCCCGGAAGAAGCCGGTGTTGTAGAGCGCGCGGATGGCTTCACGCACGCGCCGCGCATTCAGGGTATCGCCGATGTTGACCGGCAGATAGTTATAGACCGTGCCTTCCGACACGCGCTGCAGACCTTCCACGCGGATATTCCCGACGGTGAAATCGGTATCCGGCGCCGACTGCGCCAGCGCAATTGTGCCCATCAATGACAGGACAAACGTAGCCAATAGGGCACGAGGCTTCATGCAGAACCGCCGCTGTGTCAGGAATTTTTCAATGGAACTGGCGCACGATGTCGTTGAACATCGCCACGCCCATGAGCAAGACGAGTAGCGCAATGCCGACCTGCTGGCCCAACATCTGCGCCCGCTCCGAAAGCGGCGCGCCTTTCAGCCATTCGACCAGCTGAAAGACGATCTGTCCGCCATCGAGGATAGGGATGGGCAGCAGATTCAAAAAACCAAGACTCAAAGAGATCAGCACCAGGAAACCGAGGAACGAGGCGACGCCGTCCGTTGCGGATTCGCCTGCAAATTCCGCGATGGAGAGAGGCCCGCTCAAATTCTTGAAGGAGACATTGCCACGCAACATGCGCCACACGAGCCGGGCCTGCAGCGCAGTCATGTCCCAGGCTTGCACTGCGGCGTATTGCAGCGAGCCGACGGGCCCGAGATCGGTATGAATGCGCATGCTGTCCGGATACGCCACGCCGGCAAGCCCCTTCACGAGCACCTGAATGCGGCCCACCGGGCGGCCATTTTCAGTGTCGGCTGCAGGAGTGACGCGCACATTGTTTTCAATTGTGCCGCGCCGATAGTGAATTAAAACAGGTACGCCAGGGCGCGCCGCAATGGCCGGCACCACATCCCGCACGCTCACGGTCTTGCCATCGATTTCCAATATGACATCGCCGCTTTTCAAGCCGGCAAGGTCCGCAGGACCGCCCGCTTTGACTTCGCCCAGTTGAGCAGGAACGAAAGGTTCCCAAAACCGGAAGCCGAGCCCTTTCATCAATTCGGGCGCTTCCGTCAGCTTGCGACGTTCCTGTGCATCGGGCACTGCAAGCGTCGTCACGCGCGTATCGCCGCCTTCGCTGCGTACCGCCAGAGCGACCTCACCATCGGAGCTCATTGCATCGAGCAGGCCAAAGACCACCTGCGATGTGCCGGCGACTCGATTGCCGTTGACGGCAAGAATTTCGTCGCCCGATCGCAGACCTGCGCGCGCCGCCACGGAGCTTTGCGTGACCTCGCCGACGACGGGCTTGATTTCATCCGTGCCCTGCGCCCAGGCCATGCCCCACAGCACTACTATGGCGAAGGCAAAATTGAAAGCCGGCCCGGCGAGCAATACGACGATGCGCTGCCATGGCGGCTTGCGCGTGAAGGAACGCGAAAGTTCGTGCGGCTCGACGGGCCCTTCGCGCTCGTCCAGCATCTTGACGTAGCCGCCCAGCGGCAGTGCGGCGATGACGTATTCCGTGCGATCGGGCCCGGCGATGCGTTTATACAACGGCTTGCCGAAGCCCACGGAGAATCTCAGAATTTTGAAACCGAAGCGGCGCGCTACCCAGTAATGCCCGAACTCATGCACCGTAACGAGCAGACTGACGGCTACGATGAACCACAATGCATACCAGACGATGTTCATGCGTGCGCCCCTAGTTGCTCTTGCGCCCGATGCCGTGCTTCGGCGTCTGCGGCCAATACGTCTTCAAGACTGGAAATACGCCCCCCGTTCATACTCTTAACGACGGCCTCAATGACTGCCGGAATCTCCAGAAAGTTCAACCTTCGCTCGAGGAATGCCTGCACCGCGACTTCATTGGCGGCATTGAGTATGGCGGGCTGCAGGCCGCCTGCCTTCGCCGCCGCCTGCGCCAGAGCCAGGCTGCGGAACCGTTCGCCGTCCGGCGCACAGAACTCTAACCGCGCCGTGCGGATCAGGTCGAGGAATTCTACACCGGAGGTGAGGCGTTGCGGCCACGCTAATGCATGCGAGATGGGCGTGCGCATATCTGGCGCGCCGAGCTGCGCGAGCACGGAGCCGTCCACGAACTCGACCAGCGAATGCACGATGCTTTGCCGGTGCACCACGATTTCAACCTGCCCGGCGCTCAAACCGAAGAGCAAACAGGCTTCGATCAGCTCCAGGCCCTTGTTCATGAGGGTGGCGGAATCGACGGAAATCTTGCGGCCCATGACCCAGTTGGGGTGGGCGCAGGCTTGGCTTGGCGTCGCGGTGGCGATGCGTTCCATAGGCCAGTCGAGGAAGGGGCCACCGGAGGCGGTCAGTAGAACCCGACGGACACCGGGCGGCGCAACGCCCGCGGACGCATCAGGAGGAAGACACTGGAAGATAGCGCTGTGCTCGCTGTCCACCGGAATCAGCGTTGCGCCGGAAGCGCGCACGGCGGCGAGTAGTAAAGGCCCCGCCATCACCAGGGACTCTTTGTTAGCCAATAGCAGCCGCTTGCCGGCACGCGCAGCGGCAAGCGTCGATTTGAGCCCCGCCGCGCCGACGATAGCCGCAACGACATATTGAGCGGCGGACATCGCGGCAATTTCCTCGAGCGAGGCAGGGCCGGCCAACACGCGTGTCGGCACGTTCGCTTTTGCGAGACGCTCGGTCAATTCACGCGCGGCGTCCGGGTCCGCCAGCGCCGCGTAGTCCGGTCGATATTGAATGACCTGTTGCGCCAGCTTTACGGCGTCGCGATGCGCGGCGAGCGCCACCACTTTGAATTTATCCGGATGTTGAGACAGAACATCCAGCGTGCTCGCGCCTATGGAGCCTGTGGAGCCGAGAATGGCGACGCCAATCACGCAATGACTCCCAACGCAATCAATCCGAACAACAGCGCGGGCGCCGCGGCCGTGATGCTGTCGATGCGATCCATTACTCCGCCATGGCCCGGGAACAGCGTGCCGCTGTCTTTTACGCCGGCATAGCGTTTGAGCAAACTTTCAGTGAGGTCCCCCACGATGGAGAACGCGATCACTCCCATGCACAACGGCAGAAAATGTATTGCAGGCACGGCAAACCAGGCGCTACCTGCAAAGGCGACCAGTGCGCTGAGCGCAATGCCCCCCAGTGCGCCTTCCCATGTCTTGCCGGGAGAGACACTGGGCGCCAGACGCAAGCGCCCGAAGCGGCGGCCGAATACATAACCGCCGATATCCGCCATCCAGACGAGCACAAACACGAACAATACCCACTCTGCGCCGCGCAGCGATCCGAGGCGTAGATGCGAGAGTGCAACCCATGCGGGCACCAACGCCAGAATACCGGCGAACGCAGCGGACCACGGCGCCACGCGGCGGGGCGCGAGCACAATCCAGGCAAACGCTGCCACCCACCAGGCGACGGCCACAGTCATCAGCACCCGCAATTTTTCGGGCGTTGCGGCGAACCGCCAGGCAAAGAACAGCAGCGCGCCGATCAACGCCACGTAAAGCAAGCGCGCAAAGGAATTTGAGATACGGAGTAGCGCCGACCACTCCCACGCGCCCACCAGAACCAGCGCAGTCAGCACGACCAGGGTCGCAGCCGCCGGCAACAGCAATATCACCGATACCAGAGCGCCGCCGAGCAAAGTGGCGGTGACGATGCGTGTGTGCAGATTGCTTTTCACTGCGCGGCCGTCTGCCCGAAACGGCGTTCGCGGGAGGCAAAAAAAGCAAGCGCCGCATCGAGCTCCGCCACGTCGAATTCGGGCCAGAGCCGGTCGCAGAAATAGAGCTCGGTGTAGGCAAGATCCCAGAGCAGAAAATTGCTGATGCGGCGCTCGCCGCCCGTGCGGATGAACAGGTCGGGCTCGGGCACGCCCGCGAGCGCGAGCTCTGCGCCGAAGCGAGCCTCGGTAATATCCTGTGGGAGCAGTGCGCCTTGCGAACACTGTTCAGCCAGTTTTTGAGCGGCCTGCACCAGATCCCACCGTCCGCCGTAACTTACGGCTATTTGAAATTTGAGCCCATCGTTGCCGGCTGTCTTGACTTCAGCTGCTGCGATCCTTGCCTGCAAGCGCACGCTCAAGTGCTTGCGATCTCCAATGAACGCGATGCGCACGCCGCTCGCGTGCAGCTCCGCCACTTCGCGATCGAGCGCCTCGAGGAACAAGCCCATCAGACTCGACACCTCCTCCTGCGGCCGCCGCCAGTTCTCGCTCGAAAACGCAAACACCGTCAATGCCTCGACGCCGCGCCTGGCGCACTCCTTGATGGTCATGCGCACCGGCTCGAGGCCCGCCTTATGCCCCGCCGACCGTGGCGAGCCGCGCGCCGCCGCCCAGCGACCATTTCCGTCCATCACAACTGCGATATGGCGAGGAAGCCTCACGCCGCACCCCTCACCCGCCCTTGCCTGCGGCAAGGCACCCTCTCCCACAAGGGGAGAGGGTAGCAATGAAAAACTCATTCAAACCTGCATGATCTCTTTTTCTTTGCCCGCGAGCAGCTGGTCGATGTCGGCGATGTGCTTGTCGGTCAGCTTTTGCACCTCCGTCTCCGCGCGGCGCTCGTCATCCTGCGAGACGAGCTTCTCCTTCAGCATTTCCTTGATGTCGCTCATCACGTCGCGGCGCACGTTGCGCACGGAAACGCGGGCGGCCTCTGCATCGGCGCGCACGACTTTCGTGAAATCGCGGCGGCGCTCCTCGGTGAGCGGCGGCATGGGGATGCGGATCACCGCGCCGGCGGACATGGGCGTCAAGCCGAGGTCCGATTTATGGATCGCCTTCTCGATGGCCTGCACCATAGTCTTCTCATAAGGCGCGACGACGAGCGTGCGCGCATCTTCCACGTTGATGCTCGCAATCTGCTGCAGCGGCGTCTCGGAGCCGTAATAGTCCACTTTCAAATGCTCGAGCAGACTTGGGTGCGCACGCCCGGTACGCAGTTTCTTCAGATCCGTCTGAAAGGCCTGCACGCACTTGAGCATGCGTTGCGTCGCGTCTTTTTTGAGATCGTCCAGCATGGTGGTGGAGCCCTTTGCTTACTCGAATGTGACCAAGGTGCCGAGGTCCGCGCCCCGCACGATGCGCGGCAGGTCGCCGGCATTATTGAGATTGAACACCCGCAAAGGCAACCGGTTGTCGCGGCACATGACGACGGCAGTGGCGTCCATCACGTTCAGCTTGTCCGTGAGCACCTTGTCGAAGGTGAGGCGCGCATAGCGCGTGGCGTGCGGATTGCGCACGGGATCCTCAGAGTACACGCCATCCACCTTGGTGGCTTTCAACAACAGGTCTGCGTCGATCTCAATGGCGCGCAGGCTGGCGGCGGTGTCGGTGGTGAAGAACGGATTGCCGGTGCCGGCGGCGAAAATGACGATGCGATTTTTTTCCAGGTGCCGCACGGCGCGGCGGCGGATGTAGTCCTCGCACACCTGATTGATGCGGATGGCGGAGAGCACGCGCGCGTACAGCCCCAGACTTTCGAGCGCATCCTGCAGGGCGAGTGAATTCATGACGGTGGCGAGCATGCCCATGTGATCGGCCGTCACGCGGTCCATGCCTGCGCGGGCGAGACCTGCGCCGCGAAAGATATTGCCGCCGCCAATGACGATGGCGACCTGCACACCCAGCTCGGAGATCTCCTGAATTTCCCCGGCAACGCGACGAATCACCGCAGGATCGATGCCGTAGTCCGCCCCGCCCAGCAAAGCCTCGCCCGAGAGCTTCACGAGGATTCTTTTAAATTGCGGCCCGGACTCGCTCATGCCCTTACCTCATACAGAAAAAACCCCGCCGTGGCGGGGTTTCGATTTACGCCTTGCTCAGTGCCGCGTGGGTCCGCCCGCACTGCTTTTGACCTGCGCCATGACCTCGGCGACGAAATCTTCCTGTTTCTTCTCGATGCCCGCGCCCACTTCGAAGCGCTCGAACGAGCCGACCGTGGCGCCCGCAGTCTTCAGTAGCTTTTCGATGAGCACGTCGGGGTCTTTTACGAACGGCTGCCCGGTGAGCGCAAGCTCATTGAGCGATTTGCGCAACCGACCTTCCACCATCTTCGCGACGATCTCCGGCGGCTTACCTTCGCCCAGCGCCTGCTCGGTCAGGATCTCACGTTCCTTGGCGACGACATCCGCGGGAATATCCGCCGGCGTGCGGTATTTGGGATTGCTCGCCGCCACGTGCATGGCAAGATCGTGCGCCAGCGTGGCGTCGCCGCCTTCCACCGCCACCAGCGCGCCGATGCGCGTGCCGTGCACATAAGCGCCCAGCGCGCTTTTCGAGATGAGCACCGCAACGCGACGCACGGAAATGTTCTCGCCAATCTTCGCGACCAGCGCGCGGCGGCGCTCTTCAATGGTTTCGCCGGTGTCGAGCTTTACTTCCAGCAGCTGCGCAACCGAGGCCGGGCGGGCGGCCAGCGCCTGTGCCGCTACCTGTTGCACGAAGCCGCGAAAATCCTGCTCGCGCGCGACGAAATCCGTTTCGCAATTGACTTCGACCATTGCGGCCGAGTGGCCGTCCTTTGCCTTTTCGATGCCGATAATGCCTTCGGCCGCTACGCGCGTGGCTTTCTTGTCGGCCTTGGCGAGCCCCTGCTTGCGCATAAGCTCGGCCGCGGCATCGAGATCGCCTTTGGTTTCGACCAGCGCTTTCTTGCACTCCATCATGCCCGCGCCGGTGCGCTCGCGAAGCTGCTTCACCGCGTCCGCTGAAATGCTCATTCCTTGGCTACCTCTGGCGTTGCGGCCGCTTCCACGGCCTCAACTCCTTCCACCGTGTCGTCGAGATCTTCATCTTCGCCCGTGGTATCCGCGACACCGGCCGGCAATTTGACCGAAGCTGGCAAACGGCGACGCACCGGCGCTTTCTTGTTGCGCACGTTGGCCGCAGGCCGCTGACGCCCGCGCGCGGATTTCTTCTTGGGCTGGCCGCCTTCGTCCAATTCGACGAATTCGTCTTCGCTGACGGCTAAGGCAGGCGCGGAGGCCTTGCCTTCGATCACGGCATCCGCCATGCCCGAGGCATAGAGCTGAATGGCGCGCATGGCATCGTCATTGCCGGGGATCACGTATTCCACGCCTTCCGGCGTGCAGTTGGTGTCCACGACTGCGACCACGGGAATGCCGAGTTTCTTGGCTTCGGTGATCGCGATCTTCTCGTGGCCCACGTCCACGACAAAGATGACATCCGGCAGGGATTCCATGTTCTTGATGCCGCCCAGGCTTCTGTCGAGCTTGATCATCTCGCGGCGCAGCTGGGTGGCTTCCTTCTTGCCGCGCTTGTCGAGCCGGCCGTTCGCCGCAAGCTCGGTGATATCCGCCAGCCGCTTGATGGACTGCCGGATGGTCTTGAAATTGGTCAGCATGCCGCCGAGCCAGCGCTGGTTCACGAAGGGCATGCCGCAGCGGTTGGCCTCGCTTTGCACAGCCTCGCGCGCGGAGCGCTTGGTGCCGACGAACAGCACTTTGCCGCCGTCCGAGACGGTGTTCTTCACGAAAGCCGCCGCCTGCGCATAAAGCGGCTGCGTCTTTTCGAGGTTGATGATGTGGATTCGGTTACGTTCGCCGAAGATGAAAGGGGCCATCTTCGGGTTCCAGAAGCGGGTTTGGTGTCCGAAATGGACTCCCGCTTCCAGCATCTGTCTCATGGACACGCCGGGCATATATGCAGCTCCTGTTTGGGTTGGGCCTCCGCGACATCCCGGGCAGCCATTCTCTTGCGAGAACACCCAGCCGACCGGTGTATATGATGCGCGTGTGGTTTCGTTGCCAAAAAAGGCCGCGCTTTATACCATGAAGCTCCCACTGGAACAACGCTTTGTCAGTCACCGTCAAATCCCCGGAAGAGCAGCAGAAAATGCGTGTCGCAGGGCGGCTTGCGGCCGAAGTGCTGGACATGATCGGGCCGCACGTCGTCCCGGGGGTCACTACGGACGAGCTGGATCGGCTGTGCTACGAATACATCGTGAATGTGCAGGGGGCCATTCCCGCCAACGTCAACTACCGCGGATTTCCGAAGACCATCTGCACCTCGGTCAATCACGTGGTGTGTCATGGCATTCCCAATGACAAGCGCCTCAAGGCCGGCGACATCGTCAATATCGACGTTACGGTCATCAAAGATGGCTTCCATGGCGACACCAGCCGCATGTACTTCGCGGGCAAGCCGCCGGTGCATGCGCAACGTTTGAGCGACACCACTCGTGAGGCCATGTGGCGCGGCATCGAGGCGGTGAAGCCGGGGACGCGGCTGGGGGATATCGGGCACGCGATTCAGAAGTTCGTCGAGTCCCGCGAATACTCCGTGGTTCGCGAATACTGCGGGCACGGCATCGGGAAGATCTATCACGAAGACCCGCAGGTGCTGCATTATGGGGAGCCCGGCACCGGCTATCAGCTGAAAGCCGGGATGACATTCACCATCGAGCCGATGGTCAATGCCGGCAAGCGGCATGTGCGGCTGCTGCCCGATGGATGGACGGTCATCACGAAAGATCATTCTCTATCGGCACAGTGGGAGCACACTATCCTGGTGACTGAGAACGGCTACGAAGTGCTCACCCTCGGAGCACAAGATGAGCGACAACGTCGAGTCGCTTAAAGAAACGCTGCGGCGCGGGCACGAAGAGCTCAAAGCCCGGTTCTTCGCGGAAGAATCGGTAGACGAGCTCGTACATGCGCGCGCTGCGCTCGTCGATACGGTATTACGCGAAGCGTGGAAGGGGGAGCAATCGCTGGCGCTCGTGGCCGTCGGCGGCTATGGGCGCGGCGAGTTACATCCGTGCTCGGACATCGACCTCCTGCTCCTCACGCCACAGCCTCTCGATGCGCAGAGTCGCGCGCCGGTCGAGCAATTCATCGCATTCCTATGGGATATCGGGCTCGAAGTCGGGCATAGCGTTCGCACCGTTGAGGAGTGCGCGCAGGAATCCGCTAACGATGTCGGCGTCATGACTACGCTGCTCGAAGCGCGGCTCGTCGCGGGCAATGCCGCGCTGCTCGAGAAGATGCATTGCGCATTGAGCCCCGAGCATATCTGGCCCGTAAAAGATTTTTTCGAAGCCAAGGTTCAGGAGCAGACCGAGCGGCATCTGAAAGCCAACGATACGGCATACAACCTCGAGCCGAATGTAAAGACCGGCCCCGGCGGCCTGCGCGACATTCAAACCATCGCCTGGGTCGCCAAGCGGCACTTTGGGGTCAACACGCTCGATGAATTGGCGACGCACGAGTTCTTGACCAGCACGGAGCTGCGGCGGCTGAAGCATGCGCAGGCCTTCTTATGGAAGGTACGCTTTGGCTTGCACGCGCTCACCGGACGCCGCGAAGACCGGCTGCTGTTCGATCACCAGATTACGCTCGCCAAGGCGTTTGGCTATGAGGATGCCTCCTATACGCTCGCGGTAGAGCAATTGATGCAGCGGTACTACCGCACGGTGATGGATGTCAGCCTGCTCAATGAATTGCTTCTGCAGCTGTTCCGCGAGGCGATTCTGGGCGGCGATGAAGCGCCGCGACCGCTGAACGCCCGCTTTCACGTGCGCAACGGTTCGCTCGAAGCGGTGAGTGATGAAGTGTTCGTGCGCAATCCCGCTACGATGCTCGAGCTCTTTGTCCTGCTGCAGCAGAATCCGGATATTCGCGGCGTTCGCGCCGCCACCATGCGCGCGGTGGGCCGCAGCCTCTGGGTGATCGATGAGGAATTCCGCCAGAACCCGCGCCATCACCGTCTGTTTCTCGACATCTTGCGCGCGCCGGTCGGCGTGACGCACGAATTGCGACGCATGAACACCTATGGCGTGTTGGGCCGCTACATCCCGGCGTTTGGCCGCATCGTCGGGCGCATGCAGTACGACCTGTTTCACGCGTATACGGTGGATGCGCACACTTTATTTGTCGTGGGGAACCTGCGGCGGTTTGCGATTCCGCGCTACGACCATGAGCTCCCCGAGCTGTCGCGCATCATGCAGCAGTTGCCGAAGCAGGAAATCGTTTATCTGGCTGCGCTGTTCCATGACATCGCCAAGGGACGTGGGGGCGATCATTCGGATCTGGGCGCGGTGGACGCGGAAGCGTTTTGTCTGGAGCAGGGTCTCACCCGCTATGACGCGCGGGTAGTCGCGTGGCTGGTGCGCAATCATCTCGTGCTGTCGATTACCGCGCAGAAGCAGGATATCGGCGACCCCGAGGTCATCAACGACTTCGCGCGCAAGATGGGCGATGAGGCGCACCTCGACTATCTCTATGTGCTCACTTGCGCGGATGTGCGCGGCACGAATCCAAAATTATGGAATTCCTGGAAGGCCTCCCTGTTTCATGAGTTCTACGAGCGGGTGAAGCGGGCCTTGCGGCGCGGCGTGGAAAGCCCGATCGATCAGGAAGAGCTGGTGCGGGAGACGCAGGAGGCCGCGAAACGGTTATTGATCGAACGACAGATCGCGCTGGCGGACATCGAGCGCGTATGGGCACGGTTCTCGCCCCCCTATTTTTTACGGCATTCGCCGGATGAAGTGGCATGGCATACGCAATTGCTGGCGGAGCGCGAGCTCGACTCCGATGAACCACTGATCGCCCTGGAGCCGCGCAGCCGCGGCGGCAGCACGGGTGTGCTGGTTTTTGCCCGGGCGCGCCGGCATGGATTTGCGCGCACGACGGCTGTGCTGGATCAGCTCGGCTTTACGATTGTGGATGCCCGTATCACGCCGGCCGGAGACCGGTTCAGCCTCGATCTCTATCACGTGCTCGAAGACGACGGGGCGCCGATTACGGATGAGGATCGCGAGAATGAGATCGAGCGGGCGTTGTGGCATTCGTTGCAACAGCCCTACGACACGCCGTTTTCAGTTTCGCGCCGCGCGCCGCGCCAGGCGCGGATGTTTCATACGGCGACCCTTATTGCGGTGAGTGTGGATGAGAGGAATCAGCGCTCGGTGCTCGAGCTTACGGCCGGCGACCGTCCGGGCCTGCTTTGCGATATTGGACGCGTACTGATGGATGAGCGCATCGAACTGCGCGCGGCAAAGATCATGACGGTGGGCGAGCGCGCCGAAGATGTGTTCTACCTGACGGATTTCGCCAATCTCCCGCTGGATGAGGATGCCGCTCAACGCCTGAAAGATCGCCTGATGCAAGCGCTCGACCGGCGGCAGGCCGCCCAGCACCCGTAGGTGGGGCTGAGTCTGCGAAGCCCGACCTGCCAGGAACTGCTGGACGCGCCCGGCGCGCATCGGCACCATTGCGCCCCGATGCACAACCTCCAACCCATCATCGACGCCGCTTACGAGCGGCGTCAGGAAATTACGCCCTCTTCAGTCGATGCCGCGCTTGCGAAGGCACTGGACGAATGCCTGCAAGGCCTCGACACGGGCCAGCTGCGAATCGCCGAGAAGCGCGACGGGCTCTGGGTCGTAAACGAATGGCTGAAGAAAGCCGTGCTGCTGAACTTTCGCACCCGTGACAACAAAGTAATCGACGCCGGCTACACCCGCTTCTATGACAAGGCGCCGCTGAAATATGCGGGCATGAGCGAATCGCAGCTGCACGCGGGCGGCACACGAGTAGTGCCGCATGCCATCGTGCGCAAAGGCGCGTATGTCGCGCCCAACGTGGTGCTGATGCCGAGCTACGTGAACATCGGCGCATATATCGATTCCGGCACGATGGTCGATACCTGGGCCACCGTGGGCTCGGGTGCGCAGATTGGAAAGAATGTGCATCTGTCCGGCGGCGTAGGCATCGGCGGCGTGCTGGAACCATTGCAGGCCGCGCCCACGATTATCGAAGACAACTGTTTTATCGGCGCACGATCGGAAATTGTCGAAGGCGTGATAGTCGAAGCCGGCTGCGTAATATCGATGGGCGTGTTCATCGGCCAAAGCACGCGCATTTACGATCGCGCCAGCGGGCAAACCCTGCAGGGGCGGGTGCCGGCAGGCTCGGTCGTCGTGCCCGGCTCCCTGCCCTCTTCCGACGGCCGCTATTCGCTCGCCTGCGCCGTCATCGTCAAACGCGTGGACGCGCAGACGCGCGCCAAGACTTCCATCAACGATCTGCTGCGCAGCGCGGAGTAATTCCAATGATTCGTCTTTTTTCTCGCTTGATGCCGCGCGAGCGCCGCTTCTTTGAGCTGTTCGACCAGCATGCCGGGCTCGTGCTGCAGGCTAGCGGGGTATTGATCGAGCTGCTGCGCGGATACGACGAGCGCGAGCGGCGCACCGAGCGCATCGCGCGCATTCTGGAATTGGAGCACGGCGCCGACAAGGTCACGCGCGAAACGATGTCATTGCTGCATCAGACTTTCGTCACGCCGTTCGATCGGGATGATATCCACCGCTTGATTTCGCGCATGGACGACGTGCTGGATTCGATTCAGGACACCGCCGAGGCGCTGCAGCTCTACGACATCGAGAGGCTCACACCGGAAGCCGTGCAGCTCGCCGAGCTGCTGCGCGAGTGCTGTGTGCGGATGCAGGGGGCCGTGCATCAGCTTGCAACGCTCGAGGACTCCGAGCTCGTGCTGCGCTTGTGCCTGGAAATAGACTCGCTCGAGTCGCAGGCCGACCGCGTGCTGCGCGCCGCAGTATCGAAATTGTTCCGGGAGGAAAGCGACGTGCGGCAGCTGATCAAGCTCGAGAATATTTATCAACTGCTCGAGTCCGCCACTGACCAGTGCGAGGACGTCGCCAACGTGATTCAGGGCGTCGTGCTCGAAAACGCCTGAGGATGGATATCTCGCACAGCTTCATGCTGCTCGTCATGCTGGTGGCGCTCGCGCTCGCCTTCGATTTCCTCAATGGCTTTCACGATGCGGCCAATTCCATCGCCACGGTCGTCTCCACGGGCGTGTTGCGGCCTTATCAGGCGGTCATCTGGGCGGCCTTCTTCAACTTCGTGGCGGTCGCCATATTTGAATTAAAAGTGGCGGCCACGGTGGGCAAAGGCATCATCTCGCCGGAATTTGTCGATTCGCGCGTCATCTTCGGCGCGTTGATCGGGGCCATCGCGTGGAACGTGATCACCTGGTATTACGGCATTCCCTCAAGCTCATCGCACGCCTTGATTGGCGGCATGATCGGCGCCGCGATCGCCAAAGCCGGCCCGGGCTCGCTGCTGTTGCCGGGCATCCTGAAAATCACGGCCTTTATCGTGATCTCGCCGATATTGGGGCTGACGCTCGGCGCATTGATCATGGTGACGGTGTCGTGGCTGTTTTTCCGCTCCACGGCGCGGCGCGTGGACCGCTGGTTCAGGCGGCTGCAGCTTGTTTCCTCGGCGCTCTACAGCATAGGACATGGCAGCAACGATGCGCAGAAGACGATGGGAATCATCTGGCTGCTCTTGATCTCCGCCGGCGTCACGACGCGCGAGCATTTGCCAATGTGGGTCATCATCAGCTGCTACACCGCCATTTCGCTCGGCACCTTGTTTGGCGGCTGGCGTATCGTAAAGACGATGGGACAGAAGATCACGAAGTTGCGACCGGTCGGAGGCTTCGCGGCGGAGAGCGGCGGCGCTATTACACTGTTCCTCGCTTCCAGTCTCGGCGTGCCTGTCTCAACTACTCATACCATTACCGGCGCCATCATCGGCGTTGGAGCGGCTCAGCGTGCCTCTGCCGTGCGTTGGGGGGTGGCTGGAAACATCGTCATGGCCTGGGTCATCACCATCCCTGCGGCGGCGGCCATTGCGGCAGTCGCCTGGTATATCTCTGAATGGATTTTTTGATTCAGCGGGCGGCCGACGCCTCGCCGCCCAAGCCCACCATCAATTCTGCCGTATCGGCAAGGCGCTTGGCGCGCGCCCTGACGACACCCATTCGCGCACGTTGCGCAGTTCTCTCAGCATCGAGAGCCTGCAGTACGCCGACGTTTCCCGCGCTGTAGCTGTCTCGCGTGAGGGCAAGGCTCGATTCAGCCGCGGCCAGTGCCTGCTCCTCGGCGGCAATCTGTTCTGCGTCATGCTCGAGCGAGGTCAGTACGTCGGCAATCTGACCGAACGCGGACAGCACGGTCTCCTCGTACTGCGCCAGCGCAGCTTGACCGGCTGCGATAGAGGCACGGCGCTCGGCACGCAGACGTCCCCCATTGAAAAGCGGCGCAGTTATATTTCCCAGCAGCGAAAATGCTGCGCTGCCTTGGCCGAACAGCGTACTCACCGTGATGGCCTGCTCGCTCAGCGAACCACTGAGTTTGAGTTGCGGATAAAGATTGGCAGTGGCAAGACCGATAGCAGCGGCGGCCGCGCGCACCCTGGCCTCATCCGCACGAATATCCGGACGGCGCCGCGCGAGTTCGGAGGGCAACACCAAAGGCACATTGGCCGGCGGCGCAAACGAGGCCAAATCGAAATCCGGCGGCGCCCACCCGCCCGGCGCCTGACCGACGAGCACCGCCATGGCGTGCCGTGCGGCGCTCAAGGATTGCCGCAACGGCGGCAGCAGCGTTTGATCCTGCGCGAGTTGGCTTTGCGCCGTCAGCAAATCCACGCGCGCCACTGATCCCGCCCGCAAGGCTTTTTCCACCAGATCCGCATTGTGCCGGTCCTCGGCCACGATGCCTTCCACGGTGCGGATCTGTTCGCGCGCAGCGGCTATCTCAAAAGCCTGCAACACCACGTTGCCAATGAGGGCGAGCCGCGCGGCCTCGAGCGCGCTATCGCGAACATCGGCAAGCGCCTGGCGCTGCGCAATACCGCTACGCACGCCGCCGGCGTAATCCAATACGTAGCTGACATTGACGCCAATGGAATAGGCAGTGAATGGCGGAAATGCCGACGCATTGGATCCCAGGAATGCCGCACCGTATTTTTGCCGGCCACCGCTTGCGGCCAGCTCCGCGCTCGGCAGGCGCGCGCCGCGACTGGCCGCAATAAGCTCCTGCGCCTCTTTGAGACTGGCTTGCGCGGCGGCGAGGCTGCGATTGCCGGCGAGCGCTGCTGCCACGGTGGCGTCAAGCTCGGGGGAATTGAATTCCTCCCACCATTGTGAAGCGGCGTTTTGCCCTGTCACCATCGATACATTGGACAGAGCCTCATCCGTATAGCGGTCCGGCAGCGCAATAGCGGTGGATCGGAGCTCGGGCGCGCCAACACAAGCACACAGCAACAGGCTCCCCATCGTCGCCGGGATGACAGCACGTGGATTTTTCATTCGATCGCCACCTGGGAAACGCCGGGCATTGGCTTGGCGCGGCGGATGAAGAACAGCAATGGCAGCACCAGCAACGTGAGAATTGCCATCAGACGGAATGCGTCAAGATAGGCAATCCAGCTGGCCTGCGTCGCCACGCCCGCACTCAGTGCGGCCACGCCTGCCGGCGTTGCGAGCTGCGCGCTCAACTGCGCCTGGTGAATCTGCATGCCGTATGGGTTGATGCTTTGCACCAGCTGCGCGTGCGCGAC
>Ga0065707_10082285_pt1 | contig 17398 bp, 16 predicted proteins | sample SwiRhicommuniRL3_FD_59094 | JGI IMG/M metagenome (GOLD analysis project Ga0065707, IMG submission 59094) | Switchgrass rhizosphere bacterial communities from Rose Lake, Michigan, USA - RL3 v2 (version 2) | ecosystem: Host-associated > Plants > Roots > Rhizosphere > Soil | place: East Lansing...
CCGCCGCCGCCTCGATTCACTATCGAGGCGGCGTTTAATAGCTCTCCATCGAGCCACAGGCCGGGCGGCGTCGTCGTCCGACCTTTTCTTTTGGTAGGATGCGACGCGCCGGCGGCATGGCGCGGACAGTCTTTTCAGCACTCATGGTCGACATCCAACTCTTGCACAAGGGCGCCCAGCGCCCCGCACCGGACCAGGTGCTGCTCGATATCGCCGATTACGCACTCACCTACACCGACGCCAGCGAGGCGGCATACGAGACGGCTTTCTATTGCCTGATGGATACGCTTGCCTGTGGCTTCCAGGCGTTGCGATACCCGGCCTGCACCAGGCTCATGGGACCGGTCGTGCCAGGTGCCACCATGCCGGGCGGTGCGCGTGTGCCAGGGACCTCGTACGAACTCGATCCGGTGCTGGCAGCTTTCAACATCGGCGCCATGATTCGCTGGCTGGATTTCAACGATACCTGGCTGGCGGCGGAGTGGGGTCATCCGTCCGATAACCTGGGCGCCATTCTCGCGGTGGCTGATTACCTGTCGCGACGCAACGCTGCGCAAGGAACACAGCCGCTGCTTGTGCGAGATGTACTGACGGCGATGATCAAGGCGCACGAGATCCAGGGCGTCACCGCACTCGAGAACAGTTTCAATCGCGTCGGCCTCGATCACGTGCTGCTGGTGCGGATCGCTTCCACTGCCGTTGCAAGCGCAATGCTAGGCGGCACGCGCGAGCAGGTAAGCAACGCAGTTTCGAATGCATGGATAGACGGCGGATCCCTGCGTACTTACCGTCATGCTCCCAACACCGGCTCGCGTAAAAGCTGGGCTGCAGGCGATGCCACCAGCCGCGCAGTGCGGCTTGCACTGATCGCGTTGACGGGAGAGATGGGATATCCGTCTGCACTGTCCGCGACGACCTGGGGATTCCAGGACGTGCTGTTCCAGGGCAAGGCGCTTGTCTACAAACAGAAGTTCGCCAGCTACGTGATGGAGAACATCCTGTTCAAGATTTCGTATCCGGCCGAGTTCCATGGCCAGACGGCGGTCGAAGCTGCGGTAGCACTGCATCCCGAAGTGCGCGACCGGATCGACCGCATCAGTCACATCGTCATCGAAACGCAGGAGTCGGGAGTCCGCATCATCGACAAGACCGGACCGCTGGCGAACCCGGCCGACCGCGATCACTGCATCCAGTACATGGTGGCGGTGGGCCTGATCTTCGGGCGACTTACCGCCGAGGACTACGAGGATTCTGTCGCCCTCGATCCACGAATTGACCAATTGCGCTCAAAAATGGCAGTTCGCGAGAATGTGCACTTTACAGAAGACTATTATGCTGCCGACAAACGCTACATTGGCAACGCAGTGCAGGTATTCTTCACCGATGGAACTGCCACGGCGCGTATCGCGGTGGATTATCCGATCGGTCATCGCAAGCGGCGCGCAGAGGGCGTGCCGGTCCTGGTGAGGAAATTCGAAGCGTCGGTGGCGGCGCATTTCCCGCCGCGGCAGACCGAATCGATCAAGGCTTTGTTCGCGGATCGCTCACGGCTCGAGCAGATGCCGCTGAACGAGTTCGTCGCGGGCCTGGTGAAGAATTGATGGAGCGCACGCTGATTGGGAACTCCGATGGAGCTCAGAAGAGTATGTCAGTGACATTCAGGGCACTGCTGGTAGGCGATCAATCGGAAAGCCACGTCCTGCTGAAGCGGCTGCTGGAAGGGTCCGATATCGCCATCGACGACCTGGTTCCCTACGGCCAGGTGCTGGCAAGCGTCGCTACACGCGCGCCCGACGTCATCATCGTGTTGCTCGACGGGGATATTGCGCCCCTCAGCGATACCTGCCGCTCGCTCAAAGTGAATCCGGCCACCGTGCTGCTGCCGCTGATCGCGCTGGCCAAATCGACTCGCCAACGGCTGGCAGCGTTCGACGCCGGCATCGACGACTACCTGACCTTCCAGGTGCGCCGCGAAGAATTCCTGATTCGCCTGCATTCGGTGATGCGTGCCAGCGCCGTGCGTCGCCAGCTCGCCGCCGAACAGGTGGCCCAGGAAGTGAAGCGGCACGAGCAGATCCGTGCGGCTTTCCGCCGCTACATCTCGCCGAAGGTGGCGGATCGGATCCTGGAGAATCCCGAACTGCGCGATTCGGTGTTTTCGGGATCGAATGTTCGCGCCCATGCCTCCGTGATGTTTGCCGACATGCGCGGCTTTACCGGTCTTTCTGAAAAGCTCAAACCTGCAGAAGTGGTCGAGCTGCTCAACGAATTCTTCGCGCTGCTGACCGAGATCACTTTCCAGTACGACGGCACCGTCTTCAACATGGCTGGCGACAGCTTGATGGTGGGCTTCGGCGTGCCGGTGGAACAGGACGACGGCCCGCTGCGAGCCGTGCTTGCGGCGCAGCTGATGCTGGACAAGTTCGCATCGCTGGCCCACCGGTGGAAGGAACGCCACGACATCGAGACCGGGCTGGGCATCGGCATCAACGTGGGCGAAGTGATCGCCGGCAACGTCGGTTCGCCGGTCTACATGAACTACACCATCATCGGCGACGCGGTGAACGTGGCGTCGCGCCTGGGCCAACGCGCCCGTGCCGGAGAAATGCTGTTCTCCGAAGCGGTCAAGATTTCGCTGGATGCTACCGGTTTCAATTGCAGTGCCCTGGCATTGCCACCCCTGGTCCTGCGCGGCCGCACCAGTCCCATCGATATCTACTGTGTGCCAACGGGGCACAGGATCGATTTCAGGACGCACTGACGGGACACTGCTCGCTGCCGCGAACAGTGTCCCCGGACTCCCGAGCAATGTCCCCGGACTTGCTATCAACCCACTAGCTCCGCTACATTCCCTCCATGTACTGCCGTTGGCGCTATTACTATTACTTTACCAACCCCCGGCCTGTTCCAGGCGCGGGGCGTGTTGGTTGAATGCGCTGACTTCTCAAGAACTGCCATCTCACTGATCCGCTCCGACACCGCCTGATACTCGCTGGGGGCAAGCGCGCAGAGGCTTCCCGTCGCTGGTACACGAGGTGTGTCATGAGTGTTTCCCCGATCGAAATTTCCCCCAATCTGGCCCCACAAAGCCCGACCCTGCAACGCGACCTGTCGATCGCGGTAGCCGCCGAATCCGCGGCGTCGATCGACGAGCGTGTCCGTAAATCTCTCGGCGCCCGCGCCGCCGGACTCCAGGAAGTCGTCGTCCTGTCGCAGACGCGTTACCTGGATCTGTCTACGTCGTCGCGGCGGCGGCTCGGTATCGCTCCCGGCCAGGTTCATGTGCAGCTGCGGCTCGTGATTGGCGATCTCGAACGCACATTGTCTGCCGACGAGGCGAATGAACTGCGCGACGCCGTAGTAGACATCCTGCACGAAGGAGCGGTACGAACCTGGGCGTCGCGCGAAATGCAGCTGTGAGGAACCTTCTCCCGCCCGCGCGATTGCTTGAGGACGATGGCGGCCGCATTAATTACAGTCACCGAGCAGGGCTTGTATTGCCCCCAGGCGGATTTCTACATCGATCCCTGGATGCCGGCGTCTCGGGCGGTCATTACGCACGCGCATGGAGACCACGCCCGTAGCGGCAGCGAACAGTATTTCGCGGCCGAACCAGGTGCGGGAATTCTGCGCCATCGACTGGGACGCGACCTTCCGCTGCAGCCGAAGGCCTACGGCGAAGTATTCAATATCGGGCCCGCGCAGATTTCCCTGCATCCAGCCGGTCATGTGCTCGGCTCCTCGCAAGTGCGAATCGAGATAGACGACGCCGTGTGGGTCGTCACCGGCGACTACAAGCGTGCTGCCGACCCGACTTGTACCCCCTTCACGCCGATTGCATGCGACGTGCTCATCAGCGAAGCGACGTTCGCTTTGCCTTGCTACAGCTGGCCGGACACGCGCGACGTGGTGGCCGAAATCTATCGCTGGTGGCACGCCAATCGGGAGCAGGGCATCGCGTCCGTGCTGTTCGCTTACGCTCTCGGCAAAGCCCAGCGAGTGCTGGCGGAGCTGACGGCATTCACTGACGAGCCTGTCTACGCACACGGCGCCGTGCTGCCGCTGGTCGAAGAATACCGGCACGCCGGCATAGCGATGCTGCCGACACTGCCCGTCGAGAAAACCAGGAAAGCCGACTACGCGGGCGCACTGGTGATTGCGCCGCCCAGCGCTGCCGGCAGCCCTTGGATGCGCCGCTTCGGCGATGCGTCGACTGGATTCTGCTCGGGCTGGATGCGTATTCGTGGGGCGCGTCGGCGTCGTGGCTACGATCGCGGCTTCGTGTTGTCAGATCACGCCGATTGGCCGGGCTTGCTGCAGACCGTCGCCGACAGTCGTGCCAAACGCGTGTTGCTGACGCATGGCTACAGCGATGCGCTCGTCCGTTATCTGCGCGAACAGAATGTCGATGCGGATGCATTGCGTACCGCCTACGGCGACGAAGAATGAAAGCGTTCGGCGAGTTGTACGAGCAGCTCGATTCGACCACGTCGATCAATGCCAAGCTCGCCGCACTGGTCCGGTATTTTCGTTCCGCGCCGGCGCACGATGCCGCGTGGGCCATCCACTTCCTGTCGGGTAGAAGGCTGAAGCGCGTCGTCGGCAGCGCCATGTTGCGTCAATGGCTGCTGGACGAGTCGGGATTGCCCGAGTGGCTGCTCGAAGAAACCTATTCGCAGGTGGGCGATCTGGCCGAGACCATTGCATTGCTGGTCGAGCGCGATGGAGCACGTCATCCATCTGAGCTCTCGTTGTCGGCGTGGCTGGAGCGGCTGCTGGGATTGCCGGGAATGACGCCCGCCGAACAGCAACTCAGTGTCGTGCAGTGGTGGAAAGAACTGGATGCCCGCGGCTGTTTCCTGCTCAACAAGATCCTGACGGGCGAACTGCGTGTCGGCGTGTCGGCCGGCATGGTGGAGCGAGCGCTCGCCGAAGTCACGCAACTGCCGCGGACGGTGATCGCTCACCGTCTCATGGGTGCATGGCAGCCGGGGCCGAAATTCTGGGCGTTCATCAATGCGCCCGCCGATGCGGCCGGCGATCGCTCGCGGCCCTATCCCTTTTGCCTGGCGTCACCGCTGGAAGCCCAGCCTGAAACGCTGGGGTCGGTCGCGGATTGGCTGGTCGAGTGGAAGTGGGATGGAATTCGCGCCCAGGTGATGCGTCGTGACGATGGCACTTACATCTGGTCGCGTGGCGAAGAACTGATCACCGATCGCTTTCCGGAAATCGTGCGTCGTGCAGCGGCGCTGCCACCGAACACAGTCGTCGATGGAGAGATTCTCGCGTGGCGCGACGGCGTGCGGCCGTTCGGCGAATTGCAGCAACGCATCGGCCGCAAGCAGCTCACTGCGAAAATCCTGGAAGCGACACCGGTGCAGTTGCTTGCCTACGACCTGCTCGAACTCGACGGGGAAGATCTACGTTCGCGCCCGCTGAGCGAGCGGCGCGAGTTGCTCGAACGGTTGCTGCAACAGCGTGACAACAGTTTCGATCTCTCGCCGTCGGTCGCAGCGGACGATTGGGATGCGCTGCGTGAGTTGCGTTCGGGCTCACGCGAGCGCTTCGTGGAAGGGATGATGCTGAAACGCCGCGATTCGACTTATGGCACCGGCCGCCAGCGCGGTGCCTGGTGGAAATGGAAAATCGAGCCGTACACCTTCGACGGAGTGCTCGTTTACGCCCAGCCCGGTCGCGGCCGACGCGCCAATCTTCTCACCGACTATACGTTCGCCGTGCACGATGGGCCCAAGCTGGTGCCGGTCGCCAAGGCCTACTCAGGGCTCACCGACGCTGAGATTGCGCGCGTGGACCGCTGGATACGCCAGAACACTGTCGAGCGCTTCGGGCCGGTGCGCTCCGTCAAGCCCGAACTGGTATTCGAGATCGCCTTCGAAGCCATCAACGAGTCGGGCCGTCACAAGTCCGGCGTCGCCGTGCGGTTTCCTCGCATAGCTCGTTGGCGCCAAGACAAGCCAGCGGCCGAAGCCAATACGCTCGCAGACCTGCGTGCGCTGCTGCGTGTCGACTCATCGAATCCGGACGACACGGCAGCGAGTGTCGAGCATGCACGCTAGGGCGCGGCGCTTGCCTGCGATGGATCGCATCGAACGCTGGTTCGCTACTCGGGGCTGGCATCTCGCCGCGTTTCAGAAAGAGACCATCGCCGCCTATCTCGCGGGTGAATCGGGACTCGTGCATGCGCCGACAGGTAGCGGCAAGACACTTGCCGCCTGGCTCGGTCCGCTGAGCGCCGAGATGCAAGGCGATGTGCCGGGAGCGGGCCTGAGAGTTTTGTGGATCACACCGCTGCGAGCGCTCGCGAACGATACTCACCGCAATCTCACCATTGCGACGGCGGCGCTCGCTGTGCCTTGGGAGATCGGTCTGCGGACCGGCGATACGAGCAGCACTTTGCGAAAGAAACAGCGCGAGCGTCCACCGCACGGCTTGGTGACGACGCCTGAAAGCCTGTCTGTGCTGCTCAGCTTCGCCGATTCCCACGACTCGCTACGCACTGTGCAAGCAGTGGTCGTGGACGAATGGCACGAGCTGATGGGCAGCAAGCGCGGCGTGCAACTGGAGTTGTGTCTATCTCATCTGCGGGCACTCAATCCGCGGTTGCAGACCTGGGGGTTGTCGGCGACGCTCGGCAATCTCGACCAAGCGCTGACTGTGTTGATGGGGCGGGAAGGGGTGGGTCGCATGATTCATGGACCGCCGCCGCGCGAGGTGTCGATAGAGTCGATCCTGCCGCCGACCATCGAACGCTTTCCTTGGGCAGGCCACATGGGCACGCGCCTGCTGCAACCCGTGCTCGAAGCGATCGACGCAGCGCAGACGACGCTGGTGTTTACCAATACGCGATCGCAAGCCGAGATCTGGTATCGCGCCATCGCCGAAGCGCGGCTCGACTGGATCGACCGGATGGCGATTCATCATGGCTCGATCTCGATGGCGCTGCGGCGTCGTATCGAAGCGGCGGTGCAGGCACGGCAGTTGAAATGCGTCGTGTGCACTTCATCGCTGGATCTGGGTGTCGACTTCGCGCCCGTCGACCAGGTCCTGCAGGTCGGCAGTCCGAAGGGCGTTGCGAGACTATTACAACGGGCGGGACGTAGCGGCCATCAGCCCGATGGCCGCAGCCGCGTGTCATCGCTGGGCGCAATTGCGGCCCATTACCTTCTCGGTCACGGCGAACGACTATGGCGCCGAATTGCTCACCAGTACGCCGATAGAGACCGATGCGAGCCTGATCCGCCGGCTGATGGCGCGTCAGGACCTGGGCGCCGACTTGCTCGCCAGCCTGAATTTCTCGGAGGTGGCGCGGCGCCAGTTCCGCGATATCGCCCGCATCGCGGGCCTGGTATTTCAAGGATATCCGGGCGCACGCAAACTCGAACGACAGCTGCAGGCATCGAGCGGACTGATCTTCGATGTGCTGCGTGAATACGATCCCCGCAACCTGCTGCTCGAACAGGCCCGGCGGGAGGTCTTCGAATTGCAGCTGGAGGAAACGCGCCTTGCGCAGGCGCTCGAGGAACTCGAGACGCGGACGTTGGTCTTGAGTCGCGTAGAATCGCTGACGCCGCTGTCGTTCCCCCTGTGGGCCGAGCGGTTGCGATCGCAGATCCTGTCCACCGAGAGTTTCCAGGAGCGTATCCAGCGCATGATCGACCGACTCGAACGACGGGCCGCCCGTGGGTGACGACACGCTCAGTTTGATGCTGGCCGGCGAAAGCATGGTGCTCGATGCGCAGCGTGCATTGATCTGGCCGGCGCAGCGCACGCTGTTCATCGCCGACCTGCATCTCGGCAAGGACGAAGTGTTCCGCCAATCCGGCATTGCCGTTCCCGAAGGCGGCACTCTGGCGGACTTGCGGCGCATCGATGCATTGATCGTCGCCCACGCTGTCGAGCGGATCGTGCTGCTCGGCGATTTTCTGCATGCGGCTCCGCGAGGCGCGCCTCGATACCTGCAAACGTTCAGGGATTGGCGGGCCACGCATGGCGATCTGGCATTCGTCGTGGTCGCGGGTAATCACGATCGCCGTGCTGCCGGCCGGGACCTCACCGATGTCGTGCAATGGCAGTCCAATGAATGGCTCTGCGGTCCGTTCGTGTGCCGGCATCTTCCCGCGACATCGCCGCAGGGCTTCGTGCTGAGCGGCCACTTGCATCCGGTGATCAAGCTGCACGGCTCGCATCGCGAACGGGCGCGAGTGCCTGTTTGCTGGCTGCGAGCGGGTTGCGCTGTATTGCCGTCGTTCGGTTCGTTCACCGGTGGAGGCGAGATCGCACCGGCCCAGGACGATGAGCTCTATGCATTTGCAGCGAATCGCGTGTGGCGCGTACCGCGTCGCAGTTGAGAACGGGAGAATCCCCGTGAGAATCGCCAATGGCGGGAACCGATGAGACGCTGGATCGAGCCCTGTTGTTTGCTGTCCATCGCACTCGCGCTGCTGAGCGGTTGCGTATCGACACCGCGTAAGCCCATTCCGAGCGGACCGCCGACGGTGCGTTATGAAAAAGTCACGTGGTCGCAGGTGGAGGGCTGGAATCTCGATCAGCCGCAGGAGGCGTGGAGTGCTTTCCTGCAGAGCTGCAAGGCGCGGGGCAGCAGGCCCGAGTGGAGAAATGTCTGTGCCGCGGCGACGACTCAGCCTGCAACCGATGCCGTGAGCGTCCGGCGATTCTTCGAAATGCAGTTCGCACCGTATCGAATCGTGCAGGCCGAGGGTCGCAGCTCCACCGATTCCGGCATCGTGACCGGATACTACGAACCGCTCCTGCACGGCTCACGCAAAAGTATTCCGCCGTTCACCACGCCGTTGTATGCACCACCGCCCGACATGCTCGCCATCGAACTGGGTGACTTGTATCCCGAACTCAAAGGCAAACGAGTGCGCGGCCGTCTCGAAGGCCGCAAAGTCGTCCCGTACTACAGTCGCGCCGAACTCGAAGGCAATCCGGCTCTCCAGGGCCGGGAAATCGTCTGGGTCGAAGATCCGATCGCGGCGTTCTTCCTGGAAGTGCAGGGCTCGGGGCGCGTGCAGCTCAACGACGGCACGACCGTTCGCCTCGCGTATGCGGATCAGAATGGGCAGCCGTATCGCTCGATCGGCCGCTACCTGGTCGACCGGGGCGAGATGACGCTCGAACAAGCCTCGGCGCAGTCGATTCGCCTGTGGATCCAAGCGCATCCGCAGCGCCTGCGGGAAGTGCTGAACGCCAATCCGAGCGTGGTGTTCTTCCGGGAGGAACCGCTCTCCGATCCGTCGGTGGGACCGCAAGGCGCGCTCGGTGTGCCGTTGACTGCGGGACGCTCCATCGCAGTCGATCCGCAGTTCGTCCCCTTGGGTGCGCCAGTGTTCCTCGCGACCACTCAACCCAGTTCAGACATAGCGCTGCAGAGGCTGGTCATGGCACAGGACACCGGCGGAGCCATTCGAGGCATCGTCCGCGCCGACTTGTTCTGGGGATTCGGCGCTGCCGCCGGTGACTCTGCAGGACGCATGCGCCAGCAGGGTCGCATGTGGATACTTTGGCCGCGGGATGCAGTACTTCGGCTGCCGGCGCCTACAGGGAAACCATGAGTGGATAAATACGGTCTCCCCGCAGTCCGGCATGCGATATCGTTACTGAGGTCGCTGTAGCCACGCACTGCGATCGGAAGGCCGGACCCGCATCGCATCGAGCACGGTTTCGCGCGTGATAGCATGTATCACTCCCGCTTTGCAAAAGAACTCTGACGAGATATGGAGCCAGCCCGGAATCCCACTGATTTTGCCTTGCTGCGGTCGTTTTCTCCGCTCGACGGAATGAAGGTCGAGACCGTCAACGCGCTCACTCGCAAATCGACGCGTCGTAGCGCACCTCGTGGGCGCATCCTGTTTCGCGAAGGCGATACCGAAAAGCAGACGTTCTTCCTGATCAGCGGCACCGTGCAGCTCATGCAGGAAGGCGAAGTCACCGGCACGCTCGAGGGCGGCAGCAAGGAAGCCCGCAAGCCGCTGGCTCATTCATTGCCTCGCGCTTATTCCGCCGTGGTGACATCCGAGCGCTGCGAGTACCTGCTCATCGACAGCGAATTCCTCGACATGATGGTGACGTGGGACCAGAGCGGCGCCTATCACGTGTCCGAACTGAACAGCACCAACGATCAACCGGTCACCGAATCGTCCTCGGACGACTGGATGACCACGCTGTTGCAGACCAAGGCTTTTCACAAGGTGCCGCCTGCGAATATCCAGGCAATTTTCCTGCGGCTGCAGCGAGTCGACTTCCGTGCGGGCGACGTCGTGATCAAGCAGGGCGACGTGGGGGATTTCTTCTACGTCATCGTCAAGGGCCGTTGCGCAGTCACCCGCGAGACGCCGTTGAACAAGGAAGGCATCCGCCTCGCGGAATTGAAAATGGGCGATACGTTCGGCGAGGAGTCGCTGATCTCCGAGGCCAAGCGCAATGCGACGGTGATCATGCTCACCGACGGCCAGTTGATGCGGCTGGGCAAGGAAGATTTCCGCACGCTGCTCAACGAGCCGTTCCTGGATTGGGTCGACTACCCGAAGGCGCAAGCCATCGTCGCCGGCGGCGGGCAATGGCTCGATGTGCGCCTGCCGTCGGAGTTCGAGCAATATCGCACGCAGGGCGCGATCAACATTCCGCTCTATTCGATCCGGCTCAAGCTGAAAGCGTTCGATCGCAACATGCACTATGTGGTGTGCTGCGATACCGGCAGGCGCAGCTCCGCCGCTGCCTACATTCTTTCCGAACGTGGGTTTCAGGCGAGCGTGTTGAAAGACGGCCTGGCGGTGACGGAAGTCGCGCGGAAATAGACGCCCAATCGACGCCCAAATCGACGCAGTGGGCGAGGCCAGCCTGTAGGCTATGCGCTGCTCGCCAGCGCCCGCCAGATCATGAAAAACCAGCCTTTCCACGCACGACTCGGCTTCGCACTGCAGGGCATCGCCCATGCCTTTCGCGTCGAGAACGGATTCAAATTTCATTCGCTCGCGGCGGTCGGCGTCGCGATCGTACTGTGTATCACCCGGGCTCCGGCGGTCTGGTGGGCGATCGCGGCCCTCACGGTCAGCGCCGTCATGGCTGCCGAACTCCTCAACACCGCCATCGAACACCTGGCCGACCACCTGCATCCGCAACGGCATCCGACCATCGGCGCGGTGAAAGACTGTGCGGCGGGAGCGGTGCTGGTGGTAAGCATCGCCGCGGTGGCGGTGGCGGTGGCGTTCGTCGTCGATGTAATACTTTGACTGGCCAGCACCCCCGGCCACGAGCGGCGCCTTCGCACCCCTGACTTTAGTCACCCTTGCGGCGCGCGCTGCGGTCCATTAAGAATGTGTCCGGGACTGAACCTTCCGGCCCAACCTTCCAGGGACGCCGGTTGGCAGTGAATCCACCACCCGCTCGGGCCAAGGGGAATGAAACAGCGATCAGCGCGGTGGCGGCGATACTGGGAACGGGCGTGCCTGGCCGCTGCGGTTCTGGTGCTCCCCCTATATGCATGCGCAGGCGAATTCGGCGGTTCCGTCGGCGCCACCACTGACTATGTGTATCGCGGACTGTCGCAAAGCCATGGCGACCCGGCCATCCAGGGTGACGTTCACTATCGCGGCACCCGGCGTTGGGTCGTGGGGGCCTGGGCCTCCTCGGTGGACTTTGACAACTCGAGCCGGGGCTCTGCCGAAGTCGATCTCTATGCCGGCTGGGACTGGTCGCTCGACAAGGACTGGGATGCCCGCGTCGGCCTGACTCACTATTTCTATCCCGACGCCAATGCGCAGCTGAGTTACGACTATGACGAGGTCACCGGCTCGTTGACCTGGCAATCCCGCATCAGCGTCACTGTCGCATGGTCGCCCAATGTCACGCGCCGCACCGCGGGCACGGCGCGCTTGCCGCAAGGCTGGCTCGCCAAACATGAACAGGCCACTTCCTACGAATTGAGCGCCAGCCAGCCCTTGCCCTGGCATTTGTCGGCAGTGGCGGGGGTCGGCTACTACGACCTGCCCAACGTGCTGCGGGCGGATTACGTCTTCTGGAACGCGGGATTCAGCTTCGCCGTCGGCCGGGCCCAGGTGGGTCTGATGTACATTGCCACCGACGATGTGGCCAAACGGTCCTTCGGATACGCCGCCCAGGATGGGTTTTCCGGCTCGTTCTCCTGGCGGTTCTGAGCGCAAAAGGGCACGGGCGCCTTTCCGGCTCACTCATATTGAACTTTGCCCGCCCGATTCGGCACTTACCTCCCCGAATCCAACTTAGATTTGCGCCGCTGCCAGCGGTGAGCGAGGACCACCTGACCGTGTTGCGATCCGTGGGTAACCAGCCTTTACCGGTCCATGAAGGATCCGCGGACGATCGCGAACTGCAGTTGCTGCGTCGGGTAGCCCGGCAGGACCGGGAGGCGTTCAAAGAGCTGTACTTCATCTACCATCGCCGGCTGTTGCGCTTCGTCATGCGCATGACCTCGCGGCAGGACCTGGCCGAAGAAGTACTCAACGACACGATGTGGATCGTGTGGAAGAAGGCCGGGGAGTTTCGCGCCGCTTCGCAGGTGTCTACCTGGATATTGGGCATCGCCTATCGGCAGACGCTGTCGACGTCGCGGCGCACCCAGTTCAATGCGCTCGCCGTGGAACCGGAAGAACTCGATGTCGCCTCGGCCGACGACATGCAGCTGCAGACGGAGACGCGCGAATGGCTCGACCAGGGCCTGGCGCAGCTGCCGCTCGAACAGCGGATGGTGATGGAGCTGACCTATTTTCTCGGCCATTCCTGCGAGGAGATTGCCAATATCATGGACTGCCCGGTGAATACCGTGAAGACGCGAATGTTTCATGCCCGCAGGAAACTGCGTACCGGCCTGGCCAAGCTGGCCGGGACCGCCACGGATGCGCGGACGGAGTAGGCCATGAAGGACTTTTCCGAACGCCTGCGGCACGCCAGCCATCGCGAGTGCTGGGATCTGCTGCCCTGGCTCGTGAACGAAACCCTGAACGAGGCACAGCAGCGCAGGCTGGAGAGCCATCTCGCCGGGTGCGCCGATTGCCGTCGCGAGGCGGCCGAACAGAAATTCCTGAAAGAGCATCTGCGGCAGGAAGATTCGGTGCTGTACGCGCCGCAGGCATCGCTGCAGAAGCTGCTCGACCGCATCGATGAAGCCGGTCCGTTGCCTCAGGTAGCATCGCAGACGTTACGTCGTCAGTTTGGGCGTCAGTTTGCCGGATCGACCGCCGCGAAACTGCTGGCGGCGACCGTCCTCCTCGGCGTGGTGTCGTTCGTCGCCGTGGAGAGCATCTCGGCCTGGCGATTGGAGCAACAGCGTTCCGAGCCGCGTTATTCGACACTCACTTCGAAGCCTGCGGTCAGCGTCAGCGTGCCGGCGGCGCGAGTAGTGTTCGCGCCGACGATGAGTCTGTCGCAGCTGAGCGAACTGCTGCGGACCTCCAATGCGCAAGTCGTCACCGGGCCGACCGAAGCGGGTGTATATACATTGGTGTTCGGCTCCGCGGCAGGCAATGAGCCTGCAATCGATCGCCAGGCGCAGGAGGCGCAAGTCAGTGCCGCAGTCCAGGTGCTTCGCAGGAATCCAAACGTGCTGTTCGCCGAAGTGGTCGTTGCAGAGCCTCGCGGCGTCCAACAGCCCTGACAGCCGGCTATGACTGCTCTCCAGAGTCTGCCCGCTGCTCATCGGCTCTTTCTGTGGATGCTGACCCTGGCGCTCGCCGGTTGCGCGAGTTTCGTCGCACCCAAGGATGATGCACTGCCGGACGACATGATCCGCCATCCGGACCTGTACATCGTCGTCACCATGCGCAACGACGACCAGGGGACCAACCTGCGGGCCGGCTCGACGATGCGTGGCTACCAGAACTCGTCCACGTATTCGGTCGGTGGCAGTGCGCGAGCCGCGGTTCGCGGCCTCATCGATACTTATCGGTTGCGCGAGGTCTCGGGTTGGCCGATTCGTTCGCTGGGCATTCATTGCGTGGTCTTTCAGCTGCCGCCCAGCGAGACTGCTGCACAGACGATCGCGCGCTTGCGCCAGGATTCCCGGGTCGAGTCGGTCCAGCCGTTGCAGGTGTTCGCGACGCAGGCGACCTCATACAACGATCCGTACGAAAAGCTCCAGAGCAGCCTCGAAGCCATGGGTATTCCGGTAGCGCACGAACTATCGCGTGGCGCTGGAGTGGAAGTCGCGGTCATCGATACGGGAGTCGATACCCGCCATCCCGACTTGCAGGGCCGCATCGTCGAGAAACGCAATTTCGTCGATGCCGACTGGCAGGCGTTCGACAACGATCGTCACGGCACGGCGGTCGCCGGCTTGATCGCGGCCACGGCCAACAATTCGCTGGGTATCGTCGGCGTAGCACCCGAGTCGCACCTGCATGCTTACAAAGCCTGCTGGCAACTCGCGGCGGGCGACAGCGCCGCCGCTTGCAATACGTTCACTTTGGCGAAAGCACTGAGCGCCGCAATCGATGCACGCGTGCAGATCGCCAATCTCAGCCTCGCCGGTCCCGGCGATCCGCTTCTGACGCGACTGGTCATGCAGGCAGGACAGCGCGGCATGATTGTCGTCGGCGCTGCACCGCCGGATCGCCGCACCGGAGCGTTTCCGACTGACATCGATGGGGTGATCGCGGTGGTTTCCCTGGATCCGCAAGGCAACGGACGCGCCGGGGCTTTGTCGGCGCCTGGAACGGAAGTGCTGACCCTCGTTCCCGACGGTCACTACGACTTCGCGTCCGGCAGTTCCCTCGCGACGGCGAATGTCTCCGGCGTGATTGCACTGCTACTGGCGCGGGAACGCTCTCCATCGCCAACCAGCCTCATGCAGTTGCTCGGATCGACCACTCAACACGAAGGGCAGGGCGCGAAGCTCGTAACGTCTCACAGCGTGAACGCCGCCGCCGCTTTGTGTATTGTCGTCCACGATTCCGCCTGTGCCGAACGCAACGACGTCTCGGTCGCCTCACAGCCTGCTCGGGCGGAGTAGATTTCGAGATCTCACGCGGAGAACGCGGGGCAGAAAAGAACTAAACACAGGAGAGAAAGAGGTCAGTCCAGAGCGGCAGCGGGAACCGGAGCACTTGGTCGGCCTGCCGGCTTCTTCAAGAAGAACAGCAGCGGCAGCATGAACACGTAGCTCGACGCGATCATCTTGAAGGCGTCGAGCATGGCGCCCATCTGCGCTTGCAGGCCCACCTGGCGCGCCACGATGGCGAGCCCGCGAGGATCGGTCGCCGACAGGTGCAACCGATTCAGGTACGACGCCAGCGGTGCGGAATACGCAGTGATGTGTCCGCCCAGTTCGTTCCAGATCACCTGGGTCTGATGCGTCGTCACGGTGGTGATGATCGAGATGCCGATGGCCGCGCCGATGGTTCTCACCAGGCTGAAGATACCGGCAGCTTCCGCCATGCGCGTGCGATCGAGCGTCGCATAGGCGATCGTCGACAGCGGTACGACAATCAATCCCGTGCCCATGCCCTGCAGAACGCCAGGCCACACCAGCCATTGCGTGTTTATGTCGGTGGAATAGAACGTCATCATGTACGACCCGCCGGCGCTGAGTGCTACGCCGGCGAGTACCAGCACACGCGTTTCGATCACCGCGACCAGTCGGCCGACGAACATCATCGTGATCGCGGAAGCGATGCCACGCGGCGCCATGATCATGCCGGTGGTGACGATGGGATACCCGAGCAGGCTCTCCAGCAGGATGGGTTGCAGCACCATGCCGCCGAACATGCCGACACCCGTCAGCACGGTGATGAGGCACGACATGCCGAAATTGCGGTCGCGTAAAATATGGACGTCGAAGACCGCAGCGCGTCCCTTCGTGATGCTGTAGTACAGAAAGGCGACCACGCCGATCACCGAGAGCACGCCGGCAATGCGTATATCCGTTGCCGCAAACCAGTCCTGGTGATTGCCGCGATCGAGCAGGTACTGCAGCGCCGCCACGCCCAGGCCCAGCAGTCCGAAACCGGTCCAGTCCATGCGCCGTGGACTTTTCGGTGTCTCGCGAACGAATTGCGATGACAGGAACAGCGAGACCGCACCTACCGGCAGGTTGATATAGAACGTCCAGCGCCAGCTTGCGATTTCGGTGAGCCACCCGCCCAGCGTCGGGCCGAGAATGGGACCGACCGTTACACCCGCGGCCCAGATCGCCATGGCTTTGCCGCGCTCTTCGGGTGGAAAGGCATCGCTCAGGATGGCTTGCGACAACGGCACCAGCGAGGCGCCGCAGATACCCTGGAGCAGGCGGAACACGACGATTTCGCTCATGCTTTGCGATATGCCGCACAGGGCCGATGACAGAACGAACCCTGCGATACACAGCAACAGGAAGCGCCTGCGACCCATCACATCGACGAAGTAACCGGTGAGCGGCATGAAGATCGCGGAGGACACCAGGTAACTCGTCAGCACCCAGCTGATCTGGTCGGAGGTCGCTCCGAGTTCGCCCTGCATGTGCGGCAGCGCGACGTTGACGATGGTCGTGTCGAGCACCTGCATCATCGTCGCCGACATGACCGCCAGCGTGATCATCAGGCGATCCGCCTTGGGTGCAGCCGCAGGCACGGCGGAAGCTGCCACCGCACTCATTCTGTCTGGCTCATGCTCGTGGGCTCGCTCAGGGGTTCATCCGGGGTGCGCTCAGTCGTGAGGGGCCATGGCGACCAGGATGCTGCACGACACCTGGTGCAGTAACGTCGCTTCCTCGGATTCGCTCCACCAGCGCGCCAGCCGGCTACGAGGCCGATAGCCGACGACGATGAGATCGGCGCCGATGCTTTTCGCCACCGCAGGGATGTGCACGAACGGATCGCCATACACCAGCGAACCGTTGGCAACGATGTTCTTGCTCCTCAGCATTTCCACGCCTTCGGTGAGCAGCGCCTTCGCAGTACTTTCTTCGCACGCCACCAGTTCCGGCGTCACTCCTTCGGGAACGGTTCGCGACAGCAAGTTGCGGCAGATCGCCAGCAGGTAGGCCTGCGAATGCATCGCCATGGCGATCTCGGCGCCTTGGCGCAGCGCGCGCCTGCCTTCCACTGTCCCGTCGTAACAGAGTAAAAGCTTCTGATACATGTCTGGTACCCCCCGTCGGCCACGATCGTCGTCGCACAGTGTAGGAAAGCATCCTCCGTGCAGGTTGTATCTGGTCCGTTTGTTTAGCTCTTTTATCTGGCGCCCGCTGTCACATGCACCGTCGCCGTCGTGCCGATGCGCAACGGGAACTGCGGAGTCGGGTCGACGATGCGAATCTTCACCGGCACGCGCTGCGTTACCTTCACCCAATTGCCCGTGGCGTTCTGTGGCGGCAGCAACGAGAAGGCCGCACCGCTGCCGCCGCTGA
>Ga0065707_10000688_pt1 | contig 17386 bp, 22 predicted proteins | sample SwiRhicommuniRL3_FD_59094 | JGI IMG/M metagenome (GOLD analysis project Ga0065707, IMG submission 59094) | Switchgrass rhizosphere bacterial communities from Rose Lake, Michigan, USA - RL3 v2 (version 2) | ecosystem: Host-associated > Plants > Roots > Rhizosphere > Soil | place: East Lansing...
CTTGCCCGTGGGCCCGCCGGCCACCCCTGCCGCGTAATCACCTCATGCTCACACGACGGCCGCCGTCACGGCCGTCGTGTTACTGTCGAACGTCGTGCGTCCTCTCACATTGGTCCTCATCGGTCTGCTGCTAGGCCGCGCCGGCGTCGCCGCTCAGCAGGAGCCCCCACCCGCCGAAACGCAAACCCCTGCGAAGCCGGATGACGAACAGAAAAATGAAGCGAAGCCGGACCCGTCGTTCGAGGACGAGGTCACCGTCGTCGCGAGCACCCGCACCGGCCGGCGCGTCGAGGACGAGCCGATTCGAGTCGAGGTCGTCCCACAGGAAGAGATCGACGAAAAAGTCTTCATGACGCCCGGCGACGTCTCGATGATGCTGACCGAGACCAACGGCCTGCGCGTGCAGGTGACGTCACCTTCGCTGGGCGCGGCAGGCATACGCGTGCAGGGCCTGCGCGGGCGCTACACGCAATTGCTGTCCGATGGCCTGCCGCTTTACGGGCCCGCAGGCACCATCGGCATCCTGCAGATTCCTCCGATGGATCTCGGACAAGTCGAAGTGATCAAAGGCGTAGCGTCGGCGCTGTACGGCGGATCGGCGCTCGGCGGCGTCGTCAACCTCATTTCGCGCCAGCCGCAACGCGATCGTCCCGAACGCGAAGTGCTCATCAATCGCACATCGCGCGGCGGCACCGACGGCGTGGTCTGGCTCTCGTCACGCGGCGAAGGCAACTGGGGCTACACGTTTCTTGGCGGCGGTCACTTTCAAAGTCGCAACGACATCGACGCCGACGGGTGGACCGATCTTCCGGGCTACGAGCGCGCGACGGCGCGTCCGCGCGTGATGTGGGAAGACGGGTCGGGGCGATCGGTGTTCTTCACGGTCGGCGGCATGGCCGAAGCGCGCGAAGGGGGCACCATGCCCGGACGCGTGGCGCCAGACGGCCAGCCATTTCCCGAAAACCTGACGACGCGCCGGTTCGATGCCGGCGTCGTGGCGCGCCTGCCGATGGGATCGACCAGGTTTCTCACCCTGCGCAGTTCGGGCCTGGGCCAGTGGCACGATCACACGTTCGGGCCGACACACGAGCACGACTTTCATCACACCTGGTTCGGCGAAGGTGCGATGACCGGACAGAGCGGCAAGCACACGTGGGTCGTCGGCGCGGCCCTGCAGCGCGACAAGTACGCGGCGCGCGATCTGCCGGTGTTCGATTACAACCACGTCGTGCCCGGCGTCTTCGCACAGGACGACTTCCCAGTCACGAGCTGGCTGGCGGTGTCGGCCAGCGCACGCGGCGACTTTCACAACGTGTACGGCAACTTCTTCAGTCCGCGCGTCTCGGCGCTGCTCCGCTCGTCCTCGGGCTGGACGGCGAGGCTCTCGACCGGCACGGGCTTCGTCGCGCCGACGCCGTTTATCGAAGAAACAGAAGCCGCGGGGCTTTCGCAGCTGCAGCCGCTCGGCGATCTCGATCCCGAACATGGCCGAAGCGCGTCGTTCGATCTCGGATGGAAGAACTCCGTGCTCGAGCTGAACGCCACGCTCTTTCAGTCACGGATCGACTCCGCGCTCTACCTGCAGGGCAACGCCATCGAGAACGCGCCGGGGCCAGTCCGTACGCAAGGCTCGGAACTGATCGGGCGCTACCATGTGGAAGAGTTTGATCTCATCGCCACCTACATGTACGTGTGGTCGACAGAGGCAAATCCGGACGAGCCGGGCCGCCGCGAGGTGCCACTGAATCCCCGTCACACGGCGGGTATCGATGGCCTGTGGAGCATCAAGGAACGTCTTCGTCTCGGCATCGAGTTCTTCTACACCGGCCGACAGCAAATCGACGAGTCGCCGTATCGGCGCGACAGCGTGCCGTATCTGATGTGGGGAGCGGTGGCCGAATGGCGCGCCGGCCGGGCTCGCTTGTTCGCGAACGTGGAAAATCTCTCCAACATCCGCCAGACGTCGTACGACCCGCTCGTGAGGCCAACGCGTGGCCCGCTTGGCGTGTGGACCGTCGACGTGTGGGGGCCGCTCGAGGGGCGCATCGTGAATGGTGGAATTCGGTTTGGTTTCTAGACAGGGCTGAAGCCCTGTGCCACCGGAACACTACGACTTGGTTTCTCGACTATCTCGGCAGCGGGCCGATGACGCGCTCGTACTCTTCCGGCGTATCGATGTCCGTGAACGCGCCCTCGTCCTCCACCGCTACTTCGATCATCTCGGCCTGGTGAGCGCGAACGATCGGCTTCGCGCCGAACGCGGGATCGGCGTCCTGCAGTTCCGCGAAGAGCGCGCGACCGAAAATCACCGGATGCCCGTGCAGGCCATTCGACACGGGGCGCACAATCGGTGCGCCGCGCTCCCGTTGCACGGCAATGAGCGTTCGAACCGTGTCGGCGCTGACGAGCGGGACGTCGATGAGGGTTACGAGCACAGCCGACGCGCGCGCCGTGTCAACGACGCGCAGTCCAGCCAACAACGACGTCAGTTGCCCGCGTTCGTAGTCCGGGTTGTCCACAAACCGAACACCCACGGCCGGTCGTGATTGGTTACGTATAATCGCGGCGTCGGCACCCACGACGACTACGATGTCTTCGATGCCGGCATCGGCGAGCGTGCGCGTCACGCGATCGAGAAACGTCTCGCGCGCGGTTCCGATGGGAAGGAGCGCTTTCGGACGTCCCATCCGCGATGACTTGCCGCCGGCAAGAACGATGGCTGAAATTCCGGGCATCACTCGACGCGTGGGAACTACTATAGAATCCCTGCCATGAGCGATGTGGGCGTAAAGGTGCGTTGCCAGCGATGTGGCGACCAGATGGAGCTCAGGGACCCCGCTCCAGGGACGCCCTGGCAGCCCAATCAGTTCTGGGTGTGTCAACGCTGCGGCCGACATTATTGGACCACCTACCCCTCTCAGCCCGGCGCGGCGGCGACGCCAGCTCCAGCCGCTGCGAAACCCCCGGCGGAATAACCGCTCGAAGGCACCCCATGAAGACCCGTCCGGACAGCGACGACGAAGACGACGAAATCCTTGAAGATGAAGAGTTTGACGAGAATGCCGAGCTCGAGGAGGGGGACGAGGATTTCGACCCCGAGGCCGACGAGGACGAGGAAACGTGGCAAGTTGTCGCATCTTGACTTCGTAGGTTGAAGCACCTACACTGGCCCCGTTCTCAACCGGAGAGGCTCCCAAAGGCCGCATCTCAAAGAAGTTACGCGGCTTTCACGCGAACGGTGGGGAACATTCGGAGGACAGGGGTATGCCGACCGGCACGATCGCACGGCTCTTGATCGATAAGGGATTTGGGTTTATCCGCGATGAGGGAGGAATCGAACACTTCTTCCATCGCAGCTCCGTCCGCGGCGCCGTTTTCGAGCTGCTCCGCGAAGGTCAGCGCGTCGAGTTCACTCCTGAGGAATCTCAGAAGGGACCTCGCGCCGGAGACGTTCGTCTCGTAGAAGGTTAGTTTCTTCCCTGGCCGGTGCCACCCGGCACCGGACATCCATCGGCCTCGTCGGCGTACCTTCCGACAACGTCGTCGTACTTCAGGTCTGTACAAAAACGAACCGCAGGAAGGCGTCCGTGTCGCTCAAGTCGTGCATCACCATGTCTGCGCCACCTGACTTGAGCGTCGCGGCATCGACCGGTCCGGTCGCGACGGCCACAGACCTTGCTCCGGCGGCTTGCGCGCACGCCACGTCCAGCACGGTGTCGCCAACGACGATGACGTCGCCTGGCGTCACGCGCGGCGCGCCGCACGCCTCGGCGCGTTTGACGGCGACGTCAAACAAATGATTCCGATCCGTTACCGCGTCGCCATACGCGCCGCAGCGAAAGAACTTCCACAGACCGAAATGCTCGAGCTTGATGCGGGCCCCTTCTTCGCAGTTGCCGGTCAGCAGTCCCGGGAAGATGTCGCCGCGCGCGTCGATCGCTTCGAGCAGGTCGCGCACGCCGGGAAGCACACATGTGTCGGGACGGGGCTCGGGCAGGGCTTCGAGAAGGCGCGCGAAGTACCGCTCGCGAAAACGCTCGAATGTGTCGCCGCTCAAATCGACGCCGGTACGGGCGGCGGCGTCGTCGAGAATCCACCGATCCGTGCGGCCCGCCATTGGGATGCCGTCGAAGGCATCTGGAATACCGAAGAGGTCGTCGAACGCGCGATTCATCGCGCGGCTGCCCGCGCGACCTGTACGTATCAGCGTCCCATCGATGTCGAAGAGAACGATCGTCAGATCACGATTCCGAACGCACGTTGCCCGCGCGCGGGCCTTTCGGAGACGATTCTTCGTCGAAGGAAACGCGCTGGCCTTCGGCAAGTTGATCGAAGCTTCCCTGGACGCCGCTGCGGTGGAAGAACCACTCCTGTCCACCTTCGTCACGAATAAATCCGAAGCCGCGATCTCGTACGAGTCGTTTGATCGTGCCCTTAGGCATGGCACACTCCTTCGTAGCCGGTCTTGCTCTACAATACCAGCAATCTTCAGCTATTTGGCAGCACCTTTGCCCCGAAAAATTCCGCCATTACCCCGAGTGTCTGGTGTGCATCCGCGGTATACAATTCCGGCACCGTTCCATGGTGTACATATTCACGGCACTGGACGGCGTGACGGCCACCGCGTTGCGGCTGCCTCACGGGACACCGTAGGTGGGACGGCCGCTGGGGCCGGGATCACACCGGAATGCGATTGCCTGTGGAATCCTCGTGAAGTAAGGTCACACGGATAGTTCTGTCTACTCGAAGGAGAGTCAATGATGCAGAAGTCACGTCTTCGCACGTTCGCCCGATCGATGCCCCTCGCCGCGTTCGTCGTTGCGGCCAGCGCATGCGGCGGATCGGAACCGCCAGCGCAACCGCCTGCTGAAGCCCCCGCGGCTGCACCCGCTCCAACACCGGCACCTGCGGCACCGGCACGCCGCGTCTTCTTCGTCGAGCCGCAGGATGGCGCAACGGTCAAGAGCCCTGTGAAGGCGAAATTCGGTCTCGAGGGATACGAGCTCGCACCGGTTCCGAAGGAAACCATCACGGCCGAGCAGGTTCGAAAGGGCATGGGCCACCATCACCTCGGCATCGACATGGACTGTCTGCCGGCTGGGACGGAAATCGTGAAGGGCACGCCGTCGTGGGTGCACTTCGGCACGGGCGCGACTGAAATCGACGTGCAGCTCGAGCCCGGCAAGCACAAGCTCACGCTGCAGCTCGGCGACGACCTGCACCGCACGATCGAAGGCTTCTGCCAGACGATCACGGTGAACGTCGAGAAATAAGGTTCACCAGAACTTCAGCGGCGATCGTGCCCGCACTTCACCGGTAGCCGGCTGCCACACGAGCAGCCGGCCGCCGGCCGCCTTCGCAAACCTCTCGTCCATCAAGAGACCGATCGTCGTCAGCCGTCGCCGGCCGGCCGCCGCTTTCACAATTTCCGCGTACTCACTCCCCTCCTCGGGCGACAAGCTGGCGGTGGGATGTTCCAGGATGAGCACGGCGGGATTAAGCGCGAGCGCGCGCGCCAGATACACCTGGGCGCGAACCAGGGGCGACGCTTCGGACACCCGCGTGTCGAGCGTCGATGCGGTGATGCCGGCGTCTGCCGCGAGCGCCGCGACGCGCGTCATGGTCTCGGGCGGCACCGGCTCGAGGTGCAGGTCGAATGCTAGGGCAAGGTTCTGCGCCACCGTCATGCCTTCGAGCAGCGCGATGCGGTCGCTGGTGATGCCGAAGTGTTCGACAAACGTCAGCCATTCATCGCTGTTGACGATGCTGGCGGTCGAGCGGCCGAGGCTGATGACCTCGCCCTTGTCCGGCAGCGTGGCCCCCGTCACAAGATTGATGAAGACCTCGGCGGACGGGCGATCGAAGCCGACGATCATCGTGACCGCGCCGGCCGGGATGCGCAGGTCGCGAACCCGGAGCGGTCTCAGGCCTCCGTACTGCTTTTCCACATCCGTGAGGATGAAGGGGTCCTGCCCCATTTATTGAAGCAGCCGATTGACTTCGGCGACCACACGGCCGCTTTCCATCAGCGCCCTGATCTCGAGCTGAAGCGCGCGAAGGTTGGCCAGAAGCGCCGTGATCGCCAGCACGTTGTGCACCCACGTCGGGACGACGCCCGTATCGACGCTCGCGCCCATGAGCGCCGTCGTCATCGTCGCAAGCATGGCGACGGTCGCAGCAGAAAACACAGGGGCTCGGACGACCGCGATGCGGCGCTCGAAGTCCTTCGAGAGGCCCCCTTCCGCCGCCGCCTCTCTCACGGCCTTCGCCTTGCCGAGAAAGTAGAACATCATCATCGAATGGGCCAGCAGCGTGATCATCGTGCTGAAGATGCCGATCGAGATGTGCTGCGCGAGCCCGCCGGTACTCGCGCTCTGGTAGCCGAGGTACATCGCGGCGACGATGCCGGTAATCGAGGCGAAAATTGCCGTCAACAGGGCTGCCGCCATTCAACCGTCTTTCGTGACGCGCGCGACCCGCGCCTTCAGCATGTCGAAGCGATCGCGCGGAAGACCGACCGTGCCGAAAGACGTCCGGCGCCGTTCTTTCTCGCCGTGATAATCGGATCCGCCCGACACGAGAATGCCATGGCGCGCGGCGAAGTCCAGATAGCGTTCTGTCGTCGGCGTGTCGTGCTCACTGTGAAAGGCCTCGACCGCCGTCAGGCCTGCGTCGATCATCCCGGGAATCAGGTCGTCGCGCTTCAATAATCCCGGATGCGCAAGCGACGCGAGGCCGCCCGCCCGGCCGATGATGGCGATGACCTCGGCAGGCGTCGGACCCTTGCGGGGGACGAACGCGGGCTTGCGGTCGCCGATGAACCGATCGAACGCCTCACGCACGTCGGCCGCATGACCGGCTTTGACGAGGGCCTTCGCAATCAGAGGCCGGCCGAGTGCCTGGCCGGGTGGGCGCGAGGCCAACACCTCGCCGCGGTTGACGGGCTTCCCCAACTCGGCAAGCCTGTCGACAATCGCGCTCAGACGGCGCACCCGATCGGCCCGCTGCTCCTCGAGGAAGGCGTCGAATCCGGGGGCCTGCGTCTCGATGAAATACCCGAGCACGTGTACGTCCCTGCCTTCGTGGACGGCCGTAATCTCGATCCCGGGCACGAAGGCGATGCCGGACGATGCCGCGGCATGCGCGGCCTCGGGCAATCCCGCCACCGTGTCGTGATCGGTCACGCTCATCGTGCGGATGCCGGCGCGCCATGCGAGATCGACGAGCGCCGCCGGCTCAAACAGGCCATCGGACGCGGTTGTGTGGAGGTGAAGATCGATCACGCGTCAGGCGTTGACACGCCGGCGCGCCTTGACGGGTTTCGGCTGCCGGGCCGGACGCCGGCGTCCCTTGCGGGCGATGAGGTTCTTGTACTCGCGGACGAGCAGCTCGAAGTGCTGCTTCTCCTCGGCGGCAAACTCCATGAAGATCTGCTTGCCTTCCGAGTCTTCGAACCGTTCGCCGTACTTCTTGAAGAACTGATGCGATCCGCGCTCGCACTTGATGCCAATGAGCAGCGCCTGCTGATCGTTGACGCCCTTGGAGAGCCGCTCCGCCCCCTGGGCGAACAGGCCGTTTGCCGCGCCCTTGAAAAACAGGAAGGCAGGACGCGACTCGAGCTGCGGGTCGTTCTTGAGCAGCTGCGCGTAGCGCCCTTCGAGCGTGCCGAGATGCTCTTTCTCCTCCTCGGCCAGCTTCTGGAAGATCGTCCGCCCCCGTGCGTCCTGCGTGATGCGCGCGGCGCGGGTGTAGAACTCGAGACCGCTGCGCTCGGTCGCGATCGCGATGCGAAGGGCATCGCGGGCGAAGATCATCTCGGTGGTGCCGCCCTTGGCTTCGGCGGGCCGGCCGGTCTGACACGCCTCGCACGTACCGTAGATCTGCACGACGCTCTGCTTGCCGACGAACTTCCTGGCGGCCGCGACTTCTTCAATCAGCGCCTCGATGTCCGAGCTCAGGAACTCGAAGGACTGATTGCAGGTCTTGCAAATCAGATGAAAGTGCCGCGGATGCCGGTAGGAATGCTCGAATCGGAAACGGCCTTCGCCGAAATCGACCTTGCGGGCAATGCCCGCGTCCATCATCCACTGCAGCGTACGGTAGACGGTGGCCCGGCTGATGCCGCGATCTTCCTTGCGGATGAGATCGACGAGATCGTCAGCACTCAGGTGCCCTTCCTGGCGGAGAAAGGCACTGATGATGAAATCGCGCTTGCTGGACCGTTTGCCGCCAGCCGGGCGCACGCGATCGACATCAATGGTCTGCATGCGCTTCAGGTGAACCCGGAAAAGGAGTGAAGGATCGCTCCTTCACTCTACTAGTGATGGTGTCCGCCGTCGCCGCCGCCCTCTTCGGTGCTGAACGACGAACCGCATCCACACGTGGACGTGGCATTCGGATTCTTGATCGTGAAGCCGCCGCCGGTGACCGTCTCGACAAAGTCGACCTCGGCGCCCTTGAGGTACCGGATGCTGATGGGATCGACATACAGCTTGACGCCGTTCGACTCGAAGATCTGGTCGGCGTCGCCGCCGTTTTCCTCGATCATCAGCCCATACTGGAAGCCCGAGCACCCGCCACCCTGCACGAACACCCGCAGGCCGCTGTTCTGCTTCTGCTCTTCGGCCAGAAGCTCCGTAATCTTGGAAGCTGCCGAAGACGACACGTTAATCATGTTGATTTCTCCTGGGTCAAATACCGGAACCCACTGAGGAAATTATACAATACTGGCCCGTTGTGCCGCCCCGTCATCACGACCCATTGTGGCGCCTCGCAGCGGCAAAATGGGCCGAAATTGAAGCAAAATCGCCCGATCTTGCCCCTGCCGTCGCGCTTCAGCAGCGCCTCCTCGGGCTCCTCGTCGACGCCTCGGCGAGCCTCGAGGGGATTGTCTCGCTGAACCTGAGCCCGCTCGTGATTTCGGACAAACGGACACGCGGCGTGCCGGCTGTGCGGAATGAAACAGTCGACATCCCACTCCAGCTCGGCGAGTTTCTCCCGCCGCTGTGCGCCGCATTGGCAGAGGGCGGAGCCGGCGACAGCGCCCGTCACATCGGTGAGGCTGTTGCGGTCCGTTCTATAGACGCCATTTCGCTGCTGAGGGTTTCGCTGGCACGAGATCAGGAGGCGGTGCGGACCAGCGCGCTCCACATGGGTTTCTCACCCGACCTGCTGTGGCTGATTGGCGAGCTCGCCAGCAGCCCGCTCGCGCACAAGCTGGCTTTGTCCATTGCCGAAAACGGTTCAGGGATCCCTTTTCCGCAGGCGTCGGGGACAGAGGATCCCGGAACCGTTTTCCGTTGGGACCGCGGCTACTGCCCGTTCTGCGGATCGTGGCCGGCGTATATCGAAGCGCAGGATGCGGCGCGCGTGCTGCGCTGCTCGTACTGTGCGCTCGGATGGTCGCTCCAATCGCACCGCTGCATCTACTGTGGACACGCTGGCGAGAACTTCGTGGCGGCGGCTCCGGACGTCAACCAGCCCGAGCGGCGTGTGGAACTGTGCGGCGCGTGCGGCGGCTACACCAAAGTGATCGAGACCGCAGAGCCTACGCCGTTCCCGCTCGTCGCGATCGAGGATCTCGCCACGATGCATCTCGATCGGGGAGCCATGGAGCGTGGCTATCGGCGACCGGAACTCGTCAATCTCGACGCGATCGAGCCGCGGGCCACAAGGTGTTGATTAGTGGGTACTGAGCGCCTGGAGTTTCGCGGCCGACTGCGCTTCGAGATCCTTGTGCAGGCTGTTGCCGTGGGCATCCATCGTGACAATCGCCGGAAAGTCCTTGACCCACAGGTGCCACATCGCCTCGGGCGTGCCGAACTCGGTTAGCGACACGCCATCGGTTCGCTCGATGCAGCGGGCGTAGTACTGTGCCGCGCCGCCGACGGCATTGAGGTACACCGCACCCGTTTCCTTCAGTCCCTGCAGCGTCTTCGCCCCCATGCCACCCTTGCCGATGACGGCACGAACGCCGTAACGGCGAAGAATCTCGGCCTGGTACGGCTCTTCACGGATGCTGGTAGTGGGCCCCGCTGCCGTCACCGTCCAGCGCTCCCCCTCTTTCTTCACGACGGGACCGCAGTGATAGAGGACCGAGCCCTTCAGATCGACAGGCGGGTCGTGCTTCATCAAGTGCGCGTGCACGGCGTCGCGTCCGGTGTACATCCGGCCCGACACGAGCACGACATCGCCGACCTTCAGCGACCGCACGGTCGCCTCGTCGAGGGGCGCCTCGAGACGCAGCTCACGGCCGGAACGTGCGAAGCCCTCCTGGTCCATCATCGGAATGGTCGGGTTGCTGGGATCGCGATAGAGCCATCGCACGATCGAGCCATCGCGGGCATCGAGCCTGACGCCGAGACGCCGAAACGCCCAGCAGTCATATGCCACGGACACGAAAAAGCTGGCCGGTAGCCGATTGAGGACGCCGACCTTGCAGCCTATCAGGCTGACGTCGCCGCCGAATCCCATGGTGCCGATGCCGAGCGTGTTCACCGTGCCCATCACGTTCGCTTCGAGATCGGCCAGCCTCCGGTCGGGATTGACGTCGTCGAGCGTTCGGAAGAGCTGTTCTTTGGCGTGCACGTACCCGGACGTGCGATCTCCGCCGATGCACACGCCGACCGCGCCCGGCGCGCACCCTTTGCCCTGCGCCTGCCAGACCGCGTGCAGGATGCATTTGCGCACGCCCTCGAGCGTGCGGTCGGCCCGGCCGAGGTTCGGGAGCTCTGCCGGCAACGAGTACTGAATATTCATGTTCTCGCAGCCGCCGCCCTTGAGAATCAGCTTCACCTCGATGTCGTCTTCTTCCCATTGATCGAAGTGAATGATCGGCGTGCCCGGGCCGAGGTTATCGCCTGAGTTTTCGCCCGTAATCGAATCGACGGAATTCGGCCGAAGCTTCCCGAGCCTGGTCGCTTTCGCCACAGCCTCGCGAATCTGCTGGCGCATCCAGATTTGATCCGTCCCGCGCGGCACGTGCACCTCGAAGGTCGGCATTCCAGTGTCCTGGCAGATCGCGCCTTCGCCCTCGGCGGCCTGATCGATATTCAGCGCGATGATCTTCAGCGCCTGGGACGACTGCGTACCAGGTTGCTCGGCCCCCATCGCACCCTTCATGGCCGCTCGAACGTCGGGAGGCAGATCGGTCGACGTTCTGACGACGAGATCGAGCACGCTGTCGAAAAACCGTGGAAGCATCCGGGTAGTATAGACAAGGTCCGTCCGGCTGTGGACAAGGTCTGCCTAAAGGCGGAGACTACGTACTGAGATGAAAACGGACGCCCAGCGCCACGTTCGCCGCGAGCGCGATCCGTTGGGCGAGCACGACGTTCCGGCCGACGCGTACTACGGGATCCAGACCCAGCGCGCCGCTGAGAACTTTCCGATCAGCGGCCTCCGTGCACCGGACGAGCTCGTAACGGCCACCATCCTCGTCAAGAAAGCCGCGGCGGCGGCCAATACGGGCATCGATCACCTGCCCGGAGACATCGGCCGCGCCATCATGGCCGCGGCCGACGAAGTGCTCGCCGGCCAACTCCGCGATCAGTTCATCGTCGACGTGTACCAGGCGGGCGCCGGCACGTCGCACAACATGAACGCGAACGAAGTGCTGGCCAACCGCGCTGCGGAAATACTGGGCACGCCGAAAGGCACGTACGACAAGGTCCATCCGAACGATCACGTGAACATGTCGCAATCCACCAACGACGTGTTCCCGACGGCCACACGCCTCGCGCTGCTGCTCGATCATGGCCCGCTCGCATTGAGCGCGCGCAATCTGCAGGCCGCACTCGAGCGCAAGTCGCGCGAGTTCGCGGGCATCCTGAAGGTCGGGCGGACGCACTTACAGGACGCGGTGCCCATCACGCTGGGGGAAGTGTTCGGCGGATATGCGGCGTGCATCCAGCGGGGCGCCGACGACGTCGACGCGGCGTCGGCACAGTTGACCGAGTTGAATCTTGGCGCCACCGCGGTGGGGACAGGTTTGAACGCGAGCGCGGATTATGCGGAAGCCGCGGTCAACTATCTGTGCTCGTACACGAAGCTTCCGCTTCGGCGCGCCGCCAACCTCTTTCGCGTCACCCAGAGCATGGGCGACGTGGTGGCGTATTCCGGCGCCATGCGGCGGCTCTCGATCGAGCTCGGCAAAATCGCAAGCGACCTGCGCCTGCTGAGCATGGGGCCGCGTGCGGGTTTGTCCGAGATCGCACTCCCGGCCGTGCAACCTGGCTCGTCGATCATGCCGGGCAAAGTAAACCCCTCGGTGCCCGAAATGGTGAACCAGGTGTGTTATCAGGTGATGGGCTGCGATCTGACCGTGGCGATGGCCGCGGAAGCCGGACAGCTCGAACTGAACGTGATGATGCCGGTCATCGCCTGGAACGCGCTTCACATGTCCCGGATTCTCCGCGGGGCGATGACGGCGCTCGCCACAAAAACGATCGAGGGCATGACAGCCGACGCCAGTCGAAACCGCGAGCTGCTCGACCGCAGCACGGCCGTCGCAACCGCGCTGAGCCCTCGCATCGGATACGCGGCCACCGCCGAGATTGCGAAAGAGTCTGTGCGCACGGGAAAATCGATTCGGCAGATCGCGAAGGAGCGGGGCATCCTGACCGACAGCGAGCTCGACGTCCTGCTCGCGCCCGAACGCATGACCGCACCCGACCAATGAACCTCAGGGGCATCGCCCTCGTCCTCACGCTCGCGGTGGTGGGCTCCGGCCTGCCGTCCGCCCAGCAGAAGCCGGCTGCGCAAAAGCCCCCGCGCACGCCTCGACTCTTCGCACCGCAGGATCTGGGTCTGCTCGAACCGCCCGATCGCGAGGCATGGCAGAAGCCCGACCAGGTGATGGACGCACTGCACATCGCCGAAGGCACGACGGTCCTCGACCTGGGGGCTGGCGGCGGCTGGTTCACCTCGCGGCTCGCGCGTCGCGTCGGGCCGAACGGCAGAGTGTACGCCGTCGACGTGCAGAGTCTCATGATTCAAGCGATCGTCCGCCGCATGCAGCGAGAGGGCCTGACCAATGTCACGCCAGTGCTCGGCGACTACGACGACCCGAGCCTCCCCGCGAATGCCAACCCGGATGCCGTGCTCATCGTCGATACCTTTCATGAGGCGGAACACCCTGTCGTGCTGCTGCAGAACGTTGCACGAACGTTGAAGGCTCAGGGACGCATCGGCATCATCGACTACCGCGAGGGCGAAGGCGGCCCGGGGCCGGGATCCGAAGAGCGAGTGCCGCCGGGTGTCGTGATCTCGCAGGCGCAGACCGCCGGCCTGAAGCTCGTGGAGCAACACAAGTTTCTGCCGTATCAGTATTTCCTCATCTTCGGCCGGTAGCTCAGCCATGCGAACGACGCTCACCATCGCGGGCAGCGATTCCATTGCGGGTGCCGGCATCCAGGCCGACCTGAAGACATTTGCCGCCCTTGGCGTTTACGGTGTTTCCGCGTTGACGGCCATCACCGCACAAGATACCGATGGCGTCCGTGACGTGGTCGCCCTCTCGCCGGAATTTGTCCAGGCACAAATCGATGCCGTCGCAAACGACGTCGAAATTGCGGCAGTAAAAACCGGCATGCTCGCCACCGCGGATATCGTGCGGGTGGTCGCCGACAGGGTCTGCCGGATTCCCCGGCTGAAGCTCGTCGTCGATCCCGTTCTGGTGGCGACCGGTCCCCGCAGCCGGACCCTGCTGGCCCCCGACGCCGTCTCAGTATTGAAGACGAACCTGCTTCCGGCGGCGACGGTCGTGACGCCCAATATCGCCGAAGCCGAAACGCTATCGGGGATTCGAATCCAGTCCCTCGACCAGGCGCGGGATGCCGCCAGGCGCATCCTCGACTTCGGCCCGGCGGCGGTCGTGGTCAAAGGGGGACATCTGGCGGGGCCGAAGGCCGTCGACGTGCTGCTGCACGCCGGCACGTTCACAGAAATCGAGGCCACACGCGTGGCTGTTGGCGACGTTCACGGTACCGGTTGCACGTTCGCGTCGGCGATAGCCGCCCGTCTCGCATTGGACGACGACGTGCCATCGGCGGTCGGGTATGCGAAGCGGTACATCACCGGCGCCATCGAGCACTCGTTCGAGATTGGGCGGGGCGCGCGCGTCCTCAACCACTTCTGGGAATTGTCTTTATAATCGTAGGGTTCGTTATGAACCCAATCGCCGTGACGTCCCACGTGCTCGACCTGGATTCGCTGATTCGACTGGTGTCGACCGGGGGAGGCCATGGCGCCGTCGCCACGTTCATCGGTGTCGTGCGTGACAACAATCTGAACCGGCGGGTCACGCACCTCGAATACGAGGCGTACGAACCGATGGCGGTAAAGACCCTCGAGCAGATTTGCCGCGAGGCCGACCGCGAGTGGCCGGGAATCCGGGCCGCCGTGCACCACCGTATTGGACGGCTCGCCATCGGCGAGGCGAGCATCGTGATCGCCGCGGCCAGTGCGCACCGTGCGGATGCGTTTGCGGCGTGCCGATATGTGATCGAGCGGGTCAAGCAGATCGTGCCCATCTGGAAGCACGAGTTTTTCGAGGGCGGCGAGGTCTGGATCGAGGGGGCCACCGCCAAACCAGACGACGAAGCGGCGCGGCGGGAGGCGGTGCGACGCGCATGCGCGTGACGGTCCGACTCTTTGCGCGACTGCGCGACATCGCCCGATCGGGCGATCTGTCGCGAGAGGTGCCAACCGGCGCGACCGTTTCGGACGTCTGGCGGGGGCTGGTGGCCGAATTTCCGGAGATGGCCCGCTACGAGTCGTCTGTTTCGTCCGCGGTGAACGCCGACTACGCCAGGATGACGGCCATGGTGGCCGATGGCGACGAGGTCGCCTTCCTGCCGCCGGTTTCAGGTGGTTGAAGCTGTTCCGTTTATATGCTCGAGAAACTCAATTCCGTCGAAGCGAACTACGAGGAGCTCTCCGCGCTCCTGGCGACCCCGTCCGTTCAGTCGGACTCCAACGAGTATCGCAAGCACGCGAAAGCGCTCGCCGAGATCGAGCCGCTCGTCGAAAAGTACCGCGAGTACAAAGGTGTCCTCAAGGAGATCGAGGACAACCAGGAGTTGGCCAAGGGCGACGATGCCGACATGCGCGAGCTGGCCAAAGAGGAGCTGAAGAGCCTCGACGCCAGGCGCGAGGCCCTGGTCGCCGAAATCAAGATCCTGCTCATCCCGAAAGATCCGAACGACCAGAAGAACGTGGTGCTCGAGATCCGCGCGGGGACGGGCGGTGAAGAAGCGGCGTTGTTTGCCTACGAGCTGTTCCGCATGTACAGCCGGTTCGCGGAGAAACAAGGCTGGCGCGTCGAGATCATGTCGACCAGCGAGAGCGACGTCGGCGGCGTCAAGGAAGTCATTGCGACCATCGAAGGGCGGGGTGCGTACAGCAAGCTGAAATACGAGAGCGGGGTTCACCGCGTGCAGCGCGTGCCGGCGACCGAAGCGTCCGGCCGGGTTCACACCTCGACGGTCACTGTGGCGGTACTGCCGGAGGCCGAGGAAGTAGACGTCCAGATCGACGCCAAGGACCTCCGTATCGACACATTCTGTTCGAGCGGACCCGGCGGGCAGAGCGTCAACACGACCTATTCGGCCGTCCGCATTACGCACATCCCGACCGGGACGGTGGTGTCCCAGCAGGACGAGAAGTCACAGATCAAAAACAGGGCGAAAGCCATGCGCGTCCTGCGTTCGCGGCTCTACGACATGGAGATGCGCAAGCAGCAGGAAGCGATCGCCAAGGACCGCCGTAGTCAGGTCGGCACCGGCGAGCGCTCGGAGAAGATCCGTACCTACAATTTCAAGGAAAACCGCATTACCGATCATCGAGTAAACTTCACCACTCACCAGCTCGCCGAGGTGCTGAGTTCCGGGGACCTCTCCGAGCTGCTCGACAACGTCACGATGTACTACCAGTCGGAGAAGCTGAAGGAAGCGACGGCCAACTGAACATGCTGACCATCCACGATCTAGTGCGCGGTGCGCGCGATCGGTTCGTCACGGCAGGCATCAGCGCCAACCTTGCGAACCTCGACGCTGAGGTGCTGGCGCGGCAGGTGCTTGGGTGGGACCGCGCGCGTTTTCTCGCCGATCGCGACGAGCGGGCGACAACCGTCTTCCTCCTCAACTACGAACCGCTGGTCGCGCGGCGCGAGCGCCGCGAGCCCGTGTCGTACATCCTGGGCATGCGGGAATTCTGGGGCATGGAGTTCCTGGTCGGGCCCGATGTGCTGATCCCGCGTCCCGAGACGGAATTCATCATCGAAGAGACGCTCGCGCGGATTGGCAGCAATACGCACCCCGTCATCATGGACATCGGCACCGGCAGTGGCTGCATTGCCATCGCCCTGGCGCGCGAGATACCCGGCGCCCGCGTGATCGCCACAGATGTGTCCCGCAGCGCGCTCGAGGTCGCGCGGCAGAACGCCCTGCGGCACGGTGTCGCCGATCGGATCCAGTTTGTCGAGACGAGCTTTCTCGATGGCATCGACGAGATCGCCGACGTGATCGTCTCGAATCCGCCGTACGTGCCGTCGGTGGCCCAGCCCGCCCTCATACCGGAAGTGCGCGATTACGAACCGCCGTTGGCCGTGTTTGCCGGCGTGGACGGCCTCGACGGTGTCCGGAGCGTGCTCGAAGCGGCGGTCGCGCGATTGGCGGCTGGCGGCCTGCTCATCATGGAATTCGGACTGGGGCAGGACGATGCCGTCACAGCCCTGGTGGACGTCGTCAGCACTCTCGACGTGGTGGCGATACGGCACGACCTGCAGGACATCCCGCGCACGGTTATCTGCCGCAGAAATCGAGACGCGGCACGATGACGCACGAGGACTGCCTCTTCTGCAAGATCATCGCGGGCATCATTCCAGTAAAGCCGCTGTACGAAGACGCAGACCTGATTGCGATCCAGGACATCAACCCGCAGGCGCCGTTGCACGCGCTCGTCATTCCCAAAACACATATTCCATCGCTGAACGACCTGACGCCCGAGCAGGATGCGCTCGTCGGCCGCATGTTCAGGCGTGCGGCGGCGCTGGCCAGCGAGCGCGGGGTGTCGAATCTTGGCTACCGGACCGTGTTCAACACAGGTCCTCAGGCGGGACAGAGCGTGTTCCACATCCATCTACACGTGCTCGGCGGCCGTTCCCTGAGCTGGCCGCCCGGTTAGTTTGAGATTTCCCGACTCCCGGGACTTTCCGGACTCCCTGACCTTCTGGACTCCTTGACTCGGCGGACTCTCCGACTCCGTAGGCTAGACTCATCGCGCGGATCCTGGGGACCAGAGCAACGCCGGCAGCTCTCTTAGACTCCGAATAACCGGCACACCCGCCTCGGGCGCGTGGCCACCTGCGTCGGATCGCCTCACCAGC
>Ga0065707_10082287_pt1 | contig 17370 bp, 41 predicted proteins | sample SwiRhicommuniRL3_FD_59094 | JGI IMG/M metagenome (GOLD analysis project Ga0065707, IMG submission 59094) | Switchgrass rhizosphere bacterial communities from Rose Lake, Michigan, USA - RL3 v2 (version 2) | ecosystem: Host-associated > Plants > Roots > Rhizosphere > Soil | place: East Lansing...
CGGGGCGCGCGTTGTCAAGCGCTAAACGACCGCGAAAGTACCACGAAAACACCTTATTTTGTACCATCCCCCCCCTCGGCCCCCCCTCCCCTACCCTACCTGATACCCTACCGGGGTACTGCGCATCGGGGTTTGCCGCCAAAGGGGGGGTATGCGCAGGGTACTTGCCACCTACCGGGGGGTATGGTAATCTAGTTTTGGACCTGGGAGGGTCCCTTCAATGTGTGAATTTTCGGATGCTATCGCAATCCTTCAGGCTGCGCGAGCGAATTGCAAGAGCGTGAACTATCGGATTAAGCTCGGTCACGCAATCGACTACTTGAGAAATCGAAGCGGTTACCGGCACGTTCCGCGTGTGAGCCTTCGTAAGTCTGTTCTCTGTTCGACTCCGCGCGGTCGCAGATTCATGTCCCTGAAAGGAGCGCTCTAGCGATGACTGGCATGTACATCACGAACGAAAAAGATAAGGCTCAAATCGCGATAGCTCTTCGCATCGCGGCGGATGAATACGAAAAGCATTCTGTCCGGCCTGATTTCATTGAGCACAATCCACGGATCGCGGCGGAGTTCGCACGGCAAGCGGTACACTGTAGGCGGCTTTCGGAACAGTTCGAGCAGTAGAAGCTTTGCGGCTCGCGGGAGTCGCCTTCGGGGTCGGTTGCGCGTGAGCGCTCCGGCCTCTCTTTTTATAGGGGGCTGGTTTTGAGTCGTAACAGATTCTCGAAGGGAGCGAAAGGCGGCGGAGGAAGGCATCTAGTGCAGACGGTCCAGGGAGCTTTCTATCTCGCGACAAAAGATGCAGCGAAGGCGTTTTCATGTCCGGCCCCTGGAAAGGTAAGAGAGTATCTAGAATTGCGCGGGAAGCGCGTTTTGACATTAGAGCAACTGAGAGCTATAGTAGATCGGCTGGAAGGGAAGAAATGAAGCTTGATACTTTTATGACCGTGCTGTGGGCGTTTACGCAAACCCACAAAGTACGGACGCGGTTCCCGGCTCGCGGCGGTGTGTTGCTAGTAAGCCCTCCGGGGCAGTTGAAAACTAGCTTGCTGGCGTGCTTTGAAGAGCAGATAGGAACGCTCGCGTATTCCGACATGACAACCGTGAGTCTGGTAGAGGCTCGCGATTTGATCGCATCGAAAAAGGCCAACACGATTTTGCTCTATGACATGCAAAAGCTTTACGAGCGGCGTCCTGATACAGCGTCGAATATCGAGGGTAACATTCGTTCTGTCATGGATGAGGGTTTCACTTCAGCCGCGCATGAGAAATCGAGTAAGAATATCATTCAGGCGAAAGCACGCGCTCTTGTCATGGCGGCCTGTACACCTATCTTTTACCGTAATCGCTTGGGACCGTGGGAGAGTTCTGGTTTCGCTCGCCGTCTATTGTTCTGTGTCTACACTCTGAAAGACCCGGAGTTGATTCAGAAAGCGATTCTCACGGAGACACCGATAGAGCTTGGTAACTCGAATATCCGTATACCGCTAAACCTGGAGATCCCTCCAGACATGCAGGACGGCGATGAAGAGTTTCTCAGGCGTATCATGCAGAAACAGACTGAGGATGTTCCCATGAACCTCATGAAGAAAACGCTGTGGGTTCTGCGCTGGTATTACAAAAAGCACTTGAAGCAAAAAGACAAGAGTATGGAGACGTTGCGGGAGTTTTCGCAGTGTCTCGGCCACGGCGGAGCGGAGATCGAGATATGATCTACGAAGTAGCGATTCGGGTAGCTTGTGGCGTGTTTGGCCTTGCTTGGGGCCTTGCTTGGGGATATGTCGCTTTTAGGCGACTTTTGGCGGTATATCATGAACGAATGGTTGACGTTCCACATACTCCGGCTTTGTTCGTTACCGATGAGGGGGAAACGATTTGTTACGGGAGGGTACTCAATGAATCTAATGCTACGGGACATGCTTCTATCCATGCTGTCCCCGCAACAGAAAGAACAGATCCGGCAAGCGATGGAGGATCTATCGAGCAAGGGTAAATGTGAAGCTGTTTTAGAGGTTCCAGAGATGGGCCTTTGCCGAATCACAATCGAGAAAACGGAGGCGAAAGCATGAAGGATGAAGGCACGCATTACGGATACAAAATAGTGTCTGCCGGAGTGGATAACCAAAAGGTCTACAGCGCTATCAATGAAGAGCGGGACGAAGCCCTTGAGCGTGAAACGTACATGGGGCTGCGCCTTGCAATTGAGGCGTATTGGGTCGAGTATGAGTAACGTCCGGCCATTCTGGAGGGCTATCAAGCGGGAACGACTTGGAACGGGTCACAGCTTGCGTGTACGTCGGCATCGGCTGGCTATGCGGCGGCTGGAAGCTCTCTCCGCTAAACCGAAACCGGAGCGTTCGCCGGTTTCACAATCGAAGGTAGCTCCGGCGAAAGCCGGATTTTTCAAAACGCTGATATGGAGGATTTTCAATCGTGGCAAGAAAAGTTAATGAAGCTGATTTCGGGAGGCTCCTAAAGGGGTCGGACGTTGTAGAGGCGAAAAAGAAGGCGGTCGCCGGGGTCGTGCTCCAGGTTCGGGATTCCCCTCAGGGGTTCGGCTCGCCGTACATCATTGATTTCGATGCGGACCTGTTGCCGGATATTCATTCCTGGCCGTGCAATACAACGCAATCGCGGCGGCTGGCCGATCTCATCGACCGAAACCCTGACAAGTGGGAAGGGTACGCTGTCGGCTTGCGGGTAGTTCAAGCCAATAATCCTAAGCTTGCGAAGGCGAAAGGATTGGATGAGTTTTTTGTGGATTCGCTGGAGGTTGCGTTCGTCACCGAGCCGAAGGTAGCGGCTAAGAAGCGCAAATCGAAAGTGAAGTATCACAAGGCGGCTCCGGGTATGGTTTCCTATCCTGGGAAGTCTGCCGGGGGTCCCCCTCCACACGCTCCGATAACGGACGATGACGTACCGTTCTAGGTGAACTATGGCACGAGCGAAGAGCAGCAAAAAGACCGGGGGTAATTGGCTCCCGGTCGCTCGTGCTTCTGAAGCTGCGCTAGATGATATGCGAACGCTCTACAAGACGATTTTACACATGCGAGCGTTGACCTATGATCTAGTTGACGAAGGCAAGGCGGTTACTCCGGCTGCTTCCGAGTGGGATCAGGTTTTGGATCACATTCAGGGATGCGCGGAAAGGTTGCGGCTAGGGTTAAAGGGACGTGGCTAGGTCGAAAGCGAAGTACACGAAGGAACGCGCGGAAGAGTGGCAAAAAGATCACTGGAGGGCCGTTGCGTTGTGTGATCTCATCATGACGGCTCACTCTCGCGAAGAGGAAGAGTTACGGCTCGCGGAATTGCGGAGGATCAAGGAAAAATGGGGCCACACTTTGATAACCGGTTATGATCCGTACTCCGTTCGGTCCGGCAAGCCCGAATCCGCCAAAGGGGTATCTAAGAATATACGCGGGCCTGCGGAAGAATACGTACCTCCATCGGGCAGTGTGGGAGCGCGTAGCTCGCCGAAAGCTCCCTGAAGGGTTTCAGATACATCACATGAACGGCAAGGCTTGTTTTTGTCCCTGGAATTTGGTAGCTCTTGGACCTGGATTGCACGCGCATGAGCAGATTCGGGACCCGTACACTGGAGAGTTTTTGAGCCGGGAACAGTACGAAAGGCGGTATCGATGAAGCGTGAAACGGTTACCGATAGGGAGCGATTCGAGCAACTTCATAAAGAAGGCTCAGAAAAGTACGGGACGGATTGGCTAGTTGCCAATAATTCAGCTACTCAAATCCTTCAGAGTTTGGGCTATCCTCCGTCCATGCACAAACTCTTAGGTACTCTGGTAGCTATGCGTCTCTTAGAGTGGTATTCACACGGGAAAATGAATTTATGAGTATTCGGAATTACAACGCCTTTCTAAAGGCAGTTCGGAGGGAACATGGAATCACCCAAAAACAAGCCCAAGCAGTCTACCGAAGAGTCAGCAAGCATCTTTCCAGACCTCTTCGCGGTGTTGATGTTGACAAGCACCCACGTATTGTTAGATCAAATCTCAGACGCGCTGATAGCGGAAGGCGTAGCGCCCGGAAAGATCAAAAAGGCGTATCTGCGGGTCGCCAAAAAGTTAGACAGTATCGCACAATCCGCACAATCGCAGAGTGGCGGCGGAGCTATCAAGCGCAAGGTGGAGACTCTGTAAGGATCGTCAGTAGCGCCGATTACGGGCGCGGAAGAAGGGGGAGAAAATGAAAAAGAACATGCCCGAAGGTGAGATAACGATAAGGCCCGCGAAGGAAATCACTTTCTTTTATTGGGAGGGTGGGCGGTTTGGCTGTAGAGCCGGTATTCATTGGGCGCGGCTTTGGGTCGGAATTTCATGGATTAAAACTGAGCCTTGCGCGTGCTGTGGAGAAGTGACTACCGATTTTCTGATTCAGCCATTGCCTACTCTCTTTTTCCAGTTTTGGTTTCTGTCCCTGGAGGGTATCGAATGAGCGAAGCAATTAGGGTCCAGGTTGAAATGACCGTTTCGGGAATCCCGAAAGGGGCGAAGCTTGCGAAGTCTCTAGCGGAAGAAGTTCTAGCGCGGTGGATTCGTACCGGCACGCTCCCGGCTGGCTTCAGTGTGAAAGCGATCCACTGGGACCGGGGAGCGACGGGAAAGCGTACCGGATCGGCACGGACGCAAGAGGATATAAATTTCGCCGTTCGGAGGTTGCTTCGGCGAATCCCTTTCCACTTTTCGGAGGTTCGGTTTAGTTGAGCAGTATGGCACTTCAAAAACTCTCTTCCTTGATTTCGATAAAAAGCGAGCGCCACGTTTGCGTGGTATGTGGGTCGTACTCCGCAGACTTGGAGTTCACTACGGCGGGGTCAGTTTTAAACGTTCATCGAGTGGCGGATGGCACGTTGTTATACACACACGGAAAGCATACACTCCTACTCAAATTGTCGCTTTGCAATGTTTGTTGGGGTCGGATCTCAAGAGAGAATCTATCAACATGATGCGCGTTTTGTCGAAACCGAAAGGGGAAGCGGCTCAAAAATGGAACATACTATTCAGCCGGAAACTGCGATAGCAGAACTTCATAGGCTCCGCTTGCTTCGCCGGATGCAGGCGACTACAATAGAGCTTTGCGCGGCGTATATCAGTACGCCGTCACAGTGGAATAAGCGGCGGGCTGGCGATCCAGGATGGGAGCCGTTAGCGGAAGCTATGAAGCGATACGTTTCCCGCGTGTGCGGGTTGACGGAAGAGGATTTCAAAAGGGAGGAAGAAAATGGGACCAGTGAAAGTACGAAAAAAGAGAAACCAGACCCCCGGAGTATCGCCGGATTCTCGCGCGGAGACGCAATCAGGCATCCCGCAGACTGAGGAAGAGACTCCGCTAGTAAGTGGGATCTCTGATAGCGCTCCGGCTCCGGTTTCGGCTCCATCGTTCAAGGAAAAAATCACCGTAACGCTCACGGATAGCGGCGGGCTGGACCTGGAGGGGATGCGGCCAAAAACGAAGGATCGGCTGGTTGAGGCTCTCAAGAATAGCGCGGGAGGGCTTTTCCCTGTAGCTCCGCCGATGCCGGTTAAGCGCTGGCCTGAAATCGCGGTGAGGGCCGGGTATGGCTTCATCGGAATGGGTGAGGTTTTGCTCGCGAGCCGGAAGTATCCCCCGGAGATCGCACGGACGTTTTTCTACACGGACGAAGATATCAAAGTCCTGATGGAGCCGACTCAGGCGGTGCTCGCTCGCTACGCTGGAACCATCAAACACGAAGAGCTAATCACCCTTGGGCTGGCGATCGCTCAGATCCACATGCAAAAGCTTCATCTAATCAATCAGGCGATGGCCGACTATGAGGCTCGCATGAAGGCGGAGAAAGCGGCGGCAACGGCTCCGGGTCCGGCTCCTGGGAATGAGAACACTCCCCCGGCTCCTGAGGGGCTTCCCACGCTAAACTAAAACCATGGGCGCTGGTAGCAGGGGCACTGAGTATTACGAGATGGCGTACTTGCGCTGTACTCGTTGTGGATGTAACTTCACTGTCAAGCTTCATGTTTGGGAGTGCAAAAAACATCAGTGTCCCTGCGGATTCCTGATTACCATACAGAGGGTCGCATGAATGACGTAGTTTTTGGAACACGGCGGCAAGGGAAATCAACGCTCTCCCTAGCGCTTGGCTTGGAGCGCAATCGGCGCGTGGTGATCTTTGATCCGAACGGGCAGTTTACCGTTGTGCGGTCCGTGCGGATAGAGGATCTCCCTCAGTGGCTCACAGAGAGCGAACAGCAATTACAAGAGCATCCTTCGTCGTTCTGTGTCGTTCGCGTGGGGCCGTTCGATACCGAGTACGTAGAGCAAGCTTTCGACCAATTCTCGGAGGTTCTGTTTCAGGTGCCGGACCTTTCGGTGATCGTGGATGAAGCTCACATGCTCCAGGGGGTAAACTACATTGATCCTAATCTTGATCGTTGGAATCGGCGGAGTCCTGCAAGTGTACTTGTGGTGGCTACTACTCACAGAATCGTGGACGCCCATCCAGATAGTAGGTACCATGCTGATAACGTCTTTTTCTTTTTTACGGACGATGAGCTTGAGCTTAGGACGATCTCTAAGAAGTACGGGCCGGAAGTGGCGGAGCAAGTCAAGAGGCTAGAGCTTCATCAGGTGTTACATTTCTGGCGGGAGCTTGGCGGCTTCCGTCGATGGTCAGTTTGGACGAAGGGCGATGAATGGTACATCGATCTCGAAAACCAAAACACAGTAGTTCAGAACGCGGCGCAATGATTTGCGGCGGCTGTGGGTATGATAGTGAACCTGCCGAAATTGGTTATTGTGGTAGATGTGGTAGGGACTTGGAGGGAATGATGCCAGTTGAAAAACGTGAGGCTGCTTGGATCAAGAAACACGGCGAGAAAAAGTCTGTCAAGGATTGGCTGGTAGCTAATCCTCCCCCGGCTGAGTTTCAGGGGACCCCTCAACAGTGGGCGTTTCTCGAAATGGAGGAAGAGCCGATAGACGATCCGCTTGAGCCGGACTTCGAGGAATTTCCCGAAGGCAAGCCGGTTACTCGGCGCGAGCATGACGAATTACGGCTCCAGGTTGCCCGCGTTGCGAAGGGGTTCAACCGGGCTATCAAGAAACGGCGGGAGGTTCCTCCTCCGGCTCCCCCGCCGTCTCCGGGGCCGGAGGTTATTCCTCCGGCTCCGGTGAAACGTACCGGCTTAGCTGCTATACTGGCTCCACTAGAGCGACGGTAGGCGTTCCCTCGCTCGCGGCGGGGCCGGTTTCCGCTTTTCCCGGCCCTTGCCATAGGGAATTATATACATGAGTACAGCAGCACTGAAAACAAAGGAGAAGCATGAAACATCCGCTTGATACCGGCGCTTCGACGCCGATGCCACTTTACAGATGCCATAAGGAAGTCTGGGCGCTGAAGATCAAGGCGATTGAGCCACTCTACCCGCCTACGTGCAAGCACTTTTACGGGCAAACCGCGTGCGGCTACGGCCCCAACGAGTGTATGCACATCGGCTCGGATTCCGACGTGATACCTCCAAATGGTCGGCATGCCTATGTTCCTGGAGAGGAATGGCCTTACGGTCTCACTGAGGCTGGAATAATCACGCCAGAAGACGCCGGATACGCCCCGTTTTCCGTGGACGCGGCGTACGTTCGCAAGCACCAGCCGAAGGTCGGTGGCTACTACGTCGTCTACAAAGACGGCTACAAATCGTTCTCACCAGCAGAAGCGTTCGAGGAAGGCTACTCGCGTGTCTAACCATGAACACTGTACTCATGTATATAATTCCCTTGCCATATACCCCCCTCTATGGCAAGTACCCTTGCCATACCCCCCCACTTCCCGGTAATAGTACTATAGTGCTAAGATTCTTACGTACCTGAGGAGGTATGCATGAATGAATCTGGACCTTGTAAACAACGTTGACCCCGTAAAGGCGGCTGTCGTTGTCTTTCTCGCCGGGGTGCTCGCTGCCGTTTTCGTGTACCTCTACAACACCCAGGTAGCTCCCACGTTGCGCGGGACGCTGAAGAAGGCGGCTTAACTCATGTTCAAAGCTGTAGGATACGCGGCTCTCACTTTTGCGATGCTGTTCATTGGCCTATCCGTGGGTAATGATCTGATCGCTAGTTTTGTCAAACCCAAATCAGCCTAGCAGATCCTGAAAAATGGCTGCTAAAGAAGGAAACCAAACATCATGACTCCCGCAATGCCGCGCAAGCGCGGCGGTTTTACCGCAACCTCTCGGCCTGAGTTCATCGCGGACATTTCCCTCAGTGCCCAAAATACCCAGTTCATGCTTCCGAACAATGGCGGTCTAATTCCGAACGACCGCTACATGTACGGGATGTGGCTCACGTTCGAGGGACGCGCAACGAATAACGTAGCTCTCGGCGCTACCGGCTTACGGGCTGATGCTCCGTTCTCCCTGATTCAGAACATCACGATTTCCGGCTATCATCGCGTTCGCGGACAGAATGAGCCGTTTATCAATCTTCGCGGTACGGACCTGTACAACCTCAATCGGATGTATTGGAACGCGGTCCCCTACATGGAGCCGTCGAACGGCTGGCCGCAATTCATCCCCCAGGTGTCCATCGTCAACGGAGACACAAACGATATCCGCTTTACGCTTTACATCCCGTTCGCGCCCATGCGCATCCCGATCAATTCTCAGCTTGGCTGGATTCTCGATGCGCCGAACTACGACCGCTTGCAACTGCAAGTAACCTTCGCCGATGGCACGGCGTTGTTTACGGGCGGTGTCGCGGCGGCTAACGTGACTTTCTCCGCCTTCGGCTCCGCTACTGGCGCTCCCCGGCTGCGTGTCTCCGGCCAGTTCGCTCTCGGCGGTCAGTCGATCTACGGGTACATCCCGGCCCGGACCTGGAGATACTTCCAGGAAATTACCGGCTCGCAGATGACTACGACCGCAACGCAACAGCGGCTAGTAAACATCCCGCGCGGAAACAAAATCCGTGCGATCCTCGCAAAGACCGGAACGAAGGCAACGGACGCCACGGCCGGTATCGATGTGTACGATACCTACTCGGATGACATTCTCGCAAACATCCTCATTCAGCGCGGACTTAACAAGTCCATCCGCATCTATCCCGACTGGCGAACGATCAAGTACGAGATTCAGCAAGCTTACGGGATGTACGGGCAGACCGGATACTCGCTGATCGACTTCGCGCAGCGCGGGCGGCTCGCTGAAGCTCTTGACACTGTTGGACTGGTTGCGGGTCCCTCTGGCGATACGGACCTGTACTATCAGGCCGACGTGACGGGCGCGGCGAATCAAGCCTTCCTCGCTCTCTATGAGGAATTGCGCGGCATCCCGCGCAACATCGCGCTTCCTGCTGGCAAGTAATCCTCCGGGCAGTACAAACTGAAGGGGGAGGGTTTTCCCTCCCCCGCTTTTTGGGAAAGGCTTTTCAATGATCGATTACCAAGAGGACGGACTAAGCCCGGAATACAACATCGGGTTCGGTGTCAGTTTCGGCGGAGCGGCTCCGCCTTCGGCTTCTGTCCAGGGGAACGTTTCAAGCCCTGGAGCCTGTACTACGTGCGGAGCTAACAGGTTTATGAACGTGAGCTTTCCGCTTGTGCTGATCGCAATTGCGGTGATCGTTCTTGCGTTCCGAAGGTAGAATTGCTCTGTGGATCGGGGTTGCGCTGGTTGCGCTCCTGGTTCTCTCGAAACGAGCAAGAGCGGCTGTTATAGGTGATGATGTGCAACTGAAACCGGGCGTAAATCTCGCGGGTATTCAACCTCAGATGACAATAGCGCTCCAGGTGGCCGATGAAGTGTATACGGCTCACGGTCACGTCTTGACCGTTACGAGCGCAAACGACAGTCAACACATGGTAGGGTCCCTGCATTATAGTGGATTCGCCGTCGATCTCCGCACAAAGGATTTACCAGCGGCGGAGATTCCAGAAATCGCGCAAGAGATCCGATCACGGCTCGGCGCACAATTTGACGTGATACTGGAGTCCGATCATATTCACGTCGAGTACGATCCGAAGAGCGTATAAAAATGGGAACATCCTGGACGCCGATTAACGACGATTTCACGCTCAAGTCTGACGATCAGATCAGGGTAGCGATGACGTTCAACTGCGCTCCGCTGAGTAAGATCACAGCGTCGGATATCGCCAAGTACTTAAACCAGCAGCAGGCTATCCGGTCCGTGCTCGCTGTCGATGAGGGATGGTTGGACTCGGTAACTCTCGGCCTGACGTTTGAGTGTAGTTACATCGCGACTCTGAATCCTCAGCCGGGGGTAACGGCTGCGTCGATTCGCAACGCGGCGTATACCGCGCTTACTCAAGCGAATAACGAGCACATTATCAAGTCGGATGATATTTTGGTGGGAGTGATCGAGCGGGCCTACAATTCGATTTTGCCGGACGCTCCGAAAACCACCACGGCGGTTAGTTTGGCCGCAGTCGCGATCATCGCGATTGTTGCCCTGGTTTTGTTTATGAAAGTAGCAGACTGAAGGGAGACGCGATGAGCAAACAAGTAGCACTTTGGTTAGTTATCGGTGGGCTGGCGGTCGATCTAATCGACGCGCTTACCACCAAGCCGGGAGCAGCGGGCGGGGTTCTCTATGGAACCAATGGTTTCTTGAAGGGGATGAGCTACGGCAAACTGACGGCTGGCGAAATTGTCGCCATGATCGGCGCGGCGTTTTTGTTCTTTAAGGACTAGCGAATGCTTTCCACTTACTCGCCGGACTACTTTACCTCCGTGGGCGGAGGGGACGTGTCTCCTACCTCAGAGCAGGAACTAACGTTTCCGCAGTATGACGCCTACTATGAGAACGTGGGCGCGGCGGGGCAGGACGGCACAACCGGGGACGCTACAGATTCGAGCGGCCTATGGAAAAATTTTGCCGGGATTGCCGGGACCTTCCTTCGGGCCTTTACAGGCGGGCAGGGAGTCACGGTAAGCGGAGGGGTACAGAGCAAGCCCCCTACAACGGCTCCGCAACAGCAAAGCGTACTAGCGAGCCCCTATCTCATGATCGGGGCCGGGTTGCTCTTGCTGATTGTTTTGATACTCGTGTTGAGGAAGTGAGGAAACAATGCCTAGTGGATGGGATACAGTTTGTCTCTCGGCGGGTGGCGGGGTAGCTACCGGAGATCCTAGCGGTTGCGCTACTACGCTCGCTTTCGAGGGGAAGCTACGGCAATCGGTCGATACATTCGCTTGGACCTTGAGCGATGCGCGGGAAGCTGTCTTGCGTGGCGAAGATCCGGGTTGGGGTTCGTCCCGTACTCCGCCTTACGTGATCGCAAATGACATGATCGACTCGGCTACAACTTGGTGCAAGATGTATCCGGGGTCGTGTCCCTCCGATGCTCTCTCACTCGCTCAGAAGTACGTTCAAATTCTGACGGACTTGGTAGCTCAGTTCGGGTTCAGTATGCAGGGTAGCTATAGCTCCGCGCTCGATAATCAACCGACTGAGGAAGCTCTTTTCCCTGAGGGTGTGGTTACTACCCCGGTTGCTCTTACGCCGAACGTCATATCTTATAGCCCTTCGGCTGGCTGGCGTCCCCCTATTGACTCTCTTTCGCCTACCTTGAGTCCGACGATTCCGGCCTATACGAGTTCCTCAAATGTGGCGGCAACGGCTCCCGGCTCGCCTAGCGCTTCTGGCGGAGGGACTACCCTCGCGGGTACGGCATCCGGGGCCGGACCGTCTCAGGGCGGCTCTACCACGCAGCAAACCAGCTTGACGCCCGGTGGCGGGGCCGGGGGTATTCTGGCTTCGCTATCGCCCGAGTCTCAGAATGCGCGCTTGCTTCTGATTCTCTTAATCGTGGCGGTAGCGGTTATCATTTTCGGGAGAAACTAGCATGGATATTCTCGCAAATCTCGTTACGCCTCAGCAGCTATCAAATTACGCGATGCAGGCGTTCAACACGGACCGGGCAAACCAAGACCAATGGTGTTGGATGCTCTCTCAAATTACGGGCGCGGCGTGTCCAGATTACGATATCGGCAACGGGCCGGACGTGAAAACTTCCGCTGAAACTTTCCTGGACGGACTCAGGGGATATCAGCTTGGAGTGAACGCGACGTATCAGGGGCCGGGCGGAAGCGGTAGCCCTCCGGCTGCTGCGCTTCCTCCGCAACCTCAGGAAACGGCTACCGGCTCTACTGTCATCATGGGAGCCGGATTATTCGGGCCGACAAACTGCAAGCTGTGTATCTGGCTCAAACAGAATCCGTGGGCGCTCCTGGTTGCGGCGGCTGCGATCTACTTTGGGTTCTTTTACAAGAAAGGGTAGAGCATGAAGTTTTTTGAAAACTACTGGCTGTGGCTGATCCTCGCAGCGGTGATCTATTTCATGTGGACCAAGCGCAAGACAGTTACCGGCCAATAATGCTATGCCTCTTCCACCGATGGAGCATCCGTGCATGGGGTACGTGTGCGGAGTACCTGACGGAACTATACCGGGGTATACAATTTGGGATTGCATGGACCTTGGATATTCCGGGGCGCTCGCCGGATGCGTTGACCCTCAGTGTACAGGCTGGCGTCCGTCTATTCCTGGTTGTGGTGCGCAAGTGTGGCAACAGCTTGAAAGCTCCGATCCAAACGTCGTTCAAGCGCTCCCCTGGAGTCCAGACGATCCTATGATTTACGGAGGGACCGCGAAAAAGAGTTGTTGCTGTGGCGATTCTGCGGGGCCTAGCGTGGGGCTTGGCGGTCCGGCTGTTGCGGCGGCGTCCGGGGCCGGAAGCTCTGCGGCGGCGTGTTGTGGTAGCGATTGGTCGTTTTTCGGTTTGCCCTGGTGGATCATTGTGCTAATCGTGATCCTGGTAGTGAGGATGAAAAAATGAGCGTAGTTAGATTCGATCCCTCCGTTACAACGGCTCAGTACCTCGGTAAGCTGGACAATGGCTTTATCAAGGCGTGGGGCTTCTTTCCTTTTTGGATCGGCAAGTCGCGCTCCGGGCTTGAAAGCCCGATGCCGAATCCCACGGCGGCGAACCTGGAAGTACGCGACGGAATTTACGTTGCGAACGATCCGACGATTAGCGGCAATCGCTATCCGGTTGTGATGCCCTGGACCGGAGAGGTTTGGGTTTTCAACAGTGGCGCGATGCCGGGCGAATCAACATCCAACATCGCTATGGTGGACCTGGAGAAACAATGCGGCTAAAAATGACGAAGGCATTTTTCGGTTTTCTTTTGTTCGCGGGCCTTGCCCGCGCTACGGACTGCGACGGCTCGTTTACTATCGACACGTCCGGTCAGTCTGTCACGTTCAACAATCAGACGCGGGCATGCGTCAATTGGCAGGTGAGCTACTTTGCGGCGGGATTCTCCGCTGTCTCCGTCCAGTTTGAGAGCGCTCCGAATGGATCGACGCCGAACGTACCTGGGACATGGGTTGCTTTCGCCGGTACGATCATCGGCGGTATCAATCCAAACACGGCGATCACGCAAGCTACCACCACCTTTACGGGTTCTTTTCCGTGGGTCCGCGTCCGGCTCGTGAGCGCTACAGGAACGGGGAAAATAACCGGGCGAATGCTTGGAGCGCAGCTTACGAGCGCAACGTCTTTCCCGAGTGCCTATTCTTTTCTCGCTAACGGGAATTTCTACCCTCCAAATCCGGCCGATTTTTCGTGGGTGAATCAAGGCACGGCTACCGAGTCTACAGGTACGGGAGGGCTTTACCTTGCGGCTCCGCTGAATAGCGCCACTACAACGCTCGCGAAGCGTTGCGCGACTCTCCCGGTTGCTCCCTGGACTGCTACGGCGGCGTTTATGTATCCGCCTACTAGTCTGTCTCTCTATACCGGAATCGCAGTCCAGCAAACCGGAGGGGCAAACCCCACGGAGCTTTTGAAACTCGATCCTCAGGGAAACCCTAACACTCCGCGTTTTATCCAGACAACGAAATGCAGCGGGACGACCGTAGCGACTTGCAACGTCAATACCTCAAACGACACTATCGGGGCCGGGAGTTATGGCGCTCCTATATGGGTCAGGGTTTGGGACGACGGCGTAGCGAATCGAGCCTATGAAGTGGCAACCGATGGGATAACCTGGACCCCTCTTCATAACTACAGTGTGAGCCGTGGCGGTGTGACTTACGCGGGCATCGTCCCTAATCAGGCGTGCTGGACTATGAACCAGCAAAACAACGAGCCTCTGTATCAGTATAAGCTCGTGTCCTGGAAGATTTGTCCGGCTGCGAGTACGAGCCAATGCTAACGATTCCGGCTCTTGATTTCTGGCTGGCTGTGGCCGCTCAAACTCTGATTGCTACGGTCGCTTCAGTGCGGTACATTATCAGGATAGAGCGGCGGCTGATGGCGATTGAGCTTCAAATAGGGTTGCGGTACAATAACGGAAAGGGGTGGCAATCATGACAAATTGGAAGTCTACACTGTTCGGGGTTTTGCTCGCGCTCTCTACTGCGGTCACTACGGGGACTGTCGATACCGGCTCCCCTCAGGCCCGCAACATCGCGGCCATCGTACAAGCAGTCGCAGCGATGGGCTTGGGCGGCTCATCGAAGGATAAGGACGTGACCGGGGCCGGATCATCGGCGCGGAGAGTTGCAAAGGACTAGTAGCGTGAGTAAGGGTCAGCTACAGATTTTGCTCGCGGCTGCGATCCTGGCAGTGCTCTATTTTGCGTTCCGAAAAAAGGAATGCGTGAACTCAACACTTAGCTTTCCGTCGATAGTGGCGGGTGATTCTCAACCTTGAAAGGAAAATAATGAAACCCATTAAGATCGTTTTTGCGGTACTCGCTTTGGCGGCTGTGGCCTTCGGTCAGAGTAACCATAGCATCATGATTAGCGCCACGAATTGCAGCGGCACAGCGGCCACGCTCGCTATCACGGCGAATGGTCAGCAACGCGCGGCGGCTGGTAACGGAGCTATCCGGTTTTTCACAACTGACAACGCAGGCGGAACGGTCACGGTTAATTGTGACCTGTCGGAAGCTTTCGCAAACCGGCTAGGCTCATCGGCTCGTATCACGTCCATCGAATTTTTCTACGGCGTGCAAACGACCGCGATTAGCTCTATCGCTACGGCTGTCATTAGCTCGGTCCAGCTTGCAACCTCAGGCGCGGCGGCTGCTGGCACTGTGGCGAGCGCTGGAGGGTCCCTTACGGTAACTCCGGCAGTACTTCAGTTGACCGTCACCACAACCGGGCAGTGTTTCAACGAAACTATCCGTTTCGGTACGCCCATTGCTGGCCGTGACGGTCGCCGGATCACGTTTGAGCAAGTGTTTACCTTCGGCGCGGCTGTCTCAACGCTACAGATTTGCGGCATCCAGGTGAACTACATCGACGTAGTGTAAAGGCTCCGGGGGAGCCTAAGTGAGCGAGGGGTCTAAACAGTGGACCGACTCCCTCAATGCAAGCGGTAGCGACCCCGGTAAAACAAGATGAAGATTCAAGGCGAGTACGTTATCTTCGGGCTGCTGGTGCTCATACTCGCCGTGTGGGGCTTGAGGGTTCGCAAGCAGGCGACTACGATTCCTGTAACCGAAATAGAGCTATGACATGGCGACTCAACAGCAAATCAGTCAGGCGGCTACTCTCGGCGGCGCGGCGGCGGCTTCTACGGTCGCTGCGATCCTGGGACCGGCTGCGGCGGCTGGACCTATTGGTATCGCTATCGGTGGCGCTGTACTCGCTATCACGGCTCTTTCTGGTACGATCTCAAAGCTTATCAATGGCTGTGGGCAATCTTGCGTACAGGCTACACAGATCGTCAACGAAGCTGATACCTATGTCCAGCAAATGGCGGCGGCTTACTGGCAGGCTCCGGTACGCACGGTCAGTTTTCGCGACTGGACCCTTGAGCAAATGGATGCGGTTTTCAACCAAGTCCGTGAGCTTTGCGGCAGGATCGGCGGAGACGCAGGAACTAACTGCGTCAAGGAACGTCTCACGCGCGGCTATCCCTCTCCCTGGTGTGCTCCGGCTGGCTTGCCTATCGGCCCGCAGTGTGGCGGCTGGTATGACGTTACCTACGACCCGATCATGCATGATCCAGGGGTACAGCCGGACCCCGGACCTATGGCTCTTCTTTCCTCCGGCTTGCCCGGTGGGTACGGTACGATGTTTATAGCAGGCGCGGCGTTGTTCGCCTTCATCGCCTACAAAGTGAGGACATAAAATGCATTTCTCAGCGTTGCACGGAAAGTTTATCGACGGGGACGCTCCCGCGCTCGGTGGCGCTCTCAAGCATCCGGCTCCTGGCGTAGTTCCAAGTTGCAGGCAGCCGCAGGCGTCCTTAAAGCGACTCAAGCGGCCCAATACTGATCGCAATGCCGGAAAGAAACACGCCGGGAAGAAAGCTCGGAGATCCAAAAAGGGCAAATGACTAAGGGACTCATCAGCCTAGTCGTGACGGTCGCTATCTCGGCTCTCGTTTGGGTTGCCGTCCAGACGTGGTACGAAGATCGGCGCAAAAGGCTCGCGTCCCTGGCAGTCAGTCAACCAGCAGGACCCGGACCATTACAAGGAGACGTAGCATGATTTTTGATATCCTCAAACCCAGGTTTATCCTGGACGTTTTTAAGATAGCGTCAAACGGGCAGTCAGCTATCCCGCTAAACGTCACGGAGCTTCGGAAGTTCTCAACGCGAGCGCAGGCCGACGCGGTAATGTCGATGCTCCCCAAGGGATGCTCTAACGCGAGCATCGTAGATGATACCGGAGGTTTTATCGGGGACGTGCGGACGAACTACCGCGACGATTCAGACCCGGCCAATCTGTACCCCCTGGCGGTCCAGTTCGACGTTGAAGTACCCTCCAAGTCTCCCGACGTTCCGCCGATGAAGGGAACCAAGACACTCAACATCGGCGAGATGCTTTTCTCGCGGAGCTTGCTCGGTAGCGGCAAGGATAAGTCCGTGCTTGTGCTCGATGATATCGGGCAGGTGTTTTTCAAGTGAGGATCACGGCGGCATTATCGGGCTTTCTGTTGCTCGGTTTGTCGCCGTCCTTTGTAGATTGGCAGCAGTCGCCCGACAAGAGATCACAAATAATTGTCTACTATGCGGCTGCGCTGCTGCTGATTTACTGGGGAATGTTAAAGGATTAACGTGAAAATACCGGCTATATTACAGCGTCAAGGCAAGCCAGATATTAGGCTCGCTGTTGAATCCGTCGAACGCGAGGGCTTTAAGATAGCTCCCCCGCTTGACATTCAACTGACTGGCGAGGTAATAAACGGCAAGCTTCCCCGCGCTCGGTACATCGGCAGAGCGCAAGACGGCCCCGCGATCTACCGCGCGGTTTGACCTCGGGGAACTTTACTTTACCCCATAAAGTCCGTTAGAGATCCGCAAGATCCAGCGCCCCGAGCCAGGCGCCCAGGTTAGCGCGCCCCG
>Ga0065707_10082288_pt1 | contig 17363 bp, 9 predicted proteins | sample SwiRhicommuniRL3_FD_59094 | JGI IMG/M metagenome (GOLD analysis project Ga0065707, IMG submission 59094) | Switchgrass rhizosphere bacterial communities from Rose Lake, Michigan, USA - RL3 v2 (version 2) | ecosystem: Host-associated > Plants > Roots > Rhizosphere > Soil | place: East Lansing, MI...
AATACTATTCACAGATTATCTTAACTATAGAACATATTATAAATTGATCGTTTTATACGGTGGAAGATTTTTAATAGTGTAAGGATAATGAAGCTATTAAATAGCTGTATAACTAAAAGGTAAGTATTGAATTAAACCACCATATTTTAGCATATCTTGTAATTCTGTCTTAGAGCTATGTATAATAGAACCGGATAATCTCCAGATCATTACATATATTTTATATAAAACTCATATAATATTTATATTGAAATATCCCCATAGTTCCGCCACATTTCCCGTAGCAGATCGGGTATCACCCTTCTACATTATCACCTAAACTCATTGTCATTCATGGGGGACTCCTAGTCATTCATCAGGGTCTTTTTTGTAGTCCGCTAACCGAAAATATAAAAGGGTTCGCGCCAGAAATCTACATTCACAGATTATCATAAACTAGCGATAAGATGACGAGACACGTTGTTTTAGGGTACGTAGGATGATGTTTGTGACTGGGTAGCTGCGAGGTATCATAGTGGATGTCTGTATCTTTCGGATCAATAATATGACGATCTTCAATTTAGAATATTTTTCATCCAATAGGAGACTGCTAATTCATGAGATCATATAGATTGTTAGATCCAAGACTGGTGATAGTCAATTGAGGTAATAAGTGTTGATCTGAACCAATTGAAACTGTATTTGGTCGGGTGGCTAGGGATTTCTGAGATTGTTCTATGATATGGTTCGACGATACAAACTCATGTGTCTCCACTAATAAAAGTTAGATCTCCACTAATGCACATAAATCTCCACTAATGCACATAAATCTCCACTAATAAATTTCCACTAAATACTTGCAATAATCTTCGCTGCGCTCAGTATTCTTACGCTCAGTATTGCTACGCTCAGTATTGCCATTGATCCTATTACTAACATTCAGTTCCGGTATTATCGGATTATACACCACTTTTAATCTACTTGAAAAAGGTGTTGAGCCTCAAGATATCACTATCATAGCCGAATTTCTTCCTGGCGATGAGTCTATCAATTATACATCACCATATGCCGGTGGAAACTTCTCCTGTATCACAGATGATGATCCTCGTACGTTGAAATATGATAAATTCACATATACTCACTTGTCCAAGGTCCAAAAGGAACTTGGTGGCCCGGCATGTGGCTTGGACCGGTATATTTCAACAGAATATTGGGATTCAAAACCGTCTAAAGAGAAAATCGACTCGTTGAAATCGTATTTGGAATCATACAAGGTAATCCCTACCAAAGACTTACCCAGCGGCGTTGCATACGGAATCCAATTCAAATCATGGAATTTTAACTGTCCCTTCTTCTTGATGAACTTCAAAATGTACTTGGAGAACAAGGGCGTCGTGTTTTTGAGAAGAAAGCTTTCTCATATCACTCAGGCATATTTATCGTCTGCTACCAAGGTTGTTTTCAATTGCAGTGGTATTGGAGCACATAAACTTGGTGGAGTCAACGATTTGAATGTTTACCCTACTAGAGGACAAGTTGTGGTGATCAAAGCTCCTCATATCACTGAGAATGTGATGAGGTGGGGGGATGGTCTGGCTACATATATCATCAAAAGACCATATTCCAACGACCAATTGATTCTCGGTGGATTTATGCAAAAGGACGACTGGACTTCGGATACGTTCAAGGCACAAACTGACGATATTTTGGCCAGAACCACCAAATTATTCCCAAAAATTCTCAAGAATAACGAAAGTGGTTCCACCATTAAAGATTTGGAGGTTTTGAGAGTGGTTGCTGGTTTGAGACCAAGCAGACATGGAGGTGTAAGGATCGAAAGGAACTATGTTGAAAGCGGAAAGATTTTGATCCACAATTACGGAGCTAGTGGTTATGGATACCAAGCTGGGTTAGGCATGGGTGAGGAAGCGGTTCGCTTAGCATTTTTGACTGATTCAAAACTCTAGTAGTTGTTAATCATATCCCACGTGAGTCCTACAATTACCACAAATCATATCGTATCATAATTCGTCTGTATTAACTCCAATTTGCTTAATCGATTAGCATAGCAATATTTGGTATGCTTCATTTCTAGCATAATATTAATACTGAAAACATCAATACTTATACTGAAACATCAAGCATACTGTATTTGCAATCTGTAGCTGTACTAAATATATCTTAGGTTAGGGGTTGTTTAGTCCCACTACGCCCGAACTCTTGCCAGATTTCTCCAATTTTAAGCTAATCTTTAGTAACTTGATACAAAAGTTGTCGCTACTAGTGCCTAAAACTAGTAGGACGAATAAATTATCCATGTATTGTAAAATTCATGCTTAGTATTTGTGTATTTCAACAGTTTATAGTGAGATTCATTGAATCTTAGATTTCATGGAGTATTTGAGAATTCCTGAATACTTCGCTACGTTCAGTATACTAAGAATACAAGGACTATTCAATAAATTACTGAGTACCATTGACACTTCATCTCTCTAATAAAAGTATACCCGAGAGAACTATTCGCTTCGCTCATAGTCCTGTTAGTGCTGCGCGGAACAATCTCATTTGGGGCAAGTTCGCAGATTAAAATGGAAATCAAAATTGTCTCCGATTAATTAGGAGGGAACACACCAACACTGCCATTAACGAGGTAAACCCCACCAAAACTAACGTCAAGTTACTAAACATCAATTGTACGACGCTGGAACTCAGTTTGCGACAGTGTGTACTCCCCTTGAGACCAATTTCAATATCGACCAGTTATCGGAGTCCTGTCGCCACTCACCACTGATAAAAGACCACACCTCTTTGTCTTTAAACAATAGAGGCAGAAGATTTCTACAACCTATTCACCATAGTCGAGACTTTCTAATATACTATTATTGTATAATATATTATCAGACAATTATCATTTAAATAGTCCCAGATACTTCTAAACCCCACCCTTCACTCCTCAATCACAGTTCATCATGTCACAATTATTTGAATGGGCGTTTGGTAAGAAACTTACCCCCCAAGAACGTCTTCGTAAGAACCAAAGGGCTCTTGAGAAAACTCAACGAGAATTAACAAGAGAAACCGCCAAATTACAACAACAGGAGAAGAAATTGATTGGAGAAATCAAAAAGTCGGCCAAGCTGGGCCAGCTTGCCAGTGCTAAGATTCAGGCCAAAGATTTGATCAGAACAAAGAGTTATATCAACAAGTTCAACTCGATGAAGGCCCAATTGCAAGCGATTTCTTTGAGAATCCAATCGGTAAGGTCCAACCAACAAATGGCAACATCTATGAGAGACGCTACCAGAGTATTATCGGGAATGAACAAGTCTATGAATCTTCCTCAACTTTCCAGAATTGCACAAGAATTTTCTAAGGAAAACGATTTGATGGATCAGAAACAAGAATTCATGGACGATGCGATTGACGATGCTATGGCCATGGACGAGGATGAATTAGGAGAAGATGAACAAATCGATGAGATTTTGAGCAAGGTTTTGGATGAAATCGGAGTGGATATGAATACCAACTTGAAAGACACTCCAAGTGGAATCCATACAAATGAAGAGAAGGTTGCAAACTCAAGAGTTGCACAAGCAGTAGGAGGCTCTGGTCCTGCAAACTCTGAAGAGGATGATTTGCAAGCAAGATTGGACAGTTTGAAGAAATAGTTATCCTATGATACGAACTTATCACTACTGGAGTGACTGTACATTTATTTAGATGATTCACACAGTTGTTATTTCATCAACCTTTTACTTCTCAGATAATATAAGCTAGTGAATTGTTACTTCACCTTACTAGTTAGTTGTTGAATTATTCTTTTATGGTCTAATTCGCTAGACAAATGTCTAATCAAACGCTGAGTCCTAACTATGATATCAATCAATGGCTATATAATAACCTCGGTTTGTATCCATCGTCTATTCGACTACTTCATATTAATTATTTTCCTCATGAGAGCATCCTTTATGTTGATAGTATGCTACTTAGTTTAGATTTATCTATGTAACATTTTAGTTACCTGTAGAAGACAAGTGATGCTAGAAATAGTGATGCTAGACGTTGAAATTTGTGATTCTTGTCGCTGTATTATATTGTTGAATGGAGACAATAATATGGTATGAAAACTGTATGAAATTGATCTGGTGCACTCTTAGTCACAATCGATGATGAAATTACTGCTACAATTGCTGCTATAACTAAAATGACAGCGAATTTCTATCACTATAATCTTCCCGAGCTTCTTAATAACTAATAAGTATTTTGGCAACTAGCTATTTAACAATATATTCTATCAAAGTAATAAATTATGGCTGCGAAAAACAGGTCCGAAGGGCCACCGAGTTGAGTAAAAACCGTGCTATTTTTGATAGTCACGGGAACACTGGATCACACTAGATCACACTAGATCTTGATAAACTATTTCAATGTATTTCCACAAAGTTATTGTCTTTTACTCACTTAAACATAGTTCTTTTCAGTCAAGTATTTCAAGATCTTCTCTACACATTCCTCGACACTAGTACCTTCATAATTCTTCAAATGAATTTCTGCATTCTCTGGGGCTTCATATGGAGCACTGATCCCGGTGAATTCCTTGATCAAACCTTCCCTGGCTTTCTTGTATAAACCCTTTGGATCTCTTTGTTCAGCAACTTCTACCGGAACATCGACATAAACTTCAATGAAATTTAAACCGTCCTTTTCATGCAATTGTCTGGCCAACAATCTATCTTGGATGTATGGAGATATAAAACTTGTGATGGTTGTGCAACAGGAATCGTTGAATAATTTTGCAACCTCAGAGATTCTACGAATATTTTCGTTTCTGTCAGCTTCAGAAAAGCCCAAATCCTTGTTCAATCCGAATCTGACATTATCACCATCTAATCTATATGAATTTAATCCTTTGGATAAAATAGCTTGTTCTAAAGCGCAAGCAATTGTAGATTTACCAGAAGCTGATAATCCAGTCAACCAGATAGTTAAACCCTTTTGTTTCCTTAACGAGGAACGTTCGGAATGGGTTAAGTTTTCGTGCCAGGTGATATTGGTAGCCATCGTGAGGATATTTGATAAAGAAATTGAAGGTGTTTAAGAGTTTTAAGTTGACTTCGGTGAAAAGTTGGAGGGTATACTATCTACACCATTGCACGTGATAAGAGATAAAGGGGTATATGCAGGACATGAGTATGGTTAGCGAATTGAAACTGCTGGATTGGGCCAGGTAATCCCAAAAGTTATTGCGTCCCAGTATGTAGAGAGTATTAGATATTACCATTAGTATGCGGGGGAGGAAGTGTGTAATTTCATTAACATACTTATTGTAAAACCTTTCGTTGGTGAATTTACTGATTAACTTATTGAGAAACTCCTTTATTTAGACTGTGAATAGAGTAGACATAGATAAGCAGAGAGAAATGTACCTACTTGGAGTTGAGGAGTTTAACTGTGAATTGGACAGATTTAACAACTAAGGTCTTTGTAGAGGTCATTTAAGGAAAAGTCCTCACAAATATCAAGGGAATATTTAGTACAATCCATACAAACACCGTTATCAAATATAGACTCTAAACAGTACAATATTATACGATCTGTACTCTTTTTGTCTATTCTATTGCGTATAGAAGAATTAAGTGTGTTAAACTTCATCTATTATATTTGGTGCATATCTAGAGGTCTAACATGTTAAGATTACAGCTCCAAGATAATTGAAGGTTAGAACTACAAGATTCAATAAGTTGCAAAATATTACATAATCCAGTTTGTCGTGCGACATTACGGAACGACATTTTCCAAAAATTTTCCTCACACCAATATCAAAGTGAAAAATTATTGTACAGTGAGAATAGGACCCCACTTCAGATCAAGATGTATTATGAACTTTTTGCTATTGCACGTATAACGGATCCTGTCAAGACCAGTAAGGAAGCTGTCAAGATTGCGTCAACTATTGGAAAGTTGATTCTTAATAATAGAGGAGTTATTCGTGACATAACAAGCTTGGGTGCCAGACCTTTACCTAAGATCATGTCCAAAGAACAAGAAAGACATTTCCAAGGTTACCATTTTCTTATGGGATTTGATGTGTCTGCCAATGTCCAAGCTCAGTTATTAAGAACTTTAAGAAGTGATCCTAGAATCTTAAGAGCAAATATAATGAAACATGATATGACCAAAAAATTGAATACCGGAACCTCAGTTCAACAGGCCTTGAATTCGATTCAAAACCAATAGATAATCTCGGACCCCACAATATGGTCATGAAGCGACTACGAACTGCTAGCAAAGAATACTAATTATGAGAATTTCACGGAGCCTTGAAAAGAACATATTCAATTATTCATGAAGAGAAATTAGAGTGTTCATATTTTACTAAGCTTTATTAATAAGCTTAATGAACTGATGTTTGTTTCTATTCGTCATATTTAACTTCGATGCCTACAGCATGATGTTTTCTCAGAGGTACTTCCATTTCAAACTTCCATACACAGGATTGTCACGATTTTCACCATTGTCTATCTTGGCTTCGGTACCCATGAACCTACACAACTACATATTTCATGAGTCGACAATCCGTCAAGATCATTACCTAAATATCCGGGGTCTAATCAATAGCATCCTTAATATTATACAGACCACAATATTGTACATAGCATTAATAAACCAATTACAACCATTAAAGTAGCTAATTCCTTCTAGACGATCTGATTGACGAGTGAGCTGTTTCAAGCCATTACCGAATAATATTTCAGTCTCACGATTGGCTAATAACTACTCGTATTCATAGTCTAGTGAAGCCTCTATTTTGTCCTGTTCACGATGAGGAATGTGGCACGATTTACAATCAGTGGAGATCTTCGGATCTAACGTCTCGTCTAACTGATATTTTGGCATGGTAGCTGCAAATTTTAGTGACCTTGGCATAATTGATGAGATCTAGTCATGCTGTCTACTTTCAAGTCATGCTCTCTACTATAGTTTATAGAGCCTGAAGTAGGGAGCAGGGATCATTTACTGGGGCCATATAAAATACATTTTTGTGTGTATACTAGTAGTATATAAGATCTGAAGCTTTTTGATGCCTTTCTATTCCATTATAAGCTTTAGAGTCCCTAATACACACCCCTCTGGACTTATATTAAGTACTCTTGTCACTAGCGAATCGTGGGCCCTCTTCACTTTCTAGTAGTAGCAGATAATTATTTCACCCTCGCACGACCTGCCAAATTGAGAAACATCAACAAAAATTGAATCACAAACAAAAATCATACAACAACAAACCAACCAACGTCAACCTATACAGGTACAAAATTCGAAGTTAACCAACTCACAGTTTCTTCACTCACCGCGGATCACTTGTTGTGACTCTTGAATCAAACGTGGGGTTCCATCAACAATTTGATATATCCTAGCACGTTCTCGATCTTGCTATAGGGAGCATCTATCAAACCAACTACATTCTTTCCTTTTGATTTCCCTCATTATAAGTGTCCTGAGCAAGAGCACATTGGTTGAATATATCTATCTCATTTCAACTTGTAACGTCGAAACTCGACCACCCTCGATTTCCCCGTCAAAACTCCAGAACAATTTTTTCGTCTTTAATCACCCCATAATATCTTAGCGACTCTATTAAAGAATGTATGGAACACTGTTCAACAAAGAGAATGAATTTAGTGTTGCAAATGGTGAAGGAGACCCTGTTGTAACTTCCCTGCTGAACCCACCTATAAAACCATTGACATCACAAAGATCAATGAACTCTCTCAATAGCGCCAATTCACCAATATCATCTCCAAAAAAGGAACCAATTAGAAGAAGGTTGGATCTTTCTTCAAATAGCCCTTCGCGAAGAGATCTTCATTCTGCAAGTCCCTCCCGCAAAGAGCCACCATCCACCAGTCCTGGATCTTCAACTACATTAAATAATCTTCAGAAAGATTACACCAAACTCGAAAGACAGCACACCGACTTACTACTTAAAAACAAAGATCAAAACAGAGAGTATACCCAGCTTGAGTTGGAGCTAAGCACAAAGGATGATCAAATACAGGAACAGAAGGAGAAACTTTTGAACCTTGAAATATTTATTAAAGCGATAAAAGAGGAATCTTTGAAACATACAGAACTCCTCAATGATGAAGTATCAGCATATAAGGAACTCGTGGAAGATCTACAAATGAAGGTCATAAAATTGACTAGCGAGATTAATATATTCAAAAGACGTGAAAGTGAAGCACAATTAGAGAATCAGAACTTACACGAAAATGACGATCTTCACGAAATTTTGAAGATATCTGAGAAATTTAATAGACTCTTAAAGGACTTCAAAGTATTACAAAGTAATTTTGAGTTGGAAAAGAATTCAAAGTTGGTTTTGATAGACCAAATTGAATTCTTAACTAAGGAGAATGAGTTATTGTCCACGAGAAACTCAGGCAAGAACTCTGAACAAGATGAAGAGAATATTGAGGGTGATTTTCTCGATAGTTCTGATAGTAATCTAAGTGTCATTCAGAACTTTACCAACACCATTCATACAATGAATGAATTGACAGACGATGATGATGACAGTATTCTGCGCCTTGCAATCAGTACCAATAACGATCCAGCCAACTCAGACGATGACGACTACAATTCGAATATTTTGAGCTACCTTGCAGACGAACTTCAAGACAACCATTCTTCCCCCATAAAACAAGTTCCTGACTTGGATGGATCCTTAGACATCCCAAACAATTTCCAATTCCCAGCAAATAAACGGAATTCGATACTACCAACTAATTTTAATGTTCATCCTGATCTCCATCCATTCCCACCATCTCCCGACCCTGAAATCAGAGAGAACAAAAGACAATCGTTGCCATCACAATTTAAAGCATCTCCAAGGTTCGAAACTGATGAATTTGTCTTGTCTCCATTCAAGCTTGCTAATCAGAGTTCCTTCTTCGACGGAGACAATGTATCGACAGTAAATCGGTATTGTAACCTGAAGCCAAACCATTCACGTTACAACAGTCATGATATTGTGCCTATTAAGGTTGAGTTCGAAGCTTTGGACACCAGCATACGTAGCATATCTGTTCCCGAACGTGAACATCAAAAATTCGATGTTATAAACGAGACCCCTGAACCAAACGAGAGGGTTGCAAACTCCAAGACCAGAAACGCCGTGAGGAATAGTGCCTTTTTTGCGCTCAATGGGTATGACAATAGTGCCAGTTCCAACAGAAACTCTGTTTGCACAACTACATCGTCCAAGCGGTCAAGCTTGATATATGATCCACCCACCGAAATGAGCAAGCAAGAGATAATGAAACTTAAATTCGAATTGCAATCTTTGAAATTACACAACGAGAAGTTGTTGTCGTACATTGGATTTGAATTACAGAAGCAAAAGAAGAATATTAAGAAGTTATCGAACAAGCAATCGGCAAGAACCTTGAAGGCATTGACTAACGTTAGTAAACAGATTGAATACTCCGATGCCAAATTAATAGAAAAATCAAAAGACATGTTAATTCATAAGAAGAGAGTGTTAAGGTCTGTGTCTATCAACCCCATAGTATCAAAAAATTATAGAAACCCTATTGTTAAGAAACGGGGATCGGTGAGTATACTTACGAAGGGTCTTGGACAAGAACATGAAGTCTTTTCTGCTTTCAACTATGACGATTCTATGTATGATGCTGTGATTGAAGATGATGAAGATGACTATGGGTTTATGAATCACAGCGATAAGTTCAGCACTCGGGTATTTTCCCATGGCCTAAATGTCTACTTGAATGGTGATGAGTGTGGAGAGATTGATGGTGATGAGGAAGAGAGTATAAAGAGACACAGGTCGCAAATATTCGACTCTAGGATGAAGGTCGACGATGAAGAACAAGAGCAAACTACATCTGAAGACACGTCATCCGAAGATGCAGGAGTGTTGGGTCAAATGAGAAACCTCTTCGCAGGCAGAAGCAATACGGTTCCTAAAAAGAAGAGAACCAAAAAGGAGCTGCAACAATTGGTAGATGATGGATTAAAACTCAAGTTTCTTTCCATCACTCTTGGAATAATGATAATAGGCTTGAAGCTTTCACATCAGAATCCAAATAGACTCTAGATATATAGACGGACCTATAAAAAATGCATATTCAAATATAAGCTGCAAATACTGAGCATCGCGAAGTATTAGTGAATTAAAAGGATTCTATTGTTAAGAATGTTAAGAGTTTAATAGTGAAGAATACGACTGAATTATTTATCCATTGTCAGTAATCTAATTGCTCTTTCTCTAGCTATTATATTAAGATGGTTGGTATATAAATATTTCACACCTAGACACGTGACCCTTTCAAAAATAAAGCCTACACTTCATTTAGTACAAATTATCAATAGGAATATTAATATGTGTTTCCATTCTGGGCAGGTCGTGTTTCTTATACGTTTGGTTAAAGTTGGTAGTTTTTAGAATAAATTTTGACCATTTTCCACAAATGGATGCAAATCTTACAGAATATGCCAAATCGAAATTCATAAGAAAACCCACAAAACGTTCCAAGTTGTAGAGAAGGGATTTATTTTGGGGTAAATGTAGCAGTCTTGATTATTTTCTTCTCAATTGCATTCATGATGTATTAAAAGAATGATTGTAAGGGAACAGTTGTGAATGGAATAGAAACTGACGAAGAGGAAGATGAAGAAATTCAAAAAAATACACAGAAAGTGTTACCACTAGCGAAAATGAAGCTACTTTTCTACTATATAGAAAAACTGCCCTAGTTAGAATCATCTGATTATGAGTATTGTAATAGTATATCATTAGGTTAGACTTAGAGTAAAGGGGCTTGAAATAATTATTAGATAAAAAAATGGCTCTTAGCTCAAAATGCATGAAGATGCATAAATTTTAAAAGGGAATATATGAATGAAATTTGATAATTAATTTCCTAAACGTCAACAAAACTTGGAGGAATTAAAGTAGAAATTTGTTACACAGGTATAAAAATTTATGAACTCGTTACTTTGGTTTAGTTTAGAAATATGAACTCTTTATTTTAGTATTTTCATTAATTTAGTAAATATTTTTTTGGGTGCAAAACTTCAGAAAATTGCAAATATTTGATTGAAAAGATAATTTTGTTTTACAATCAAAAAGTCAATGTAAACTCTTAAAAGATGAAAATCAGAATATACTGGGAACAATCCACACTATTACATTGTCCTCAAATATAAATCAGTTGGAGGACTTTCAAGGTTAAAACCAAAGTCCTTGAGAGTCTCTCTCAAAGTTCTGATAATTTATTTGTTCTCTACTAGTATTATCTACATATTGTAATGGTATCTATTAATGCCCAATATCGACAAGGAAACAAAAATCGATACGGAACTCACAAGCAACTTCGTTTACCTCAATCATTGCAGTGAAATTAAAAATAAATAAGTACAAGAGTAATCTAAATATTCTTTTAAATGAAGTTCCTCTGACTACTTAAGAATTACCTCTAAATACTGATCTATGAATTCGCTTTATCTTTCGAATTCGCTTTCTCTTTAGGTTGAGCTTGTCATTGTCATATTAGTATAATTTTGAAAGAGGTTTAAATGTATTATTTGTATTTATAGCGGGTTATATCCTTTTCAAGAAAACCGAATAACACTCAACGCCAAACCAGAGCTTTGAAGGAGAAATGACTCTCAAAAGCCATGCCCTGTGGTAAATCATGGATTTTATCATTTGAAATTAGTTAGGTATATAATTTAGACTTGTAAAATCGTATTATATGGAAAATACTCTAATACGCATAAACGATACTATATATACCAATCGATGTTGTGTTGAATCTGCCAGGTAACTTTCCAAGAAGTGACATAATTATATGGGTCTGGGTACTTACACCTTTACACTGAACTCAGAGATTGTTGGCCTTGGCCGGTGGATGCAAAAATCTTCATTTTAATAGATCAGAAACCTCAAACACAATCCCATTATCATTTATACTCACTTATATTTCTTAGTACTGAGAGGCACCAAATATTTGCTCAGTATTCTCATTTCTTATAACTTGTAATTCAGTTATATTGTTTTTTGTAATAATCTTTTTATGTTTATAACTACATTTATAGCTATATTCAAATATAGCTGCGTCCTTCAGAAACACCTATGCCTTTTTAATAGAGGAAAAACATTAATACCTTGCGATGTGGAAATTTATGTTGAGATCAGTACCTAATAATCTTAATTGACCTTCTTCAAACATATCTCCTCTTCTTCTAACTCTTCTAAAAATTCACAAATTCTTCACTTTGCTATTTGAGCCTTATATCTACAAGTGGACAGATATTTTTGCTTGCCTACATGAAACGGCATATCCTGCATTTTAATCCATCACCTGGAATTGTCGATGCATATCTGCCCAGACTTTCACTATATAAATACAACCATGAGCACATAGATGCATATTCTTCTACGTCACTGGAGTGTTGAAGTCCTGAATAAGATTATTCGGGAGCAGACGGATTCTACAGGCCAACAATTGGCGGAGTGGGATCGCTCATATCCATATCCACAATAGCTTTAGTTCGGGCGTGCACCAAAAAGTGGAATCATTTCCGTTTACGCATATTTCCAGATCCATCTGAGTCAAAAGTGGTGTGAGAAATTTATGTACCATTTATATATATAGGGGCTTAAACCGTGAAAATTTCACGTATATATAGAGGACGTTATCACAAGAATATCGTTAGGTAGATTCAAGGTCAAAGGAACAGATATTGCGGGTTAATAGAGGTTAGTTGATATAATATACATAAATTAGTACAGGTTACAGGAAATTTACAGATTGCAAAGAATTACAGATTACAACAAATTACAGGTTAATACAGAATAGGTAATCGATATCATGGCTTTAAGAAATTATTTATACGCTAAACACTCCAACGACATCACTGATGCAAAAATCAACAAGAAGGAAATGAAGGAAGAGGTCAGAACACATAGGTCAAAAACTTTCAAAGTCATACATAAAGAAGACGGCACAAAGGAATGTCGCAATTGTGTGGATTGTCCTAAGAAATTAGCCACTTTGTCGGAATCGACAAGGACTCCGATGATAACACCCGCCTTATCTCCACAAACTTCGGCCAAACTGGCTCCCAAAATTACTGTGTCCCAACTCCAAGTTGAAGTGGAACATTTAAAATTAGCACAAGAAATTGAATTCACCAATATTTTGTGAAGACACGACCATTTAGGCAGATAGGCATATGATGCATGGGTATTGTAAAGGCACAATAATATAATAATACGGATATTGAATTGATGTAGATGTGACAGCAGGCGAATATTATGCCTGGCGAAGTAGTTGTAAGTTTGAATATTGAGTACAGCGAAATATTTAAATAAGTGAAACTAAGTGAATATCATTTGTGATTACCAGTGAATTTTCATGCATATTAGTGAAATTTAATGGAATTTTTGTGAATTGGTGAATACTAATGAGATTTAATGGAGTGTTTGTGAGTTGTTGAATACGTAGCTACGCTCAGTATCAATATTTGTCAATATTTTTGATTTATTACCATACTTATTATATAGATCATCTATCGTGCTAAACGAGTTTTCTTATGGAAGCTTTGGAGAATACCCGTTCAATCTTAAGGTAAACTCAAGAATTTTCAAATTGCTTGTATTCAAGTACCTCAGAATCAAGATTACAGAGTTGGAATTGAAGTCGGGCAAGTACAAGAGAATTTTGCAACCAAAATAGAATTCAGCCAAAATGAGATTCAGCCAAAATGGGATTTTGCAGCCACTCCACCATAATACAATAATCACCACATTTCTACAAAAAAGGTTAATAGGTATTTAACTTTAAAGTATACTTCTATCAATTATGGAAGGTGAATAATACAAACCTTCACTAAATGTATCTTAGCTACCTGGGAGTTCGAGCAAAAACTAAATTTAGCCCTGGTAGTGCTGGGTTTACCAGATTTAGTGTTGGATTTACCAGATTACAATTATTTTAGAGTCACGAATCTCTTTAGTTTCTAATATGCATTAAAACCTTCTATTTTTAAATCTCTGATCTCTATGGTGTTCAAGAAACAAATTTGACAAAATTGACTAATATGCATTAACATAAAGGACTTTAGTGATAATGACGTCACTTAAAGTCAAATTATGATTTAATCACGAGTCATTTTATGTATGTCGTATAGATATTTTAGAGATTTGATTGGCAATTGAGGTTCCTCACGGGTAAATATCCTCCAAATTTTTGTCAGATTCTCTATGATAAATATGACGGAAACGATAATTATATCATTTTGTCATATTTAGCAGCATTCATATTTTTATAATTTACCTATTCTTTATTTTGTATTCTTGATTGGACCAAACTTAACATGTAGTATAAAAATGTCAAATATGGGATTTCTCCTCTTGGATTCTTTCCACCATTGGCTTTATAAGCCCTCAAAATACTGGCTAGAATACAGTCTAATTCAATCATTCTTCCATTTCTAACATCTACCAACATCGAAGGTTGATAATTAATCTGGGCATCACTCTGCTGAGTATCTTGGACCATAAGCAGGACAACATCGTCAGTAATTACTTTGTTGTATTCACCATAATCAAATAATCCAAGATCTTGATTGGCTACAAACTGGACTTCCTTCATCAAAGGAATAATGACGGTTTCAATGATGTTTTCGTCCTCCAACCCGTAGAGCTTGCCAACATCTTGATCAGTCAAACAACAGACTGTGTTGTAGGTGGCGTTATATAATAACTTCTTCCATCTGGTGAATCTTACATTATGGTCTATGCCTGCGTCGTTAGCGTCGTTGGAATAGAGCCCAATGAATTTCTCCAACGTGGCATCGTCTTCAGTATGGTCAAATACTCCAAAAACCACGCTATCGTGTCCATACTGAGTTACTGTCCCTTTATCGTTAATAGAACTGATATATGAGACTCCTGAAATAAGGACAACGTCATGGGTAAGATTCTTCCACAAATCATCGATACCAAACCCGTTTTGTATCAAAACAACACTGGTTTGTTTGTTAGGCTTGATAAATTTGGCCTTGTTCTGTTCGATTTCGTCCCAGACGTTTTTGGATGTTTTAGACGGAATCACCTTCGTGGATACAACAATATAGTCAAATGGTCCGTTGGAAATTTCTTCCACTGACTTACAGACATGATTGGGCCTGTATCCGGTGATATCCGCGTCGTTTTGTATATTTGGTCTTCTTCCACCATAATCAATTGACGAAATCGTGTACCCTTGGGTGGTGACAACATCGTAGTCAGATCTGATAATGCTTGTGATTTCAACAGATTCATTGAGCGAGAGAGTGTAACTGGAGATAACTCCAACTCCCCCCATACCAATGGATAAGATTTTAGTAGTCATGGTTGATAAGTCGAGTGGTGGAAAAGGAACACTGGCAGAAGCTTGGAATATATAGTGAGTGAGAGAAGAAATAGTGAACGAGAGGAACAAATAGTGGAGTGCGGAATTTTGGCAGGCCCGATAGCGGCTTTTTCCATATTAGGACGACTCTAAGATACGCGAAAGAATCAGTGACAGTTAGTGCACTTCTCACTTAGTCTACCACCAGATCGTTGTTGGGGCTTGTATAGGACTGTTGCTAGGTTAATGAGCAAAGATCTTCATAGCACAGCTGTTGCGTCCCACTACTAGATAATTAGAAGTTGTATTATGGTGCGCGTCGAATAAATGGTGAGCATAAGCGAGATAGATAACTATTGACTATACGCCGTGCACAACCAATTCTATTAGTTACTGGGTTAAAATTAGGACATTTAGACTGTAATGATAAGATAGTCCAAGAGGCCGTGGATTTGGACAGATTCCAAGTATCTAAATATACTTTATTGAAATTTGGGTCTATTCACACTTACTTTTTACAATTGAACGATTCTCTATAACTATGTTAGTAATATATTCTCTTCTAATAAAATATGGAGTACCGTTAATATATTATCTCACTGATAAATAGATTCCCAAGAGGACTATTAGTGAAGCGATCAGTTCTGTCGGTATTTAAGCTGCAAATAAGCTATCTAATTCATTATATGCAGTACATCAACATCGGTAGATTCAGCTAGACGAATAATGACCAAAATTGCATTTAGTAACTAAGTTAACATTTAGACATACCTGGTATACCCCCACTATATTATATGTGAATTCCCAGTAATTCTAACTACTAATTAGCCACAATATTATGGAATGTAAATTACATTATCTTTAGAGTTTTGAATATTTCGCTGCTCTCAATATTTAATAAGCGAGATTGATGTAATGAACCTTGAGAAATATTAGTGAATTTAGTGAATATTAGTGGGATTTAATGGAATGTTTGTGTATTGTTGAATACTGAGAGTATTTGAATACTTAGCTACGCACAGATTCAATATCAATAGAAACTAACCACTTACTGCGAAGCAACTAAGAATAGCAAAAGAACTATTCAATAAATTACAGAGTACCAGCAATATGTTATAACAAATTAGAGAACTATTCGTTTAGTTAATAGCTAGCTCATTGTCCTCGCTTCGCTCATTGTCCTTCCACGACTCTTACTGTAGCTTCTCATACATTAATTTCGTATAATACATACATAATACATAGGGTATATTGAATAAAAAGAGCTGACAGAAGCTGGAAGCAACACGCGAGAGGAGTGTAGAGGTATCGTGTCTGCGATTTCGTAGTCTGCGATCTCACTATTGCTCTCTCCGTTATTGTAATACTATAAAGCATCACTTTGTAGTTCAGTAGTAGTCGTGGGATCAGTGATAATTACAGGTATTCTCTAAATCATGGCCATGCAATTTTCTGATCAATACATTTAGAGGACTTTTATCTCTAGAGCACATTTTTATCTTTCCACCGTTTGCCTCGATGATTGGGAATATTTGGAGCTGCCAACAGTACGCCGCTTCTCAGTTGCCTGCCTACGTGCGTATTCATCATTGGGTCTAGTCCAACTGTACTACCATTAGGCGATCCATGATGGTGACGATGTTGAGAAACACGCGAAATATTTGTAGCAATAGAGTTGGTGGGGTTGTTGGGAGGTTCCTGGACAGCTGCACGTAAGAAAAAGTCATCAATACTGGAGATCTGCTGTTGTTGTTGTTGCTGTTGCTGTTGCTGTTGCTGTTGCTGTTGCTGTTGTTGCTGTTGTTGCTGTTGTTGCTGCTGTTGCTGCTGTTGCTGTTGTTGTTGCTGAACTTGTTGAATCTGATGGGCTTGTTGGATCTGGTGGGCTTGTTGTCTTGCTTGGAGTTGGGCAATGGAATCTACGGCAGCTGCTTGTTGTTGCTGGATTTGTTGCTGCTGGGC
>Ga0065707_10082289_pt1 | contig 17360 bp, 8 predicted proteins | sample SwiRhicommuniRL3_FD_59094 | JGI IMG/M metagenome (GOLD analysis project Ga0065707, IMG submission 59094) | Switchgrass rhizosphere bacterial communities from Rose Lake, Michigan, USA - RL3 v2 (version 2) | ecosystem: Host-associated > Plants > Roots > Rhizosphere > Soil | place: East Lansing, MI...
ACACTGCTGCGTCTTCAAGCTTGACTTCGGGGAAAGTGTATCCTTTGTTGGATAATAATCGGTGCATATCTTTGATATAGTTGAAATCGTCTTTATTCTTGGACGTTCTACAGATTGTTTGGTACCATTCTTCGATCTGGGCCAAAATAAGACGCTGCACACGTGTGTATCTGATGGGAGGCCTTTCAGGGAATCTCTTGACGAGTTCATTGAGGAATTCCTTACGAGATATTTGGAGTTGGAATGGGTAGCCACAGTTCTTGACCAAGTTATCGAGGAGTGATATGGCTAGCTCGGATGTTTGGGGGTCTCTTTGAGAGATGAGGTGGGCGATGGCTATAGCAGCATCACGGGGAGTGGAGCCTTGTTTGGAGTTGATGTAGTCGCATATTTCAAGGTTTATGGCGAGGTTGGGTTCGTTGAGGGAGGGGCGACATGCGCGGTCTGGTAGTTAGTATGAGTGAGATGAGCTAAGTGATGAAGCTAAGTGATGAGCTAAGTGATGAGCTAAGTGATGAGCTAAGTGATGAGCGAAGCGAGTCATTGAGCAAAGTGAAGAGTTCAGAATAATGAAGTGTGAAATTCAGAACAACGAAGCCACGAGTCCTAATAACGAAACTAAGTGTCCAAGAGAACTAACCGAAGAGACCAATCTTTGCTCACTAGATCCTGCTTCTAAACCTAACTAACTTGTGTCAAACTGTGCCATGTTTAACTGAGTCTAATTGAGTCTTTTGAAGATTAGCGCGATCTTAAATCACTTCCTGTGATCTGGTTCTAATCAATTTCTGAAGAGCTTCAGCTATTAATAACCTAAGACCACTTCGGTTTGAGATTCTTATCCCGCTAGGTCAGATATAATTGACCCCTGGACTCCAAATCTGAGATTCATCTAGCTAATTATCAGATCTTTCGTGGGGAAATATAGAAGTGAACTTTGAGATATCTTGTGGGCATCAATGGATCAATTTGAGTTTAGTGGTGACTAAGTGGAGCTAGATAGTTGGACTTAGAAACCTGATTCGATGGAGCCTGGGTTTCTAAATTCTAGAGTGAGTTCATTAATAGTTAGAACCAGCACTCCGCAATTCAAGCAAGTTCACGAATTGTAGCTAGAAACTCGAGATGATTCTCTAGTTACAATTCAGGCGCATTTGAGAGTCACTAGTTACATTCCAGGCACCTACTCCCATTATCTCCTGGAGAATCCTGATTCTAAACAGAATCAATTCACAAATCGATCTCGTGCTGGTCAATGAAGTAGAATCAACACTCTGGTCAGAGTCCAAATTTCTCTCTAGCAACTGCCCATCACTCTCTCATTAGTTCCTGGTTATCTCACATCATTTCACTTCACTAATTCCCCCTATCTCTGATACTTCTCTCTAATTCTCATGGCTTGAAATCGGATCGAATCCGCTGGTTCTCTCAAAAATCGTCCAAATCCATCGCTAAAACTCTTCAATTAGAATTGCTGCTGATAAGATACTTACAAATCCTCCTTAACAACTTTGGATTGATCTTTCCTAGTGAGTACGACATTGGTAACAGAAGAGAGAAGGGAGAGATTTATTGGTTGTAATTTTTGGGGGCGCGCGGAAACCGAAGTGGCAGCCAGGTGGCCAGCGCAGGTTGGTGAGAGTGAGAGTGCTCCAGGTGAGGCTAAATGGTGGGGCTAGTGGGAGAGATAGAAGAGACAGAGGTGGAGGGGGTACTAAGTTCGATCGCTAGGAAGTTTCTATAGATTTAATGAGGAATTGGGGGCTTCATGAGTCTCGTGAGGACTACGAGGATCTAATTTAGGAGCTCAACAGAGATAGATCTAAACCAGTTGTTAGACGACCAGCATCATTATAATATAATTGCTCGCTATTCAGTGTTCACTACCCAGTATTATAACTCTTTCAATTCAAAAATGCTGAGTGTAGCGAGGTATTTGATCTCTAGTAGCTAAATTTCACCGCTATTCACTATTCTCTATTCACTGAATTTCACCAATACTGAACTTAGCGACGTATAATCAAAGTTGAAATGGTCGTGTGAAAACCTATTGTGATTATGTAATATATAGTTCAGGTTGAATATTGTGGATAATTACTGCTTAGAATTGCTGGGAGTAGGTATATAATGTAGTAAGGATAATACCAGGTAATTCTGGTTGTTACCTTACTTAGTAGAGGCAATTTTGGTCAATATATCTGAAGCTGATCAACCGATGGTAATGTACTGCATATAACATATCTCACTAAAACTTTCAAACACTGAGAGTACAACAAGGAGAGTATTCACAAACTCACTAAACCTCACCAATTTTCACTTAGCTTCACTAAATCTCCGCTAAATATCCACTAAAATTAAATACTCTCAGTATTGAATACTCACTATAAAACTCCTAGGAGAGCAGATCCTGCGAAAAAGGGTGGTAAGAATTGTGAAAGTTGTGAGAGTTGTATAGCCACTTAGTCTCTATAGCTTTCAACCCTTATAAGTATTCTATAAGTACTCTGCATCCTAAACCTTGCTTCTCTAGTTGTTCCACTCCACAACTCGAACCTCAGATATGATTTGTGGTCCTGCATATATCATTTATACTCTATTCCTGTATATAATTAGCCATAAACTCGTATTTACAGCCACAAGCAGCCAAAGATTACTACTCCATAAACTACCACAGCAAGAGATGGAAGACTATTCAGGGCCAGGAAAGTCGCCGGAAGGATCTCGGGAGGTCTATAAACTGGTAGCGAGAGATTCAGAGTCATTGGGAGATTCAGAGACACAGAGAGAATTACAGAGACCAAAGATAAATACCCACGAAAACAAATCGCTAGGAGATAAATCTTTGCAGTGTCTGGATCTGGTACCTTTGGATCTGGTACCTTTGGATCTGGTACCTTTGGATCTGTATCACGATAAAGGCTCTTCAAAGCCATCTAATTCTACTAAACTTGATAATTTCGATAATTCTCCTGATAATTCTCCTGATGATTCTCCTGATGATTCTACTCAAAATGATTCCGCTAAACTCACGAAGTCTCCTCAAACTAATTCCCCAGATCTTAATTCCTCTTCCCATCCTCATGAAGACGACTCTTCTGATCCTCTAGAGCTCCATAAACTTTCCCTCTCCTACGATTATCTCATCTACAAAATCAACGACCACATCGCCCTGCTCTCCGAAACAACTCACCAATCAATTCTTCGCAAACAGGAACTAATCACCACCGATTATCTCCAGGACCAGCTTCAACTCGCTAAAGAATTCAAGGAAATCGACGAGATCTTGGAGAAATGTAGGAATTTGGAGTTGGATTTTTTGAAATTAGACCAGCTAGGAGGATTTATTGGTGAGTTTAAAGAGAGAGTAACTCAGCTAGAGAGAGTCTTTAAAGAGTTGGGTTAATGAGACAAGCTGAGCAAATTTAACTAGAGAGAATCTTTGGAGAGTTGAAATAACGAGATAATCTAGAAAATTAATTTAAAGAGAGAGTCTTTAGAGAGTTAAAGTAACGAGATAACCCTAGCAAGTTTACTGATATATTACGTTTACATCTAAAGATAAGCTCTCGATAACGATAACAGTATCGTTAGCAAAAGCCACAACTTTTACCTCGTTCCTAACAAATCAACGTTGAGATAGCGAGAGAATAATACACTTACTGTAAAGAATAACTGAAGAGAACTTTGAGCGAAGCGAATAGTGAGCGAAGCGAAGTGTTCTCTTAGTAAGATCTTATCTCACTGATAATCAAATACCGGAGATCTATTCGCTTCGCTAAGCGTAGTGAGATGACACCAAGTCGCTACGCTCCTTAGTACGCAGCACTATTGGGACTCGTTATATGATGATTCAAGTTTTTGTTTATTTAAACTAACATTTTAGCTAACTGAGTGAGCTAAATGAGCTAAATGAGCTAAATGAGTGAGCTAGCTGAGCTAAGTCACGCTTTAACCTAATATTAACAACGGCTCGCTATTCTCTTGCTCTCCGGGAACAAACGCAGACTTTTAGTGTCAGAGTTATCAGTTTTGTGATTTTAATGTTATTTGTGGTGATAAGTGGGCCGCGTTTTGGTGACGTTGTGAGAAAGAATCTCGCTAAAGCTTCTGCCGTCAAGGAATATCAACGTTTTGCAACTCAGTTCATTCAGATCGATTTCAACTCGTCAAATTATGTAACAATCGAGTCTGTGGGAGCTCCTCCTCTTCATTCATTCTGATTAACGTGGAGGAAGGGGAACGGGAAGGGTTGATGCTTGTCCCACCTCTCCCTTCTTTTTTGTATCCACCCCCTTCTTTTTTGTATCCACCGCTCCCTTCTTTTTCATATCCACTTCGTTCTTGACTGGATCCGGGATCGTTGCCCCCAGCAGATACTTCTTTATCAAATATTGTTCTAGCAAAATGAAATTCCTCGAGTTACACTTATACATAATGTTGATAAGATCCCCCACAATTGGAATGAGACCTATCCCAAAATCAAACATGATGTTGGATAACATTCTCAGGTTGACAGAAGCAGGAAGTCCGCCTTCGATAGTCTGGGCTCGATGGAGGATCTGAAGAGCAAGCATCAAACTGATGACGTCTCCGATCCACGGAATAAGCCCTATTATACCTGCCCAACCGAACCTGAACCCACACATACTGAGTTGAAGGTCTAGACGGTATGCCTTACGTTTGACGGAATTCAATATCTTGAGTTCTTTGGCTGGAATAAATTCGGGGAGTTTTCGCTTCCGGCGTGCTCCTTTGCGTTGATAGAAGTGGAGTTCATCTGGAGGAATTTCCTCGAAGTATGGGTCGGCTGGAGTGCCTACCGTGACTACATGGTCAAGATTAGTCTGAGGTTAGTATAATAATGTAGGAAGAAGATGAAGGAGAAGAAGACGGAATAACTCATGTGGAGCAAGAAGATTGAATAACTGATACAAATAACCTATCAGTTGGAGGGTAATAGATCCAGGGAAGGTATCAGTTGGAGGTAGATGAAAATATCGCCTAATATCGTCTAATTTATTTCCTTATCATTACATCAAGTTAGAATCATAAATGCTCTGACTTTGGAGATATATTTCCTCGAGGCACAATCGCCCAAGATCTCCCAACATCTCCCACAACAATTTATGCTCGTCGATCTAACGATATTCTGAAACACTCGCCTCGTATAACGACTCACATCGCTTCGTTAACGACTCATATCGCTAAGACTCGCTTCGTATAACGACGTACCTTTTTAAGAAAGTATTGATAGAGAATACTCGACATTGTTGGTGTTGAGTAGTACTGAAATTCGAACTTGCTGGCGATGTTTGATATTTATGTTGCGGAGATTTCACCTCGGAGTTGCGCGTCTGAAATAATCAGCCTCGTCTATTTGCTACCTAACGTAATTTCCCCTTAGATCCTCACTGGGCCTCACTAGGGACTCGTTTTTTCTCACTGATCCAGGAATTCTCTCCAGCTTCCTCGTTGGAAAGTCATTCAAAAGAATATGCTTGCTATATATTGTTGCTCTGGCATTTGTTAGGAATTGTTGCTAAATCTTGAGTGAGGGTGAGAATGGAATGGCTGTGATGGAGAAATGCAGCTGTGATAGAGAAGTGAACCTGAGATGGAGAATTGAACTGGTCGCAGATTAATAAGTGGACCTAGATACTGATAGGATCTAATCTGAACTCTGTGTAAAATATCACGTTATAATCGGTCACGTGCGTGTTAAATCACGTGAATATCTCTATCCACTTTGCTGGGACCTACTCATTATCAACGGATTGGATTCCACTTCCTCCAATCTACAACAGTCTTTCTAATCTCATACATTTCTATTTACAAAGTGAGGTTGCAGAGATGATAATTATTGATTCAGTGAGGTCTTTAAATTACTCCAACATCTACCAGTTCCAACCAAATTAGGAGACAATTTGGACGGAATAGATACAAGTTCTAGGAAGTTATACGTCTCGCTTCATTTCCTTGCTAATCTCTCACTTGCTAATTCATTCTCTTGCTTTATTTCTCGCTAATTTTCTGAGACCGATTTGCAGTCATATCGTCGTTTCTGGCGTATCACTGTCCAGTTCGTTGATCATTATTTTAGATACGTTGAGGAGTCAATGATATTCTTTGCTAACTTTCTCGCTATATTACCTCTAAATCAGCCGATAATTGCTAAATTTTGTCGGCTCTCGCTAAAAGTAATGCTTAAAAGTAGACTATTGCTAAATTGTGGGTCTGAGTGAGTGAGTTTTTAGATCTTGTTAGATTTGTGGCTCAGGCTGGCCAATTCATCGATAAGGCTCATTAGATCATCGATAAGGCTCTCTAATTCATTGCTAGACTCTCGATTCATCGCTAGATTCACTTCGCTCTGCTCAGTGAATCTAACCTCATCCTTCTTCTCATTTCGCGCAAATCTGGTGGACTCTCTATCCCCAACTCCTCCCTAACCTCACAAATGTCCTTCTCCAAGATCTCCTCCCAAAAAACATTTATCAACGGCTTCGAATTCAACCCACTCTTGAACGCCCATGGATAGTACACGTTGTACAAACGTTCCTTCTGGCTCTTCTTCAACCTAAGCGGAGCGAAAAGTGCTCCGAGGCCGCTCATTGGGATCCCGATATTCATAAACTCCAACACTTTGACGGCAATTTCTCCCTCAATGATTATAGGGAGACCAGTGATAGTGTGGTAGAAGTCGTGGCACTCACGATAACGTTGGTAGATGTACGCCAATTCCTCGTCCTCGATATATTTCACAGCAACTCTTGTGTCGGGACTCACTCCTTCACGGTCCAACCATTGTGTGTAGGTTTTTCCCACGGTATTCTCAGGGAGACCACGAAGGTATTCTAAGTTTAGCGACGAGGATGTCATACGTGGACGCTGGCGAAGGATTTTACGTCCCACTGGATCGCTCAACATTTGGTGCTGAAGCTTGCGAAGAACGGGCTCAATGGCTGTAGACTCTCCCAAAGCAACAATGAACTCGTTACGCTCGGGGTGGAAGTAGGCCCCGGCTGATGAGCCTAAAAACATGAGGAGCTTTTCGTATGTGAATAGAGGGACGTGGCCGGGGTAGTTTGGAGGGCCACGTTGAAAGTACAGCGATGGCGTTGAAGTGTTGAATTCGGCATTGGGATCCTTATAGTGAAGTTGGCCTTTCTCCATCTGTGTGGCTAAACGATTGTTCTCGCTAAAGAGAAGTGAGCTGATGATGGTGGGGATGATAAACGAACGCGATGTGGTGATTTTAGTGATGTTAGTGATGCTGCTTGCCCCGCTAGTGATACCGCTAGCGACACAAGGAGCATTGCTCCCAGCACGCAATATATTTCTGGATAACATGTTGAAGAGATTATCAGACGATTCTTGATTTATTCGTGAACTAAATAGTGAGGAAATACGGAATTATGGTTTTAGAGAAATAGTGGGAATTGGTGAGAAATAGTGAGATAATAGTGGGACTAACCGAGAAATAGTGGGACTTCATGGGAAAATTGTGAGACATATTGAGAAAAAGTGAGATTTACTGAAATATCACTGAGACTTGTTGAGAATTAATGAGAAAAAAGATTATAATCGAGATCGAGTGTCACAAAGAAATACAGAGACGTACTCAGAGGTACTTATACTAATAGAATAGTGAGAAAATAGGGTGCAACTAATAGAGTAGAGTGCTACATGGTGAATGATTGCTCAGAAATTGATACTTCACTATTGATTTACTAATAGTCACTGGGAGGGTCTAGAATTATGTCTAGTCACCAATTTATTCTTACTGAGATTTAGAAACACTAATGAAAATTTAGCGAGATACATTCATCGGACTAATCCAGTTCAGTCCCCTAACGCCTACCATCCGCCAATTATGAATATCCAGCTACTGTTTCGTGTTTGATTAGAAGTGACTGATATTTTGCAACTCATATTGGGTAGTGTCCGGGCCAAGTTTGCTAACTACTAGAATAACTACTACAACTGGAGGTCTAATGGAACAGTAATGGTATAGTGTAACCGCGGTGCTTAGTGGAACCACGGATGTCTAGGAGTTTCGGTATAAAATGGTTTGTTTTCTAGTATTAAAGGTACTCAAAATTGATGCAAATTCAAGAGGGAATGAAATTCTAGAAGGAATGAAATTCTAGTGGGAATGGAACTCTAAACACAGAGCTTTGATGAACCAGTCACCAGCAGTGCTAGAAGAGAATATATTCCAGGTGGATGTGAGCTATAAGGAGAATTAGGATTCTGGAGCCGTTGAGAGTCCGAAATTTAACCTATTTGATTCGCTAAGGAACCAGAATATAACCTATTCGATCGCTATAGAACGACCATTATAATAATCTCTTCCTCATATCGGTCTCTTCATCATACCAATCTCTTTGTCAGGCCAAAAGCTCAAGATAAATCTTTCCCACTACAAAAGCTCTGGATATATCTTTCCCACTACACAATCTAGTAGTCTGACTATCAACAACTTATTGAAGTCCAGGGAGGTCCCAATATCGTCTCGCAACTCGCCTTCTTGAGAATTGAAAATAACGAGGATTCTTCGTATGGCGTCCTTAAGATCTTCGTCAGACTCTCCATGGAATCTAAAAGGATCGCCAGAGATTGCAGAAGGGAGGAGAAGAGACAGTGAGGTTATAATGTTGAATATGGTTTCCACCAAGCTGTGTAGAGTATTAGAATCTGGAACAGGCTCAGCAACAGTGTCATTAGTGTCATTAGTATCCTTATCTGTGTCATTAGCATCCTTCTCTGGTGGTTCTTTTTCAGACCTGCTGGTGGATTCAGATTCATTCCTCTTATCTGATTTGAACAAGTTGATCCTCAAATCAATCAAGATCTTACAGAGCTTGTCCTCGCTAAGGAACCCTGACGTCAGAATCTTCCTCGAGATATAGGCAAGCGAGATTTCATTGATTTTATTGCGGAGTGGCTCAAATCTCGAGACCTGGTCCCTAGCGAAGATTAAAACGTTGGCCAAGAGTGGTCTGCGGGTAGTGAGGTTAGTGATAGTGTTGATCAAGCTGAATAATGAGCTTTGGATGATATTTGGTGAAATGGAGGTGGGTGGAGATGATTTGGACGTAAGGAGGGAAATCGTCAGGTAGACAGTTTGAAGGATGTTGTGAAGTTTTGGAGGAAGACGTGGGAAATAGAGAGAAATCGAAGCGGGTGATAGTGAAGGATTAGTGAGAGAAGAGTTAGATTTTGTGAGGGATAGTGAAGGACTTGTCAGGTTTGTTAGTGTTGTCACAGACTCGGTCTTTTCTGTATTTACGGTCTGATTCGATGCTGATTCTTTAGCCTCTTTCTCGCTCTCTATCTCACTGTGGTCTTGTTGATTTCTTAAAGCTATTTCCAAGTTCTCTGCAAATCTTCTAACCCAACCAAGTATAAATTCTGGTGATGAAAGCTTTGCCATAAGTTTCGCAAATACCACGTCTCCAAGGAGGTGTACAACCAAGGTCAGGACGATCTGGGAGTTTAAAGGGGACGGCTCGTATTGGAAGGTGGTGGTGAGGATCTTTTTGATGAGTATGCGGTAGTAATTTAACTCCTCAGTTGAAGAGCCAATTGACGAGCCGCTTGGCGAGTCGATTGGTGAGCTACTAGACGAGTGGGAGTCGCTAGAAATCACATTAATTGAGTAGACATTGCTCGAGTTTCTTGAATCTCTGTGGTCGCTAGATCTGTTGGCAGGATCTCGGGGTTCGAAAATAACGTGTCGTTTTCTCAACCAGTCTCTACAGAAAGTTCTCCGTTGTTCGGGCTCCGTTAGCGTCTCATTTGTCGGTAAACTATTCCACTCTTCGTCCCATCGAATATTGTCGTCTAAAAACTTGAATGCAAAGTTGTGGCGAGGGATATTAGAGCTGGGGGCATTAGTGTTGGGGGCATCAGTGCTGGGGAAATCGGTATCGGAGTTGCTACCGGAGTTGTCACCGGAGTTATTACCGGGGTTGGTTCTTGTTTCTGAGATTCCTTCTTCTTCTTCTCTTTCCTCTTCTTCTTCTCTTTCCTCTTCTTCTTCTCTCTCTCTCTCTGTGACTGTTTCTTTCAAATGACTCTCCACTATAACACACACCTCATCCACGAGGTCCACGATCTCAGACTGGTCTCCCAACCTCACAATTCTCGTGCTAATATCATTCACCAAATCACAAATTACTTGATAAATCTGACGTATAAACTCAAAATTGTCAGTATTTAACTTGGTGAGATACCACGAATTTACGAACCCTACAACAATCGTCGCTAGGAATATGTGGACCTCGAGATTTAGACGTGAATGGCTGCTGGGCACGATTGACGGGAGGTGGTTGAGAAGATTCTGCATCGATGCCTTGTTGTTCTTGATGAGATACTTGTTGGGCACAAAGAGTTTGTATAGGAGCTTGAATTCTGGCGTGGTGGTGTTTTCTGAGTCGCTAAGTGTGGACGAGGTTGTCGCTGTGATTTTGGTGATCTTATCGTCAGGACGTTTACGGAGAGAGTCAGAGACTCGGTCGAATTGTTCATTGTGAGGAGGGTCTAGACTCGGGGATAGTGTTCTGTGGGTTGGAGTTCTGAGGGTTTCTATATGGCTCCCTAAGTATTTCTCAGTCTGTCGTTTCTCGAACCGTTTTGGTTCAGTACGTTTGGGACTGTAAGACTCGTCATTTTCTTGTTTAGAGACGTGTTCTTTGGTGGTCTGAGTGGTGGGTGCTAATTTAGAGAGTTTAGCGAGCGGACGTCGTGACATATCAGGACCAGTGAGTTAGTCCAGTAACTGAGCGAAGCGAAGTTGCTTGTGGAGATGTTTTTTAGGTGGTCAATAATGAGGACTAGAGGCTGAGAGGTGGAAGGGAAATAGTAAAGTTAGCGAGATCTTGTTGTGAATTAACGAGACTGTGAATCTGCCTCTCTTCTAGCGAGAACGTGTGGTGATAATTCTCTTGGTTGTGGTTTTCAATCGTCTAATGGAGTGAATTCTGGAGAAACGAGGAATCATCCAAACCATAATAGTGAAAATGGTGGAGAAGAAATAGCGAGAATAAGTGAAAAAAAATGAAAACTACCGAGAGAAATGGTGAAAAATTGAAATTTACCGGAAGACTAAGGGGAAGAACTAAAATTTACCGAGAGACTCCGTCGGAAAAACTAAAACTTAGCGAGAAAGCGAGGGAAGAACTAAAAATCAGCGAGACCATTCGTGAATACTAAAAATTATGAGTAGCTTACGCAACTCATAAACTCATCACCATGGCCTCCCTACTAACTAAAAGATACGTCGCCACGGCGTGCACCAAATTCACTCCTCTAGTGGAGTCCTACAAAACTTTACGACACATCCACTTCCCTGGAATCACCAGCTTCGAGCAGGGCCAGGCCATTCAGAATACCGTCGTCCAGGCCAACCTCGACTTCAAGAAAATGGAGAGCAAGATCAGGAAACAACAGCGAGAGATGGCGGGAAAAGGTCTCGTTATTAATGAGTACGAGGACGAGCTTCTCAGCAAAATCCTCGCTATGAAGCCGATGCCGACGGTTCTCACATTTGAGTTCGAGAACGTCTATACTGGAGGAAAGAAGATGAAACAAGATCCGCTGATGCACCAGCGGATCCACCAGTTTGAAGCATTGGGGTGCAAGTATCACCAGCTCGAGCGTGGGGGACAGGTTACCTGGCATGGAGCTGGCCAGTTGGTGGCCTACGTAGTGATGGATTTGAAGCTGGTGAGAAACTTGTCGGTAAAATGTTTTGTCGATAGCGTGTTGTTGCGCGCGGTGGAAAATCTTCTAGCGAAGAATTACGCACTTGACACATTTTCTAGCGAGAACCCGGGAGTCTGGCTAGCGAGAGATGACTTGAAGGTAGCGAGTGTGGGTTGCAATATCCAGCGAGGTATCACTAGTTATGGCGTGGGCTTGAACGTACGGCCTGATTTAAAGTACTTGAACACGTTTGAAATGTGTGGTTTGCAAAGGAGAGCCACCTCCATTGAGGAACAGCTCAGAATTAGGGAGAAAGTTAGTGAAGAAGTTAGCGAGAAAAATAGTGGAGTTAGTATTAGTGACAAAATTGCCAGTCTCTCGGTAAAAGAGACGGGGGATCAGTTTGCAAAGGAGTTGGCACGCTTGCTTAATATAACGACGGTTGAACATATGAACGGTGAAGAGTTGAAGAAAAGTGTTAGAGAAGAAAATGTTGGAGAAGAAAATATTAGAGAAGAAAATGTTTAGAGAACGAGTGTCAGTAGAGAACAAACATTCCGGGAACTCGCTAGAGAAGGGGTCTCGCTAGAGAACAAATATTGTCGCTAGAGATCAAGAAGTCTCGCTACAGGTCAAGAGTCTCACTATTGAACAAGAGTCTCTCGCTAGTAGAGATTTTGCGGTCAGTGCCGACATTCTAGCTGACTTTCTTACGTGCTGCTAATCTTCTTGACCAGGCCTTGGATCTTTCCCCAATTATAGTCTTCTCACAGCGAAGTTGTAGCTGTGGAGGCTCTGGTCAGTTGTATATAGTTTCCATATTAGTTATTCGGACTGACTACCTAATTGGGAAGATTTGATTATCACGGGCTCATAATTACGATTATATAATCATTGGACATCCATACCGCTGATTATATAATCAACAATATTGGAACGACATTTATTCCATTCTTCCAACTAGATCCACAAGGGTAGATATTTAAACAGCAATATTTAGTCTATTTGGTCTATTTAGTTCAGGCACTTCAAATTGTATGGTTAGAACTCATTCTAGATTAACAAATGCATTAGGGACCATATCGACTACCAATTAGAGAATAGAGAATAGAGAATTAGAGAATTAGAGAATTAGAAGAATTTTCTTCACCAATCAAGACGATTCTCAATATTTTTAGCCTAGCATGACAATCACCACTATTTAATGCAGTTTAAATCACCTCTAAGAGTTTTACGAAGATTTGGGCCGAGGAATTAGTGTTGAGTTATATGTATTATTTAATTGTCTGGTACACGACCCAATATCAAAAGTTGCAAAAAGCACGTGATCTATATACAATTTGTGAGTAAACGATCAGACTTTTCTATAGACCTCCTATTTCTACTCTCCAGATACTAAAATTGCGGTATAGTTACACCTTGCTCGGTTTAGGTACACCTTTCTGCGGTATATTTTCATTCATCGCTATGATCATGGTTCTTTTTGAGTTTAATTACATTCTTCGCTAGGCTCTGAATGTTCTAAGTATTTCTACTGAAAAATCTTCATACTTGTCCTCCTTCTTTCCTTCCTTCTTCCTTCCTTACCGTTAAAAATAACCTTGGGGGCCCTCCTCGCTAACTTTCCCTACTCTCAGTAGAATAAACGTTTCTACGGCGTTTTCGCTGGTATTTTCTTCCAACTGATTGGTTTCGTCGTAAAAAGAAGCTACGAGATTATTACCCAGAGTAAACGTATATTCAGGTCTCTCTATATGAATCTACTGCCATTTCGTGGCTAATTTTATCGTTCATCAGTCGCTTAATTTTTTACACCGGGGCCAATTCTCAAAGTTGCAAATTATGATACTGAACTGAACAAAGTACTTGATTGAAAATTAAAAGTACTTGATTGAAAATTAAAAATTCTCACTAAGCCTCTCTTGGTTCAAAACTCGCTAGAGATTCTCATAACGTCAACTAACGTTTTTGTAGACTAACAATAACAACGTTCTCCCTATTAATATGGTGGAGATTATTAGACCAATGAGATTACTAGACCTAGGAGACTATACCAAGGAGATTAATTACTTCTCTCTCCTTAGTGATGGCTCTAGAGATATCCTCGTTGCACGCTAATCCCAACAGTCTCTGGAGCAGTCTCTGGAGCAGTCTTTGATCCTCTTCTCTCCACCTGTTCAGTAAGAGCGCTTTATGTGGCGCTACCAAGTGCGCTACCATAAATAATATCAGCGATCCTGGGCCAAGTAACGCCTACACGTCTATTCCCTCACTATGCTGATTACTCTCCCTTCCGCTACTCTCTACCGCCCACTTGACCCTACAGTCCAACGAGTCCGTCTCGCTATAATCCTAAAAAACACAGCAGTAATATAGATTAGAATATTATAAAATTAAACGTACAAATATAATCGTACGTGCTGAGGGCTGTCCACTATCGCTAGGGAGCCAGAGTGTCAAAATACAAGTAATACCAGAACAAGTAGAAGTAAAACATTTTAGAAACAAACAATTTTAGGTCGTTGTGTATGGTAGCGCCGCGTTGACCGGGATTTGGTTGGGATGGTTGTGGATGTCGGGGAGCGCGGGAAGAAAAAGAGTGCGAGTCAAAAATAAAAATAAAGTGTAACTTGCAAACTGTAAATGGAAACTTTGAAGAAACTGTAAAAGGATGATCTAGAGGGGATGGTCGTAACCTGCAAACGGCAGATCTCGCTAGAGGAGCCGGGCAGGTGGACACTATTAACCTAGTAGACAGCAGCACCAACAGCGGCAGCTAAAGCAAAGACAGCAGCAACCTTTCCGTTGGAGGCAACACCTTCACTGGCCTTGGTCTTAGAACTGGAAGCAGAAGAACCAGAAGAGGTGGAGGTGGCAGAAGAGTCGGAGGAGTTGGAAGAGTCACTCTTCTTCTTGGAAGAAGAAGAAGAAGCACCGGCAGTACCAGAACAGACGTATTTGTCACCCTTGATGTCACCAGCCTTGTTCAATGAAGCAAAGGCGTCACATGATAATTCACCATCGGTCAACAAGGTGAAACCACCAGCGATTCTTTGCAAAGAAGCAAAAGTACCATTGTCAAAAGTACCGTTGATGGAAACGGATCCACCAATAGTCTTCAACTTGTCGAAACCAGAGAAAGATCTCAACTTGTCGTTGTCGGAGATTTGTAAAGCTCCACCGATGTCAGTCAATTGAGGGAAGTCAATTTCTTCCAAGTCGTCGTTTTGGTTGATGGTCAAGGACTTTCCGATAGTCTTCAAGTTCTTGAATTGGACCTTGTCGACAGAGGACGAGGAGACAGCAAGAGAACCGTTAATTGAGGTCAAGTTGTTGGCGGAGAAAGAGTTGATGGATTGGAAAACGACAGAGTTGGCAGAGGTCAATTGGTCAAGAACGACATCGACGTTATCGGAGTTGAAAGCGATGTTGAGGGTGTCGGTGACGGATTGTAAGCCGGAGTCGATGGATTCAATGTCCTTGTTGTTGTTGACGTCAAAGACCTTCAATTCAAAGACGTTGATACCTTCCAAGGAGGTAAGAGAGGTGTCAGAGATGACAACTTGCTCGGCGGAGGTAATACCAGAAGTTAAACCGGTGGCGGTCAAGGCTGGTAAAGCGTTGAACTCAAGAGTACCAACAGTGGTCAATTGGGCAAGGTTGACGTTGGCAAGAATGGTATTTCTGGACAAGGTCAAAGCACCAGAGATCAATTGTAAGGTTGGGGCGAGGAAGGTTTGAGCTTGGGTGGCGTTGACGACGGTCAAGTCACCGAAGATTTGTCTAACACCGGTCAAGTCGATGCTACCGAATGCATCACCTTGGATAGTGATGTCACCAACTGCAGTGGCACAAGCAGCAACTTGTTGAACTTGTTCAGACTTGGTGGCAGTGAAGCCGGAGAAAGAACAGGCCTTGGTCACTTGTGGAGTGGCGGTGGTAAGGGTGGAGTCTGGAAGTTAGTATATGAAAAATTGTGAATTAGAAGAAACGAGGTGAGTCGATTTAAAACTGAGGATTTAGAACTGAGTGGATCAGAGTCTGATTGAGTGAGTCGGAGAATCCAAGACGGCTGGTTTTAGAAGATTTTAGAAGAAATTTCATCTAAAGAGTCGTTACGAATGAACAGGCTATAAAGATCACCACCGCAGTAGTTCTCTAAAAAAAGATTCTCAAACTGTAAATCGATCCCCACTCATAACCTGTAAACCCAACCATTTTGACAACCACTACAACCATCGCCTGTCCAATAGAAAAACAGACATAGCTATAATCTGATACTCCATTACTCGGAGCCTCGGCTAGTCACTCATAAGACTCGGAATAACTAGCAGAAATCCCGAAGAATTTCGTCCAATCGATAAAAACCTAAAAACAGGCTGTAAATCAGAATCCCTCCAGGAAGAGTTCGAGCCCAAGAGCCTCTAACCTCTGAAGTAACTGTATGAATCTCGACAACACTCCGGAGACATTATAAGACCCATTGGCTCAATCACCAGCCACTCTTCTCGAAATTTCGAGACTCAGGGGTAGACGGCTCTAAGTATCAGGAATCTCTAAAAAATCGGTTTCTCACTATGGCCAAGCTGGCTAACTGTCTATACTTACTATTAGCCCCCAATACAACACCGGTAACGGCAGAAACAGCTAAAAGTGATTTAAATTGCATCGTTAGTTTAGAAGAAAGGTATATCAAAAAACGGCGCTGGCGGGTTCTTTAGTGGTTTTATAAAGTGCTTGGTCGGAAATGAAAAATTTTCGGTCGGAATTTTCGATGCTACAATCGCTATAGCTGCACTCTAATTCCGATTGTTCTCTTTAGATACCCACCACCGATGTTTTTGTCCTGTGTATTACGTCACGGCAGCTCCTGATATCCGCCCTAGTGCGTCCGGATGTGGGCCGTATTTTAATTGTGTGCGTGGGACAGTACGTCAAGTGAGAGCTCTGGAAGTGGGAGCTGGGATGGTAAGAGCTGGATGGCCGGGTCGCCTGATCTGGAATTCTGGTATTATCTTGTCTTGGCCCCACCTCCTGTGGTACCTCTCCTCCTCAGGTAGCTCTCTTGGTTTATATTCTTGTTGCGCTATTGGTCGTTATCTTTACGGCCGTCGAATCGTGGTCGTAAGTTGTCGTAAACGCCTTATATTTTCCCACATTCGGTTGTCGGAACTGAGTCGGACCTCCATCTTCCTAGTTAATCCTAGTCAATTAGACCGGCTATTGATGCTACATTAATACTAGTATAGCTATATAACTGCTATGTCAGATTATTCTAAGCTAGGCTTTCGCAATCTATCGATTAGCTTTTCACTATCTTCTTCTTTCCCCTTTTTCACTTTCTATCTTGTTGACAAAACATCTGTGCCGCAGCTCTCCGTTGTAAATTACTATTTAGCACAAGCTTCTATTTATCCTTTACCCAAAACTGTAGCCCTCTAAGTGGCCGGAACTCGTTCTGCAAACAATTCCTCCCTCGTCTTGCACATAATACCCTCGGACTTATTTATTTACTACTCTCGGACTGAATTATTTTTTACCCTCGGAGCCTTTGTTTACCAGCAATTTTGCTGGTTCGTCAATAAACATAAACAAAGATTTCCGACCGAATCAGCCATGATTCGGGGGTTTGCACGTCACTTCGTCACTTC
>Ga0065707_10082290_pt1 | contig 17359 bp, 12 predicted proteins | sample SwiRhicommuniRL3_FD_59094 | JGI IMG/M metagenome (GOLD analysis project Ga0065707, IMG submission 59094) | Switchgrass rhizosphere bacterial communities from Rose Lake, Michigan, USA - RL3 v2 (version 2) | ecosystem: Host-associated > Plants > Roots > Rhizosphere > Soil | place: East Lansing...
AGGCTTACTCTTGTAAGTCTTGAGTAAGGTCTGGATCAACTTCTCCTTGATGAGTGGTTTTTCATCCTCCCTGATCGATGTAGCAGACGGCGCCTTGTTCTCGGCAATGAGCCAATGGTTTATGATCCGGTTCTTGAAAAGTAACGCTGCTGAAATCTGGATCCCTCGTTGTACATCTGGCTCGATAATAAGGTCGAGCAAGTACGATGTGAAGCCCGGCTGTGCTTCGAATATCACCAATTGTTGCTCGGCATGCTTACGCGTGTGGATATTCTCATCTAGAGACCCCGCAAGGGATTTGAGTAATGTATCTTTATCCATTTGGCTGCTGAAGTTGTAAATATGGTGTAAAATTTGATTTTTTTATGTAGATGGTCGGTAGGGGCACGATAAAAGATATAGAGGAAGAAGAGATATGGAAGAAGGAGAGTCCAGGCAGCTAGCGAGGAGTTAATTGGTGACTACTGAAAAATTAGTGGTGGTGTTGTTGATGGTGAGCGGGTAGCAAAATTATTAACTCGCTAGCAGCCTTCTACCTGCCACCTTTAAGTGGTTTTGAGATTCCTGTGAGAATTAACTATGCGTTTCTTACTTTACTAATAGAAAGGTTTCTGAAATTTAAATTCTAGAACATTATATTATAATTTGCTCACTATAACTCCTCCCTCCTTCCCTCCTTCCCTACTTTGGTCTTTAAGATGTAGGGGAAGTATTATAAGAAAGACCAACATGAAGCTATTGTATGGATTATATAATACTCATTGAATAATTATGTAATCATTGAATAAAAATATACTGCAAAATGATTACATAATCCATTCTTTTAAACTATTATACTCTATATACGTACGGCAATTTTGCTCTAAAAAAACTCATATCCTTCTCTGAACGTACTACTAGTCCACTATAATAACCCAATAGCCGCTAACCCTTGATTTTCATCTTCATTTTCATTATTCGTGTTGTACTCTCAAGGGACCTTCGTGTCATGCATATACTAAACCATCATTGCCTGCATATATCCAAAACTCTCACTACAACTCACATTTAGTCATCTCGAAAACTCATCACTACTCCTCAGCACCAATGGTTTCCACGGATATAAAAGGGTTCAGCATCTTGCCTGTACAACTCCCAGGCTCACAAATTAACCACTACATATACTTCAAAAAACACGATGTCAAAGGAGGTTCTGAAACCTCGAACAGATCACTCTTTGTGTGCAACTTGCCCGTGGCGTCCAGCCAACAAGTGTTGAAGAAATACTTTTCTGATGTCGCTATTGGCGCCACTATCGAGCTGTATGTTGCCAGCTTGCTAACTGACTACCCTGAAGATATTTGGATCAACTTATCGAAGTTGACGTCTGATCTCGAGGTCAGCGAGGACGTCACCAAGGAGGCGGCTTCTAGATTGCCTAAAAACTGTGCTGTGGTGACATTTGTAGACAAGGCAGCATTCCTGCTTGCCTACAACTCCATCAAGAAATTATCGACCGCTGCCAAAGTGTCGTCGTGGCCGTTGCCTACGTTTAGTGCTGCCCATTACCTTGAGAAGTTCCAGGCACAAATACTAGACCCAGAACAGTTATCTAACGAAGTATCACAAGCGTTGGTCGAGTTCGACCGTGCGGAAAAGGAGTCGATGGAATCCTTACAAAAACAAACACAACTCGTCGATGAAGACGGATTTACATTGGTTGTGGGATCCCACAGGAAGACCAAAGCCGGTATCTTGGGTAAACAGAAGTTGGCGGCCACTGTCGAGTTGGACAAGGCTAATTCGAAGTTGAAGAAGAAGGAAAAGGAAGATTTCTATAGGTACCAGTTGAGACAGAAGAAGAAGGATGAGATGACAGAGTTGTTGCATAAGTTTAAGCAGGATCAGAATAGGGTCCACATGATGAGAGAGAAGAAGAGATTCAAGCCATATTAGGCTAAACTGAATGAAGCGAAGCGAATCGAGTGAAATGGATCGCGTCAAACTGATCTAAATCCAACACTCTGAACTGACCTTTTTTGAGCTGAACGAATAGAATCAGACGAAAAATTGTGTTTATTAGACTGTTTGATTAGCACAAACAATGCAACCTGCAATATTCTTGCCATTATTTGATGAATATTAGACTACCAAACATTTCAACAGTGTCCACTACCTCCGTTTCACCTTTTCAACTCCAAGATAACAGAAAGCTCTACGATAGTTCTTCATATAACAAGTATCCAATTGTTTCACGTGATTGATTTGTCACGTGATTTTTTACATCTAGAGTTACTTCTTGTACTATAACAAAGTACCACAAGTACGCCTTTCCCACCCATTGAGGTCATATATGTCTCTAACAGACCCCTGATATAATTTTCATAACCACAGAACTGAGACGTTGACCAAAATTGACTATCTAGAACCGTCCAATATTTAATCTATAGATCATACCGGAATAAATTACATAACGAGAAGTAGAGGAGAGAAGGCTGAGCTATTGTAGAATTGGTGGAAAGTTAGTAGTAGTAGAGCTTGTATAGTTAATGTAGAGATGGTAAGAGTTAGTAAAGAACTATTATAGATAGTGAGGGTTTTTGATGCAATCTCGGGTCTCCGGCCCCAAGAATCGTTGACTGACTAGGTCCACCGAGAAATACTCTTCAGGTATCTCCAATTCTGGTTCAATATATACTCCGGCTATACGAACTGTCGCTGTGGCTCCTGGCTTCTTCTTCGGCTCCTCTGTATCTCTGTTCTCTCTTCTCTCTCGCTCTTGCTCGCTCCCTCACGACAAGATTTTTAGCAGCACAATCTCATAATATCCACCACACTATGACCAACACACCACCCAAAACAGACCCCACCAGCGGCTTCGAGGAAGAGTTCAAACGGATCGAGTCGGTGTATACCCGCAAATGTTTTCCTAGTGAGAATCCCGGCTTCGATATCTTATCGACCATACGCTACGATCCCAGAATCACCAAAAGGCAGCCAACCTCTGCCGCCACTATTTCCACCAAAAACTTCTTCTTGTTCCCCGAACACTGCAGCCGGTTGGAGTATACTCTCAAGTACTTTTCTCTTCAGTATGGTCTCGAGCTTGACTTCGACGTGGACCCTGATTTTCTCGCTGGCCAGTTGAAGCTGGCAATTGAGTTGTCAGGAAAGCCCGTGACAAGTCCCTACAAAATCCGTCTTTTGATGAACTTGAACGGGGACGTTAAGGTAGAGGTCCACGAGACATTGGATATTGAGAATTTGTTCAGAGCGTTGCAAGTAGCGGAAGTGGAAAGGGAAGCGATGGATGGCGTGAGCGAGGCCAACGACAGAGCTAACGAAGTGAACAGCCAACTCAACAACGATCTCTCTATTGAGCTCTCCAATGACCTCTCTAGTAACCTCTCTAATGACGTCTCTAGAAACTTCATGAACAACTTCACCAACATCACTAGCAATAATCAGGATGCTCTAGATTCCCTAGACACGGCTCACTTCACTTTTCCAAATGTACTTGTATCCTCAGTTTATCAGTCACCCCCTAATATCTTAGAACAGAGCTTGCTGGATGATTGGGATGTTTATATTGACTCCCAGCCTACCTTCATCTCTCCATTCACATCCTTCAAAACTACCAATAGACAACACTACACGGATGCCCGTAATCGACGGTTACCTGGAGTACGACCCGGCCGTGAAGAGGTTTTGGTGTACAACCACCAGAATGATATGATGGAGGGTTCTATCACCAGCTTTGCCGTGAGAAGAAAGAGCGATGGTATGTGGATCACGCCCCAGCTCAGTTCAGGATGTTTATGTGGAGTCATGAGACATTTCTTGCTCAGAAAGGATTTCATGGAGGAGGAAGTGATCAAGTTGGACAGTTTGGCCGTGGGAACGGAAGTGATGTTATTCAATGGTGTGATGGGTGTTGTTAGAGGAAGAATCTGTAAATAGAGAGAAAAAGAAGAAGTAGAAGATGTGTTAAAGAACAATGAATTAGAGCACAAGACTAGAGTATAGTACTAAGAGATTATTCGAAAGCTAGAAGAGATAAATTTACAATTCTAGAGCTAGCTGAGCGCCCCTAATCGGAACTATACTCCCAACATATCTAATAGCTGATATATCGCTGATCAGTACCTGAACTACTTTTAGCAAATGCTAAACCATCGTGAGTTTGAATATTCCTCCTTCTGGATCATACGTTGTTCTTCTTTGTGGATCCAGAATTCGTCTATTATCTTATCTAATGAACTCTGGCATTCAAAGCTACTGAAATCATCGACTTCACCACTAGAATCATAGATGTCACCACTAGAATCATAAGTACTTGTGCTATTAATCACTCTAATTTATATATTAATCTCTAATTGCTATCGATCTCACTCGCTATTTGGCGAGTTGTCCATCAACTCTTCTCAACACTTTTTATCATTGCAACTGCTCAATCTCGTCGTCAGAGTATCCCATGATATACAAAATATCACGCAAAGATTTGGTGTTCAAACAACATGGAGCCAACTTCTGGACCTTTGGTTTGGCATTCCATGCGACTCCGAAACCAGCCACGGCCATCATACCCAAGTCATTGGCACCGTCGCCCACGGCCACGGCGTCACGGGGATCTATTCCATGTTTGGCAGCAATTTCGAGCAACAACTCGGCCTTCTTGTCTCCGTTAACGATGGGTCCATGCGTGGTACCGTCCAACACGTTGTTGGCGTCGGTCCCTAACTGGTTGGCATAGGCATATTGTAACCCTAATTGGTCCTTTACATACTCTGCCAAAGGAATGAATCCTCCAGAACATACACCCATGACGACTCCCAACTTCGCCAACACCGCACACAACTCCCTGGCTCCATTGGTGATCTGGATCTTGTGCTTCAACTCTTCCCAGATACTGGTGGAGTCGATCCCCTTCAAGAGTAACACACGTTGCTGGAGCGACTCCGTGAAGTCGATCTCGCCGTTCATGGCACGCTCGGTAATTTCTGCCACCTTATCCTCGATGTCAGCGTATGCTGCGATCAACTCGATGACTTCCTGGTAGATCAAGGTCGAGTCCATATCGAAGATAAACAATTTTTTCGACTTTCTTTGGCTTAATGGTTGTATTATAGCGTCATATGTGGTGGCACTCTCCCTTATAGCGTCTCTGACGATTTCAGGGCTCTCAAGACTCACAGAGTAATCCACAGCGCGAGGCGATAAGGTCTTGGAGGAGTAGGGAGAGATTTTCAAACCAGAGAGAAACGATTCGAACTCAGATTGTGATTGTTTGGACAATTCCGGTCCGTGTGATATCACCGTCAAGCTGTAGTCTGTCATGGTCAACGTGGTGAGTTGTGAGTTGTGAGTCGTGGGACTCTGACTCAATTTTAGATGATTTTTCACTTTGGTAGAGGCACGTATTTTGCAGCTAAGTAGCTGAGAGTAGTGATGTTAGTTATTCTGGTGAAGTTAGAGCAAAAACTGGGCTTAGCGATGCTGGTTGATGCTTAGTATCTCACCAAGCTGAAGGCTGAAATAAGTTTCAACTAACGGAAGAACGAGGTAATCCAACTGGGGTAGTTGAGTATTCACTCGGCACTAGATTAGTGATAGCTACACTGCTCCTCATTATAACGACTGAGAATCGTCACCATCAAGCTCTCTGTTAATACAGTTTCTTCCCTGGTCTTGAAACTTTCCCCTTGCTCTCGTTATGGATCTCGCTATTTTGTGGAACCTGAAAATCTTAGCGGGCATGTTTTCGCAACCAACTCAATCCCAATCTACACATTTGACTGAGCGGTGGCATATGTCACCTCCCATGTATCTACCACGCATCCAACCACGCAAGCTCCATTATCATTGAGCCACCTAGAGAGATACTGAGACCATCCAACATACTTTTTAAAGAGGATTTCGGTGAGGTAATGTAAAAGAATTTTCAACTGCTACGCCTACATGGCAGAGAGTCTTATTCTCTCCGCTCTTCACTACTATATCGTGGTTACTAATCATAGAATAAATTGATTTATATGCATGTCTAATTGATGGGATAGCCACCACGGCGAGTGATATATGATTTTAAATCACTAACTCTCTCAGAGTTGATTTCTTGATATCGCTAATCTTCTAGGGTCTAGGGTGGTGTGGTATATTCATCCTCGATAAGGATCTCCTCCATAATCTGCAACGAGACTCCTCTATATTTGATTCTCGCCGCCAGGGATGGTTATGCCGAAGTCTGAATGGTCTAAAAGTCCTAAGATGGCGCTGGTTTTGTTTCAAAGTCCATCATGGCTCTCTCCTAGAGTTTGGGATTTATTAGTTATTGTCTTCAGAGTGCTCTAAGTGGAAAATTTCCAGTGTCAAATTCTCTCTGACCGAATTCACTCTTCCTTCACTGGAGAATCAGACAATTCCAGAGAGCTCAACCTCAAATCATACTCACTCAACCCAATCTCTCTCCCCAACTTGTCAAAGTTCTCCAAGTATGTCTTGTGCTTACCCTCGGCCATGTCGTTCATCTCCTTCCAGAATATATCATGGTCGTACTCAAAATCCAACAACCCGTTGAACTCCTTGTCCAACTGTTCCTGTGGAACAAAGTCCTCGAACGGCTGGTCGTATATGGTCTTCAGCCTGGTGTAAGGGTCTATAAATGGCCCTACCACTTTGAAAAACGTATAGCCGATCCACGGGATATTGGTGAACAAGCCTCGGCCCAAACGTTCGGGATAATGGTTCTGGAGAATGTGGAGCACTTGCTTGGAGATAGAGAGAGACGGAAATTTCGACGAAAGCTTGAGGTGTTCAGGAGCTGCCTTGAAGTCGATCAACAACGCCAATGTGTCCTGTCCAGGAGGCATGAACTGGATCACTCTCTCCAACATGAACACGAGAAACTGCACCTGTTTGATGGATGGTGGTGTGTTCTGGTACCCGTTTCTCAAGTAGAGACACGGACGGTTATCCTTGTCATATCCGAGAATAAGATGTTTGCCTGTGGCATTTTCACTCTCCACTAGGTCGGCAGTCACGAGTTTGGTGGGGTCCGTATGGTTGGGGATTTCCACTACACCGAAAGTTCTTCTCCAAATTATCGTTTCCTTGACACGTTTAATAGCCACGTCAAGTTTCCACTTTGATGCCCGCAAGTATCTGATGAAACACTCTTTGGTGAGCCATGCCAACTCTTCCACGAGAAGGGGATGTGTAGCTGCGCCAGGCTTATCATTTACGGGTACTTCTTTGGTGATATATTCTTGGAAATATGCCAACATCTGGTCGTATTTGTCCATTTGTTCGGAGTCCAAGTCGAACGTTGGTGGCTTGACGGGGTTGACTGGTTTGTCAAACGGTTTTTGACATTTGATCAAAGCTGGTTTACTGCTGGAAGGCTTGCCAGATGGTTGGGATCCAGCGGTGGAAGTTGCCGAAGCCGTGGTTGTTTTGGAGGAAACCGATGATGTGTCCGGTAAGCTCGCAGACGAGTCTTGTTTCCTTCTAAAGAAGTCCATGGTAACCTATGTATGTGGGAGTTCGTGTTGTTTAAGTTGCGTCTGGAAATTCTTTTGCCTCGAGAAATATTTGTTTGGTAACAGATAAATATTGTCTGGAAATTATTTATCTGATCTGTATCAAAATGAAACTTTTTTCACGGTTCAGCTTAAACGCTATTTTTAAATCCTTCCGTAATTTTTTGAATTCCATGCTATTTAATTGTGACCCTTTATGCTTAGGAAAGGGTCGTATTGTGCTATGCGACATCCGGTGCTCATATAGTGGACATAAGGCATTCTAGTGTCATCCATGTTTCCTGTGAGATTGTGGCTGCCCCACCAGAATCAAACCCCGAACTCAAAGTCCTTCCCCGACACGTTATATTATTACTGCTCGCTAAAACCTTACAAACGTAGCGCTACCACAAACCTAAATTAACTAAATACTCAATATAACACTAGTTAAATCCAACGATTCAGATCTTTCATTAGAGTTCCAAATCTTGTTCAAATCTCTCTTGGTCTTACTACGGCGATAACCTTGTTCCATTGTACTTACTTATGGAATTCGGCGCTACCAGGTGTCGGTTGGGACAGTGGAAATTCGCTTGCGCTTTTGGTGCGACTGGAAATTCCTACGCTTGGAAATTCCTTCGTTCGCTACCATAAATCCCACTTTGTGGGCGCTACCAGTCTAAAACGCTCACGTGCGCTACCAACTTCACATTTGAGTAGATCTCCAAATTCGCGGAGACGAGTCTCTCCAACACAACAACATCTCGCAATGCATGACGTAGACGTCGAATCGAAGTCGCCTACGGTCGAAGAGGCTCCGTTCTCGATTCCCAAATTTACCGAGCTCATAGCGAAGTATGTCGACAAAGAGTTCGAGACGGGCACGCTAGACGACGGCCTCAATACCGCAATACTTACGGAGTTACAAACGTTAACGTCCAAGTACAAATTCTTAGTACAGTCTACCCAGGTCCACCCAGCAGGGTGCGAGGCCGGCGCGTTCGATATTGTCGCTAAGTTTGGCGCTGTCTGGGACCAGGAGAAGGACGGGTACGTCTGTTTTCGGGTGGTGCCTCAGACCTCTGAGGATAAAGAGGCCATGGTAAACGTGACTCTATTGACAATTTATTGGTTGTATGTGGGCTAGTGACATTCAATGCCGCTAGCGAGTCTGTGTGTTGAGATTTTGGGGAACTAGATGTGTTTTAGCCCAGGTTGCTGTGTCGAGTCACAAACTTCTGTATAGTATTTAGTGAGATATCTAGAGTTCACACTAAAATTAATAACAAATAGTGAAAAATTAGTGATAATTATGATGAATCGACGGTGGATTAGCGATATGGGTATCATCAGTAGTCGGATTATCATCAGTAGTGGAAATAAAGTTTCACCATTAATTATTACCAGATATCCTCAGTGTTAGTAAGGATATCAGAATTAGCAACTCCTGGAAACTGAGAAATTTATAGCTTATTTCAAGGTTATATCATGAGATTCTCTCCTGGTGATGCTGGAGTGCTCGTTGTCACCTCTAGTCGGCCAGCGTGATGTAGAGAAGACAGATTTCTATGTTGTAGTGACTTCTTTGAACAGTTGAGGAGATAGTTACGGACTCTCTTAAAGAAGGAGATAGTGACGGACTCCCTAGAGGTTCACAGGCGATTTCCAGCGGTGTTGAAGATTCTTTGTCCTGTGGATGTATGGGGACCTCTAGTAGTTGATATAGAGTTCATAAATATTAACGAGTCACTGTGACTGGTCTAGTGGCCAGTATTTATCAAGGTTCTTTAGCGTCATATATGTCACTAGCCTTGCTGTCTCGCTATATAATATCCAACAAACTGTAGACAGACTCCAACTTAGTATTCACGCTCAGTAATTGGTCGGTATTGCCAGCGACACTATCCAAATGACGACGTAACAACTGCAAAATCTCCACCGTGTCTTGGTCTACATCAGGATCAAACAGTGACGAAATTCTTCCTGTCTTCAGTAAATGGATATCCACCAGCGGCGTCTCCACCAAGTGTCCTCTGCTAGCCATATCTCTAGAAATTCTCTGTTTCTGGTGGTCTGCGGTTTTCCTGAATTCGTCCAAGTACTTCGAGTCCATGTGGTAGCTCCTCTCTAGGTCATCATGATGTTTCTCGAGTTCCTTCAACTGCTTCAACTCTGCCAGTAAATACGTCTCCAAAAATGTTTTCCTACGCAAAAGAGCGTCGAAACTGAGAATATCGCCTAGAGTATTGGGCTTGGTGCTCATGGTCGACGTTGGCGGTAGCGGCGTTACATCCACTCGGGACTTGAACGATTTGGATTCGCTATTGTTGATCCATGTCCTCGCCAACACTTTCTGAGCCTCCACCATTTTCTTGGTGAGTTTCTGTGTCTTGCTGAGGGTGCCGTAGCGCTCAATGGCTCTGGTGAGCGCTATGTTGAGGATACGGTCGAGTGAGTCCATCGTCTGTGGAGGAAGCGGTTCCCAGAACCGATCTATGAATTTTCCTGTAACCCTTTTACTGCTAGGCTCCATGACGTATGCCGAAGGATCAACGATTTTGATCTTCCGTTTGTTTCGGAGATGTTTTGCGGACTCCTTAATGATAATTTGTGACTGGTCCTCATTAGTGGCCTCATTAGTGACTTTGTTAGTGGATTCATTAGTTGCCTCGTTAATAGATTCGCTACTGGATTCTGTGTTGTCGTTATTGTGTGCGATACCTTGATTGTACTCGCTATTTTCCTCATCTTTCTGAGTAGCCATTTCTCTATCTGTATCGTCGTCTTTCTGTGTAGGGACTTCTCCTTGGTCATTTCTCCCTGGCGATTTCTGGCGAATTAATAATTCTCGTGAAGCTTCCGAATCTGATTCAGTAGAGTTGGTGGTCAGTAGTTCTCTGAGTTCGTTAGAATGTTTCTTTGCTGCTGTTGGCAGTTTAGGTGGCAGATCATTGGTTGCTGATATTTGATTTGGGGAGATTTCAGTTGGCAATGCTAAAAGTTCAATAGGTGTTTCATCCACCCCTACATCCACTGTCAGACCCTCTTTAGAGGTCTCCTTGGAACTTTCCCTAGGACTCTGCTTCTCTATCCCCTGCTCCAGCTGTCCAAAATCTTCCTTTTCTTTGACCTCGACCTGTCCTTCCTCATAATCTGCCATCTCTTCCTTTCGTGCCTCTATTCCATCATTTATTCTTTCCATATCTCCTCTCCTAGTGGTGTTGTAAGTTTTGTTTTGTTTTGATTTGAATTTACAGCATAATCTCGTCCTGTATATAAACGGCCGCAAAATGCAAATCACAACCTGCAATAATTCATGATAGAACATGAAAGCTAGAGAGAGAAAGAAAGCTAAAAAGAACGGAGAAGAGATCTACATGATCTATAGACAACTCTAGATTCTTTAATTGTCTGATTTGCAGCAAAAAATTGATATACTCAATAGTTTGATACAATTTGGAAAAAATACTGCTAAAAAGATAAAACTTTTAAACCACTAACCCTCTTACATTAACCTAAAGGAAATAACAACTTAAGAGTTTAGAGAGAGCTGTTAGAGAAGTTGATACAAGTAGCCTCCAAATCTCACTAAACTACAATTGTTCTAACACTGTAGCTTATAGACAAAATATCCCTCCACAAGAGCCCATTTATCTACTCCAGAAACCTCCAGAAACCTCTAAATATCTCTAAAACTACACCATTATTATATCCCATAACTCCGGATGAGATATCTCCACCGCTTTTCTACAATTATTTCAGCTCTATACTGGTGCTGGTGAGTTGAAGAATCATCAAATTCCTCTCACGTGACTAACTCTTTACTCCATTCACGTGACAAGAATCACACGCCAGATGTATATTTATCGCCTGCATATTTCGCCCATCTCGATCTACAACCACCATCATGGCTCCTTCACAGTCATGGTTTAAAGGACCGACCTGTGGCGTGGATAACTGCCGGTCACGCCGGTACCGTTCCAGCGATGGGTTGACTATCTGCCAGTACGGACACGTGATGGAGGGAAACTTTGAGTACAATGACGACCAGGACCAGGCCGTGGTCTCCACCAAGCGGTTGAACGTCGTCCAGTTAGACGACAGAGGTACATACACGCGATCACAACGGTTGAACGAGGACTCACGCGACACCACGCCCAAACGTGTTCCTGGCCGCAGATCTACGCAGATTTATTACCGATGTCTCCAGATATTGTTAAAGGAACAGCTTGAAGCGGTGATCCACGAATATTTCAGCGAATCTATACGACAAGACTTGAGTCAGGTTGTGAGGATTAACTGGGTGAAATGCTTGAGTGGGTTAGAGGAGTTAGAGGATAAAGCTGATGAAGCTGATGAAGCTGCTACCGAGAATGGTACTGAGAATGGTACTGAGAATGGTACTGAGGAAGAAAGTCATACTGAAACACAAACTTCTAGCGAGGCTGCTATCGAGGCTTCTCTAGCGCCAAATCTTGACCCCACTACTAAATCTTCCGCAGGAATCACTAAAAAACCCTTCAAATCCATCAGAACTCGACATCGCCCGCTAACAAAACTTCATCTAAACTCGCTAGACACGCTCTCAATCATCTATATATCGGTGTTGCAACTCCGGTTCCAACCGCTCTTCACCAACGATGTGGTGGACGGGATCGTCTCCAACAAGCTTCCCTATATCCGCACGCTACACTTGGTTCCTAAGTTCTTGCTCGACGAGATTCCACTCTATTTCCACCGTATGCTCCAGGGCTACAAGCTACCAGTCACCAACGAGGTTTACGAAGCGGTATACAGAAATGGAGCCAGAATTTATATGTATAATAGTTCCCCAACTACCACCGCATTGTCGGTCCCCATCAACTTGTACTATCCACTAATTTTCAAAGTCGTTACGGAGGTGTTGGTACTACCCAATGCAGTAGATGTTTTCCTGCTTCTAGTGCTGGTAATGAAGGACGACATGTCTGTGGCATGTGACAAGGCGTACCAGAACTCGCTCACCAGCTTTCCCGAGTTGAAAATCGCAGGCATGGTTGTGTTTCTTGTCAAGAAGTCCTTTGTGCACAACATCTTTCCCCACCGTCTCGACGGAGCACGTTGGTTAGAGAAGTTGAAGGAGTACGAGGCTGACGTGGAGTACACCTCAACGGGTGACGATGATCCTCATAAGCTTCTAGACTGGTCCGACGAGAAGGTGGGCCAGTACTGTGACTGGGTTTTCGAGAACATCATTCCCAAGAACAAAACACACCCGTCGGAAGATCTTCCAGTAATGGAGAAACGGTTGTTGCAGATCTTCGATATAGAGTCGGGCACGAGTGTGAAACCTATGCCGCCTTCAGACTCGTTAGCCAACGTTCTCCGGAGCATGGCTCACCCTACACGAGCAAAAAAGCTCCAGGTAAAGACCTTGGAGGAGATAGAAGAGAAGTTGGTGAGAAAGTTGGCCAAATTGTTTGGTGTGACGGAGGATGTGCTCTGTAAGTGTGCTAAGAATTGTGAAAGAATCGTGATGAGGAATTGAGCAAATATTGGAAAGAGCAAATATCGATAACTGAAAAAAAAACAAAGGAGATAACATACGACAAATTTTGTTATCATAGAACAAACCTCAGTAAGAAAGGGTTGAAAATGTGGTCAACTAGTAATATTAAGGTATCAATGATATTTGTCGCTACAGTTCAAGAAAAGTGTCAAAGTTGGGGAGATTTGATAGGAAAACCGACTTATATTACTTAAGAAGGTGACCAGGCAACTAGTCGAACCAGACGATGAACAAATAATCATAAATAACGACATTCAAATCCCAATAAAGCTTATAATGAGATTTTCGAGATTATAATGATATTAACCAGAAATTGGTGATTTGACTACGGATGATCACGTTCACATTAGAGACTCAAATCACAGGATCTAAAGGATTTAATCACGGGGTCTAGAAGACTTAAATCACAAGATTTAGAAATCATAACCTACTCAAACAACCAAGTACCGATACTGAAAATATTATCTCCCAGTAACCGATATCAGGTGGTATCGTCCTTCATCAAGTCATTTGGTGTGTGAATACTCTCTAATAAGCCTCCGATTATGCCTGGTTAGCCGCTGTTCCGTGACTCCACCACTTACCTTCATCATCCTCATAACCTGTCCTTAAATCCTTGTAATCTTCAACTGCAATTTGTCGTTATGGTGAGAACACGACCGCTTATGACTGCAAACGTTGAAACCACTGGAGAGGCTCAAAACAGCTAGATCCTTAATGTGATTATCACCGAGCTCATAATATTACGAAGGCGATAGGGTCTATGTCCATAAATGAAAACACCAGAAGAAAGTACAAGGTTAGAAGGAAGGAAATTTATATGCAGGCGATGAAGTCTAACGATGTGTAACTAAGTATTCTAGGCACTTAATGAGAACTGAGGAATTCTGGGTACTCTTAGAATACCGAGCAATCCTCGGTACTTATTGGATACTGAGTAATCCTCGGTAATTATTGAATACTGAGTATTCCTGGCTTCTTTTTTTGAGTATACCTAACGCTAGACCCCGGTTCGGTCAATGAATATCAATTAGTTTGGTCTAATTTCCGAGTCCAGTACATCTACCTTCAGCCATAGGGAACTAGGAACGTCAATAATTAGTAAGCGACGGCATTCTAAAACACTCGGCGTTAGAAGAGAAGGCTGGATTTGAAATATATGCGATGCACAACAGCTTCTTGCCCTAATCAAGTCCTTAAATGCGAGCCCGCATGAGAGAAACGTCACATGACCATATACACGTGCATGTCACTCTGCATGGCAGCTACCCAACAAAACATCCAAACTCCAGAAGTTACCACACTAACGCAACATACATAATTCCGTCCGCATATATCGGGACTCTGACCCCATAAGCGCATCACTTACGAGACACTTTCCCACTTCCAAACGGCTTAAGCCAGGGCTCCGACCTACCCAACTCCTCTCACCAAAGACCGAAATTCGGGGAAAAATCTCGGCTTTAGAAGGAGCCCCTAAATATGACTTCTCGAAGCTTTGGAGCCCCGGGCATGCACCAATCGCCGTCTTTTTAGGTACACGCACGAGGTCATTGACCCCACTTACAACAGTATAAAAAGACCCATCCCCGACACCGAATTAAAATCTTCTCAGTATCAGCAGCACAAAATGTTGAGAACTACCGTCACTAAAGCCGCATTTATTGCGACCAGAGCATACTCTACGCTCCCATTGTCAGTGAACATCAAGCTTCCTAACGGCAAGAACTACGACCAACCAACAGGTTTATTTATTAACAACGAGTTCGTTCCTTCCGTTGGTAAGAACACCTTCCTGGTTTTGTCTCCATCCACCGAACAGGAAATTACCCAGGTATATGAAGCCAGATCCGAGGACATTGACTTAGCTGTCGAAGCTGCTACCAAAGCATACAACTCGTCATGGTCCACCTCAGACCCGCTTGACAGATCCCGTTACTTGACCAAGTTGGCAGATTTGGTTGAAGAACACAGTGACACTTTGGCCTACATCGAGTCCTTGGACAACGGTAAGTCCTTATTGTGTTCCAGAGGTGACGTTCAACTCGCAGCCAACTACTTTAGATCTTGTGCCGGTTGGGCTGACAAGATCACTGGTGACGTTATTGAAAGTGGTAGCTCTCACCACTCGTACACCAGAAGAGAACCAATCGGTGTTTGTGGTCAAATCATTCCATGGAACTTTCCATTGTTGATGGCCTCATGGAAGTTAGGTCCAGTTTTATCCACTGGATGTACTACCATTTTGAAGACCGCCGAGTCCACTCCATTGTCGGCATTGTACTTGGCCAAGTTGATCAAGGAAGCCGGTGTCCCAGCCGGTGTTGTTAATGTTGTGTCTGGTTTCGGAAAGGGTGCTGGTGAACCAATTGCCTTACATCCTAAGATTAAGAAGGTGGCCTTTACTGGTTCCACCGCCACTGGTAAGAGAATTATGAAGAACGCTGCTGAATCTAACTTGAAGAAGGTCACCTTGGAATTGGGTGGTAAGTCTCCAAACATCGTTTTCAACGATGCTGATATTAAGGCCACTGTCCAACACTTGGTTGTCGGTATTTTCTACAACACTGGTGAAGTCTGTTGTGCAGGTTCAAGAATCTATATCCAAGAAGGTGTTTACGATGAAGTTTTAGCTGAATTCAAGAAGGCCGCCGAAGCTATCAAGATTGGTGACCCATTTGAAGAAGACACCTTCATGGGTGCCCAAGCTTCCGAAGCTCAATTGGACAAGATCTTGAAGTTTATTGAAATCGGTAAGAATGGAGGTGCCAAGGTCCTCACTGGAGGTGTCCGTGCCCACGATACTGGTTACTTCATCAAGCCAACGATTTTCACTGATGTTACCGAAGATATGGAAATTGTCAAGGAAGAAATCTTTGGTCCTGTCGTCACTGTTAGTAAGTTTAAGACTGTTGATGAAGTTGTTGCTCTTGCCAACGATTCCGACTACGGTTTGGCTGCTGGTATCCACACCGAAGATGTCAACAAGGCTATTGATGTTTCCAACAGAGTCCACTCTGGTACTATCTGGGTCAACACTTACAACGACTTCCACCACATGGTTCCATTCGGTGGATTTGGTCAATCTGGTATTGGCAGAGAATTGGGTGCTGAAGCTTTAAACAGTTACACCCAGATCAAGTCGATCAGAATTGCCCTCAAGCCAGCCAACTAAACCTGGTGAGAGCACTAAAATGAAAACTACGACTGACGAAGACGAGATATGAAGGAGAATTAAAGGTGAAGTGTCTAACTGAGTACATTGAGACTAAGTCTTGTCTGAACTCACCTAGCAGGTACTCTCTTACCCTTTAGTTCGCCTCCTGCTCATATTTATGTAATTGAAAAGTTGAATGAACAGATTTTATTAAATTTAATGTCGTAGAAGAGCGGGGCTCAAGACTCTCAGCAGTACCATGGTCTGAGAAATAGTAGTGAAGAGTCAGTTAAAACTAAGTATACTTCTTTTGAAACCTTTAATAATGATTACAAGTCTAGGGAAACCAGAAAGAGAGTACATTTGTAGAGTTAGCGTCGAGTCCCCCACGGTTATGGCAAATATAATAGAGCACGTGACTGAATACCATGTGACTAAAGATCTTAGTATAGTTTGAAAATACCTCCACCTACAGTTACAAGAAAACACCTCGCCAGGAAAGTATTTCGCTACGGCCAGTAAGAGGAGATTATGAAATGAAAATTACGAGTTTTAGTGATATTATAAGGTTTAGTGAAATTTGGAGAAGTATAACTAGTGAAATTTAGTGAAAATTAGTTAGATTGCAAAGTAATTATGAAGTTAAAGAGGTTTGAGTAGTGAATTTTAACAACTTTTTGAATATATGCCTTGCTAAGCAAGTGAGCGTAGGCAAATACCTTTAACCTTAGATACTTCCACATAAATCTCTGCTTAATTCCAGATCATAATCTGACTTTAAAATAGGTCCTTGATAAACAAATACTATATGCAGTACACTGACATCTATAGATTCAGCTAGTGAAATATAGACCAAAATTGCCTCTACCGAATAACTCAACATGTTGAGTAACCTAAAGTAGCCTATAATATATCATATACGAATTTTCTGTAATTTTAACAGTTATTACCCACATTATCAACTTGGAGTGTGGATTACATAATCAGAGTTTTGACGCAGCGTAATATTTAATCGATTTAGTGAAATAAGTGAATATTGATGAAATTTTTTGACTTTTAGTGAATATTAGTAAGATGAAGATTTGTGAATTCTTGAATACTTTGCTACGCTAGGTACTAGATATTAGTAGAGTCTAGTGACTATTAAATGCTTTGCTGAAC
>Ga0065707_10082291_pt1 | contig 17356 bp, 19 predicted proteins | sample SwiRhicommuniRL3_FD_59094 | JGI IMG/M metagenome (GOLD analysis project Ga0065707, IMG submission 59094) | Switchgrass rhizosphere bacterial communities from Rose Lake, Michigan, USA - RL3 v2 (version 2) | ecosystem: Host-associated > Plants > Roots > Rhizosphere > Soil | place: East Lansing...
CTGCGCGTGCGCTATGAGCGCTTGCCGGAAATTCATGAAGCGTTCCTTAAACTGGGCTGCGCCATGATCTGCTGGAACAGGCTGGGTGCGATATGACACATTTTGTTAGAAGCTCTAAGGTACAAATCTTGCGGTCCTCGGATATACGAATCGGAGGAATCTATGACCGTCAATGTCCCAAGCGCACCCACCATCGGACCGAGTGACAGCTAGGCTCACTCAACTGACGGATAAATGGAGACAGACATTGGCCAAGAACGTGATTTGTCTTTGGTATGACGGCACAGCTGAAGAAGCTGCCAAGTTCTACGCCCGGACTTTTCCGAACAGTGCCGTGACCGCGGTTCACGCTGCTCCCGGCGATTACCCGGATGGCAAACAGGGTCAGGTGCTCACGGTTGAGTTTACGGTGGTGGGTGTGCCCTGTGTCGGCCTGAATGGCGGTCCGACGTTCAAGCACAATGAAGCCTTTTCGTTTCAGATCGTCACCGAGGACCAGGCCGAGACCGATCGTTACTGGAATGCCATCGTCGGCAATGGCGGCGCCGAGAGCGCATGCGGGTGGTGCAAGGACAAATGGGGTTTGTCCTGGCAGATCACTCCACGCGTTCTGCTGGAAGCAGTCACCGATCCCGATCGCGTGGCTGCGAAGCGCGCGTTCGATGCAATGATGGAAATGAAAAAGATCGACATCGCCACGATCGAAGCCGCACGACGCGGACCGGCTCGCTCCTAAAGCGCACGCTGGTCTGCCGGCTGCAGCGTGACCGACTCAGCGATAATGACAGTGAGTTCATTTGAAATAACACCCCGCCCGATCCCAGATCCAGTTGACGATTGAGGACATATTGGATGTCCATTCGACGTGAGAGCGAGTGGCCATAGGCGTTAGTAGGTAAAGCCTTTCTGGGGTTCAGTGTGTCGTATTTTCTCCCAAATTTCCGCCGTTTTCACTACGCTGCTCCGCTTCATACAGTATTGTCATTTGCGCACTGCTGTATGCGAATAAATCGTTGAGCAACGACTAACGGAAAGTCGAAGACCCTACGTCTTCTTTAGAAAGGAGTTCCATGCAAAACCCAGTCGCCTTACGTCAGCCCTCTATGAACCAGAGGAGGGCGTCGATGCAGAGGTCCGCGTCCGCTCGCGACATTGCGCCGCTCATCAAGAAAGTGCGTGGCCTGATCCTATCTGCGCGGCGTGCCGCCGCTGCGGCCGTGGATACCTTGCTCGTTCAGACGAATTTCGAGATCGGCCGGCTCATCGTGGAGCAGGAGCAGAAAGGATCGCAGCGGGCGGAGTATGGGAAGCGAATTTTGGAGGAAATGGCTGCCAGACTCGCTGCGGAGTTCGGCAAGGGTTTTTCCCTTTCCAATCTTAGGGCCATGCGTCAGTTCTTTTTGGCGTACGGAAACCGCCAGGCTCGAATTCGCCAGACACTGTCTGGCGAATCTTCGGATGCCCCGGTCGAGCCGCGGAAATTCTTGTTAAGCTGGTCTCATTACGTGGCGCTGCTCACCATTGCAAATACGCAGGAGCGAGACTTTTACGAGATCGAGGCTTCCACCAGTGCATGGTCGCTCTCCGAGCTCAAGCGCCAAATCGGCAGCGGCCTTTACGAGCGCTTGGCGCTGAGCCGGAACAAGAGACGCGTCAAGGAACTTGCGGCAAAAGGCCAACGACTCGCCCGCCCCGAGGACATGCTCAAAAGCCCTTACGTGTTGGAATTCTTGGGGCTGGACGAGCGGCCCGAATACTCCGAAAGCGAGCTCGAGGCTGCCATCATCGGCAAGCTGCAGCACTTTCTCCTGGAGTTGGGCAAAGGCTTTCTATTCGAAGCCCGGCAGAAGCGCTTCACGATCGATGAGGACCACTTCTACGTCGATCTGGTCTTCTACAACCGGCTCCTGCGCTGCTATGTCCTTATCGACCTCAAGATCGATAAGCTGACGCACCAAGACCTCGGCCAGATGCAGATGTACGTGAACTACTTCGACCGCTACGTCAAGCGCCCAGGCGAAGCGCCGACGATTGGTATCGTGCTTTGTAGGCGTAAGCGCGATGCGCTCGTCGAGATCACCTTGCCGGGCGGCGCGAATATCTTCGCGTCAGAATACCGGCTCTATCTGCCATCCAAGGAAGAGCTGCGGCAGCGGTTGATTGAGTGGCTCGAATGAGCGCTTAGACTCGGGTACCCAAATGCTCGCTGCTCGCGGCGGATCTCCTGGCTCATCATGCGCCGCTGGCTCCGCTCGTCGCTGCGTCCGTAAGATAACTTTTGCTGTCGGCTCCCGGCATTTTCAGTCGGTGACAATTTGTCACGGACTGACTACCCTTTTTTCCCAGCCGTTCTTTGAGCTTGTTCCAGTACTTACATGCGGCCTGGCAATCCGGCTGCGTGAGCACCTGAACAATGTCCACTTTTCGAAGCTGCGCTCACTCTACGGATACAACCAGCGCAGCATCAAAAGCCGGATTCGGTTCCATCGGTAGGTATCCGCGTGGATTGCACACGACGCGCGTGCCATTCACCGCGTAATCGCAAGACTCGTGCGTGTGACCATGAATCCACAAGTTCACGGGCGGCCTCAGCAGATGCGAGAGATCACTCGCGAAAGCTGGATTCAGCGAGCTGCCTGCATACTGCGGATGAATACTTTGCGGATGAGGCAAATGATGCGTGACGATGACGGTTGGTCCGGCAAACGGCTTTGCAAGTTGGCCGGCGAGCCAACGTGTTTGGGCGATGTGAAGCTCGCGGGATTGCTCAGGGCGACGCGCGTTCGGGGGAACTCCTCCCGTGCCCATGCGATCTTCATTTCGAAGCGAATACGGGTATCATCCGCCCCCGGTATGGAAGAAGACGACATCGAGCGCCAATACAGTTCCCCCGCCTGCCTGATGCACGAGTTCGAGCACGATGTGCTGACGATCTATCACAACCCGAGGTGCAGCAAGAGTCGCCAGACGCTGGAGTTGATCCACGCGGCGGCCGTGGAGCCGCGCGTCGTGGAGTATCTCAAGACGCCGCCCAGTGTGGCCGAGCTCACCGCGATCGTGAAACAGCTGGGCATCGCACCGGCGCAGCTCGTGAGAAAAGGCGAGCCGGTCTATAACGAAAAGTACGCGGGAAAACAGCTGACCAATGCACAATGGATCGAGGCCATGGTCGCCGATCCCATCCTGATCGAACGTCCGATCGTCGTGGGCGGTGGCAAGGTCGTGCTCGGTCGTCCGCCGGAGAATGTGAAAGCGTTACTGCCGTAATCTGAAACCTGCGGGGGCGGACGCCGGCCTTATCCCACGCGGCGATTCAGCTCGTACACGCACATATTGACCGTAGCCGCCACGTTGAGCGATTCAATGGCTCCAATCCCACCGATGGTGTAAGGCTGTACGCCAAGCGCCGTCAGCTGCTGGCGAGGGACGCCGCGGGCCTCGTTGCCGAACACGTAGCAGTCGAACAGCTTGAATTGCGGCGAGTGAACGCTTTCCCCCTGCATGTCCAGGCAGGCGATTCGCGGGAAGCGTTCACGCAACGCAGCAAGCGGAACATCGATTTCAATGGGTACGTGAAAAATTGCGCCGGCGCTGGCGCGAACCACTTTGGGATTGTAGGGATCGACACTCCCCGGTCCGAGCAGACACCGGAGGTTCCCAAACCAGGCCAGCGTTCGCAGAATCGTACCCAGATTGCCGGGATCTTGGATCTCGTGCAAATAGATTGCGCGCTCGCCGTCGCGTACTGGCGCTGTCGGCAATATGGGAACCAGCGCGACGATGCCCTGAGGATTTTTAGTATCCGCGACCTGCGACATGTGGGATGCGCCGATCAGATGGGTCTTGAATGGGCTGCGCCAGTTCTCGTGTGAGGGGGTCACGTATAACTCGCAACCGCGCAACAATGGGTTGTTGAAAGCCGCCTTCTGCAGCTCGAGCACCAGATGCTCCCCTTCCACGAGGAAATGCCCGAACTCTTCTCGATAGCGTTTCAGGTGAAGCTTCTTGACGTCGTCGAGTTTCATGCCAGCATCGATCGGGTGACGGCCTCGGCGATCTTGATGCCGTCCACGCCGGCAGACAGGATGCCGCCCGCGTACCCGGCGCCCTCGCCCCCGGGATAGAGTCCACGAATGTTCAGGCTCTCAAATGTTTCATGCTCCCGGGTGATGCGTACCGGTGAGGACGTGCGTGTCTCGATTCCGGTGAGCACTGCGTCGGAGCGGTCAAAGCCGCTAATCTGCTTGCCGAACTCCGGCAGCGCTTCGCGGATCGCCTCGATTGCGTAGTCCGGCAGCGCGGATGAAAGATCGCCGAGCCGAACTCCGGGCTTGTAGGAGGGCTCCACTTCACCGAGTGAAGTGGAGGGCACACCGCGAATGAAGTCTCCTGCCAATTGCCCCGGTGCGCAGTAGTCGCTTCCGCCCAAGTCATAGGCAAGGGATTCCAGCCGCTCCTGCAATTCTATTCCGGCCAACGGTCCGCCCGGGAAATCCGTCTCGGCGCTAATGCCGACTACAATGCCTGCGTTGGCGTTGCGTTCGTTGCGCGAGTACTGGCTCATTCCATTCGTCACCACGCGGTTGGGCTCCGATGTCGCGGCCACGACAGTACCGCCGGGACACATGCAGAAGCTATACACGGCGCGGCCATTGCTGGCGTGATGAATCAACTTGTAGTCTGCCGCGCCCAATTGCGGGTGGCCGGCGTACTTTCCCAGCCGCACCTTGTCGATCAACGATTGTGGATGCTCGATGCGAAAACCCAGAGCGAAGGATTTGGGCTCGATGAACACTCCTCGGGCCTCGAGCATTCGAAACGTGTCGCGGGCGCTGTGTCCCGGCGCCAGTACCACATGACGGCTCGCTATCGTTTCGCCGTCCACCAGCTGGACACCTTCGATATGACCGTTGTCGATTTTGAGGTCGCTCACCTTACTCTCGAAACGTACTTCGCCTCCCAGAGAAATGATCTCGGCGCGCATCGCGGCAACTACGCCGGTGAGCCTGAAAGTGCCTATATGCGGCTTACTGACGTACATGATTTCTGCCGGCGCACCAGCCCGGACAAACTCCCGCATCACTTTGCGGCCGTAGAACTTCGGGTCCTTGATCTGACTATAGAGTTTGCCGTCCGAGAACAGGCCGGCCCCACCCTCGCCGAACTGCACGTTGGACTCAGGGCTTAGTATGTTCTTGCGCCACAGGCCCCAGGTATCTTTCGTGCGGCGGCGGACGTCCCGACCACGTTCCAGCACGATAGGCTTGAAGCCCGATTGCGCAAGCAGCAGGGCCGCGAACAGCCCGCAAGGTCCGAAGCCCACGACAACCGGCCGCTCCAGCGCCATTGTTAACGCGGTGGCTGGCGCGTGTCCCACCGGATGGTAGGTCGTATCGGGCGCCGGACGCACGTTTGGGTCGTTTGCCAGGCGCTTGAGAATCGCGGCCTCGTTGCGAGCTGCAAGATCGATGATGTAGACGAATGCGATGACGCTGTTCTTTCTGCGCGCGTCGTAGCTTCGCTTGAAGACCGTGAAATCGAGCAGATCGGCGTCGTCGAGACTCAGGCGCTTGACGATGGCCTTGCGCAGCGCGCCCTCCGGATGGTCCAGAGGCAGCGACAGTTCGGTGATACGGATCACATGTACATCCTGGACGGTTATCCCGACAGAGGAGCCAAGCGGTGGTTAGAATCGCGCCCGATTATATCGCCACTCAGTTTTGTCATGGCACGATCGAAAAGCAGCGGCCAATGGCTGCAGCAACACATCAACGACCCGTACGTAAAACAGGCGCAGAAGGACGGATATCGCTCGCGCTCCGCCTATAAGCTGATTCAGCTGAACGAAAAGGATCGTCTGATCCGGCCCGGCATGCTGGTCGTGGATCTGGGATCCTCTCCGGGCGGCTGGTCCCAGGTTGCCGGGCGACTTGTCGGCGCACGGGGTCGGGTGGTGGCGACGGATATTCTGCCCATGGATTCATTGACGAACGTCGAATTCATTCAGGGCGACTTTACCGACGATTCCGTGCTGGCGCAGATTCTCGAGGCGCTTGGCGGCAACAAGCCCGACCTCGTCATCTGCGATATCGCGCCCAATATTACCGGCATCGATTCGGCGGACCAGGCTGCTTCGATGTACCTGGTCGAGCTCGCTCTTGACCTGGTCCGGCAAGTGATCAAACCCAGCGGCAATTTCGTCACCAAGGTTTTCCAGGGCGCCGGCTCAGATGATTACCTCAAGCAAGTGCGCACTTCATTCGAAAAGGTGTCGGTGCGAAAACCGGCTGCATCGCGGCCGCGGTCACGCGAAGTTTATATTGTAGCGAAGGGATTCAAACCCGATCCCGTCGCGGAGACTCTCCTCTGACTTTGCAAGGCGCGCCGCAGGGATAGGGATATATGGTTGATGCAAGCGCCGCGGCGAGAGCGACTTTGAAGCTGAAACCGACGGAGTAGGGCACGCAGGCGAGAGCTAAGAGCTTCTCAGCTTAGCGTACCAACCCCTACTCAGCAGGCCGCCGGCACCGCGCGCCCACTTCCTCTCTCAAAATCTCCGCCAGCCTCAACGCCCCCGGCCCCGTGGCGTCCCGATCCGCAAATATCAAATAGCACTCCGCCACACGCTCTCGCCCGTCGCGCAGCGGCAGGATCTTGAGCACGCCTTCTTTAAGCTCCGTGCGAATCTTATCCTTCGGAAACCACGCAAACCCAAAGCCACGGCAGGCTGCAGCAATCGACGTCGTCATGTTGGTCACGGTCCACCGCTGGTCGACATCCACTGTCGCGGCTCTCTTATCGCGTCGCGATCCGGAGTCCCGCACCACCAGATGCCTGTGTTTGCGCAAGTCGCGCAGGGTGATCTCGCGCCCGAGTTTGTGCAGCGCATGTTCTGGATGCGCTACGGGAACAAAGTGAGTGGGCAGCAAACGTTCGCCGGAATAGCCACGTGGAATCGCCGGTGAAATGGCAATGTCCACCGCGCCCGACTCAATTGCCTCAGTCGTGCCGCCGATCACCGTCTCAAACAACTCGACGCGTGTTTCAGGACTCTCCGCGCCAAAGCGGTTCAAACACTCGAGCAACAGCCATGTGGGAAACAACACTTCAACCGCGAGTGAAATCTCGGCTTCCCATCCTGCCGTTACCTTGCGAGCCGCCCGTTCGATAGCTGCGGCATCTTCCAGCAAAGCCCGCGCTCGCCGGTAAAGCGTCTGCCCGGTCGGCGTCAGCACCGCCTTGCGGCCGTGAATTTCAAATGCCTTTACGCCCAATGTGGACTCGAGCTTTTGCACCGCATACGTCACCGACGACTGGCTGCGATGCAGCGCCTGGGCAGCCTGTGCGTAGCCGCCGGCATCGACTACGGCCAGCAGGGACCGCCACTGATCGAGCGAAACCCGGGAAGAAATCGCTGCTGTTGATGGGGCTTTGGCCACGATATATCGATATATCCGATGGATAGGCGCTAAAAAATGATCTTTTTTATCGATCAAGTCAATCGTTTAATGCTGCCCTAGGTTTAGCCACGGAGAATTTGCATGAAAACGCTGCTGAAAATCACCGCCAGCATGACCGGCTCGAACGGCTATTCAGCCCAATTGGCTGAAGAGTTCGCGCAAAACTGGCTGCTCGACAACCCCGGCGGCCGCATCGTGACTCGCGATCTCTTTGCCGAGCCCGTACCGCACCTCACCGCAGAGCGTTTCCAAGCGTTTGCCACACCGGCAAGCGAACGCACGCCCGCGCAGGAAGATATCGTCGCCTATTCAGACGTGCTCATTGCGGAGCTCAACGGCGCGAACGTCATTGTCTTTGCCGTGCCCATGTACAACTTCAGCGTCCCCTCAACCCTGCGCGCCTACTTCGATCATATCGCGCGCGCTGGCGTCACATTCCGCTACAACGCAGAAGGGCCCAAGGGGCTGGTCGAAGGCAAACAGGCCTATGTCTTTATTGCGCGCGGCGGCGTATATCCTGCGGTCAGCGATACTCAAACCCCATACCTGCGCCAGTTTTTGAGCTTCATCGGTATCACCGACGTGCAGTTCGTCTATGCCGAAGGGCTGGCTCTCGGCGAGGAAGCGCGCGAGAAAAGTCTGGCGAGCGCACGACAGGCCGTCGCAAAGTTTGCGACGGTGCGCAAAGCGGCTTAGTCGCTGCTCAGACCATAAGAGTGACAACGCCCCATACGATCAGAATGACGCCGGCCCCGCGGCCAATCCATTGGCCCGCGGGCAGCGCCTTCTCAATCAACACCAGCGCCGTGAGCGCCGCAATCCAGACAAGATTCATCACGCCGCCCACGAACAACAGCGACATCAGCATCCAGCAGCAACCCACGCAATAGGCTCCGTGAATCACGCCGAGGCGCAGTGCTCCGAAGGCGCGTGGCTGCCAGTGGCGCGACAGGAAGGATGCCGGCGCTCTGCAATGCGACAAGCAGACATGCTTGAGCGGCAGCAGCTGATAGAGCCCCGCCGCGAGCAGCACGCCGGCGGACAGCCAGCGACTCTGCGATCCCATCATCATCGCTGCAGTTAATCCGGCGCTCTCGAGCGCCCAGTGCAGCGCTGCCGCTGCCACAGAAAAGCCCAGCCAAACGATGAGATAGCCCGCCGCGAAGGCGCCGGTTGGCGCGAGCTTGTCTTGAGTACGGCCTTGCGCCAGCGCATGGCGATGCACGCCTGCATAAAGGAGGATCGCCGGCGCGGCGCTCGGCGCCATCATGGCGATCATCATGATCCACCACATCGCAACAATCAGAGCCCAAGTTGATAGGCTCCACTCGGCCGTAGACATGGCCATGGCCGCGCGATGCGGAAATATTGAGAAAGAAGTCATTTCCCACGCGCTCATGCCGAGGCCCGCGCCGGCTACGATGTAGAGCCACGCCAGTGCGCAGAGCGTCGCTAATCCCGCAACGGCGATTGCGCGGTCGCGTTTGAGCAGGCGTTCGAGCGCCGGCACGTCCCGCTTTACGCTGCGTTCAGGCGCGCACGACGCCATTGTTGTTGAGATGCAGGCGCGCGAACTGCCCGTATGTATTTTTCGTTTCGATCTTGACCGGCCCTTTGGTCTTGCTCGATGCGCTGCCGATCTCCGCCACCGTGTATTCGAAGCCTTCCGGCAAAACGATCTGTGCGCGCGATTCCTGGCCCGACACCTTGTTGCGAATCGGCTCGCCAATCGTTTCTATATAGTCATTGACGAAGATGCGGCCCCTGCGGCCATCGATGTCGAGCTCGAGATCGATCTGGGTAAACACCGGATCGTGCATTTTCGACACGGTCGAAGCATAGACGGCAAACATGGTGGCGAACGGCGCGGTGTCCTGCCCTGTCATGATCTTCAACAGCGCCTCGCGCTGCTGCGCGTCGGCATTCTTATCGACAAAGGCGATGACTTCGCCGTTGCCCTCATGGATCGGGCCCGGCCATTTGAAAATGGCCGCGATCCTGAGGTCGTCGAGTTGCGTATTGCCGTGATGGCCTCTGTCGATCTGAATGCCGGCGACCGCGTGGCAATGCCCTTTGTCCGGCAGTGCATTGAATTGGCAGTTGCAGCCATATTCACAGGTGCAATTGACGAACTCACGCCCTTCGATTTCCCACGGTGTCATGGCGATCCCCTCATGGCTGAAAGTTTCGCGCAGCTTAGCGCGGTGACGTGCGCATGGCCAATTCATTCAACGGGCCGCGCGGATTTGGCGACGCCGAGGCTGCATCCGTTTTATAGGCGAGTCATGGGATATCCGGACTCAAAACCGATGCCGCACGCCTAGTCCAACAGCATTCATACCACCCTCGTCACCCATCAGTCCGAACGCCACCGAGCGGTGATGTATCCGCAGTGAGACTGCCCACGGCGCATCGACAGGCCCGGCGGTCAGTTCCATCAGCCAGTACACCAGCCACTGGTGACTTTCTCCTTCAAGCTGCACTTCGATTTCAGGCAACTCGGTGGTGTAGGAAAGACCCAGCCCGAACGCAGCCGAGGTGGCTAGGCGACGACTCCACGGAAATTTTTCCCACCGAACGACGACGGGCACGGCGTTGAACTCCCAATAAGACTCATCGCCGAAGTGATAGGCAACCTGGCCTTCCGCCTCGAACGCCAGGGCGCCTCCATGGCGCTCTGCATACTGGCGCGACAAGGCGCCGGTCACAAGATATGAATCGACAAACTCTGTCCCCATTGAGTCAATGATGATGTCTTCCCATCCGGGCTGAGTGGAAATGCGTGCGCCGTAAACGGTTCCCGACCAATCGCCTTGCCCCGCACGAACCAATGCAGGAGCCATCAGCAAAGGGACCGCCCATGAGAAGACGAGGCTGCGCCCATGCGTCGCAACGCATCGGACGGCACGAAGACCCAGAAATACCGCAAGCCCCATGATGAGCGCCGCCATCAGATCGCCTCCAGCGTCTTTACGGACAGCTTACCTCGCTCTGGGGGCTCAGCAGAGTGCTCGGCGTGAAATTCCGGGTGATTCGGCCTTACTCCGGCAATGTGACCCCCGAGCCTCCCATCTCCGCGGGCATGTCCTTCATCTTCGGCTTGCCGTCGTGAATGTGCAGCACGGTTTCCTGATAATTCACATGCACGCCCGGCTCGAATCTCAACCGCGGAATCAGCGCAGCATAGATATCCACCAGCCCCATGGTCGGATGCTCCGTGAATAAGTGGCCGCCGCACTTGGTGCACCATTTGCGGTAGCTGATAGGGGTCTTGTTATAGGTGCCTATGCTTGCCGCGCCCTTTGTGACTTTCAGCGCCTGCGGCTTCCACAAGCTAAAGGCGTTAACCGGCCCCGCCGACCAGTGCCTGCACGACTCACAATGGCAGTACCCCATTGCAGCCGGCGTTCCTGTGGCTTCAAACCGTACTTCGCCGCAAAAGCAGCTGCCTGCATAGCTATTTTCATTACTCATTGCCGTCTCCCCTTGTAGAATTGCCAGGCCTTTCCCAGCGGCTGGGAGTGTAGCGACCGGCCGCCATCAGTCGAATGACCACCCGTCCGGCGCTCGTGCTCGAGCGTCCGCGGAGAGAATCAATGGATGCTTTGTCCGATGTGCTGCGGGCCGTACGCCTTACCGGCGCCATCTTTTTCGACATTCGCGCGTCGGAGCCGTGGGTGGCCGAAACGCCGGCGGGCGAATCGATCGTCGAAGCGATGTTCCCGGGCTCCGAGCATCTCATTTCCTATCACGTGATCACGCTTGGCAATTGCTGGGCGACGGTTCCCGGCGAGCCGCCAATGCGGCTTGCGGCCGGGGACATCATCCTCTTGCCGCACGGCGATACGCATGTGTTGTCGAGCGCTCCCGGACTGCGACGCACGCCGGACATGTCGCTTTATCGGCCGCCGAGCGAGGGAAACCTGCCGGTCAATATCTCAATGGGTGAGCCGGAGGGCGAGCCCGCGCACTTCATCTGCGGATTTCTCGCGTGCGATGCGCGACCGTACAACCCGCTGTTGTCCGCGCTGCCACGGGTGATCCGGGTCAGCGATAACGCGGGCGGGGCGCTGGGGACATTCATCAAGTTCGCCATGACTGAATCGAAGGAGCCGCGGATCGGCGGTGAGTGCGTGCTGAGCCGTTTGAGCGAGCTCATGTTCGTGGATGTCGTCCGCCGGTATCTCGAGACGTTGCCGGCCGAGCGTATGGACTGGCTTGCGGGGCTGCGCGACCCGTTTGTGGGGCGCGCTCTCACGGCGTTACATCGCAACCCTGCGCGTACGTGGACCATTGAATTGCTGGCGCGCGATGTGGGGCTTTCACGCTCTGCTCTGGCGGAACGCTTCACGCAGTTCGTGGGCCGGCCGCCCATGCAATACCTGACGAATTGGCGCATGCAGCTGGCGGCGAACTATCTGCTGAGTGGCATGGATAGCGTCGCGGTCATCGCGAATCGGGTGGGTTACGAGTCCGAGGCGGCATTCAGCCGAGCGTTCAAGAAAGTGGTCGGCACGCCGCCGAGCGAATGGCGCAAGCGTCCGCTAAAATAGATGTCCCTTTTCGAAGTTAAAATCATGACCATCAAGCAAGACTCCGTCGTAACGATTCACTACACCCTGAGAGATGACGCCGGCAAGGTCATCGACAGCTCATCGCCGGGCGAGCCGCTGGCATATCTGCACGGACATGGCAATCTCGTGCCGGGTCTCGAGCGCGAGCTCGAAGGGAAGAGCAGCGGTGACAAGCTGAATGTGCAGGTATCCGCCGCGGAAGGCTACGGTGAATACAACAAGGAGCTTGTGCAGCAGGTCCCGCGCAGGTCCTTGCAAGGCATTGGGAACATCAAAGTCGGGATGCAGCTGCAGGCTCAGACTCCGCAGGGCCCGCACGTCGTTACGGTGACGCGCCTCGCGAGCGACATGGTCACGCTAGACGGCAATCATGAGCTTGCGGGTAAGGTGCTGAACTTCGAGGTCGAGATCGCCGACGTTCGCCAGGCGACGGAAGAAGAGCTGTCGCATGGACATGTGCATGGGGCGGGTGGGCATCACCATTGAGGGCTGTTAATCGATTTAGATTTCGAGGATAGTCGCTCACTTTCCGCAGTAACGACTGCGCCGAGCAATCGGCAGCAACTTTTCGCCGCCGATCGCATTGTATTGCCAAGCGCTGACTCGAGAACCTTCCATGGCCAACCGCTGCACTCACTTCGCCCTGATAAAGACGGATCAGCCCAACACAGACGGTTGCGAGGAATGCCTCAAGACGGGCGACACCTGGGTCCACCTGCGCTTGTGCCGCACTTGCGGGCATGTCGGCTGTTGCGACGATTCAAAGAACAAGCACGCCACCAAGCATTTCCGCGCGACGAAACATCCTATCGTCACTTCGCTCGAGCCTGGAGAAGACTGGAGCTGGTGCTTTGTCGACGAGCTCGTGATGGAGTTGCGCTGACCCTATAACCGCGCGATCACGTTATCCACTTCATCCGCGCTGCCCAGGACCACCGGGGTGCGCTGGTGAATATCCGTGGGCTGCACGTCGAGAATACGTTGTCCGGCAGATGCAAGCGCCTTGCCGCCGGCCTGCTCGATAATCATTGCCATGGGGTTAGCTTCGTACATTAAACGCAGCTTGCCCTTAGGGGCCTTTTGAGTGGGTGGATAAAGAAATACGCCGCCCTTCAACAGGATGCGATGCACGTCCGCCACCATCGAGCCCACATAGCGGCTCGAATAGCCGCGTTCCTGCGCCCAGTCGAGGTATTGCTGATACCCAGGCGGAAAGCTGCGGCGATTGCCCTCGTTCACCGAATAACTCTTGTGCGCAGGCGGCGTGCGCAGACCGCTCTCTACCAGCATGTATGCGCCGATCGACGGATCCAGCACAAACATTTCCACGCCCTGCGCCGCACCTGCGCCGCGATCATTTTCGTGGAAATGGACAGGGCCGACAGGATCCACGACAGCGTGCCCGTGGCTTCGGGAAAGCTGGCCTGCTGCTGCAGGATGCGGGCTTGCAGAGAGACGATAGGACCGGCGTGCATCGAGAATTCCCGGGTAAAAAGGGCGCGCAGTGTGTCACATCTTTACCGTGGAGCTCATATCGTGAAAACATAAGACGGATGAGCCCGCCCAACGATGTCGATTTCATGCGCCAGGCGCTGCAGCTGGCGGCCGCCGCCGATGCACGCGGCGAAGTGCCGGTGGGCGCGGTGCTCGTCAAACAAAATTCAGTGGTTGCTACCGGGTCCAACTCGCCCATTGCTTCGCACGACCCGACAGCCCACGCGGAAATAGAGGCGCTCCGTGCCGCGGGCCGCGCGTTGAGCAGTTATCGTCTTACCGACACCACCTTATATGTCACGCTCGAACCATGCGTAATGTGCGCTTCGGCTATCGTCCACGCTCGAGTGAGCCGCGTGGTGTTTGGCGCGTGGGACCTGCAGGCCGGCGGTGCGGGCAGTCTCGTCAATATTTTCGCGCTGCCTCAACTCAATCATCGCGTAGACGTATTTGGCGGAGTGTTGATGGAAGAGTGCGCGGCGCAACTCAAACAGTTTTTCATCAATCGACGCTGACCACTTCCTCGAGCACGGCCGCCTCGCTCGTTTCCCAGTCGAGCAGCACCATGAAGCGCTGCACGCGCGCCACGAACTGCACCGGCTCTGCGCCGCGCGCATAGCCGTGTTTCAGCTGTCCATGCCACGCTTCCTGTTCGAGCATCGGCAGATGTTCGCGCACGTCGTCCCATGAGTCCGGATTCCTGTGGCGCATCTGCGTGAGCACGCGTGCATCTTCGAGATGCCCGTAGCCTACGTTGTAGGCCGCTATGGCCATCCATGTTCGGTCCGGCTCCGGAATGCGTTTTGGAATCTTGGCGTGCATCTGCGCGAAATAGCGCGCGCCGCCGAAGATACTTTGCTTCGGGTTTGCGCGGTCTTTGACGCCAAGCTCGCGTGCAGTGCTTTCTGTGAGCATCATGACGCCTTGCGCGCCGTTTTCGGATTGCGCCAAGGGATCCCAACGAGATTCCTGATAAGCCATTGCGGCGAGCAGACGCCAATCCACGTTGACGCGCTCCGCCGCCTGCTCGAACCAGGGCCGGTAGGGGTTGAGGCGCGCAGCGAGGCGCTTCTGGAACTGCTTGGTCTCGACGTAACGGAACTTGCGCATCTCCCCGGCTGCTTCGCTCGCAGCCTGTGCAAGCTTGCGCGAACGTTCCGCGCTGGCGGCGGCCCGTTCCGCCGTTTCGCGGGCGAGGCGTAGTTGATTAGGGTCTGGCGCCTTGGGCTCCGGTTGACATGCTGCTAGAAAAAGGAGGGCGCCGATGCTGGCGGTTGTTCGACTCACTTCGTTCGTTCCTCGCCGTGGCCTCAAAGCTTCGGCTAGAATATCAGCCCACCGCCGGAGAGGTGGCAGAGTGGTCGAATGTACCTGACTCGAAATCAGGAGTAGGCGCAAGCTTACCGTGGGTTCGAATCCCACCCTCTCCGCCACTTTTGCCCACTATGCGTCACTGAAGTCCATCGAGGTGCGCAAACCGCTGAGAGATGGCGGTTTTTTCACGGCTTATCCGCTATGTGAGCACTTCATGAAAAGCTGTCGGAGTATCCTCTTTCGGGATATTCAAATTCCGGTTTGGGTCGGATATGGCCTGTACGTCGCCCACGGTCAGCCGGTTGGCGGCCTACTGATGCGGTCGTCGACCGGCCAACTGCGCAAATGCTCGTCCCGTTCATCGCGCTTGTTTTTTGGAAGACCAATGTTGCTCCAGGAGCGGCGGTCCCCGTCATTGGTCTGAACGGTGTGTTCATCGTGCTCTTCGCGATATCAGCGTTGTTGTTTCGACGCGCGGCGCGGACGCATGAAAAGCCGCCGACACGCTGATTTCTGATCGCTCAGTGCACTGCCGCAAGGCGCCTGCGGATCCCGAGGGTCGTTGTTGATCGAAGGACCGCAACGGGCCGCAATCGCCCGTTCCTACATCGACTGACCCGCTCGGCGTGCAGTCGCGGACTGGCCAGGATGGATACAGTCAGTCAGCGGAAGAAATACTTGAATGTGGACACTCATAGCTTGGCGGTTACCTGCGCGGTCCGAGCGTATGCGGGGTACGTGAACTGCACGTACGAGTTAGGCTGTGCTAAGCGGCGCCTTGTGAATCTTCAATAATGTGAAGGGTAGTTTTAAGGTCGTTTCGTTGTGCAGAATCCATGCGCGTTGCGCATCGGATAGCTTGTCATTGGAAAAATTCACCTCGATAGACAGGCACTCAGTTTCACGCCAAGCAAAGATGTCGGGCCATCATAGGTGATGTTCCCAGTAGTCGTCCAGCAAGTAGCGGAGTGTGCGACACGCGTTGTTAGGCGGAATCAAACTGAGCAGAACACGTGCACGTTAGTGGATCTCCCGCCAGTAGAACCGTTTGATCTTCAAGCGCGCGTGGGGCCGGCTTCTCATTGCGTAAACCGCTTTCATTGCTCACACGGTTGCTGTACCGCTCACTCGCGCCTAGGATGCCCCCTTCAGGATACGGACCTAAGGAAAGCACTATGAAACACTATGCTTCGGCATTGCGCGCTGCAGCGATGTTCCTCTCACTGTCCACCCTCACCGCTTGCGGCGACCGCGCGTCGGCGCCTCCCGCATCCAGGGCAACGCAAGAAACCGGCGGTTCGGCGCAGGGGGACTTCGGTCCACCCCAAGGCGAGCCCGTTAAAGCTATCCTCACCTCCCCACCGCAGGTGCCGCCGCCCACGGGCCGCAAGCAGCCGGCGAAGGTCATCGTCGAGCTCGAAGTACGCGAAGTCGAAAAAGAAATTTCCGAAGGCGTGCAATACACCTTCTGGACCTTCGGCGGCACGGTGCCCGGCAGCTTCATCCGCGTGCGTCAGGGCGACACGGTTGAGTTTCATCTCAAAAATCATCCGAGCAACAAGATGCCGCACAACATCGACCTGCATGGCGTCACTGGCCCTGGCGGCGGCGCCACGTCCACCTTCACGGCTCCCGGTCATGCCTCGCAGTTCACCTTCAAAGCTTTGAATCGCGGTCTTTATGTCTATCATTGCGCGACGGCGCCGGTCGGCATGCATGTGGCCAACGGCATGTATGGATTGATTTTGGTGGAACCTCCCGAGGGCATGCCGCAAGTGGATCACGAGTACTACGTCATGCAGGGCGACTTCTACACCGTGGGAAAATATCGCGAGAAAGGCCCACAGCCCTTTGATATGCAGAAGGCGATCGATGAGAACCCTACTTACGTGCTGTTCAACGGCGCGGAAGGTTCGCTCGTTGGCGATAAAGCGCTCGCCGCCAAAACCGGCGAGACGGTGCGGTTGTATGTCGGCAACGGCGGTCCCAATCTCATTTCGAGCTTCCACGTGATTGGCGAGATCTTCGACAAGGTCTGGTTCGAGGGCGGCACCCGCTTTCAGGAGAACGTGCAGACCACGCTGATTCCGTCGGGCGGCGCGGCCATTGCTGACTTTCGTCTGGAAATACCGGGCAGCTACATTCTGGTGGATCACTCGATTTTCCGCGCCTTCAACAAGGGCGCGCTCGCGATGTTGAAAGCGGAGGGCGCCGAACGCAAAGACATCTATTCCGGCAAGGAAGTCGACTCCGACTATTTGGGCGACCAAGCCGCAAATATGGCGGCGGTCGGCGCAGCGGCTGCGTCGCGCGCGCAGGGTACGCTGACCAAGGCTCAGCAAATTGAGGCTGGCAGGGCGCTTTACACGGGCACCTGCTCGGTCTGCCACCAGGCCAACGGAGCGGGGATTGAAGGCGTGTTTCCGCCGCTCGCAAAGTCCGATTATCTGATGGCCGACAAACGACGCAGCATCCAGGTGCCGCTCAACGGCTTAAGCGGCGCCGTGCAAGTCA
>Ga0065707_10001394_pt1 | contig 17335 bp, 16 predicted proteins | sample SwiRhicommuniRL3_FD_59094 | JGI IMG/M metagenome (GOLD analysis project Ga0065707, IMG submission 59094) | Switchgrass rhizosphere bacterial communities from Rose Lake, Michigan, USA - RL3 v2 (version 2) | ecosystem: Host-associated > Plants > Roots > Rhizosphere > Soil | place: East Lansing...
CACCGAGGTGCACGTCGTCAACGGGCTGCACCCGGACCTGCCGTTCGACTACTACCTCGAGCTGCTGCGTGGCTTCAAGCGCATCAGGCCCGAGATTCATCTGAAGTGTTTCACCGCGGTGGAGATCGCGTTTTTCGCCGACCTGTACAGGATGTCCGACGAGCAGGTGCTCGTCGCGCTGATGGACGCCGGGCTCGCGTCGCTGCCCGGCGGTGGCGCCGAGGTGTTCGCGGAGCGGGTGCGGCAGAAGATTTGCCACGACAAAGCGGACGCCAACCGGTGGTTGTCGATTCACCGGACGGCTCACCGCCTTGGTATGAAATCGAACGTGACGATGCTCTACGGGCACATCGAGACAAACGAAGAACGCGTCGATCACATGCTGAGGGCCCGCGCGCTGCAGGACGAAACCGGCGGCTTCCAGGCGTTCATCCCGCTCGCGTTTCATCCCGACAACAACCAGATGCGCAAGCTCCCGGCGCCGTCCGGGTCGGACACGCTTCGCGTGCACGCGGTCTCGCGGCTGATGCTCGACAACATCCCGCACGTCAAGGCGTTCTGGATTGCGAGCGGGGTGGAGCTGGCGCAGACGGCGCTGTGGTTTGGCGTGGACGATCTCGATGGTACGGTGCAGGAAGAGAAGATCTATCACATGGCCGGATCGAATACACCGGAAGCCCTGACGACGAGCGCCATCGAACGCATCATCCGCTCGGCCGGACGCGTGCCGGTCGAGCGCGACACCTTCTACAACGTTGTCCGGCCGCCTTCGCCTGCGGCTACCGCAAGCCCCGCCTAAAAAAAAGATATAATTGATAGTTCTGATGTCGACGATGCTTCCGGTCCTGACGGAGTTCGAGAAGTCGCACATCTCGGAGCGGCAGCCGCTTCCCGAGCGATATCTCGGTCTGTCTGACGAAGAGCTCGATCGCCGCATCGCCGAGGCCAGGGCCGCGCTCGGCCGGCGCGTGATCATCCTCGGCCACCACTATCAGCGCGACGAGGTCATCAAGTTCGCCGACTACACCGGCGATTCGTTCCGGCTGGCCGGGCAGGTGGCGAAGCATCCGGAAGCGGAATTCATCATCTTCTGCGGCGTGCACTTCATGGCCGAGAGCGCCGACGTACTTTCCGCCCCGCATCAGCAGGTGATCCTGCCCGACCTCGCGGCGGGTTGTTCGATGGCCGACATGGCCGCGATCGATCAGCTCGAAGTCGCATGGAACGAGATGTCGTCGATCGTCGATCGGCCATCGTCCAGCGTCGATCGTCCAGCGTCGATCGTCCCCATTACCTACATCAACTCGTCGGCGGCCATCAAAGCGTTTGTCGGCGAGCGTGGCGGCATCGTGTGCACCTCGACCAACTGCGGCGCGACGCTGCGGTGGGCCTGGGAGCGCGGCGAGCGCATTCTCTTCCTGCCCGATCAGCATCTTGGCCGGAACACCGCCTACAAGATGGGTGTCGCGCTCGACAAGATGGTGGTCTGGGATCCGCACGAAATGTTCGGCGGCTGCGCTGCCGACGACGTGCGCAACGCGAAGATGATTCTCTGGAAGGGACACTGCTCGGTGCACGAACGCTTCACCGTGGCGCAGATACAACGCATCCGCGAGCAGCATCCCGGCGTCAGAGTGATCGTCCACCCCGAGGTGCCGTGGGACGTCGTCCAGGCCGCCGACGACAGCGGATCGACCGAATACATCATCCGGCAGGTCACCGAAGGCGCGCCCGGATCGGTCTGGGCCGTCGGCACGGAAATCCATCTGGTCAACCGCCTGGCGAACGCGATGAAACCGGAGAAGACGGTGCTGTCGCTCGACCAGTTCGGGTGTCTGTGCTCCACCATGTTCCGCGTGTCTCCCAACCACCTGCTCTGGGTGCTCGAAGGACTCCTGGATGGGCAGGTCCACAACAGAATTGTCGTGCCCGACGAGCAGAAGCACTGGGTCAAGGTGGCGCTCGATCGGATGCTTTCCGTTCACTAATCATTCGCCTCAGAGGAGGACAATCGTGGCTCACACACTTCCGCAGCTTCCATATGCGCACGACGCACTGGAGCCGCATATCGATGCTCAGACGATGCAGATTCACCACGGAAAGCATCACCAGGCGTATGTCACCAACCTGAACGCGGCGCTCGAGAAGTATCCCGATCTGCAGTCGAAGAGCATCGAGGATCTGTTGCGCGACATCAGCAAGGTGCCCGAGGACATCCGTCCGGCCGTCCGCAACAACGGCGGCGGTCACATGAACCACTCCGCATTCTGGAAGTGGATGGCGCCCAACGCCGGCGGATCGCCGACCGGTGCGCTGGGCGACGGCATCAAGGCGGCCTTCGGCAGCTTCGACGGGTTCAAGGAGCAGTTCACCAAGGCGGGCGTGACGCGCTTCGGCAGCGGCTGGGCGTGGCTGATCGAATCGAACGGCAAGCTCAGCATCGAGAGCTCGCCGAACCAGGACCAGCCGATCATGGAAGGGAAGAAAGCGATCCTTGGCGTCGACGTCTGGGAACACGCGTACTACCTGAAGTATCAGAACCGCCGTCCCGACTATCTCGCGGCATGGTGGAACGTGGTCAACTGGTCCGAGGTTGCTTCGCGGCTTGGGAAATAGAACCGCTGGGACTAGGGATTAGGGAGTTGGGATTGGGGATTAGGTCTGCGACGCGGATCACGCCTCAATCCTCATTCCCAATCCCTAATCCCTAATCCCCAATCACTAGTCCGCATGTCCCTGTCAGCCATCCTGTTCCTCTTTCTCGTTCACCTAGGCGTCGGAATCACCCTCGTTCTGGCGTGGGTCGGACGCGAGGCCGGGGTGAAGTTCTTTCGCTTCAACGCGGGCACGGCCGTGCTGCTCATCGCGATCGGATTTGCGCTGAGACCCGAGCCCGAAGATCCGACCATGCTGTACAGGGCGGCGATCGGCTCGCTCGCCGTTGCCGAAGTCGCCCTCGTCATTTACTGGGGAACGATCGGCCGCATGCTCGCGGCGATTCGCCCGGCGCTCCTGTGGACGGCCATCGGCTTCGGCCTCCTCTCCGTCACCCTGCAGGGCCTTGATATCTCGCGCGATGCGCCAGGGTTGATGCCGCTTTTGACCGTGGCCAGCTTTCTCAGCTCCGTCGCGCTCCTCGGCGGCGCCTGTGGCGCCATGGTGCTCGGCCATTGGTATCTGGTCGTGCCCTCGCTCGACGTCGCGCACCTCCAGTCGATCGTCAAGCTGCACATCGGCTCGACCGTCGTCAGGGCCGTCGTGGTGGTCGCCGCCGTGATGATCGCAGTCCTGTCGTGGCAGCCAGGCGTGCCGAGTTTCGAGCGCTACATGTTTTCTCTCGACGGGATTTTCTTCTGGCAGCGTGTCGCGTTCGGCCTTGCGGGCCCGGCAGTTCTCTCGTGGATGACGTGGGAAACCGCGAAAATCCAGTCCACGCAGTCCGCCACGGGAATCCTGTACGTGGATTTCTTCACCGTGATCGTCGGCGAAGTCCTCGCCAAGTACGTTCTGCTTTCCACCAAAGTGCCCGTGTGATGCGGGTCGTCGCTCATTGCCCGAAATGCGACGCGGGGCTTCCGGTCAGCGCCTCCGAGGCGCCCGAGTCGATCAAGTGCGGACGGTGCGGCCAATTACTGGCGCTCATGTTCAGCGACGCCGTGCGCGGCGACGCGCGCGTCGATGCGTGTCCCGTGTGCCGCGGCGCCGATTTCTACATCCGGAAGGATTTCGATCCCAAAGTCGGCCTCACCGTCGTCATCGTCGGTGCGGCCATCAGCGCGGGCTTCTACTGGTTCGGCGAGGATCTCATCGCGTATGGCATCCTGGCGTCAGCCGCGCTCATCGATCTCATCGTCTACGGCAGGCTCGGCGATGTTACCGTGTGCTACCGGTGTCATTCCGAATTCCGCGGGAAGTACGAGCGCACGGCCGCGCATTTCGATTTGCACACGGCCGACGTGCTCGAACAGGAGTACGAGCGCAGGATCGGTCGCCGGTAGAATTGTCCGATCGCACGTTGCCCGTCGAACAGTGTTCACTTTCTCTCGGTCCTTCCCCCTCAACGGTATGGGTTGTGCACTAAAACGGGTGGAGGTCGAACCCATGTGGAACAACGATGAAGTCGAAGGCAAGACGGAAGAAGTGAAGGGGAAAGCCAAGCAGGCGGCCGGCAATCTGACCGACGATGAACGGTTGAAAGCGGAAGGCGAAGCGCAGGAAGCCGGCGGAAAAGTCCAGGCTGGTTTCGGCAAAGCGCGCCGGAAGGTCGGGAACGCGATCAAGGACGTCGGCGACGCCGTGAAGAAATAGTGTTGCCGATTGCGACATGCGGGATCGGTGATGGCCTGATGACCATCACCGATCCCACCAGCGTCACATCAATTGCGTCGGTCCTGCCGTCACGATGAGGTGACGTTCGGTGGGGTTCTGTACAGAACCCTTAGGTGGTTCTACTTCAACCGCCGTGACACCATCGAGGTTTCCGATGCACGCCCGAATGAAGTCCTGCATCCGCGCAAGTACGCCCTCAGGGGTCTCATCGAACTGGACGTACACACGAAACTCCGCCAACATCTTGCCTCCCTGCCGAAACTGTAACTGCCATATTTGAGGTTGAGCGTGCGACGAGATAGTGCCAGCGAATTCCCGCGGCGTCGGTACTTCGACAACAGTTCGTCAAAGATTTTTTAAAACAGCGTTACATCGACCTGTGTTCCGGCATCAACTCTGTCCACGTTCGCCGGAATTTCGATGTAGCCGTCAGCGAGCGACATACTGGTGATGTCGCCGGATGCCTTGAAGGCCGGTGTCGCCGTGCCATTCGCGATTCGCACGGTGTAGAACTGATGGCGGCCGCTGGCCGAGACGATCGCCTGCGCGAGCGGAAGCGTCACGATTCTGTTGATGCGCGGCGGGAGCCGCGCCAGCCGGCGCAGCATCGGCACGAGCAGCATGTGTGCGTTCGACAGGCACGATGTCGGATAGCCGGGCATGGCGAAAACGGGCTTGCCCTGCACGACTCCCAAACCGGTTGGTTTCCCAGGTTTCACCGCGACGCCATGGAAGAGCAGCCGCCCTTTTGCGGCGATAGCGTCACGGATCAGATCGCGCTCACCGACTGAGCTGCCTCCCGAGAAGACGACGATGTCGCATGCAACGAGATTGTCGAGCGTCGAGACGAGCGCATCGAGCGTGTCGGGCGCTGGGGGACAGGCGACCGGAATACCGCCGTTTTCCGAGACGACCGCCGCGAGCGTGAATCGGTTGATGTCGTAGATCTGGCCGGGCTCGAGCGTGGTGCCCGGCACCACCACTTCATTTCCGGTCGAGAGAATGGCGACGCGAGGCCGCTGGTAGACATTAACCCGCACTGTTCCGACGGCGGCCAGCGCGCCGACGCGGCTCGAGTTCAACGTTTCGCCGGCGCGCACCACCACCTGTCCAGTCTTGATGTCGGCGCCTTGCCGGCCGACGTTCTGCTGTGGCTGGACCTCCGCAAACACGCGCACGATATCGCGGTCATCCGCATCGGTCTCTTCGACCATCACCACCGCATCGGCGCCCGCGGGCAGCGGAGCGCCGGTCGCGATTTCGATGCACTGGCCCTCTCCCACGGGGACAGGCGATACCTGGCCGGTGTAAAGGGTGTGAACTCTCCTGATCGTGCGCGGAGTTGCGCGAGACGCGCCGCGCGTGTCGCCCGCGCGGACCGCATACCCGTCCATGCCCGCACGCGAAAACGGCGGCACGTCATCTCTTGCGATGATGTCGCCCGCTACGACGCGGCTGTTGGCGTCCTCGAGAGGAATCGTTTCGGTGCGATCGATGGGGATGCCGGTGGCATCGAGGATCGCTCGCGCGGCCTCGAGCGTGATGACCTCGCCGAACGGCCGCATCCTGGTGGGAGTCATGATTAGTCGCGGCTCATCTCGAGAGCTCGCGGACGAGATGGCCGAGCTCTGGAATGAGCAGTTTTGTCATGCCGAGCCGCACGGCGTTCTCAGATCCTGGAAGCGAGACGATGATTTTCCCCCGGGCCGTACCAGCGCAGGCGCGGCTCATCATCGCCGCTGGACCGATCTCGTGGTAGCTCAGCATGCGGAAGAGCTCGCCGAAACCTTCCAGGCGCTTCTCAAGAAGATTGCAGACGACTTCGTAGGTGGAGTCGCGCGAGGTGATGCCCGTGCCGCCGGTGGTGATGATCACGCGCGCCGTTGAGCCATCGAGCTCGGCCGCGATCGCGGCCCGGATGGCGTCGGGGTCGTCTTTCACGATCGCCCGCCCCGACACTTCATGGCCGCCGGCTTCCAGCAGTTCGGCAATCGCGCGGCCGCCCGTGTCGGTGGCTGTTGTACGCGTGTCGCTGATCGTCAGCACGTAGCAGCGCACCGACGCGGGGGAGGTAGCCTTGTGGTCGAGGTGGCTCATATGGGCCGCATCCCATATGTTAGACTCAAGGGTCGGTTTGTTGCGCGCCCATAGCTCAGTTGGATAGAGCGTCTGGCTACGAACCAGGAGGTCGCACGTTCGAGTCGTGCTGGGCGCACCAATATGGTCAGCAAGTTACGGCAAAACAAAAATCAGGCATTTGCCGTGCTGTCGTAGAAAGCGTAGTGGTGGAGAGCCGATTCTCAGGCGAGGGTCGGCTCTTCGTGTTTAGGTCGTCGTTCGAAATCCGCCAGTGTGACCCCGCCGGTCTCGATTCCGCCGCCCACGGGCCCCAAGTCTTTTTTTTTTGAAGGTCGGACTATGCCCATATCTGGGTGACGGGTCCGCCGACGCTCATGAACTGGAATATCTGTCGACGTTTGGCGGTTTAGATGGATGTGGGGCGCCCCGCGTGCCCAGAGCCGAACGTTTGAGGCGCTCGTTTCAGAAGGGCAGTCACCGTCATGTCAACACTTGCTGAGGCCATCGATCGGACCACCCAGTCATTTACGGGCGGCGGGATCGGATGGCTGCTGCCTGAAGGCAGTCTCGCACCACCCGAAACGGCGGGATCCAAGTCAAAGTGGGATCCGGACAACTCCGTTCGACAGAACGTGAATATTCTGCCGAGGTAACGGCGGTGGTGTCTGGAGGTGACCAATGAATGGCGTGCACCTGCGCCGACTTCCGCCGTTCACCACTCTGCTCGTCCAGACCGCGAATTCCCTGTACCGGCTGGTGATCACCCGGGGCCCGGAAGTCTATGTTCAGGGGGGCGTCTTCTTTCCCGATCTGACGTCGGCCTATGTTGAAGGATCCAGCGGCGGAGGCAGCCTTGAGGTCGATTGGATTGGCGTTGGCCTGAGGGTTCAGTTTCGTTCGAGAGGCTATCGCATCGTCACCTCCCCAGTCCGGGTCATTACATCCCAGGTCTTGCCCACGATCGTCCACTAGTCCCACTCTGAGCGCCTGCCCGATCTTTACCACGCCGGAATATCCGATGACGTTTGTCGGTTAGGGAACCTGTGCGCGCGTGAATTCATCGGCGCATTTATGAGAGAGAGAATCGCAATGCCATTGTTCATGAACGTTCACAATCAGAACGAAGAACTGACTACTGATCCACTCGTGTCGAGTTCGACATCGCCTCCGGGCCAATGGTCGTCGTGGTCCAGAGGTCCCGAGCACAGTCGACGCGTGAGTTCGGTGAAGTCTTCCAAGACTCCAGGGCAACCGTCTCCAATTCCGCCGTCCCGCTCGGACGCGCGGCGGCGCACGAACCTCGTCATCTGCTGATCGCCTCGACCATTCTCCGTGTCGGCGTAATCGGACCTCGGCATGCGTGTCCCCTCCGGTGCACATCCCGGGGAATATCCGCCGGCATTGGCAGGTTTAGACGTGTGTGAAAGGAACTGAGAGATGAAACGCTACGCTCCGATGCTGCTTCTGGTACTTCCCTTTGTTGTCGTGCAGTTGCGCGACCCAAATGCGCCCCGAACCATCGACGTCACGCTCTCACGATACGCCTTTTCACCCGAACGCATCGAGGTTGAGCTCGGCGAGCGGGTGTCGCTCAACGTCGTCTCGCTCGACGTCGCGCATGGATTTCAGGTGAAGGAACTGGGACTGAACGTGCGCGTTCCTGCTGGCGGAAGGACGGCGACGGTCGAGTTGAATCCGAAAGCCGCCGGCACGTTCGAGATCACCTGCTCGGAGTATTGCGGAAGCGGTCACGGCCGCATGAAGGCATGGTTGATCGTGACGCCGGCCGGCGTAAACGCAGATTAGAGGAGAACAACAGTTCATGTCTGTCATCAGAAATCGCCCGTTCGTCTTCTCAGCTGCCGCGCTGTTCATCGTATTGACGGTGGGTGCCACCGCACAGGAAGCGCGGTCAACGTCGGAACCTTCGGGAAGCGAATCCGTACGCCCGCCGGTCGCTACGACCACCGACGACGGTGATGCGGCGCCGGTGCTCGCGGAACCCGACTTTCGGGTTCTCAACCTGCCGTCGACATTGAGGCTGCCGGTCCACGGGTCGAGCTTCCAGCTCACCCATCGATTCAACGGCAATCTCCGGCGCGGCAGCGTCGGCAGAAATGCCGGCAGTCTGTTCGGGCTCGATGAAGGAGCCGCTGTCGGTTTCGAATACCGGTTCGGCGTCGCGCGGCATCTGCAAGCGGCCGCTTATCGCACCGCGATCGACAAGACCTTTCAGTTCTACGGCAAGTACGACGCGGTGCGCCAGAGCAAGGCGATCCCGGTGTCGCTCTCGGGCCTCGTCTCGGTGGAAGGTGCGGACAATTTCCAGGAACGGTATTCGCCCGCGCTGGGCCTGGTCGTGTCACGGATGGCCGGCGACAGGCTCGCAGCATATGCCACGCCGATCTGGGTTCACAACACGGCTGCGCTCCTGCACATCGATCGCGACACATTCTTCGTGGGCATCGGCGGCCGCGTGCGAGTGAGCTCCACGGTGTATGTCGTCGGCGAAGTGGCTCCGCGTGCCGGTGGCTACAGTCCCGATAAGCCTGCCTACGGGTTCGCCATCGAGAAGGTCGCAGGCGGTCACGTCTTTCAACTCAACTTCAACAACGGCCAGGGGACGACATTCGGACAACTCGCCCGTGGCGGTTTTTCGGACAGTCTCTATCTCGGCTTCAACCTCGCCCGGAAATTCTTCTGAGCGAAATCCAAGGAAGGCAGAACAGCATGAATCGACTCTTAGCGCTCGTCGTCGGTCTGAGTGTGCTCGCGGTTGGGTGCTCCAGCTCAACCCCACTCGCAGTGTCACAGGGGACCAGAACCACATCCACCTTCACGGTGCCTCTTTCGTCCGTCAACGAGGTTCCGCTCATCACCAATGCCGATGCGGGTGGCGCCGGCACGGCAACCATTGCTCTCACGGTCATCAGAGATGACTCCGGCAACATCACAGCCGCAACGGCGGACCTTCAGATCAGCGTCACCGGATTTCCGCCCGGCACCATCGTGACCGATGCCCATATCCATAACGGGGCAGCGGGCAGCAATGCCGGGGTCTACGTCAGCTCCGGTCTCACAAGGGGTGAGCTCGTGATCACCAACGGCAGCGGGTCGATTACGAAGAACGGGATCAACGTGCCCGCAGACAGGGCCACGGCGATTCTGAACAACCCCGCGGGACATTATTTCAATGTCCACACGGCGCTCAATCCAGATGGGGCGATACGAGGTCAGCTTGGCGGGGGCGGCGCGACCGTTGATCCGGGGACGGCGGTTCCGTACTAGGCGGCCGTGTTGCATCACGAGGGCTGTTGTCGCCGGGGGACCAAGGGGCACGGACGAACACGTCCGGGTCCTTTGGTCCCGCGCCCTGGTTGCTTATCCTCCTCCTCCGCGATCGATGTCCTTCAGCAGCGCATCGATGGTCAACCTCCGACCCGCCGCATACGCCCGGGCCCACCCAGGCTGGCCGAGGCGTGCACGCACTCCGCGTTCCGCATCGTCTCGGAGGTCCTGCACCGATTTGTCGACCACGGTGACACCTGTGCGTTCGGTGACGGCGTCCCTGGCGCCCAGAATCCGCGATGCCCAGGCGTCGTCGTGCTTGAGTACCGCCGCGGCCGCAAGAGGGACCAGCGCGTACACGAATGCGAACTTGTCATGGAGCTCTCTGATGCGTGTGAGGCTTTCACGCACCAGCACGATCGCCCCGTCGGGGTCGCTAAGCCGGATCGCCAAAATCGCGCGAGCATACAGCGCCCAGGTCAGGAACCACGGGCCCGCGTGCCGTAGCAGAGAAGTGGCCTCATCGAGCAGGCGTTCTGCCTCGCCGACGTCGCCCGTCGCAAGGGCCAGCAGCGCCATCCCGCTGAGTGCGGTGCCGCTGCCTGATGGAATCGCCAGCGCCCGGAACTTCTCAAGACTCTGGGCAAATCGGTCGCGGGACGCGATCACGTTGCCATCGGCGTGCTCGATGTGCCCGAACAGATGCTCAATCTGTGCAATGACATCCATGTCGCCCGCGCAGTGGGCCAGCGCCAGGGCGCGGTTGACTCCTGCGCGCGCGCGTGCGAGCTCCCCTTGCGTGTACCACATCACTGTCGCTCCCGCGAGCGCTCTCAACTCAACCGCGGCGGGAAGAGACGGCAGGTTCAGTATCTGCTCATACCACCGGAGGCCTTCGGTTGCATGCCCGCGGATCAGCCAGAAATACTTCAGGGCCCACGCAATGTCGCACGCTTCGGCGGCCCGGCCGCGCTCGACGAGCCACGTCAGCGCGACACGGTAGTTTTCAAGATCGTCACGCACGCGATCCAGCCATTCGATCTGCGCGGGTCCGATCAGACCTTCACGCACGAGGCACGCGTCGCCGACGCAATAGCGCACCATTCCTTCCAGTGCCTCGTCCCTGTCACCCGCCGCAGCAAGCTCGAGAACCGCGTACGCCCGTACCGTTTCGAGCATCTGGTACAGCGGACGAGTCGGCACCGAGGTTTCGGCGCGCAGGAGGAGGCTTTTGTCGATCAAGCCGGCTACAACGCTGAGCGTGTCCTCGATCATGGTCGAGGAACCCTCGCGGCCGGCGAGGACCGCGCCGGCCGCCTCAATCGGAAAGCGACCCGGCAGCACGCCGAGACGGCGGAACCCACGTTGCTCGTCCGGAGCGAGGAGCTGATAACTCCAGGCGACCGTCCCGTTCATCGTTTGTTGGCGTTCGGGCAGATCGCGGGCGGCGCCGGTCGTGAGCAGGACATCGTGTTCCAGCCGGCGAAGCAGATCTTCGGCTGTCAGCACCTTCATCCACCGGGCCGCGAGCTCGAGGGCAAGCGGCAGTGCGTCCAGTCGGCGACAAATGGCCACCACGGTCGGGCCGTTCGCGGCGGTTACGCGAAAGTCTGGCTGCACATCCCGAACCCGTTCCTCGAACAGCCGTAGTGCGGGAGACCGTGCCAGATCCGCGGGCGACATCGCTTCCGAGTCCACGTCCAAGGCCAGTGGTCCGACGGCATACTCCCGCTCTCCACGCACACGAAGCGGGGCACGGCTGGTTACGAGCAGTCTGAGCGATGCGACTGATGACAGGAGGTCCGCGGCGAGCGGCACCGCGTCCAGGACGTGCTCGAAATTGTCGAGTACCAGTAACGTCGGGCGTCCGGCGCATGCCGCGCGCGCGCGCATCGGCAAATCGACCGCAGTCACGTCCGACAGCCCGAGCGCCTCGGCGATCGCCGAGGCGACGAACATTGGATTTCGAGTGGCGGCCAGCGGAGCAAACGCCACGCGGCTCGAGCCCTGGTCCGCGACGGTGCGTGCGAGTTCCAGCGCCAAACGGGTCTTCCCCGCTCCTCCTGGCCCGGTCAGCGTGATGAGGCGTGCGGTGGGATCGGCGAGCCAATGCCGCAGCGTCTGCACGTCGGCATCGCGGCCGAGGAGGGCCGTAAGGGGGAAGGGCAGCGAAACGCCGCTGAGTTCATCGATCGCCGCCTTAGCGGGCGCCCGCGCGCTCTGCAGCAGCGCGTCGCGGATTGCATCTGTCAGGTCTAGTGCGCCGCAGAGCGCGCGCACCGTCTCGATATGAGGTCGCCGGCGTTCTCCGCGCTCCAGCGCGCTGACGCCATGGACTGAGAGCCCCGCAATCGTCGCGAGCTCCGCCTGTGTGAATCCCGCAGTCTCGCGGAGCGCCTTGAGCCGTGCCCCAAATGACCCCGGAGCGCCAGACTTCATGACCCAGGCATTCTACTGCCACGGCCGTACGGGCGTCGTACGGGCTCTGTGCGGGTGTTGTCGGTGGGCGCTACTGCGTTCGCGCGGCACACTGGCCGGATGACAAGCGACATGCGGACCACGACCGTTGTGGCTGGCGCGACAGAAGGGCGTCGCGATCGACCGGCCACAGGACCTGGGATCGGTGAGACCTTTGATGAGGTCGTCCTGCCCCATCTCGACGCCGGCTATCGGTTGGCGCGCTGGCTGATGCGGAATGAACACGATGCGGAAGACGTCGTGCAGGAGGCATCGATGCGGGCCTTTCGATACTTTCGGACATTTACGGGCGGAAACGGGCGGGCCTGGTTCCTCAGAATCGTTCGCAACACAGCGAACGGCTGGCACGGCCAAAGCTTGCGGTCACCAACCGAGCCCTTCGATGAAGAGCGGCACAGCAGCGCTCGATCAGACGACGATCCTGAAACATTGGTGCTTCAGACCGATGACGTGGTGTTGATCGAGCGGGCGATGAGGAACCTGCCGGCACGTTTTCGCGAGTTGCTCGTATTGCGCGAGCTGAAGGGGCTTTCGTACCAAGAGATCGCGCAGGTGATGGGCATTCCCATCGGAACCGTCATGTCGAGCCTGTCGCGCGCCCGTCAGAAGTTCCGCGGGGCGCTGGACAACCAGTTGGAGCGGGACGGCAGTCGACAAAGTGGCCTTCGTCAACTTGAGACAGACGAGACTGAAGAGGCCGACGAAGTTCTGGTGTGAGCCGACTCTAGAGATCAAGAACGTTCTTGGTATCGAGCGAGGTCGATCGCATGTAGACGCGCACGGCCAGCAGTAAGCGGCAGTAGAATGGAAGCCCCATGAAAGGTGGCCCACCGGGGTTGTTTGGCGCGCAGCTCAAGGCGCTCCGCGAGGCTGCCGGTTTCACGCAAGAGGAGCTCGCAACGATTGCGGGTCTTTCGGCTCATGCCGTGAGCGCGCTCGAGCGTGGCCAACGACGCAAGCCGCACGTCGAGACCGTTCGGGCGCTCTCCGCCGCACTGGATCTGTCGAATCCGACCCGCGACGACCTCCTGGCGCGCGCGCGCGCAACAGCTCACAATACGGCGGCCGATGAACTGAGCGGCACGCCGCTCCCGCTGTTGCTGACAGCCTTTCTCGGTCGCGATGCCGATGTGCGGACGCTGCGCCAGTGGCTGGCTGATCCCGGCGCACGTCTCATTACGCTCACAGGACCAGGCGGATCCGGAAAGACCCGGTTGGCACTGGAGGTCGCGCGTGCGATCGCGGCCAAAGGTCAAGGCCGTGTGGCGTTCGTCGCATTGGCCGCCATTCTGGATCCCGCGTTCGTCGCGTCCGCGATTGCCGAGGCGCTCGGCCTATCGGACGTTACGGCCCTCGACCTGCCGCGGCGCGCACGTGCCGCCTGTGGAAATCAAGCGACACTGCTCGTGCTCGACAATTTCGAGCAGATACTCGACGCGGCGCCGCTCGTCGCCGATCTTTTGGCATCTGTTGCGTCATTGCGTGTGTTAGCGACCAGTCGCGCCCCACTTCATGTGCGCGGCGAGCGGGAGTACGCCGTTGGACCGCTGGCCCTCGACGTGGGCGAGAATGCGATATCGCCCGCAGACCTCGCACGTGCTCCCGCGGTGCGATTATTCGTGGAGAGAGTTCGGAACGTGCAACCTGAGTTCCGCTTGACTTCCGCGAACGGCGCCACGGTGACGGCGATTTGCCGACGACTCGATGCGCTGCCGCTCGCGCTCGAGCTTGCGGCGCCGTGGATGAAGATGCTGACGGCTGAGGAACTGCTCCGCCGATTGGCGGACGATGTATTGGTCTCGACACTCGGGCCTCGCGATCTCCCTGAGCGCCAGCAAACGATGAACGCGACGGTTGCCTGGAGCTATCAACTGCTTGGCCCGGGCGAACAACGCCTGTTTCGCCGTCTCGGCGCATTGCCGGGGCGGTTTCCGATTGAGGCCGCCGCAGCCGTTCTTGCCGGTCGTGCCGACGCATCTGTCGGCAGTGACGAGGTACTCGGCTCGGTGGCCGAGCTGATCGATAAGAACCTCCTCCTGCGCGTCGAGACCTCCGTGGTGACGCGTCCGTTGTACGACATGCTTCAAACCGTGCGCGCGTACTCGGCTCTCGAACTCGATGCAGCGGGAGAGCGCGACGATGCGATGGAAGGGCTGGTGCGCTATTGCACCGGTGAGGCATCCGTCGCCGCGGCGGGGCTGGTCGGACCCTCGCAGGCCGAGTGGTTGGATCGCGTGCGTGACGACCTCGAGAACTATCGAGCGGCCCTCACGTGGTTGATCGACGGCCGTCGTTCCTCGCACGCGGCCGACATCGTGTGGGGGCTGTACTGGTTTTGGGTAATCCGAGGGCACGCCGCCGAGGGCCTCCGGTGGTATGAGCTGACGCTGACGTTGGGAGCATTGCCTGCAGCCATTGAGTCGAGGATGCGCACGGGCGCCGCGGCGATGTTGTACACGCAGGGAGATCTCTTACGGGCCCGCGATGCGCTGACCAGCGCGCTGACGCTCGCAAGCAACACGAACGACAGCGACTCGGTCATGCATGCCGAGTGGGTGTTCGGGCACGTCGAGTATGCGGCTGGCAATCTCGACGTGGCGCGCGAGCGGTTCACCCGCAGCCTCGAAAGGTTTCGGACTTTGGAGCAGGCGTGGGGCACCGGACATGTGTTGACCGGGCTCGCATGGGTTGCGCTGGCCGCTGGCGACTTCGAGCGCGTGGAAAGTCTGCTCGATGAGGCCACATCCGCGCTTCGATGCGCCGGTCCGTGGTTTCTGGAGCTCGGGCTCTATATCCGGGCCGTCCTGGAGGTGCGCCGCGGAAACGCGGCCAAGGCCATCGCGTTGGTGCGCGAGAGCCTCACGCGCATTCGCGAGCTCGGTGACAAATTCGCGTTCGTGTACGCGCTGGTTCCTCTGGCCGCCGCTGCGGCGCTCAAAGGCGACGACGCGTGGGCCGCGCGGATTCTGGGCGCTCGCGATGCCGTCACCGAGCGCACGGGCGTCACCGTGGTCGATCATTCCGTGTCCGACCTCCGAGATCAGGCCGAACGGCGGGTACGCGCTCGCCTCGGTGAGGCTCGGTGGGCGCACGCGTATGCGGCGGGGCGTCGCGCCTCCATCGAGGCGCTGCTCAGGGACATCGACGGCGTTTCGCACGCTTGAGAACGCAACCACAAACAAGACGGCCAGCAGACAGTCGCCTCCACAACACATAATCCGCCGGCCCCATCTCAAGCGCAGGATTAAGATGAGGGCCATGAAACCGGGCGCCCCGAGGTCATTCGGCGCGCAACTGAAGGCGCTTCGCGAAGCCGCCGGCTTCACCCAGGAAGAGCTCGCCGCGATTGCGGGTCTCTCGGTTCATGCCGTGAGCGCGCTCGAGCGTGGAGAGCGACGCCGGCCACATGTCGAGACGGTGCGCGCGCTGTCCGCGGCTCTTGATCTGACGGGCTCGACCCGGGACGCACTCCTGGCGAGCGCGCGAGCGTCTGTTCACGCCACTGCGCCTGACGAGCTGAGCGGCGTGGCGTTGCCGGTTCCTCCGACGGCCCTCCTCGGCCGCAAAACCGATATGGAGACGCTCGAGCGCTGGCTCGACGATCCCGCCGCACGCCTCGTGACGCTCATCGGACCTGGAGGGGTCGGGAAGACGCGTCTGGCGCTGGAGATTGCGCGCACCATCGCGGACCAGGGCTCGAGCCGTGTGCTGTTTGTGCCGCTGGCTGCCATTGCCGATGCCGGTCTTGCTGCGTGCGCGATCGCCGAGGCGCTCGGGCTGGCGGACGTCACGGGTCACGACTTGCCGAAGCGCGCGCGCGTCGCCTGCGGCAGTCACCCGACGGTGATGGTCCTCGATAATTTTGAGCAGGTGCTCGACGCCGCGCCGCTGGTCGCGGAGCTCCTGACGTCGGTCACTGTCCTCCGATTGCTCGTGACCAGCCGATCGCCGCTACGGGTGAGGGGAGAGCGAGAATACGCCGTCAGACCGCTTGCACTGGCCGCGGACTCAGCGGCGATATCGCCCGCGGATCTGGCGCGCGCTCCCGCCGTGCACCTCTTTATGGAACGGATTCGAGACGTGGAGCCCGACTTTCGACTCACAGCAGAAAATGGGCCGACCGTGACGGCGATTTGCCGACGTCTCGACGCCCTGCCGCTCGCGCTCGAGCTGGCAGCCCCGTGGATCAAGGTATTGACGGCCGAGAATCTGCTCCATCGACTCGAGCACGACGCGTTGCTGTCGTGCATCCCTCCCCGCGATCTCCCGGAACGCCAGCAGACAATGAACGCGACGGTGGCGTGGAGTTATGGGCTGCTCAACGAGGACGAGCAACGCGCCTTCCGACGGCTTGGCGCCTTGCCGGGTCCTTTCTCGATCGATGCCGCGGAAGCGGTCCTTGCCGGCCGTGAGCGTTGCCCAGCTGACCGCGATGGGGCGATCGGCGCGACGGCCGGCCTGCTCGACAAGAGCCTTCTCTTACGAGCCGATCAATCGGTGACGGTGACGCGTCCGATGTACTTCATGCTCGACACCGTGCGTGCGTTCGCGTCTCGTGAACTGGCCGCCACGAGTGAGCGTGAGGATGCGATGGAGGGGCTTCTACGCTATTGCACCGACGAAGCGCTCCTTGCAAGGGAAGGCTTGGTTGGACACCTGCAGGTCGACTGGTTGGATCGTGTGCGCGGAGATCTCGAGAGCTATCGGGCCGCTCTGGCGTGGCTCGTCGAGCGCGGGCGCGCCACCGAAGCGTCTGACATTGCGTGGGGGATGCTGTTCTTCTGGCTGATTCGCGGGTACGCAGTCGAAGGCCTCGGGTGGTACGAAGCGGTGCTCAAGCTCCCGTCCCTACCAGCCACCGTCAAGTCGCAAGCGTGCGTCGGAGCGGGCCTGATGCGGTACGCCCAAGGGGAACACGCGCGCGCACGCACTGAAGTCACGCCGGCGCTCACGCTTGCCCGCCGCGCCGGCGACATGGACATCGTTGCGCAAGCGGAGCATCTCTTGGGCCACGTTGAGTACGCGGTTGGCGACATGAACGCGGCTCGTGAGTGGTTTGCGCGCAGCGTCGAGGGATTCCGGGGACTGTCGATTCCGTGGGGCACCGGATATGCGTTGAGCGGGATGGCCGAAGTGGCGCTCGCCACTGGCGATGCAGACG
>Ga0065707_10082292_pt1 | contig 17333 bp, 22 predicted proteins | sample SwiRhicommuniRL3_FD_59094 | JGI IMG/M metagenome (GOLD analysis project Ga0065707, IMG submission 59094) | Switchgrass rhizosphere bacterial communities from Rose Lake, Michigan, USA - RL3 v2 (version 2) | ecosystem: Host-associated > Plants > Roots > Rhizosphere > Soil | place: East Lansing...
AGCCGCAAAACGGCGGCGCTGATTCGGATTCACAGGGAAGTCGCGTGCGATGACACGATCCCGAACGAGAAGAAGAGGGATGAGTGCAGCCGGAGGTTTAGGGAGGAGTTTCCGGGGTAGAATGACCACGCTCAGTTCGAGCTAGGGCCGCTCGCCGAATCGTGAGCGTACAAGAGGTTTCCATGAGAGCAGAATTCAGGTTGTCCGCCGACTTCCACGTCATCGTGGACAACGAAACCCCAACCCACACCGTCGTTGTCTCGATGTACCGTGGCGTCGATTTCGAGAACCCGATCTCGGCCAGGGTCCCCAGCGAAACTGTGCCGCTATCCAAGGCCCAGGCGCGAGCTTTGGCGTCGGCGATCATGGGCTGCGCCGCCGAAGCCTGATTCTATGGAGGCGCGTGAGGCCCAGCTCTGCATCTTGGTTCTCAGGGAAAAGCGCCGGATCGCACGCGCCGCCTATTCGGCTCTCCGGCATTGGGGTAGACACGAGGATGGGTGCAACACCGAAGACGAGGAGCCTTGTAACTGCGGATTCAAGAAAGTGAAACGCGAATGGAGACTAGCTGCGGAAGGGAAGGATTGACGGTGAGGTTCATTTCTTTCTTTGCAGGGATAGGAGGATTCGACCTTGGACTCGCAGGAAAACGACGCGAAAGCGAAAAAACGCGCCTGTTCCAGTACGTTTATCCCCGGCGTTTCGGTGGTTTGAATTTCGGTATTCGAAAATGCTCCGATCCGACATAGCGGCCCCTATTGGCGTTGATATTGTCTTGGATCGGGGTGTCTCTGCGGTGGTAGTAAGCGTCGTGATCGGGGCAGCCGCAGACGTGACATGAGCCTCGACGTTGCTGGCTGGCTGTAGAGACGCGATCTCCCCCCAAGCGTAGTCGGAGCAGCCTCGTCAGCCACACGCCCAGCGTCAGCCCTTCCCGGCGCGCAGCGGCGCCCATCGCATCCCACAGCTCGTCATCGAGGCGGATTTGGCGCTTTTGGGAGGGCAAACGGACCTCAATTGCTAGAGATGGAATTGCGAGCTTCGACGTGGCGCTCGTCGATCCGGTCCTGAATCGTGGCGATGCAGCGCTTGATCGTCTCGCGCTCAAGGTCGTAGAGTAGTTTGGCCTGCCAGTGCGTTTCGATCGCCTGGCGACCAAGGGACTTGATGCAGGCTTTCGCCTCGCCGTCGAGAATCCGCCTCAGTTCTCGCGGGGTCATATCGTCCGCCCGCGAAGGAAGGCGCGGGCACGCACAAGCGGGCACGTTTCGGTGTGTCCGTCGAATGAGTGTGTTGCGCAAAGCGGACAACATGAAACGTGGGCGATATGTTCGACGCGATACGCCATTTGTCGTAAAGCGCCGACAGCCTCATTAAGACACTGGGCTTTCGTCTCAAGCGCGGCCACGGCCGCGTCGTCGTACTTGAATTGGGTTCTCATCGTCTCGTCTCCCTGCGCCTCAGCGCGTAGATCGTTGATGGACGATGAGAGTATCGGTTCAACGCAATGGTTAATCAAGACGAAAGTAGGCGAAGCGTGTGGTAATTATCGCAACGGTTTAGGCCTAGATATCCATAAAACAACCAATACCGAAGTACTTCGGTTAGTTGTAAAAGATGTAAAAAGAATCAGTGAAACGACGATTGTTCTTGACACTTAAAACGGATTCTCTTCAGACTGAGCGCAGAGCGATGCGCGGAGTATCAGAGGAGAGAACACGCGAACGTCCTTCGTTCGCATCCCGCCGATAGGCGAGATCGGATAGACTCCACGCATGAGCGAAGCGCTTACTGTTATTGACGTGCCATCTGTCCTGCCCAAAGGTGTCACCAGGCGACAGTGGAGATTGGCGGCTCTTCTGCCACGTTGCGAGTCGGCTGCTGAGGCTATGCGACAGGCCGGATTCGCTACAGCGACGATCAATGGAAACTCGGGGCGGCAGATTGCCTTAGCTGGGGTGAGACGCGCGACTGAAGAGTTGCAGCGGAGACAGGCGGATCGTGCTCGCGGTCTTGCATCCATCGGAAAGCAAGCGCTTGCAACAGTTACGAAGGATCTCCAAGAGCTTGAACCGCGCGAAAGGATCGCCGCCGGCTTCAAAGCATGGGAGTTGGCCTCAGCTTTGGGTGAGAACGTGCAAGAGACGGGAAGCGCTTCAGCGTGGCAGATACGGTTGCGAAGAGCGATGCAACTAGCCTACCGTTTCGGAGCCGCAAGACAGCGGCAGACACAAGATGTTGTGGTTTCCCCCCCACCAAGATTACGTCAACCGAAATAGCTTGTCGTTTCAACGATTCGAGTTGACATATATGATGTTATCGGACGCTGGACTGCTAGGTGTGTAGGTGATGTAGCCTTGAGGCCCGGCCAGCCGGGGGTGGATTCCCACTTGCTGCGGCCACCACTACCTACCAGCCTGAGAGCGAAAAAAATATTGGATCTGGAGTAAACTTCATCCATGGCTTACGCTGACAAGTACATGTCCTGGGCCGCCCGCGACAACTACCGGCGTTACTGCAAAAAAAAAATATCTGAGAAGGCCGCCAAGAACCGCAAGATAGCTGACGCCATCAAGGTCGAGATCGGCTGTGTCGATTGCGGTTACAACGCCAACGCGAAGGCCCTTCAATTTGACCATCGAGACGGCTCCACAAAAAAGGGCTTAGTCTCTCAGATGGTCAAGCAGTCTACGCCAGCCATGCTGGCAGAGATCCAGAAGTGCGACGTTCGTTGCGCCAACTGCCACATCATCCGCACCTACGAAACAGGCCAGCACCTTGCTGAGAACCGACCACGAAAGACGAAGCATACCGAGAATCCACATCCGACTCTGATTGCTCTTAAGTAGCGCCGTGTCTTTCCTCACCCCTCAAGCCGAGCTTGACTACGCGGATGCGAAGCGTCAGCGCGAGGTCAGCTATTACGTTGGCAATCCGTCGAAGAATCTACGCGGGCATTTGTACGATTTCTGCGTTGATATTCTTGGGTACACGGCTCTCTCGGAAGAGTTCCACAAGCCCATGCTGGATGAGTGGGACCGGATGGATCTTAGGCGGTTCCGGATCTACCTGGGATTGGAAGAGAAGGGCTCGGAGCCGATAGACAATCTGGATCTTTGGTTCCGTGGTGGGATCAAGACGTGGTGTACCAGGGCGAGGATACTCAGGTACTACCTGTTCGATCCTAAGCTGACTGTGACGTGGTGGCACGCGGTAGAAGGTGAGGCGACCGCATCCGGCGAGGCCATCTCGGATCAGCTTCTACAGAACGTCAAGTTGAGGTCGCTCTTCCCTCCTGGCGTTTTGCCGGCCATGAATAGGAAGAAGTTCTTCACGGGTGGGTCCTTCCGTCTCAAGGGACAGAGGATCGGAGACGCTCCGTCTCTGACGTGCCTCGGGGCTGGGGGTGAAGGGACGGGGAAGCATTCAGTCGTCGGGGTGCTGGACGACTTTGTGGGATGGAACGACGTCGTTGACGGGCAGATGCAGAAGAAGAAGGAGTTCTTTCGAGCGACCGTGTGTAACGTCGTTTTAAGGACCAAGGATAAGGTAGGGTGGATTGACGCGATCGGGACTCATTGGGCTCTCGATGATCCCTACGTGGAATGGCGGGAGTCTCCTGATTGGACGTGTCGAGTGAGGGCGTGCCTGGAGACGGACGGTAAGCCTGATCCCAATGGTGAGCCCGTTTACCTGTCGCGTGATCAGATCGAGAAGGAGCGCAGGCGGCAGTTCGGTTTGTTCCCATTCCAGATGATGAACGATCCTTCTCCTCCTGGGGCAAAGCCCTGGATTCCTGAGGAGTGCGAGCACACCTGCACGCTTGAGAAGGCCAAGGGCGAGGGCCACGTCGTCGCTCTGTGTGATCCTGCTCCTCGGGCCATGGGCTCCATCGGTTGGGAGGGACGGCAGTCCATCAAGGCCGGAACGAAGAACTATTGGGCTCATGTCATCGTGAAAATGAGGCGCATGGGCGAACTTCAAGAGATGACACTGCTCGACGGTGAGCAATCGACGGAGTGGGGCTTGGACGAGGGGATGGACCGCTTCGTGAAGATGGCGATGAAGTGGAGAGCCAGTGAGGGCTACTGCGAATCCACTTCGACGCCCATCTACCTGGAGGCTTTTCTGCGGTCCAAAAAGGAGCTGGGCTGGAAAGGCTATGCAATAGGCTCGCGGCGGAATTCTGATTCCAACGACCGGCTGCGCTCGACCTACAACGCCAATGCGAAGATCAGCTACTTGACGGCGCTTGCAGATCGCGCGAAGACGAGAGAGCTGATCGTCTGCGATTCGTTCCCACTGAAGGAAGAGTTCTGGGGTCAGATGCGGGGCTTCATGCCATTACCTGACGGGAGAACGGGGATTCCGTTCGATGACCTGGCGAACGCGGTGTCTTTCGCCACGGACCCGTATTTCCGCAACCGCTACCAGGCTGTCGGCGAGGAGTGGACGTACTCTCCCTACCGCAAAGAGGTTGACGAAGGCCCTACGAATGGGTCAAGGTACGTCCAGTGGTGAAGACAAGCGTCTTGATGACCGTTCACGACCGAGAGCCAGAGGTTCTTCTGGCGACGCTCCGCTCTTTGCACCGCTGTGGCCTTTCCGACATCGAGCTGATCATCGTCGATGACCGTTCCGAAATGGACTACTCGTGGATTCGGGAGTACGCGAAGCCCCGTTTTACCTCGGTGAAGTGGATTCCGACCGGCGAGTACGAGGGTTTTCGCGTTGAGGGCTACGGCAACCCAGCGCATGCATTCAATGTGGGATTGAACCTGGCGACGGGCGATCGATTGGTCATCATGTCGTCCGACGTCATCGTGACGCCCGGCGCCGTGAAGTCGATGAACCGTTTCTGGTCTCCTGACGTCCTCTACACACCTAAAGTCATCGACATGGACCTCTACCGGGAGTATTGCGGTCCGACGCGGCCGTTTCCTATGCCCTGGTTCCTGGTCGTGCCGACGAAAACGGCGCTCGAGGTCGGCGGCTGGGACGAAACGTTCCTCGGGGGCTTCTGTTTCGAGGACAACGACTTCGTGGGACGCGTTTTGCTCCAGCTTGGCGTCGTTCGATGCGACTGGGACGCCGTCGTTTACCATCAATCGCACGTCCAACCGGCGTATGACGTCACTTCCGAGGAGGTTGTGGCCGCGAACGACCGCAATAAGGCTCTTTGCCGCCAAAAATGGTCTGGAATCCCCTTCGATGGTGAGTTGACGCCCTGGACGATGACGAAAAAGCCCGATCCGATGGGCTGTACGCGCATGGAAGTGAAGGCTCCTGACCTGAAAGACCGGCTTTTCGGAGTGAAATCTTGAGCGATCTTCATTTTCTCTTGGGTCGTGTCATCAACTTCTCTTCCTTTAGGATATTGGCTGTCTGGCGCACATGGTGGCGCAAGGTTGAGGAAGAAATAGGTGGTCGCAGCGCATGGATCAAGGCGGTGGAACGCAAACATCCGGCCAGGATACTCAATTCAATGATCCAAAGTGCTGGATGGAGTTGGGAGCGTTTAGCCAGGGAACAGCGCGTCAACTCCAGGACTATGCGGAAATTCAAGTCCGGGAAGCGCTCGTATTCTAAGGAGCAATTCGACGAGGCCCTAAGAATTCTAGCGCCCCGCGTCGCTGAAAACATGCTGACGCGAGGTACTTACAAATTCTCGGCGATGACAACGTTTATCGACGCAGCGACGCTTGCTGGTGACTACAGGGAAGTGTCTTGGGTGGTTCTACAGCTACAGATACTTACGTCCTACCTTGAAGTGACAGGCCAGGTCCCAACTGACGAAGCATTTCGGAGATTCTCCACGGCATGGCTCTCTGGAGGCACCCCGTCAGTTCTATCGTTCCAAAAATACGTTTCATCTAGATTAGATGGCGTTCTGAGCGTGTCCGGGCCTAGGCCCGGCCGAACACTTAGGTCCTTAAAAGCTGGAGACTCTTCTAGCGCCACCGATGGCGCCAATAAGAAAGAGGAGCCTCCAGATGTCCGAACAGAAGATGTTTCCTGATGATCCGAACCTGACTGAGTTCTACCGAAAGCACCTTCTCTCCGAGACCTGGAAAGCGAAGCGTAGTGAGGTTAGAAAGCGTTCCGAGGGCCGTTGCGAGCACTACTGGGGAACAAAGCGATGTCCCCATCCCGCTACGGAAGTTCATCACCTCGACTACTTCACCGTTGGAAACGAGCGGCTCAGTAGCCTCAAGCACATGTGTCGTGATTGCCATCAGTGGGTTGAGGCCGAGAAGCGCGCGGACAGGAAGATGAGAGCCGTCTGCACCTTCGCAGAGAAGAAGCACGGCATCAACTGGCCCGATATGTGGGACTACACCGAGGTCGAGAACGAGTTCGACGAGTGGAAAGAGCGCAATGGCGGATGGGTAGCATGAAAGTCTTCGACCTCTTCCCGTTCTTCAACGAACTCGCTCTTCTAGAGCTTCGCGTCGCTGAATTAGGCCCCGTTGTTACGCGGTTCGGGATGGTTGAGCTTCCTGTCACGTTCACGGACAAGCCGAAGCCCCTCTACTACTCCGAATTACCGCACCACAAGCAGCACAAGGACATTTTCATCCACGTTCCTCCGACCTACCCATCCGGGCCTCACCCCACGGTGGATTGGTTCCAGAGGGGTCAGCTTTGGAGGCTGGCGGCGGGGGCTTTCCCCGATGACGTCATCATGCTAAGCGACGTGGATGAAATACCCGACCGCACGTTCGTCCAGAAGTACATCGACGACGACGTGCAGCACCCGATGACGTTCAAGATGAAGCTCTTCTACCACCGGGTTGACCTGATGGATCGTGCGCCGTGGCTCGGGACCGTCATCTGCCGCCGCAAGAACCTCGGGAGAGAGCCGAACATGCAGGAGCTACGCGAGCACCGCTCGACGTTCCCGCAGATCGACGGCGGCTGGCATTTCTCTTGGCTCGGCGACGCCAAGGCCATCGCGACGAAACTTGAGGCCGTGGACATCCTTCGCGAAAACGCCATCTACGGCGCCGCGGGCATCGAGCCGCCCGACGAGGACCCTGCGTTCTTGCAGTCCTGCTACGAAACCGGCGTTGACCTCTTCGGCCGCAAGGATCGCCCCAAGACGCGCGTCCCTATCGTTCCGGGGGTCAACCAGCCGCACGAGATCGTGGCGTGGTTGGAGAAGTACCCGCAGTACGCGGCTGTCGATACGGTGCCGTATTAGAGATCTGAAGCAGTTCTGGACCGACGCTCACGAGCGCGAAGACGCTCGCTGGGTAACGTCATCCGATCCGAAGCACGTTCTCTCCAGGCTCGGCGTAGACCTAAAATACGTTGACTCGGTTCTGGAGGTTGGCCCCGGCTTCATGCACTTGGCCGACCATCTGACGGCGCTCGGGAAGCGCGTCGTTGTCCACGACATCGTTACCTTGGGCGACCCTAGGTACGTTGCGACGCTGCCGCTTGTCGAGCATGTCGATATTGCTATCGCGCATTTGGTCCTCCAGCATGTTCCTGACAATCGCTTACTCTTCATAAAGGTTCTGGAAAGCCTAGTGCCTGGGGGTTACTTCTACTTCGACGCAATCGCTGAGAACTACAACGGCCCCGGCATCGCCGATGAACTCGCGTCGGGGACGTCGTTCCCCTTTGATGGATGGGATCTCGTCAACACGATGAAGGAAGTAGAGCCGGGCTACTTCTTCTGTGTGGCGGTGCGGAAGTGATCGAAGTTGTGGGGATGGTGTACCGAGGCCGAGCGTTCACCAAGTTCATTTCCGATCAGTTGTTCGCGTTGAAGGGTACACAGGGCGGTGAGGGATCGCTGACGGCGCTTGTCCTCAATGATCCTGACGAGGACTGTGCCGATGAGGCGTTCGTGGGGTTGATGCACGGTCATCGTGACATCTACCACGACCCCAACCCAACCGATCACTACCTCGCTCGCGTCTACCGTTGTTGGAACTACTGCGTGGAGTCCTCAAATGCCGAATATGTATGCCTCGTCAATAGTGACATGGCCTTCTCGACAGGCTGGCTTGAGGCCCTGGGACGAAGATTGGATGGTCGGATGCTACCTGTTTCGCGCCTTGTCGAGCCCGAGTACGTCAAGCCCAATGGCCAAGTCCTCGAAACTGGAGAGCATGGAATCGCCGCCAACTTCGGGAGAGATCCAATCCGCTTTCCGTGGGAGCACTGGCACCGTATGGCGGCGGACGTTTCCGAGGACAGAACCGAGCCCGGAGGTCTCTTCATGCCCTGTGTCCTCCATCGAGAGACCTTTCTTCGTGTGGGCGGATACCCGCATGGGAATGTGAACGGGGTCAGCGGCGACAAGATCCTGTTCGACAAGATGGCCGCCGCCGGGTTCAAGCACGTCACCTGCTTCGACTCGCTCGTCTACCACATGCAGGAAGGCGAGATGAGGTACGGCGAGTGAACTACGAGATGGATCACATGTGGCACCGGGCCTTTCTGGCGTCACTGGCGTGCCGCATCCGTCCGACATGCTTTCTCGAACTCGGCGTCCATCGCGATCCCGCCCTCGTCAACGTCGCGCAATTCTGCGATCTCGTCGTGGGCGTTGACCGGGACCTCTACCTCGTTCAATGGCCCGAGAACTCGAAGTTCTACCAGATGACGACGGATGCCTTCTTCGCCTGGCCTGCGGCTGAGATCCCGCCCCCCGAGCTGGTGTTCGTTGATGCGGACCATCGCCGCGAACAAGTCATCAAGGATCTCTACGGCGTCGAGGCGATCTGTGCCGAGAACTGCATCGTCGTCATCCACGACACGTTCCCGCCTGGAATCGAGTTCACGACCGACGTCGATTGCTCGAACTCGTACCTAGTTCCGCCGCTCCTACCATGGGAGCACGTCACACTACCTGTTCCCACTGGTGTTACGCTCTGTCGCATGAAGCCCAGGAGCCTCGTATGAGCAACGCCGCCTACTCGGACCTCAAGGCCGCGTGGCACCTCGACAAGATCGAGGCGATGCGGCGAGGTCTCCAGGTCGTCCCGGCTCAGGTGCAGTTGATCCTGTCGGATCTGTGCAACCAGGACTGCCACTTCTGCTCGTATCGGATGTCAGGAGGATTCTCCAGTGAGCAGTTTGCTGACGAGAAGGGCAACAAGAACCCTAACCGTAGAATCCCTACCGCAAAGGCCATCGAGATCCTCGATGATTGCGCTTCGCTGGGCGTCAAGGCTGTCCAATTTACGGGCGGCGGGGAGCCCACCGTCCATCCAGACCATCTTCTCATCTTCGAGTACGCTCAGAATCTCGGTCTCGAAACGTCCCTCGTAACGAACGGCGTTCTCTTCCGAGACGGCTGGCAGTTCATCCTGCCGAAGATGAAATGGGTCCGAGTCTCAATCGACGCCGGCAGCGCCAAGGAATACGCAGCGGTGCGTCGCGTCAAGCCGGAGTTCTACGCTCAAGCTCTTTCCCACGTTGCCATGTTGGCGGCTGAAATCAAGAAGCAAGGTACCGACTGCTTCCTTGGAGTGGGCTATGTCCTCACGCGCGAGAATTGGGCTGACGCTTACGAGGGTGTTGCTCTCATACGTGCAGCAGGCGCGCACAATGTTCGCCTATCTGCGATGTTCTCTACTGAGGGCGCGGCGTACTACGACGGGATCTACGACGACATCAAGGCCGAGATCGAGCGCATCAAGCAACTCGCCACGGAATCTTTTGCCGTGGTTGACCTCTTCGGGAACCGAATCGACGACTTGGTGCAGCACTCGCCCGACTACGATTTCTGCGGGTATCAGCAACTCAACATGTACATCGGGGGGAATCTCCGAGTATACCGTTGCTGCACGACCGCGTACACGCTCCACGGTGAAGTGGGGGATCTGAGGGCGCAGTCCTTAGCGTCGTGGTTCTACTCGCAAGAGAAGTTCCGAGCGTATGAGGATTTCAACGCGCGCTCGTGCCGAACGTGTCAGTTCAATGGGAAGAACCGAATCATCAACTACCTCGTCGATGGGAGCCCGCAGCATGTCAACTTCGTCTGAAGAGAAGATCGACCCCGTTAGCGGACTTGCCGGGACTGACCTCGATGCGCTTCTGAAGTCGATCCTCGTAGTCATCCCCTATCGCGGCAGCGAAAACATCGAAGCCCACCTGGAGGATAAGGTCGCCTACTGGCGCGGTTGCGGCATCGCGGTCGAGAAGGTGGAGGACCAATTCGGAGGGTTCATTAAGGTCACGCGAGGGTCGATTTGTAAGAAGTTCATTGATCTGTGCGACCCGCATCCCAACCTCGACAAGCTGCTGATGATCGACTCGGACGAAGATGTCTCGCCCGAGAGCATCGTCAGGCTGGCACAGTGGGATCTCCCGGTGGTTTCAGGCGTCGTCTGCTCCCCGAATTCCCGGCGCGGACTCTTCGCCAACTTCACTGTCAAGGACAAATACGGGGTGCCGAGGTTCCCCTCAGTGCGGCACACGAAGATGCTTCCGTCGAGGGGACTGCTCAAAGTCCATTCGGCGGGATCGGGCCTCATCTGCATCAAGAAAAACGTCATCGAAACTATCTTTAGCGCGGGGGACATACCCTTTTTCGTCCCTGACGAGATCGAGCGCAAGGCCGTCACTACCGGGGTCATGCAGTTCGGTGAGGACACCTGGTTTTCGCAGCAATGCGAAAAGCACGGCTTCGATAGGTACGTGGACCTTTCCGTCAATGCGGTACACTACAAGCGCGTTGGTGTATGCTGGCCTTCGACGGGGTTCGACCCCGACCTCAAAGTCGAGGACTTCATGGTGGACGTGAAGGACTACTTGCATGGCTGACCAGGCTGGCATGAGCGACGGCTACAAGTTCGTCATGTCGTTCATCGCTGCTTCGGACAAGTATCGGCAGCAGTACACCGAGAAGTGGCAGGAAGTCGTCTCGAATTTCATCGTGGACGGGGCTCAGATCCAAAATACCGGAGGCGAGACGACCCCGTATTCACGCAGCAAGGTCTACCGTTCTCCAAAAAACCGAATCTTCCTGCGCGACCCCGAGACCCACAAGCTCGTAATGACCTACGCGGCCAAGTTGGCGCGGACGATCTTCGGTGATAAGAAGGGCGAGTTCATTCAGGCCCAGCCGGTCGGCTACGAGGATGTCGCCAAGTCTCAAGTTGTGACGCGACTTCTGCGTTACGATTTCAACCTGCCGGGGCATTTTAGGACGTTCGTCGAGGGTCTGATCGACATGATCCTTTTCGGGACCTCCGTCATCGAGTGCTACTGGCGCTATGAGGAGCGGGAAGTTCTAGTCCGCAGCGTCGTATCGGACGGCATGACCGAGGTGTCCTCAAGTTCCAGGATGACGATCCCGGTCTACGACGACGTTTGCATTCGCAACGTGGATGTCCTCGACTTTTACCCCGACCCTGCCCGCTACCGCATGGAGGAGATGTCGGGCTGCGCCAAGAAGTTCAAGATGAACGGCTTCGAGGCGACGCGCCTGGCATCCAACGGTTACTACACGGCAACAGGGGTGAAAACGGCCATTGGCGGTCCCGTCGGAACAGCCGTGAGCCCGCCACAGACTAGTTTCCGAGCTGGTCTTGACCAACCGGCGCAGGCCGATCCGATTCCAGGCTTTAAGGAGATGATCGGGTACGACTATTGGGGGGACATTCCCGACGACGTGGACATCAGGGATGACGAGACGGGCAGGAAGATCACTCGCGGCGTTGTGACGATCCTCAACCAGACCATCGTCCGTGCTCGCGACTGGCCTCTCACCGACTCCCGGCTCCCATTCTTCACGCTCATCATCAACCCAGTCCAGGGTCGCTTCTACGGTATCTCGCCCGCCGAAGTCGTCCGGTTCGATCAATCGTTTGCCGATGCCATCAAGATCCTTCTCGCGGAAGCAATCGTTCGGCAGGTGCATCCCCCAATCGCCTACGATTCTGACGCAGAGTTCGATGTCGCCAAACTGCGGGAATGGAAGGCCGATCTCCCGATTCCAGTCAGGGGCGGCCCGGCGTCCATCGGGACGCTCCGCTACGACGCCAACGTGATGAACGGTTTCAACATGCTCACCGGCCTCAAACAAGAAATTCAGGGTGGGTCGGGAGCTCTGGGGGCGATCCAGGGCGAGCAGGGTCCTGACCGGGAATCCGCGACCGGGTATCAGGGCCGGGTGCAGATGGCTCTGGATCGCCCCGAGCTTGCCGGAATGATCTTGGAATCGGAGTGTCTCCCCCCTATCGCCAAGGCGATGATCAAGAGGAATCAGCAGTTCCTAGAAGACACCGACGATCTCGCGAAGCGCGTCGGGGAGGTCCCGGCTCCTTTTTGGATCGGAGACATGCTGGAAGAGTTCGACGTCCGCTTCGTCGGATCGCGGAATGCGATGTCGAACCAAGAGAAACTGATGTCTCTCCAGACGCTCGCGCAGTTCGGCACGGCCTTCCCGGCATTCCAAGCCATGATGCCGAATGCGGAACTGGCGCAGATGATCGTCGGGGACATCCTTAATCTTCCGGAGGCTGCGGCGCAGATCGGGAATCTCCAAGCCATGCAGCAGAACGTAGCGCTGACCCAGATGATGTCTCAGGCTGGCGGGCAGGGTGGTCCTGCCCAGAACGGGGTAGCGGTTGCGCCGCAGCCGATCGCGCCGGTGGCTCAACTCACAGGGGCGGCGGGATGATCAACCCGTTCCGAAAGTATTTCGAGCCGGAGCAGGACGACGACGCTGCCGATCTGACCGAGATCCATCAAATCTTGGAGTTCGCTCGGTGCCCGTACTTCGAGAAGTTCATCGCGTACTTGGAACGCGGCGCGGACGCGAAACTCGACGTCTCGACGGAAACCACGATGCTGTCGTCGGCCGAAAGGATCAATACGTTCAAGGACATCAAGACTCATTTGAGGAAGCAGGTTCGGGACGCTGGCGAGATCCTGAGCCGGGAGACATCCGGTGACTGACACCATCGTTTCAGCGAGCGACAACGGCAAACTCTTCGGCGACAAGACCTCCGAGGAGCTCGACGCCCTGCTCAACAGTATGACTCCTGAGGGGCAGATCGTCGGCCACGAGGAGGCGCCGCCTGTTGAGCCTGGGCCGGATACGCCCGAGCCCGAGGCTCCCGCTGAAGAGGCTGCCCCTACGGAGGAGGCGCCGCCTGCGGTTGAGCCGGTTCCTGAGGTTGACCTCGCTGCCTCAGAACGCGAGGGCGACAACATTTCGAGAGAAGCCATGGAGGCCAAGATCGCCCTGCTGATGGCGCACAATTCGCGCCTCGCGGGCAAGCTCGGCTTCCTAGAACAGAAATTGAACTCACCTCCAGCCACGAGCGAGCCTTACGAGCCGCAATCGGAAGCCGAGGTGGATCGTCTGACGCAGTTGGAGCGAAGGATCGAGCAATCCGAGGCGAGGCGTCAAGCAGCCGAAGTGTCCCAAGCTGTAGCCGAGTCAGTGGCGCAGATGGACGGCCCATGGGTGCAAGAGCTTGCCAAGGAGATTGCCGAGATCGCTCCGAAGTACGTAGACCAGATCAAGGCCGCGCAAGAGACCACTGATCCGGCTTTGGCCCGACAGATAGCCACGGCGGTAGCGACCGTGGTGAAAGCGGAAGCCATGCAGATGAAGTGGAAGGCGGGGCACGCGACGATGGTCGCTCAGAAGTCGGCGGCGACGGCGGATCTTGCCAAAGCCAAGAAGGCGCAGGCTCCGTCCGGTTCGGGGGGAGTCCCCTCACCGCCACCCAAACCCAAGACCTTTGCGGACATGACCGCAGCCGAGGCCGATGCCTGGTTGCGTGAGAATGTCCTATGAGAATGAGAAATGGCACACGTCACCTCCGGTGCGGCGAATGCCGTACTGACAACCTGGCTGAACAAGAACTTCGTCTCTGACCTGGAGTACCAACTTCAGCACCAGAAATTCACCACCAAGGCAGTCATCCCCAAGGGCTCCGGCAACATCGGCCGGTTCATCTCGTTCGCAGCCCCGACCTTCCCGACGTCGTATTCTGGAGCGGGTCAGGCGGCCATCACCGAAGCCTCGACAACGGCGAACGAGATCACAGCGATCACGCAGACCTCGACGGACATCACCATCGCGGAGTTCGGTGAGTTCACGAAGGTCGGCACCCTCTACGAGTACGCTGCCGTTCCGGGTCTCCGTCAGGAGCTCCTGAAGAGGCTACGCGACGGTGCCGCGTTCTCGCTCGACAGGTTCGTTCTCTCGAAGGCTCTTCTGACGACGAATCGGCTCTACGCCGACATGACGCCGACCGGGGCCTCCACGTCATCGTCCACGCTGATGACGAACGTCTTCGGCGCCGCCGGCATCACGGCGGCCACCAAGACGCTCTTCGCGGCACTCGCGAAGGGTTTCACGAACGTCGAAGGCATCCCGCAGGGTCACTACGCCGCCGTCGTGACCCCCGACCAGGAGCAGGATCTCGTGACCGAGTTCACGACTCTGCGTATGTCCTGGTCGAACAGCGTCGTGCAGGTTCCCGGCCCGATGGGCCAGGAGAAGTGGGTCAACGGCTACATCGGTTCGATCTACCGGACCGCCGTCGTCGTGACTCAGAACTACACGACGTTGCTCCAGACTCAATCCCAGGAGGTCGCGATCATCTACGCCGATGGAGGCGTGGGCGCGATGGCCTTCCAGGACATGAACCCGGAGATCATCCTCAACGACGTCAACTCCCCGTACAAGAACGTCAACAGCTTCGCCTGGCACGCGAATTTCGGCGCCGGGCTGATCGACGGCAACCGTGTCGTCAAGATGTACTCCGCGACCTAGAAGTGAGAGGGGAGGGGGCAACCCCTCCCCTACTTCTATGACGGGATGGCTTGTCAACGATCAACTGAGCACGATCCCAGGGACAACTACGTTCTGGCATCGGCTCCTTAACGCCATACCCGGCTTGATCGACAAGACGACTGGAACCTACGCGGGCCTCGCCGAAGTGATCGAGGCCGAGGCCGCAGTCAATCCGCCCGATTACATCATCCGCAACGCGGCGTTCTTCAGGGCGCTCGACGTGCCTTGCCCCGTGATCTCTCTGGTGCAGGACATTCTCGGCCCCTACCACCTTCCGTTCGTGCGGCCGAATCTCATCGAATCGTGCTGCGCCTCCAGGCTCGTGGTGTTCAACACGGAGTACACGCGGAGCGAGTACCCGGAACTGGCAAACGCTTCGTACAGGATCATCCCCATCGGTGTTGACCCCAGCATCTTCAAGCCCGGTCCGGTCGATCCGGAAATTCCAAGCGATGCCGTTCTTTGGGTGGGCTCGGGCCATCGGGTCAAGGGCTTCGATTTGGCGCGCAAACTCGCAGCCGAATCCGCTCGGCCATGGATATTCGTTATGAAAGACGAGGCCGAAGTCCCCGAGGCGGCGCTCGTATTCAGGTCCATCAATCAGGATCATCTCGCATTGCTGGCGCGATCCTGCGCTGTCGGCGTCTGCACGTCGCAGCAGGAGACGCAACACCTAGCAGGCATCGAGATGGGCTTATGCGGCCTTCCTCTCGTGACGACCAACGTAGGCGTGTACCACGCCCGACCCGCTGGGGCCTGGGGCGAGGTGGTCGATAGGGACTGGCATTCCGTTATCGACGACGTAGCAGGGCTCCCTAGGGGCGAGGTATCTCGATATTGGCTCGACGAAGGCTTCGGCCTCGACAATTGCATGAGCATGTGGCGGACCACGGTCCAGTCGTTGGAGGTCGAGCATGTCGGTCGGTAAGACGATAGACGCATCCGTGATCGAGCGCGGCCTTTTCGAGTTGTGCCCAGATCTGAGGTTTGACGTGGCTACGCGCATGGGAGCGTGGCACCCTCATCAGGCGTTGCGGCAGGGCGTTTTCTGGCACGAGACGCACATCTGCTCCATGGACCGGGGCCTCGTGCCTGAGTTCAAGCAGTGGTCCGTCGTGACCAGGCTTGTCGAGGTGGACTGGTCGCAGGCAGACATGGACGACGTTTCGATTCAGACTCGCACGTATCCGAAGACGGACCCGGACTACCTCAACGCCATGCTTCACGTCATGGCGAAAGACTTGGGCTGGGAGATGCGGCCCGACGGGGTTGTGATTCAGATGATCCCGGTCGCCAAGCGCAAGATGCAGGGCCGGGTCGTCATGGTGGGATGGCGTCACACCTTCGAGCGAATCATAAACAGGAACCTTCCCGGCATCACGCGGTCGGCCATCGCGGCCAAGTTCAACGTTGACATGATGAAGTTCCCCATAGGGGCGCCTCACGAACTGCGCGCTGCGCTCGTGGAGGAATGAGATGTCGGAATCCACTTGGGCTCCAACGCCGCTCACCGACACGTACCAGACGATTCAGAAGATGGTCGCGGGCTACGTGCTCATGCCTACCGACGAAGAGGTGCTGGAGACGGCAGCGGCAGGGATACGGCGGGCGATAGACAGACTCAACACGCGGACGTGGAATTGGGCGCTTCACGATTCGGCGCTCACGTTCGCAGCAGGGACGCGAGACTACGCGCTTGACACATCGTTCAAGGCCGCCAGAAACCTGCTCCTCTACAATGCCTCGCTGGTCGAGGTCGGCAGGCTGTCGTTCCTTCCGTGGGGAACATTTCTCAAGGAAACATCCGGCGGGAACACGGGAGGATCACCCTGCTACTACTCCGGAGCAAACCCGAACGTCAACGGCATCATCTACCTCGACGCTTCGCCTGGTGCATCCTGGGTTGCGATGTATCCCACTGGGGTTCTGACGTACTACGCAAGGGTTCCGTATCCAAGTTCGTCGGGCACCCTCGTCGATGTTCCATCGGAAGTGGTCGGGTTCATACAGGCGTCGGCAGAGGGCTTCACCGCTGACCGCTACGCGACCGCGAAGGCGGCTCCAGCCTACGCGCGAGCCGAGCGATTCCTTCACGAACTCATCGTCGATGACTGCCACGGGCAGCAGACGGATTGGGAGTAGGCGATGGTACGAGAAGGCCGCGTATTCATAAACACCGTCAACAGCGACCCTGATTTCGGATCGTCGTATCTAGTCACGGCCTATGAGGTCGGGGCTCAGGTGGCGTCTGGATCAAGCGGGACCACGGCGACCGTCCGAGCAGGCCATGGCTTCGCGGCGAACGATAAGTTCATCGTCGGGACCGACACGAGCAAGTACAACACCGTGACGGCGGTGACTTCGACGACGCTGACGATCACGGCGATGTCGTTGTCGGCCGGGGATCTGCTCGTCAATCTTGGGCAGGATACCGGGATCACGTCCCCCAACTACGACGGCGCTGGGCTGACGATCTACACGACGATGGATTACACGACGGCCGCGACGAACAACACCGTCCAGGCCGATGGGAACGGCAGGTACAGGTACTTCC
>Ga0065707_10082293_pt1 | contig 17328 bp, 14 predicted proteins | sample SwiRhicommuniRL3_FD_59094 | JGI IMG/M metagenome (GOLD analysis project Ga0065707, IMG submission 59094) | Switchgrass rhizosphere bacterial communities from Rose Lake, Michigan, USA - RL3 v2 (version 2) | ecosystem: Host-associated > Plants > Roots > Rhizosphere > Soil | place: East Lansing...
GCTGCTGCTACCGAAAAGTAACCGGCAACTGTTTATCTTAAGTAGTGATTGAGGTCGCACGTCGTTCAGACATAGCGGAGCTAGTTATGGTCAGGTTGAAGAAATTGATTGTGGGTTTGGTGCTTACTACTAGCGTGATGATCAGCGTCACGGCATCGGCGCATCACGCGTTCAGCGCCGAGTTCGATGCACAGCAACCAGTGCAGATCACCGGCGTAGTCACCAAGACGAAGTGGGTGAATCCGCATAGCTGGATTTATCTGGATGTGAAGGATAAGAGCGGTGCAGTCACCAACTGGGGCTTTGAGTTCGGTTCGGTGAGCGCATTGAGTCGTGTGGGGTTGACTAAGTCCGCGGTGCCTCCCGGCACGGAAGTCACCATCAAAGGATTCCGTTCGCGTAACGGTGGTGCGTTTGGTTACACCGTGGTCGCCACCATCGACGGCAAAGATTATCAGTTGGGACAGCCGCAGGATGGCGCGCCGGCAGTAGCGGCCACCGGTTATTAATCGACTAAAAATTTAATAGTGTCTGATGCAGGCCTTCTTGTAGGTCGGGTTTCAACCCGACATTTCAAAGATGTTGGGTTGAAACCCGACCTACAGGAAAACGCCGTCATAACGGCGCTCAGCATTTTGTAATTAGACAACGACTAGAACGCGGAGTTGTTTCTTGAATATTCATTCGAGTAGAGCGGGTACAAAGATTGTATGCACCGCCGGTGTTTTACTTGCCTCGCTGCTGTTGTCCAGCGTAGCTGTTGCAGTGGAAAAGATTCCTCGCTTAAGCAATGGTAAGCCGGACTTCTCCGGCATCTGGCAAACCACCAGTGTGGCGGATTTTGATCTCGAGCCGCATAGCGGACGTAAAGATGCACCGCCCAGCGCCGGCATCGTTGAAGGCGGCGTCATTCCTTACTTGCCGAAAGCGCTGGAGCAAAAGAAAAAAAACTTCGCCGAGCGCGACAAACTCGATCCGCGTTTGAAGTGCTTTACCCTGGGTGTGCCACGCAGCGTGTACTACCCGGAAGCTTTTCAGATCTTTCAGCGCCCGGACGATCTGCGCATCGTGCATGAATTCGGTCATTCGGTACGCACTGTCTATACCAACGGCACGTGGCATCCGGAAGATTCTCAGGATCTATGGTTGGGCGATTCGCGTGGCAAGTGGGAAGGCGATACGTTGGTGGTGGACAGCACCAATTTCATCGATGAAACCTGGTTTGATCGCGCCGGCAACTTTCACAGTGACGCATTGCATGTAATCGAACGCTGGACTTATCTCGATGCCAACACCATCGATTACAAGGCGACCATTGAAGATAAACAGGTGTTCTCGCGCCCCTGGAATATCGAGGTGATTCTGTATCGCCATCGCGAGAAAAACTTTCAGCTGATTGAAAACTATTGCTTCACCGCGGATTACGACGAGTTCTATCCGCCGAAGAAAGACGCCAAGTAATTTCAACGGCAGTAGCAAAGCATTAATGATCGGGCATTATTCCATGAGACAGAAAGTGACAACGCGTCAGACCGGCATCTGCGGACTTATCGTGACCACGATATTGCTGGCGGCAAGTGCTTCGGCGCAGGATGCCACGCCGGCGCGTCAAGGCAATGGCGGCGGCGTACCGCGCGAAAAAAGTTATCCTAAGCTTGTGTCGGGCAAGTGGACCGGTCCGCGTACCGCCGATGGCCAGCCGGATATTTCCGGTCATTGGTCCAATACCATTTCCAATCACAGCAACTTCACCGACCCCGGTGCAGGTGCGCCCGGCGATCGTCCTGCCAATCGTCCCTTGGGGCCGCGTTCCGAGCGTGCGCCGAGTCGCGTGACCGATCCCGCCGATGGTCAAGTGCCGTTTCAGCCATGGGCTGCAGATAAGGTGAAAGAGTTTCAAGCGCACTTCGCCAATCCCACACGTGACGATTACATCGAACCGTTGGCGCGTTGTGCGCCGGCAGGCGTGCCGAAGTCGTTCTACTGGCATGGTTATGAGGTCGCACAGTATCCCGGCTATGTGGTGCTGTTCTTCAGTTCGGGCACACGCATCATTCACTTGGATAACACGCCGCATTTGCCGGCAAGCATCAGCTTGTGGAATGGCGATTCGCGCGGTCACTGGGAAGGCAACACCTTGGTGGTGGATGTGACCAACGTGAATGGCAAGGCCTTATTCGGTCGCACCGGCGAATTCGCCGGTCCTAATGCGCACTATGCCGAACGTTATATTTTTCAGAACGACGGCAAGCGCTTTAACTATGAAGTGACGATCACCGATCCCGAGGTCTATACGCGACCGTTCACGGTGACGGTGCCGGCGCGCAAATACACCGTTGCCGACCAACCTGATGGCTGGAACTTCGAAACCCGTGTAGTCGAGCGGCCGGGTAAGTCGCCGGTCCTGGATCGCGATGAGCGCATTTGCACCGAAAACAACGGAGGATTCGGTGGGGTTTCCGTCGTTGGTAAGTATTGAATGTCTCGTACATTTGATGGATTTGTAGCGTTGTTAGCGGCTGAGTATTAACCGGAGAAATAAGCATGAGTGAAGGGTTCAACAAGATTCGTGGCGCAGCGCTGGCTGCGGTGTTGTGCAGCGGCATAGTGTCGGTATCTGCCCAAACACCGCCCGCTGCACCAGCGAACGACAGTGCGATTCAAGCCAATAACGCCATCAAGGCGCGCAAAGCGGTATACACCTTGATCGGCGCCAACTTCGGTCCCATCGGTGCGCAGCTGCAAGGCAAGGCGCCATTCGATGGCACCGAGGCGTTGAAGCGCGCCGAGCGGGTGGCGTTCCTGACCACGCTGGCACAGGAAGCATTCCCGGAAATTTCAAAAACCGGCGATACCAAAGCCAAGCCGGAGATCTGGGATAACAAAGCCGACTTCGATAAAAAGTTGCAGGACTTGAATCAGCACGCTAACGATCTGGTAGCTGCACTTCGTAAGGACAAGAACAACGCAGATGCCTTCAAGGCATCGGCCACCAAGCTGGCTGGCGATTGCAAAGGCTGCCACGACGAGTACAAGGCCAAGTGAAGGTCGATTGGTAATCGGACGTCCACCAGCAACCATGACCGTCATCCCCGCTATGGCGGGGATCCAGTAGTAGATGAGTCGCTGCGCGACACGTTATTGACTGGGTTCCCGCTTTCGCGGGAATGACGCCGTGATTTGATGCCGTTCATTCACACCTCGTTAAAATTCGATGAGCTCAGAAGAGACGAAGTACCTTCTCGATAACACCACACGCAAAGTCTGGGATTGGCCAGTACGCGTGTTTCACTGGTTACTGGTGCTGTCGGTGCTTGGCGCCTACATCACACATCGGTTGGGCATCGAGTACTTTAAATATCATCTCTGGTGTGGTTATACGACCATTGTGTTGGTGCTGTTTCGCATCGTCTGGGGCATCGTCGGTACTCGTCATGCGCGCTTCCATCACTTTGTACGCAGCCCTGCAGTGACGGTTCGTTATGGTCTGGAACTGTTGCGCGGCGTACACGTGCCTTACGCTGGGCACAATCCCTTGGGCGCGTTAATGGTCATCGCGTTGCTTGCATCATTGCTGGTACAAGCGGCAACGGGATTGGTGGCCAACGATGAAATATTCAACACCGGTCCTCTATACGGCTATGTCAGCGCCGAATACAGTCTTGAGTTGACGTCGTTACACCGACAATTGTTTTATTGGATCGTCGCCTTTATTGCGTTACATGTTATTGCCGTATTGATTCACCTTGTGTTCAAAAAAGAAAATCTGATTCGTGCGTTGTTGACGGGACGCAAGCCGGCTACGCAGGTGGCGGCCCACGAAGAAATAAACTCGTCGCGAATTGCCTTGGCGCTGGTCATTGTCATCGGCATCACCGGCGTGCTGGTGTGGCTGGTGCGCACCGCGCCGGTGGTCAGCAATGCATTCGATGCTTCTTACTGAGCATCAAACGATGTGAGCGAAGCGTTGCACCGGCGTCCTCTCTCGAAAAACCGGGGAGGCAACTCATCAGTACATTTCAGTACATTGACAGGCATACGTGAAATTCCTCCAACAAGCTGCGTTATTGATTACGTATGGACTGGCAGTGACGAGCACCCATGCCAGCGAACAATTAATGGAAAAGAGCGGTTGCCTCTCCTGCCATCGCGTTGACCAGAAATTGATCGGCCCGGCATACAAAGATGTAGCAGCGCGGTATCGCAATCATCCCGAAGTAGTCGACACGCTGATGCAGAAAGTGCGCGAAGGCGGCGAGGGCGTGTGGGGCGATGTGCCGATGGCCCCGAACAGTGTCGAGAAGGTATCCGACGAAAATCTCAGACTGATTATTGAATGGATTCTGAGTTTGTAGATGAGCTATGCGTGCCCCCCACCCTCCCCCGCAAGCGGAGGAGGGTGCGACTCATGAGCTCCGCAAGTGGAGAGCGCGCGAATTCTTACGGTTTCCGACGAGCGAAGAATAGCGCAAGTTTCTTTACCCTCCTCCGCTTGCGGGGGAGGGCGGGGAGGGGGCAGTTGCGTACGCAAGATCCATTTTGTCAGGAGGTCCGATTAATTCCGTTCGTGTTGAGCCTCTGCAGCGAACTCAGGACAAGCCCGTCGAAAAAATCTTTGATGCTGTTAAAGAATCCTTCGACACGCTGCGCTGCTCAGGACGAACGGATTTTATCAGACCCCTGTTAAGCGTTGTACAAAACTCAGCAAGCCATTGCTGAAATACAGAGGGGCGTACATCGCCATAAGCAATCTTCATTGCTGCATTTCCAGCACACTCGACCAACATCATCAATCAACATTCTTATCTGGTCATCACGTCGTGCCGTTTGCCTTGATGTGCAAACAACATCGCTGCGATCAATTTGCTTGATCCACACCAAGCGATCGATAGCGACGGGATGTCGATGCGCGAATATCGTCATGCGATGAATCGATTTAGCACAACACAATGCGCCGTAAAAACAGGCATTTATCACGATGCCATCATGTAACGCGCTGCGCTGATGCATCGCGCATTCCTACTGGCACGCTAGTTGCTCTCTTAATAGCAATGATGATGAAGCCCATGGCGGTTTGGTCGTCGACATGAATTGTTGATATTCAAACACTGCAGTGACCTACCACCACCAAACATGGTTGCTGCTTAAAAGAATTCGATCCGGGAAATTTGTTTAAAGAAGGCGCTATGAATAAAGCAACCAAGCAAGCAATCATCGCATTACTACTCGGCTTTACCGCTGCAGTGGTTGGCGCTGCCGATGAAAAGGTAGACAAGGCCAACGACAAAGCGGCCGCACCGGCCAAAACCTCTGCACTTGCCAAGGCAACTGCACACTGGGCCTATCAGCCTGTGCAGGCAGTACAGCCACCCAAAGTAAAAAATGCCAAGTGGGTCCGTACGCCTGTCGATGCGTTTGTGCTCGTCAAGCTTGAAGAGAAAAATATTGCGCCTTCTGCCGAAGCAGATCGTGCGACTTTCATACGTCGTGCCACGCTGGATTCACTGGGTTACATCCCAACACCAGATGAAGTGAAAGCCTTCCAGGCCGACAAATCGCCCAATGCCTATGAGAAGCTGGTTGATCGCTTGCTGGCTTCCCCTCACTACGGCGAACGTCAAGCGCGTCGTTGGTTGGATCTGGCTCGTTATGCCGACACCACTGGCTTCCAGAACGACAACATTCGTCAGAATCAATGGCGGTATCGCGATTACGTGATCAATGCGTTCAACAACGACAAACCCTACGATCAATTCATCAAGGAACAGATCGCCGGCGATGAGCTTGCGCCGGACAACAAAGAAGCACTGACCGCCACCGGTTTTCTGACGCAGTATCCCGATAACTACAACTCGCGCGATCTGGTGCAGCGCAAGTATCAGATTACTACCGATATCGTCGATACCATTGGCGAAGTGGTGCTGGGTCAGACTGTGGGTTGCGCACGTTGCCACGACCACAAGTTCGACAAGATTTCCGAGAAGGAATACTTCCAACTACAAGCCTTCTTTGCGAACTTCAGCGAAGACAAGGAAATTTCCGCCGACATCGGCCCGCAGGAAAAAGCCTATCGCGCCGCACAGGCGAAGTACGACGAAGCCACCAAGGACATTCGCGCTGAGCAAAAGGCGATCGTCGACAAATATCTGCAGGAGTCGGTGAAGTATCAGAAGGAACGCTACCTCACCGATAGTCGAGAATCGTTGTTCAAGCCCGAGAGCGAATGGAATGCAACCGATCGCTGGGTGAATCATCGCTGGTATAACGTGACGGCCGGCAACGATGCGGCATTCACGGAATATCTCGAACTGGCGGGCTCGGATAAGGCCAACCCAAACTACAAGGAAGAAGTCGGCAAGGACTATGAGCGCTACAAGGCATTGGGCGAAGAGCTGAAGAAGTTCAACAACATCAAGCCGCGTTATGAACTGGGTGGCGACAAGATTATCGCCGCCACCGAACTGGGTTATGCCGATGCACCGAAGTCCTATTTGTTCTTCGGCGGCAATCATGAGCGCCCAGTGGAAGAAGTGCAGCCGGCGTTCCCAGCGGCGATTGCTGGTGCTGGTAACACGGTACCGACCATCGTACCTACCGCAACGTCGTCGGGTCGTCGCACAGCATTAGTGAACTGGATTGCCAGTCCCACCAATCCGCTGACAGCACGTGTGTACGTCAACCGCATCTGGAACGAGTACTTCGGTCGCGGCATCGTGCGTACCGTGAGCGACTTCGGCAAAGCAGGCGAACGTCCGATCAATCCAGAGCTGCTTGATTACCTCGCCGACGATTTCGTGAAGCATGGTTGGAACGTCAAGCACCTGCATCGCGAGATTCTGTTGTCCAGTGTGTATCGTCAGTCATCCGACTATCGCGAAGACGCAGTAAAGGCCGATCCTGAAAATCGTTTGCTGGCAGTGTTCCCGCGCAAGCGCATGGATGCCGAACAGATTCGCGATTCGTTGCTGGTTGCTGCCGGTCAGTTGAACGACAAGGTAGGTGGCCCGAGCGTATTCCCGCCAGTACCGGCGCAATTGAATGCCGGCAATGCATGGCCGGTGTCGAAAGATAAGGCCGACTGGAATCGTCGCAGCATCTACGTGTTTACGCGTCGCAGTCTGGCCTATCCCTTGCTGGAAACTTTCGACATGGCTTCGCCGCAACAAGCGCATATGAAGCGCGATGTAACGACGACGCCATTGCAAGCACTGACGTTGTACAACAATGACCTCGTGTTCCAATGGTCGCAGGAACTGGCTGGCCGCATTCTTGGCGAAGTCGGCAGCGATGAAGCCAAGCAGGTCGATCGCTTATATCAAGTGTTGTTCGCACGCAGCCCCGATAAGGAAGAAAAGAAAACCCTGCTGGCCTTCCTGAACACACATGAAGACGTGCTCAAGGAAAAAGCGAGCGATGGCAAGCTGACGTTGGCACAACCGATCCTCGCAAAGGACGTGAAGTTCAAGAACGCGAAGTCGCAGGATCCATTGCGTGCCTCGGCGTTGGTTGATCTGGTGCACACCGTCGCCAACTCCAATGACTTCGCTTACCGCTTTTAACGAATTTCCATCTGTCATTTCGACCGAAGGGAGAAATCATGCAGGTGTCAGTTGTTAAGCACGCTCATGCAAACAAAGATTTCTCACTGCGTTCGAAATGACAACGATCAGCTTTAACGTTCAATCATTCCACAAGAATCAAGGAAACTATCATGAGCATCAAAACAACTCGCCGTCGTCTGCTCACTAATGTCGGCTTAGGTGTCGGTGGTCTCGCACTCACCAGCGTACTGCCCGGGGGCGGCTTGATGACCGCCTCCGCAGCCGACGTGGCTGATCCGTTGGCGCCCAAGCCCACGCACTTCGCTGCCAAAGCCAAGTCGGTGATTTGGATTCATATGAATGGCGCGCCCAGCACGCTGGATCTGTACGACTACAAGCCGGATTTGATCAAGCTTGCCGGCAAGGATGTGCCCGAGTCTTTCTTGAAAGGAATCAAGACCAGCACGCAAGGCGGCGTCGGTAAGTTGTATGCATCGAATCGCACTTGGAAGCAGTATGGCGAGAGCGGTGCGTATTTCTCTGACCTGTTGCCGAACCTCGCGCAGCATGCTGACAAGATTAACTTCATCAAGGCCAGCACTACCGTTGGTGCGACTCACGACATCTCGATTCTCAAGCTCAACACTGGTGACTTGAATCCAGGTCGTCCCACCCTCGGTGCATGGGTTGCCTATGCATTGGGCAGCGCCAATCCCGATCTGCCGCCATACGTGGTGTTGTACTCAGGCAAGAAAGAGCCACAAGGAGGTTCGATCAACTGGAGCTCGGGCTTCCTGCCTGCCGTGTATCAAGGCGCGGCGTTCCGTCCCGGTGCTTCGCCCATTTTGAATCTCGATCGTCCAGAAACCGTGGCCGAAGCGCAGCAGCGCGATGGCCTAGATTTGCTCAAGCGTTTGAATGAACATCGCGCAGCGCGTTATCCGAACGACACCGAATTGCGTGCGCGTATCAATTCATATGAATTGGCTTATCGCATGGAAACTTCTGCGCCCGAGGCGGTGGACTTGAGCAAGGAAAGCGTCGCCACCAAGGAATTGTATGGTTTGAACGATGACGCCACCAAGGATTACGGCACCACCTTGCTGCGTGCCCGTCGCCTCGTTGAAAAGGGCGTGCGCTTTGTTCAAGTGGTCAATGGCAACATCACAGTCAAGGGTGAAGATAAGTCGTAGGATGCGCATGAAGATCTTGAAGACAATCACGGCGCGAATGCGCGTGCGGTGGACAAACCCATCGCTGGCTTGCTCGCTGATCTGAAGTCACGTGGTCTGCTGGATTCGACATTGGTGGTATGGACCTCCGAGTTCGGTCGTACCTCGTATGGTCAAAGCGGCAATGGTCGCGATCACAACCCTTGGGGTTATACGCAATGGCTCGCAGGTGGTGGCTCGAATGCAGGCCACACGTATGGTCAGACCGATGAGATCGGTTTGAAGTCAGTGGGCAAAGCAGTCGACACCTATGACGTGCACGCCACAGTGTTGCACCTGATGGGACTGGATCATCTGAAGGTGACGTATCTCAACAATGGCCGTTCCGAACGCCCCACGGTGGTGTATGGCGAAGTGTTCAAGGAATTGATCGCTTAAATAAGTGATGGGCAAATAGTCGAAAGACAGAGCCCCCCCCCGGCAAAGCGGGGGAGGGCCACGGTGGGGGCCCCTTGCGAACACGAACACAACAGTTAATCGCCATACATCGGAGTTGAAGTTGATGACACGTAACTGGATCTCACTGATCAGTGCGATTGCTATTTTTTCGAGTGGTTTGGCGTTTGCTGCAATCGATCTGACTGATTTTGACGATGATGTTATGCGCGCAATGGACGACTCATTCAAGGACCTTGAACCGGTGCTAGGTGCAGGCGATGCCACCGCGGCAAAGAACGATATCGATGTGTTGCTCGAAGGCTATCAATGGACCGATGACTACTTTGTCAAAAAGACTGGTGCCGGTGATGCAGTGAAGATCGCGCGCGATGGCCGCGCCCTGATTCAACGTGCGCAGGCCGCCATCAATAACAACGATCTCACCGGTGCATCGGCACTCGCTCGCGATACCGCGAAGAACTGCAAAAGTTGTCACGATTTGTACAAGCCGCTGACGAAGTGAAGTTTGTTGGCTTGTGAACAACGATTCCTGTAGGTCGGGCTTTACACCCTGCATCTTCGGCATGTCGGGTATGAAACCCGACCTACAACAACTGATTTTCTGAATATAGCGGTCGTTCATGAACGACCCTCTGAATGTTAGGAGGGCGGTTCGCGGACCACCTCTATGGAAGCACATACAAACGAGGAGAAATCGATGAAACGTTTCCTGATAGTGGCGCTATCTTGCGTAGTAGCGGCGCCAGCTTTAGCCGCTCTGCAGGCCGGGGACAAAGCGCCTGAATTCATTACCCAGGCATCGCTGGCCGGAAAGCCGTTTGCATTTTCACTGAAAGATGCAACGAAGAAAGGTCCGGTTGTTGTGTACTTCTATCCTTCCGCATACACCGGCGGCTGCAATTTGCAGGCACATACTTTCGCGGTGAACAAGGGAAAGTTTGATGCGGTTGGTGCAACCATTGTTGGCGTCTCGCTGGATAGCATCGAACGTCTCAACGATTTTTCTGCCGATCCCGAGTATTGCGCCGGAAAAATAGCGGTCGCTTCCGATGCCGATGGCAAGATAGCGAAGTCGTATGACTTGACTATCAGGCCTGCCACTGAGGGTCGAAAAGATACGCGCGGTATCGATATCAACCATGGCTTCGCCGAGCGGACGACCTTCCTGGTGAATAGCGATGGCAAGATCGTGGCTACCATTGGTGGCCTCACGGCTGCTGAGAATGTCGACGCAACATTGCGCGCCGTTGAGCAGCTGCATACAAAACAGCATACAAAACAGCGTACAAAACAATAGCTGTCCTGTGTGAGCGAGTTGCAAGGACGCAGTAAGGGCATCAGCCTTAAGGAAGTTGTTATCAATTCCGTTCGTCCTGAGCAGCGCAGCGTGTCGAAGGATTCAAAAAAGCAAGGAACGTTTCGACCAGCTCAACGCGAACGAGGAAATTAATCGGACCTTCCCTAAAAAATCCGATGTCGATAACCGAGTTGCTCCGAATAATGAAACTGTTTGCTAAAGCGCTGCGATCCTCTCCGCAGAGCTTTTTTTTTTGAGCATGGCCAAAGCATCTTATCGATAAGCATGACGATATACAGATCACATCCAAAGACGAGCGATTGGCGGAGTCGATGTGCGCCCATCAACAAATCGTCTGGTCAATAACGAACAACCTCTTCAAAAAGTTGTTGTGACTGACGCATAGGCTGTTTGATTAACACTATGTGCAGCCCGGTATGTACCGAATCGAGCAAAGATGAGAAACGCGTTTTAAGCGGGTTTTATCGGTAAATGCCTAGTGCTGAGAATCGAACGTCAACTTCTTCATAAGCAACAGCTACAACTGGCATGCTTTCTGCTTAATGACCTCATCGATTGACCGCCATGCATTGAATGGCCATTTCTATTTGTTTCGAATTGATGAGGAAGTAGCGATGTTGAATGTTGGACAACCAGGTTCATTGCAGCCCGTGGCTGCGAAGCACACTAGAAATATCAAGTCACTGGCGAGACTGAGTTCTACTGTTTTGCTCAGCGGTGGTTTGATTCTGTCGGCTTTGCAAGTACATGCGCAAAGCGCCGAATCGGCTGCTGACGGTCAAACGGCAAGCAGTACGGCCGATACCGATCTCGGCAAAGTGGTTGTGCGTGCTCGTAATCGCTTGGAGCCACTCAAGGACGTGCCCTTGTCGATTTCGGTAGTGACGGGCAAAGAGTTGTCGCGTCTGAATGCCACCGACATCAAGGATGTGTTGCAACGTGCCGGCAATGTGCAATGGAATCAGGGTAACCAACGTACCAGCAGTCTCGCCATCCGCGGCATCGGTAAGATCGGCCAAACGGAAGCGCAAGATCCCAGTGTGGGTGTGAATGTTGACGGCGTGAACTATGCGTACAACGCGATTACGTCGAGTTATGACTTTGTCGACATCGACAGTGTTGAAGTGACTCGAGGCCCACAAGGAACCTTGCTTGGCAAAGCCAGCAGCATCGGTGTCATCAGCATCAACACGCGCAAGCCCAGCTTCACCTCGGATGCGGAATATTCGGTGACCGTCGGCCAGCGTGATTATCTGAAGGGGTGGGCTGCCGGCGGCGGTGCTGTCATCGATGACCTGCTTGCATGGCGCGGCACCATCAGCTTCACCAAGGGCGATGGCTATCTGACCAACATTTACAATCGCGACGAGACTTATACCAACAAGCAACGTCTCACCGGTCGTGTGCAGTTCCTGTTGACGCCCACCGAAGACACCAACGTCCGCTTGATTCTGGAAAAGACACCACGTGCGGGTGAAACGACTAATGGTTTGACGATCAGAACACCTACACCGACTACGTTCACCAACGGCGCAACGAACGCGACCACCAACGAGACTCGCCTCGGGCGGCCATGGTTTACTCAGCAATCCAGTTTCACCGTTAACGACACTTATCTATACGGAGGCGGTGACGGTAAGTCAGTCGACTATGCTACGCAGCGCCCGGTGATCACCGGCAGCAATGGCGTAACTTTGCAGATCGATCAGCATCTGAATGCGGGCGATATCACGTCCATCAGCGCTTACAAGGACTATCACTTCAATGCGGTCAATGACGCTGGCGTGCCGTTCGACGTGCAACGCAATTCCGGCGGCTTTAACAACGATTACAAGCAATGGAGTCAGGAACTGCGCTTCAGCTCGAAGGTGGGCGAGCTGGTCGACTATCAGGCCGGCTTATATTTCCTGCGCGTGCTGAATAACGCGTTGTATCAACGCGTGTATGGCAATGATGCGGGCGCATGGTTTGCCAGCAACGCGCAATACACAACCTTGACAACTAACGCCGCAGGACAGCCAGATTCCTCGGCGGCGCTTTTATTGCGTAATTCATTGGCAGGACTATCGTTAGCGTTTAACTCACCGACTGGCTATCAAAAAATCAAGAACGACAGTAAAGCCGCGTTCATTCAAGCCAATTGGCATGTGACCGAGCCACTCACAATCACAACCGGTTTGCGCTTCACGCGCGAAGAACGCAACAACACAGGTTCGAGTTTCATTCGCGACAACGGCAGCGGCGCAGAACTGAATCCCTATGCGGTCAACGGCATCTCAACCGGCGGCTTCTTGCTCGATACCACCACCGGCGCAGTTACGGCAAACCAAGCTGTAGCGGACTTCGTGGCGCAGAAATACTTCAATGTGACAACATACGCTGCGTTAACAACAGCGCAAAAGTCGCAGGTGGCTGCGGCGCGTGCGATTCGTAGCGGTCAGATTGGCACCCTGTTTAATCCAACTGCAGCAGAATCATTCAACAAGACACTACCGGCATGGGTGTTCAGTCCCACGTACAAGGTCAATGACAAACTCAGCACGTTCGTGACCTGGCAGCATTCGGAGAAGGCAGGTATCGCGCAGTTCTATCTGGCAACTTCAAATCCGGTGAAGGAAGAGAAAACCGACGACTTCGAAATCGGCTTCAAGTCCGTGCTGCTGAATAAAACCCTGACGTTCAACACCACACTGTACGTGATGAACATCAAGGACTATCAACAGAGCTTGAGCGTGCCGGATCCTGGTCAGTCTGCCGCGACCGGTACGCCCACATTAGTTACCACTACGGGCAATGTGCCCAAGGTGCAAGCCAAGGGTGTGGAAATCGATAGCTACTACGCCGGCATTCCGAATACCACGCTGCGTCTATCTGCGGCATATAACGATGCTCGCTATAAGGACTTCAAGAACGCACCACAGCCAGTGGAAAGCGCGAATCTGACGACGCCATTCGATGCAAGCGGTAGAACAGTAGCCGGTGCTGCGAAGTGGACCGGCAATCTCGGCGCCGACTATCGCGTCCCGGTCTCGCCCAAGTTCGAAGCGCACACCAGTGTCAATGCGGTGTTCAATAGTCGTTATAACTCTGATGCATCGCTATCGTCATATGCGTGGGTGGGCTCGACCACCCTGATCGATGCCTCTGTTGGTGTTGGCCGTCGCGATCAGAAGTTCGATGTGAGCGTGTTGGTGAAGAATGCCACTGACGCCCACACACCGTTATTACAAACCTGGAACACCTACACCCCGCAATCACCACGCTGGTGGTATTTGCAATTCACTGGAAAGCTCTGATCCCCCGTAGACCAATTGTTGGATTGGTCTCGCTTACCGGCTCAGCTGTCATGGTTGAGCCGGATTTTTTATTTCAGGAACGCGGCAGTGATGGTGCTCGTTCGGAGCCGGATGTAATGCGCGTCGTACGGTTGTTATGTAGGTATGAGCGGCCCATGGCCGCGAATAATCGCTCGCGGACAACCAGATGCATCACTGCAAATCATCGATCACCTTGTGAAAGAAATCGTACAAGCCGCTGTCGCTCATCCGCCGTACATTGGCGAGCTCGCCGGCTTTGGTGGCATACACGACATGATCATCGGCATCCACGATCACCGCGGCGGGGATGCCCTTCTGGGTTGGCGTGCCGTAGTGAGCCGAGAGTTGCATGTTCTTGTCGAAGTTACCCACGTCCACTTTGACTACCACCAAGCTGGTGTCGATCAACTTGCCGACCTTGGTGCGCAAGGCAGCGTCAAGCGCACGGCAGTCAGGACACCAGTTGGCGCCGAAGATCACCAGCAGGTGTTTATGTTGTTGTCGCGCAGTCCTCAGCCCCACGCGCAGTTCGGTCGTGGCATCGGCGGCTTCGTCATAGGGCAGCGTATTGGCGTAGGCGCTGAGCGCAAACCAGCCAATACACAGAGCCAGTGCTTTGCAGATCATTTGTCGCGACATCACTCTTCCTCGCTGTCACGCGCGCTGCGTGAACATAAAACATTGCGAACGTACCCGTCACGTCGACGGGACGAGTCGCCCTTGCCCTATGGTGTACTGCTCATCGCCCACTTAAGCAAGCAAGGAATATCGAAAATATAACCCGTTGTTAACCGGCGTAAGACTGCATTCATACCGTCGCACTTTTACAGTGTGACGTTTTAACTGCATTGTTTGCCCACCTGTGTCCCCGCTCATGAATCACCGCGCCTACCTGTATTCGCTACTGCTTAGTTCTACCTTTCTCATCCATCAACAGTCACTAGCGGCAACGACCACGTTGGACACCGATGCGCGTGGTGACACAAGCTCAACGGGACGTCGTGCGGCCAGCGACGATCTCGACGAAGTGGTGGTCTTCGGTCGCGGCGAAGTACTGATCGGCAAAGCGACCGCCGCCAGCGAAGGCGCAGTAGGCGGCGATGATTTATTAGTGCGGCCGATGTTGCGGGTGGCCGATCTGCTGGAAGCGGTACCCGGCATGATTGCCGCGCAACACTCCGGCAGCGGCAAGGCCAATCAATATTTTCTGCGTGGCTTCAATCTCGATCATGGCACCGACTTCACGGCATACATCGATGATGTGCCGTGGAATCTGCGTTCGCATGGACATGGGCAAGGCTACCTCGATGTGAATGGATTGATTCCCGAGGTAGTGGAGCGCATCGAGTATCGCAAGGGACCGTATCGCGCCGACAATGGCGACTTTGCGATGGCGGGTTCCGCATTGATGATGACCATCGATTCTTTGCAACGACCATTCGTTGCGATGGAAGGCGGCCAGTATGGTTGGCGACGCGTAGCGGGAGGCGGCAGTGCGGATGTCGGCGCGGGAGCACTGACCGTGCTCGGCCAGTACAAAACATACGATGGCCCGTGGCAATTACCCGAGGATCTGCAACACGAATCGGTATGGGGAAAGTATGTGTTGCCCACTGACTTCGGCGTGTTCAAAGCATCGTTGTCCGGTTATCACGCTACCTGGCGTCCCACCGAGCAATCACCGGAACGCGTCATCGGCACATCGGCGTGCCCTGATGAATTCTGCTCGCTCGACAAAACCGCACAGGGCGTCACCACCCGCTGGATCGGCGATGCGCAATGGCTGGCCGACGAATGGCGCGCGACCTTGTACACGCAGTACTACGACTGGCGCATGTCATCGAATCCAACCTACGACTATCAGATAGACCAATTCGATCGACGCTGGATTGTCGGTGGACGTTATGAACGCAAATTGATTCGCAATGAGACCTTCGAGCTGAGCGCCGGCAGCGAACTGCGTTACGACGATGTTGGCAACGTCGGTGTTGATCATGATCTCGATGGCGTGTTCGATAGCAACATCGCACGCAATGATGTGCGTGAAGGTTCACTTGGTGTGTACAGTGAAGCATTGTGGCGGCCACTCGATGCGTTGCGTTTCACCGCGGGCTTGCGCGGCGATTACTATCGCTTCGATGTTGGCCTGCGTTCCGGCTCCGGCGAGATCGGCGCAGAGAATGTCGGCAAGCGTAGCGACCATGCTGTCTCGCCGAAAGTCGGCGTCGCGTACACACTCAACAAGCACATCGAGTTGTACGGCAACTGGGGACAGGGCGTGCATTCCAACGATGCACGCGGCGTGGTGCGTGCCGACTCCGAGATCAAAGGTCTCGCACTGGGCACTGGCTATGAGGCCGGCGCACGCTTTGAATATGGCGATTTCAAAATCAGCACCGCGTACTGGTGGCTGAATCTCTCCAGCGAACTGATCTTCGTTGGTGATGACAACTCCGTCGAACCGCGTGGTGCATCGCGTCGCCACGGTTATGAAGTCGTGGCGTTCTGGCGCCCGCAACCTTGGCTGGCCATCGATGCGATATATACGGGCAGCAAGGCGCACTACGTCGAAGAGACCGATGGCGGCTATGACATCGAAGGTTCAGTGAGCAGCGCCGGTGAGTTCGGAGTCGCGGCAACAAAAGGTGCATGGGAATTCAGCGCACGATTGCGCTATCTCGGTAGTTATCCATTGCTACCCGATAACTCCGAACGCGCCAAAGGCGAAACCATGTTGAACCTGCGACTGGCTCGCAAGTTCTCGCACATCACCTTGTATGGCGAATTACTGAATGCACTCGATCATGATGGCAAAGATGTCGTTTACTTCTATGGCACCAATGTCAGAAGCATTGATGCGACGCCTGACCCCAATGATCTGGATGCAACGCGAGTCGACGGTCGAGTGAGTCGTGCGGAGGAGCCGAGGACGTTGCGAGTGGGGGTGAAGTACGAGTTTTAGGACGTTGATGTCCACGTGTCGTGTAGCTTCTTTAAGGGAGGTCTGATTTATTCTCCGTTCGCGTTGAGCCTGTCGAAACGTTCTTTGATTTGTTGAAGAAATCCTTCGACACGCTGCGCTGCTCATAGAGAACGGATTAATCAGACCTTCCCTAATGTTCTCTAGGTACGGAAATCATAGAGAAATACAGATCAAACTCATGGTGCTCAACATTAGCTCGCGCAAACAGGTCCGGCGTTCTTTCTCGCCTTGTTATGCGCGACTTTTCCAGCGATGCGGATGACGAGTTCCATGGATGACTGACAAGACAATGACATCAGCTTGTTCAACGATGAAGTAGATACAGAACGGAAACCGATTCATTACCGCTCGGCGAGCACTCCGGTACACGATAGGAAAGTTGAGAGGTTCGTCGCCGATGCGATCAAATAGAGATTGGGCGTCATCGAGAAACTCGTGCCCGAGCCCTTCTCGCTGTTCCTCGTACCACGAAGCAGCGTCGGTTAGATCCCGATCCGCCTCATCCCTGAGCCGGACAACGCGTTTCATAGCTTTTTGC
>Ga0065707_10082294_pt1 | contig 17319 bp, 6 predicted proteins | sample SwiRhicommuniRL3_FD_59094 | JGI IMG/M metagenome (GOLD analysis project Ga0065707, IMG submission 59094) | Switchgrass rhizosphere bacterial communities from Rose Lake, Michigan, USA - RL3 v2 (version 2) | ecosystem: Host-associated > Plants > Roots > Rhizosphere > Soil | place: East Lansing, MI...
TTACCAGAGTGGAATTTTTGGATTCTTTAGTCTGCGGGGTGGAATTATTACTCAAACCAAGAATATCGTCGTCGTCGTCACTACTGAACATCGACTCGATACGGCTATTTTTAATCTTTTTGGTATTTTTTGGAGCACTGAAGAATGAGAGAACATCTGGTTGTTTCTCCACTTTAATTTCGGTGACCTTGGGCTCGTTGAGAGATTCCAGTTTGGGTTTGGTCTTGGATCCTTTAGGGGATGCAGATTTCGAATTTGGTTCGGACTTTACAGGTTTTGCTTTTGGGGTTGGTTTGGCCCTTTTTTTGGGCGACTCACCTAAATCATTATCGTCTTCATTAACTCTTTTGGGTTTGGGCTTGGGTTTAGACTTTGTTCCTTTGTGTTTGGAGCTCTTAGTAGGAATCATGGTTTCGTTCTCCCTTGCATCCTCAATTAAAAACTTCTCCCATCCAATCATAAAGTTCTCCAAATCCTCGTTCCATAAATCCTTCGCCGATTTACCTAACAAGACATTCAATTCGTGTTCTTTTTCGTCCTTTTGCTTCAAAATCTTTTCGTAACGTTCTCTGGTCAACGACCAAATTGACATTCCCAATAAGTAATCGTAGAAAGAGAACACATTTACTGGAACATGTTCGTTGGCTCCTTCAAGTACTTGGCCGACACCACCAGCATTGATTTGACTAATGTCTCCAATCTCCTCTTCTACCTCTTCTAAATCAGCTTCAGCCTCTACAAACAAGGATGTGTCCACATTTTCTCTAACTGGAACACCATTCTTGTTGAACTTGACGAAGTTGTGCTTTTGCAAAAGCTCTACCAACTCAATACGCTTCTTGTTCGACACTGAGATCTCTTTGTCTATAATCGACTTGATGAAACGCGCCTGTTCACTCAACCGTGTCAATTGGTTTTGCAAATCTTCGCTGATGTAATCTTTACGCTTCTGGTAGAACTCTAAACGAACATAGTAGAAGTCACGCAAGATATCTCCAACATTATCATAACGTTTGATACGTCCCAAAGGATCAAATGCGACCATATTGGTCATGCTGATCGACGATATCAATTTGAATCGTTCTAGTAATCCAATCTTCAAGGTTTTGGCCATTTCTTCAGATGACAACTTGATAATAAAGCGAATGTTAATCCCATGCTGTTCTTCCATATCCTTGATCCACGGGCCACCTTTTAGATTATCCAATCCTGCCAACAAAAACTCTTTGACGTTATTAGTCCAAGTTTTGGCAGGGATCTCTGTGATTTCAATTGTGGTTTCATCAACTTGCTCAATTTTACCAAGCACACGATATCTATCTGGTCCATTGGGCTCAATCAACCCCTCAAACCCCTTGTACCAAGGAATCATAGGTTTCAATGGCTCACCTACCATCAAATTCCGAATATTCTCCACTATATCTAATGGGTTGAAAGAAGGGATATTCGTAGACCAACCAGTACCGATACCTTCTGTTCCATTTACCAAAAGCATCGGGATGACAGGCAAATACCATTGCGGTTCAACGGTCTGCTCATCTTCCTGAACATACGTATATAAAGGATTATCCAAGGGATTGAAAATTGTTCTTGTCACCTCACTGAGGGCTGTGAAAATATATCTCGGAGCTGAGAAGTCTTTACCTCCTGCAGCTCTAGTACCAAATGCACCAATTGGTTTTAAAATATTGAGATTGTTGGACCCTATGAAATTTTGCGCCAAACCAATAATTGTCTGGGCTAAGGACTGCTCACCATGATGATACTCAGTGTGTTCGGATACATAACCGATCAATCTACTGACCTTGATTTCAGAACGCAAGTTTCTCTTGAAACAAGCGTATAATACCTTACGTTGACCTGGTTTAAGTCCATCCAACACCGAAGGGATAGATCTAATATTATCTGCCATGGAAAATAAGATCAATTCCTTGTTGATAAATTCACTAATTGGAATTGTTGTCAATTCGGGATCCAAATGAGTACCTGGTTGGAGTCCCTGTAACCAGTCTTTTCTGTCATCAGCCTTCTTCTTAGAGAAAGCTAAATCAATCATCTCCTTATCATCTCCCTGTAAGGCATGAAAGGTCTTTCTGTGTCTATCCAAGGCAGCAAAATATTCACGAGCTTCTGCAGGTCCCGAAGTACCCAAACCCTTGTAGTATTTCTGGGTCCATCTGCACGACAGTCCTTCTTCTTCACGCCACTTTTCATACTCAGGCATTGAATAGAACGAGAGAACCTGCTTACCACCACCTCTTTTTTTAATAGTGACCTTAACAATCGGTGTAATAAACTCTAACAAGAATCCTGGAATATTCAATAAACCAGGAAAACTCGATTCCAAGAAATTGATAATCAAACCCTTGATGTGTGAACCATCATGATCTTGATCGGTCATGATCATGATGTGTCCATATCTCAATGTCTTGATATTTTCAGGAGTATACACTTTCTTGTGCTGTAAACCAATGATTTGTTTTAAGGCATTGATTTCAACATTCTTGGAGATTTGGTCAGCAGTTGCTTCTCTGACATTCAACAACTTACCCCTTAGCGGGAAACAGCCATAGTAGTCTCTGCCAACCACTGCCAATCCAGATACAGCAAGAGACAACGCAGAATCACCTTCTGTCAAAATAAGGGTACATTTGTTTCCCTGTGCGGTTCCAGCCTTATTTGCATCCTCCAACTTGACTTGTCCCTTTATTCTCTGCTTTTTGGAACCATCAGCTTTTTGTAATGCTTTGTCTTCGTTTGCATTGGCAATTGCTCTTATCTTATCAACAATACTGGTTCTCAATATTTTCTTGATAAAATCATCGCTAATGACGAGCTTTTCACTTGGCTTACCACCGAATTGTGTGACTTTAGTTGTAAGTTGTTCTTTGGTCTGAGAAGTAAATGCTGGGTTTTCAATTAGACAATTGAGAAATAAAAACATATTATTTCTAACTTCCTGAGGTTTGATCATCAATTTCTTCTTACCCTTTTCTTTCTTGGACAAAGTATCAACCAATTTCGTGATGATTTGATCAGATACCCACTTTACGTGGGTACCACCAGAGGTTGTAGCGATAGAATTGACGAAACTTACCTGATTGAAAGTACCATCACTAACAGCAAAGCCTAATTCCCAGCGGTCATTAAAAACCTCGTGAACAACAGTGGTGAAATTTTTGACTTCTCCATTTTCGCCTGGAATAGGTTCAGGACTTCTTTCCTTAATTGCCTTGACATACATTTCTACGTAACCCTTGAAGTTACGAATGTTCAACTTTTTGTCATTTAGATACACATTACAATCCCTGACAGTACCACACAAATCGTAGACTCTTCTTCGTAACACCGAAAGGATTTCTTCGTCCAACGAGTCCATTCCAAACTTTGCCAAATCGGGTTTGAAAGAAACCTTGGTGTATTCCTTTTGCTTCTTTAACTGTGTAATTTTAGGTTTGGACACTTTAGACATGTTGTTTGTCCATGTTTGTTTGTACAACAAACCTGTGTTTGCATCAGCAGTTTCCACTTGAAACTCGGTAGAGAAGATATTACACAATTTGGCACCATAACCATTACGACCACCCGTGACTTTCTTCTGATCATCATCGTAGTTGGAGGATGTCAATAAGTTTCCAAAAATCAATTCGGGAATGTACATCTTTTCTTTATCATGGATTTCAATAGGTATTCCTTTTCCGTCATTCATTACCAGGATGGTATTGTTTTCAGGGTCGATCTTGACTCGAAGATTCCTCATTGAAGAGTCTCTAATTTTGTTGTCAGCAGCATTGACCAAAATCTCATCAAAGATCTTGTATAGACCAGGAACTATTTGGACTTCCTTAAAAACCATGGTTTCAGTGGCAGCATCAAAACACCACATTTCAACCCCGGTACTTTCAACAGATCCAATGTATGTATCTGGTCTCTTCAAAATATGTTCTAGTTGTGACAATTTCTGATACTGTTCGGATGCCTTCAGTTTTCCATTACTCTGTGGAATGGCTGATGACGAACTATCGCTAGTATTGTTTGTAGAGTCTGACAACGGTTTAGCTCTGGCCATTGTTTTACTAGCCTTTGGAGAAGCTACAAAATCATCAGATCCATCGCTCTCATAGTCCGAAACAGAATCCATAGACTCGTTATCAGACATTGTTGTGGTGGTTGATGTGTTGCAAGTATGATTTGGTGCTGCAAGAATTCAAAATAAATACGCGTGGACGTGTCCGTGCGAAATATGATTTGGGGCTACGGGGCTTCACAACTGGGGTTTTACTACTTAAAAAGGTATATATACTGGACCTAGAGTAGTTAAAACAAAGGAATCGTAGCTATATCGTATAATATTAGTAGACTCTATACATTAATTTTTGGACCTTTTGTTTTTCATGAGATTCTGCTGGATACGATCAAATTCATCATCATTTAAATCCTTCGATGGTCTCTTGTTGGGCTTTTTGACGTATTTTGATTCCAAGGAGTTGATCAAACTATCCATTCTATTAGATTGTCTTGATTTTATCAACAGAGCCAAATCGTTTTCTGATTTGAGGTTGCGCTTGCCTTTATCAGCGATCAATGTCTCTAACTCGTGAGCTTCACGGGCTTCTTTGGCCAATTTCTTGAGCATTTGTTTCACTTTGGTCTTTCTCAGACGTTTGTACTTGTTCCAGGAATTGATAGCATGCTTTTCCAACGACGAACTAAACTCTGGTTGGAACATAGACTCTTCCACGATTTTGAACACTCTATTCTCTTCCGATTCTGTGAATTCGAGATGTGGAATCAACTCAAAGAGCTTTAAAAAGTCTCCCTCGTAGTATACGAAGTTGCTCAAGATATCGTCTCTTTCCTCTTGTGAGTTTTGATACTTTGCCCGGTCCTCATCGATCATTTCGATTGAGATTTTAGTATTGATACTGTCAAAATACTCCTTCCAGTTGAAACAGTCGTCTACCTCAGATTCGTCAAGTGACCCGGTTTCATCATATCGTTGCCTACGTTGTGGATCACTTAGTATACTGTATGCAAATTGAACCTTGGGAAACTTCTCAGCGTCATCCACAGTTTGTTGTTGTTGTTGGATTTTATCTGGATGATATTTCAAACAGAGTTTCTTGTAGGATTTCTTAATCTCAATGGGCGTAGCATCCTTGTCTACACCCAAGACTTCATAAGGATCTATCTCTCCAAAAGCTATTGCCATCACTGGTAAGGTTAATTCTAGAATATAAAATCGCACTGAAAAATTACGTTTGATCTGACAATAAAATACTAGAAATTAACGTTAAACAAAGGTCCTGAGGGACATCTAGTTATATAAGGTTACAGTTAGTTAAAATAACTATTACAGAGACCACCGGATTTCTCTAGATACTTGAAAGTATATCAATGGTGGCTAAGAGACTAAATTATTGACAATCTTGAGAAGTTGAGACTAAATCAAAGAAAGTTCAAAAAGTTGAAGAGTTCATTGAAATAAGTTGAAGATATGATATGAAAAGTGACTTACCCTTCAGATATTTAACTGAGGGAATAATTAATCCATAAGAAATCGATATTGTCGTATTTTCCTAATTATTCCACAACAAGTCCGTGTTTTCTAGAAAATCTCCAGTATATCTACATCTCCTTGCTCATATTAGTATTGACTAAGCATCTAAAGTCACTCATAATAATTTCAACTAATAACGTCCTGAGAAATGAACTAGAATACAATAAAAATACATTAGAGTTTGCAGCCTATTTTTTTTCAGGGTTTCTTGCAAGCTCTTTCCATTGCTCGATTTCCCGGTAGGCTCTTTCCAACTCCAGTTTCAATTTGTCATTAGAAGCACTTAATTCGTTGACAGCTTGTTCTGTAAGTAACTTTTCCAATGTCCACTTTTCAATGTTGTTGTTTTCATTTTCTTTGAGTCTCTTGATATATTCAACAGCACGCTGGAGAATTTGAGCTTTGTTGGTATCAGTGGTGGGGATAAGTTCGGCCAATTCTTTGATGCCAACGTTTATGGATTCACGTCTTCTTCTTTCGACTTCTTTATGGTTTTCACGTCTTTGTCTGTGCCACTCTTCTGAACCGTGTTGTGGTTTGCCTGCCGTTGAAGGTGGCAACGTCGTAGGCTGGAAGGGTGCTGAACTAGACGATTGTGAAGGACCGTTGTTCGATTGTTGAAGTTGAAGTTGATGTTGTTGGTGTTGTTGGTGTTGGTGTTGTTGATGTTGTTGCTGCTGTTGTTGTCTAAACGCGTGTTGGTATGCTAAATGTTGCATGTTAGCATTTTCGCCTTCATTGGAAACAGAGACGGCAGCAACGGCAGCGGCAGCGGCTTCTGCAGCATCGGCTGCTTGTTGATCTCTACTTTCTTGTTTATTCTGTCCTTCTGAATTATTAGAATACGACGATTGCTGGCCCAACAATTCGGAATCTATAGCAATCTCTTCCTTCTTGGCAGGACGCTTAATCTTCTTATCCCCAGACTCATGGTGTTCTCCTTCTCTTTTAGTCCTAAGATGTTAGTTGCAAATTTCTAGTCTTCACAACAAAGCCAATTTTCAAATTCGCTACACTTTTGTTTCTAAGGGGCAAATTCCCAGAACTGCTGTCCATTGTATACGAGGACCGGTAGCTAGCTTTGTCCTGTTCTCAATCGGTACTTACATTGTAATTCTTATCAATTTCGAGTCTCACTGATCACGTTTATCACGTTTGTTGTTTGTTTTGGAGGAAGAAAAACAACCGAAAATTGGGAATTCAAAATCACGAGGATTCTACTCACATGTCTTTCAGGTGATAAAAAAAATCATGACCAGAGTGGGGGAACAAAATTACCCGGATAATAGGACGAGTTACCCGGCCACGTGTTAATAGAGGTAGAGGTTATAGAGGTAGAGGTATTAGAGTTAGAGTAAATGAGCTAGGTAAATAGAGTTAGAGGTGATTTCATATACCTTAGAAGTGGTTTCTTAAACAAAGTTTAAGGTGATATTGTCAATTCCATTTAAGTGTTATCTAATGACATCATATTCGAATGAAGTACCAATTTTCCAAGATAAGATCATACGATGATCAATTGAATACGGATCTATCATGTAAGATATCCTAGTAACTATTTACTAGTACAATCACATTAATCCACCGGAAAATTGTCAGTAACTAATCCGTAGAAAGCCACTTCAGGATAAATCCGGAACAAGTCTTCAGAGGCAATAGTTTAAGCGCATAATTATACTACTAAATGCGCTTAAAAGAAGATTATCATTCGAGAATGCGCTTAAGGAGACGAATGAAATCGATTGGGATTCAGAATAAATTACTTTTTTATGCGTTTATAGAGCGCCACCCAAATTTTATGCGATTAAACAGTTTTTCCTTAATTAACTATGCATTTCGGTCTTCCGAAGTATGCGCTTACAGAAAAAAAGAACCATTCCAATCGTGCAGCATGCGCTTACAGGGAAATCATACCATTTTATGAATGGCTGAAAAACACTTATAAAAGTTCTGGATCTTCCAGGTAATTCAGTTTCTTCTCTCTCCATTATACAAAACAAACAAAACAAACACACTACACTCATGTCTGAAATAACATTAGGAAGATATCTTTTCGAAAGATTGCACCAATTAGATGTCAACACTATCTTTGGTTTACCAGGTGACTTCAACTTATCTTTGTTAGATAAAGTTTATGAAGTTCCAAACATGAAATGGGCCGGTAACGCCAACGAATTGAACGCCGCTTACGCTGCTGATGGTTACTCGAGAATCAAGGGGTTGGCTTGTTTAGTCACCACCTTCGGTGTCGGAGAACTTTCTGCCTTGAACGGTGTCGGTGGTGCTTATGCCGAACACGTTGGTCTTTTACATGTTGTCGGTGTTCCATCCATTGCATCCCAAGCCAAGCAATTATTATTACATCACACTTTAGGTAACGGTGATTTCACTGTTTTCCACAGAATGTCTAACAACATTTCTCAAACCACTGCTTTCATCTCAGACATCAGTTCTGCTCCATCTGAAATTGATAGATGTATTAGAGAAGCCTGGGTCAATCAAAGACCTGTTTACGTCGGGTTGCCAGCCAACTTGGTTGATCTTAAGGTCCCAGCATCTTTGTTGGAAACTCCAATCGACTTGAGCTTGAAGCCTAACGAACCAGAAGCACAAGAAGAAGTTGTCGAAAACGTGTTAGAACTTGTCAGCAAGGCCAAGAACCCAGTCATTTTAGTCGATGCCTGTGCTTCAAGACACAGTTGTAAGAAGGAAGTCGAACAATTGGTCAATGCCACCCAGTTCCCAGTCTTCACCACCCCAATGGGTAAGTCTGGTATCAACGAATCGCACCCAAGATTCGGAGGTGTCTATGTCGGAACCTTATCCGAACCTGATGTCAAAGAAGCCGTCGAAAGTGCCGATTTGGTCTTATCCGTCGGTGCTCTTTTGTCCGATTTCAACACCGGTTCTTTCTCATACTCATACAAGACTAGGAACATTGTCGAATTCCACTCTGACTACACCAAGATCAGACAAGCCACTTTCCCAGGTGTTCAAATGAAGGAAACTTTAAACACCATCTTGCCAAGAATCGCCGCCGCCATTAACCCAGAATACTCCCCAGTTGCTGTTCCTTCTATCAAGTTGGCTCCTACCCCAGAATCCGACGAGTCCATTTTGACCCAAGAATACTTGTGGAGCAGAGTCTCTGACTGGTTCCAAGAAGGTGATATCATTGTCACCGAAACCGGTACCTCTGCCTTTGGTATTGTCCAATCCAGATTCCCTAACAACACCATTGGTATCTCTCAAGTGTTATGGGGTTCCATTGGGTTCACCGTTGGTGCCACCTATGGTGCTGCCATGGCTGCCATGGAACTCGACCCTACCAGAAGAGTCATTTTATTCATTGGTGACGGTTCTTTGCAATTGACTGTCCAAGAAATCTCCACCTTATGTAAGTGGGAATGTAACAATACCTACCTTTACGTGTTAAACAACGATGGTTACACCATTGAAAGATTGATTCACGGTATGAACGCCACCTATAACGATATCCAACCATGGAACAACTTGGCTCTTTTGCCATTATTCAACGCCAAAGACTACGAAACCAAGAGAGTAGCCACTGTTGGTGAGTTGGAAACTTTGTTCACCGACGCTGCCTTTGCCGTGCCTGACAAGATCAGAATGGTGGAAGTCATGTTGCCAAGAATGGATGCTCCCGCCAACTTGGTTGCCCAAGCCCAGTTATCTGAGAAGGTTAATACCGAAAACTAATCATTTATTTCTAGATCCTAATTATAACCAATATATTTCTGTTTAAGAAGATAAAGCTGGTATTGTAGTGTGAGTATAAGAAGTTGATAGAATATAGAGAAGTCTATTAGTCTGAGGATATAGAGAAGTTCATTAGTCTGAGGATGTAGAGGAAGTTCACTAGTCTGAGGTAGCACATTTTACTGGTGAGTCCACTAGTACATTCATAGGTGGAGTATAACTAGAACCGCAGACAATTCCACTTAATAAGATACTTACCACTAGGAATATTAGTTGGAAAGTCCACTGAGACATTAGTAGAAAATACTGAGATATTGTAAGTCTATGTAGGTTAAAGATTATCAAGTAGGTACTAAGATAGTAATAGTTTACTAGACAAAAATATTACTAGGGAGAACGAGCTTACTTATACATATACAAATACTGAGCGTAGCAGGGAGAACAAGCTCACTTATACATACAAACACTTCTCTTCTCTCAGTATTTGTGAACAATAGTAGGGAGAAGAAATACATACAAATACTTCGCTACGCTCAGGATTTTATGATATCTTTGAGTTATTAATTAATAACTAAGTAGGATAACTAGATTAAGATCACTAAGATCACTAACTTATATAGAAACTGTGAGAAATGAGTAACCAGTTAAATGCTAGATACTCTAGTTATATATTGTCAGTCTATAGACATCATGTAGAGTTTGATTCCACATAATACCACTAGCTGAAAATCCCGTGATGATAATTAAGAATGAACTGAGGTCGTGGTCAGAGTCATTATGCAAGATCTGCTTTCGTTGTGCCCGATTCATTATGCAAGGTCTACTTTTGTTTGGAGCGCTCTACCAAGGCCAAGTAGCGAGCATATTCTTCTTCATATGTGGTATACTGTTCATGAAGTTTGTACATGAATGGTTCGTATTTTGAAGGCCCGAAGCTGGCAGAATCACCCAGGGTCATCTTATTGGTAGACTTGTCGAATATAAGGTTCATTATTTCGTTTTCATGGAAACTAGTGAATTCACGGCTCGTATAATACTCGGCAAATATCTCGTCCTTCATGAGTATCTGAGAGAAGTCTTTGGGTGTGAATCTGTCGATGATATTCATATCGTTGTCGGAAAGCTGAGACGAGGTTTTGTGGAAGAGGTTGCTGTAATCACTGAAGGAGTCACTGCTCTCGGAATACTTTTCGTTGAAGCTGTGGTGGCGATTCCACGTCTTTGTATCGGAAATATAAAGGTGGAGATCCTCCTCATGGATCCAGAGACGCAATTGCGGAAGAAACACATGCTGGTTGGCCTTCCGAGAGAGCATTCCTTGAGAGTTCTCGGTACTCAAGATTTCGGTGAAGCGCTGGGGAACGTATGCAAGCTCTCCCGCCACGGACGTTCTGATCAATGGCGACAATTCTTCGTGGGTATAGAAGAAGTTCTTGCGACAGTTGTAAACTTTCAATTGTTTGTTGGTCTTAAGCGGTCCTTGCTCGTCATGCTTCCAGTCCTTAGGCAACTGGGTGTCGTACCTTGGAGGTGCCTTGCTGTCGGTAGTGGCTAGTGCGGTAATATCAATATACAACCCAGAGTCGACGTCGATAAATCTCGCGTCGATCTTGTTGTTTCCGTTACCTTCGGTACGTTGAGTGATGAAGGATCCACAGTCCAAGAAATATCTTCCGTATCCTTCAGCAGCATCTTCAACTACGAGTGACTGGTTAAATTCTCGTGATAACTTGTGCAAATCCATCAATGGAACTTGGATATCGAACCCATTTACCCACGGGAACGAGTTTCCGTTCCAGTACCACGATAAAAGCGAGCCATGGGCAACCCAACTGACTACACCATTTTTTCTAGTGAACGACAACCACGTACGAATTAAGCGGTGAAGAATCAACGATTGCTCGTAGGTATTTTTGTGGACTCCACCAAAAAAACGCCAGTCATAACCGTCACCCATGGTCGTAGCGAGAAGTCTTGCTTCCCCAAAGTACTTGGATGGTCCACCGTTCCTCACACTGAAATCAGAGTACTTCAAACTGTCGAGGTAGTTTTGTTCCATAGGCGAGAGAGATTCTGATTGTCGTTGTTCCTCAAGATTTCTGACAGTTTCCTCGTAGTTGAATTCAAAAGACTCTTCAGGAATCTTATAGAGGTACTCGTTGGAAACCTGGTCTTTGTCTGATGGGATTTTAGACTTGAGAGCGTTGAACTCTTTAGATACACTCACCGACTTGGACTTGGTGTTGAAGATATACTCCTCAACAAGACCGTTATCCAATAACTTTCTCTTTGATGGTGAAGTCGTCACCTTATAAGAACCATCATTGGCCAAGAAGACTATCAAAGACGGAGGAGGTGCGTGTGAGTAGAGGAATGAACTACCAACCAACATGGCTATATCGTTGGTGGTGTGGCCGGGGTTTTTGAATACATTGAAGCCTGGACGATTCTGATTGCCGTCATCAAAGTCACTAGGAAGATCTTCGTCGTTTAAGCACCAAGTAGTAGGATCATCGGACTTTCTCTTCTGGAGGTCTCGTTTAAACGATACTTGATTTGAGGTCGTTATATCTCTTTTCTTAGTAACTATAGGATCTTCTTTCTTCTCTTCTACTTTAGGATCTTCTTTCTTCTCTTCGACTTTAGGATCTTCTTTATTTTCTTCTATTTTAGGTACGTCTTTCTTCTCTTCTACTTTAGGATCTTCTTTCTTCTCTTCTAGTTTAGGATCTTCTTTCTTCTCTTCGACTTTAGGATCTTTTTTCTTCTCTTCTAGTTTAGGATCTTCTTTCTTCTCTTCGACTTTAGGATCTTCTTTATTTTCTTCTACTTTGTTTTCTTCTGCTTTAGGATCGTCCTTGTTCTCTTCTACTTTAGGATCGTCGTTCTTGCCTTCTTCCTTTTTCTTGTCTTCCTCTGCTTTCTTCTTTTCTTCTTCTTTCTTCTTTTCTTCTTCCTTCTTCTTTTCTTCTTCTTTCTTCTTTTCTTCTTCCTTCTTCTTTTCCTCTTCCTTCTTCTTTTCCTCTTCTTTCCTCTCCTCGTCCTTCTTTTCCTCTTCCATTTTCTTCTCTTCCTGTTTCTTCTTTTCCTCTTTCGCTTTCTTTTCATCCTCTATCTTCTTCTTTTCCTCACTGATCTTATTGAGTCTTTCTTCTTCAGGTCTAGCATCAAGTATGGAACAAGTGACTCTTCCTTCCGACGCAAGAATATACTTATTCAATAGAGAAAGATCTTTCCAATCATACCAATGGAATGGAACAGCAACGTCATTTTCCCTTCTTCGTAAATGGTGAAAGTACATTGCAAGAGTCATTCGAGGATCGAACGGCTGGATCGGTGGTTTCTGGATCGGATGTTTCTGGGTCTGATGTTTGTGGCTCTTGGAATAGTAGCTTGGAATCTCAAGAGTCTCATCTTGAAGGCGAGTCTCCAAGATCCAAAGCTTATCCTGAATATCGGCTGCAAGTTTTCGATCTAAGAGTTTGTCTACCCTTAGATCTAGTGAGGATACAATCTGAGCTTTATTTACCTTTGGCTTTTCATAGGCGAAGGCTTTGCTGGTTGGTTCCTTACAGCTAGTGATTGCTAAAAGAGCAAACGAGACCACTAGGAGCATCCCCACAACAAACAACAACTGAAGATATTTTTTACGTATCAGCAAAAACATTGATAATTATTAGAAGTTAGTGAATTATTATTGGGAAGTTGTGAATAATTATGAATAGTGAGTATTCCGTCAGTTGAATATGAAGTACTGTTTATATATCAATAGTTTAGTGTGATTAAGAATCACTAGATTGTTGTAGATTCTCTGTAAATAATTTTGTATTATATTCTATTGATGCTCTCCTGATAATCTATCGATATTCTATCGATATTCTATCGATATTCTAGTGATATTCTAATGATATTCTAATGAGATTCTAATGAGATTCTAATGATATTCTAATGATAATGTTTATGTATGAATAGTGAATTATTCTACAACTAGCTCGTGGCGATCTAGCTCAGTTCTACCCAAGACAAAGTTCCTAATCATCGAAGTCTCAAGAATTGTAATTCAATATTGTTGCCCGCTGGCCAATTACTGGGTACAAAACAAATACAAAAAAATATGCGAAAATAAAGTTTAAGATGATTCTGCGGAAGAACGATGGATAACTAACTTCGCGTGGAGTAAGATGGAGAGTGAGTACAGCGGTGCAAAGAGGGTGTTCTGTGTCTTTCAACTTACAAGTAGAATTTCGATTTTTTCCACTTTCAGCAGCTTCAGTGTTGCAATATCCATTTCAGTAGTTAAATTATTCAGTGGTTCGGAAAATAATTAATTATTAGGAATCCGTTGGAGCTTTCGGAGTTTAGAAATCCAGCCAGTTTGAGAGTGTTAGTTTGAAAGTGTTAGTTTGAGAGTGTTAGGCTCGTGGATTAAGCAGGAATAGATATCGCGTCCTAGGCCCATTTGCACTATGTATACGACCAGAATAATCCATAGCAAGAGATGGTTTTGTACTAATATCGTGTGATTGTTAAATATTATTTGTGTTCCTGGGCTCAATTCAATTGACGAATCAACGAACACTAAGGATAGACAGTTGCCATAGCTACCATGCTACCTGTATGTTAAACAATAGGCTGTAGGAATATGAAAATGAGTAAGTATGGAAATGATCAAATATGGAAATGAAAAATATAAATGATTAAATATGAAAATGATTAAAATGAAAATGAATAAATAAGAAAATGGATGAATAGTTTCGATTTCATATTTTAGTATTCTTAGAGATCTCGTAAGTTAGAATCCTTACATATTTGCTAGTAGCTAGACCAGAACTCTTGATAAAGGTAGAGTTCATAAATCTTTACTAGTAGTTCCAAATTCTTCAACCCTTCAATTCTTCTACTAATTGATACAACAAATAAATAGAATCTTTTTGTATTATTATTTTTGTATTTTATTTTTATTTTTCTTTTTTATTGTTTTTCATCTATTGCGATTTAGACATATTGAGCTGTACCATTTGTGAGTTTAGAACTTTTACCGACAGTTACAATTCAGGAGTGATCGATCACATGACGAACACATACCTGTACGTAAAGTTCCAAGTACGAGTTTTAAAGATTACTTCGGGGGTGGGGAAATTGTATGGAGGATACCGATATAGATCAATGAGAATACTAAATCACAAACAGAATTTGAACATTAATATTAGAATGTTGCCCTTGCTAGATACCAGTAAATCTCCACATTATTCAGTATTTAGTATTGAAATTCTGAATTCTGAATTCAAACTCTTGTATTTCACAAATATGAGGATTTGTTCAGTATTCAGAATTCAAAACTATCACGAATACTTTGCTTAGCTCAGCATTTGTCTTAATACTTCGCTTAGCTAAGCATTTGCCATAATACTTCACTCGGCTCCATTTGCTTTAATACTTCGCTTCGCTTCATTTGCTTTAATACTTCTCAGCATATATCTCTTGGTAAAACTCTTTAACCAATGAAATCCGAGCCAAGGAAGATAATGATATCTATTAAGTCTATCTAAATTAGAAAGAAATGACGATCTCATTGACCTGCCGGTTAAATTGTGTAGCCTCGTAAAATCACCAAATCTGCGGAGAATCCCTTGATTTTCATTATTCATGATAGAAAGTGGTGGGGAATCATATATTGTAATTGGAGTGCTTGTATACCCAGGCCGGGTCTAGGATCCTTCCAAGGCCAGTATCATTCCAAGACCAGCATCCTTCCAAGTCGCTCCAAACATTGCTAGAATCAAGTTAGTTCCTTGAACCATACCAAAATTGATTATCATAACTCTACTACTCACCGATAAGAGTCTCGCCTTGCGCTCGGAGAATTCCGAAATTCCGCTTTTTTTTGTTTTTCACTACTAAATTTGCTCCTACCAGCTCGCTGAAGCAACTCCACGTCCACGTACATGGACTATATAACACCAATGGACAATAGCATGGTATAGACCACCTCCTACAAGTCACTACAATGATCGTAGCCCAATATCGAATCCCCAAACTGATGGCCGGCCCGTCGGCAATTAACGCATCGTCATTGATCCATGGTTGGTTCATCACTTCTGATAAGAAACTTATCTACAGGGCATGGAATTATTTTTTTTAGTTCTCGATACTACTTAACCAAGCAAGATCCAGGTTTATTGGTGAACTCATCTAGATATTCATCATCATAAACATGTGGGATTTTAAAGCCTACGGCAAAAGAATTGTCCGCAAATGGACCTCCAAGGAAGGGTTACTTGGAGACTACGACTACGGCTACTTGTTCATTCCTGAAATCCCTTTCAGATCAAGAGAACCAAAGACTCAGCCGTTCTTCGGTCTCAACTCAGAAATGCCTATTTTCTTAGGGATGTTGTTGGGTTTACAACATTCGTTGTCGATGCTTGCTGGGGTGGTGACTCCTCCAATTATCATTTCGAGTGTGGCTAACTTGGATAGTGCTACGCAGCAATATTTGGTTTCCGTGTCGTTGATTGTGTCAGGATTGTTGTCGTGCATCCAGATCACTCGTTTCCATATCTGGGGCACTCGATACTATATAGGTACTGGTTTGTTGTCTGTGGTGGGGACATCTTTTGCAACCATCTCGATTGTGACCAAAGCAATTCCATTGATGTATACTAACGGAATGTGTCCCGTTGCTGCTGATGGAACAAAATTGCCATGTCCCGATGGATATGGTCGTATTTTGGCCAGTGGGATAGTGTGTGCATTGTTGGAAATCCTTTTATCTTTTGCTCCATCAAAGGCTTTGCAAAAGATTTTCCCTCCAATTGTTACTGGTCCAGTGGTGCTTTTGATCGGTACCAACTTGATTGGATCTGGTTTCAACGATTGGGTCGGTGGTAGTGCCTGTATCGGTACTATGTGTACTTATGGACGTCACACCTTGCCATGGGGGTCAGCCCAGTTTATTGGTTTGGGATTCTTGGTTTATGTTACGATCATCATTGCTGAAAGATTCGGTTCTCCAATCATGAAGTCTTGTGCCATTATTGTGGGTTTGTTGGTGGGTTGTATTGTTGCTGCTGCCTGTGGATACTTTTCGTCTGCTGCTATTAATAGTGCCAGAGCCGTTACTTTCATGTGGGTCCATACCTTTAAGTTAGAGGTGTTTGGTCCCATCATTCTACCATTTTTGGCAGTGTATATAGTCTTGATGATGGAAGCCATTGGTGATATCACTGCTACCTCGGATGTGTCACGTTTAGAAGTCGAAGGGGAAGTCTATGAGTCGAGAATCCAGGGTGGTGTTCTTGGTGATGGTTTGATCGGGATCATTGCCGGTTTGATGACTGTCACTCCAATGTCTACATTTGCTCAAAACAACGGTGTTATCTCCGTTACCAAGTGTGCCAACAGAAGAGTCGGTTACTGGTGTGCCTTCTTTATGATCATTATGGGTATTTTCTCCAAGTTCGCTGCCGCCATTGTGTCGATCCCTAAACCTGTGTTGGGAGGTTTGACCTCGTTCCTTTTCACCTCGGTAGCCGTATCAGGTATTAAGATTATCTCAACCACCGAGTTCACCAGAAGAGATCGTTTCTTATTAACCGCTTCTCTCTTGTTAGGTCTCGGTGCCACCTTGGTTCCAAACTGGTTCGAGCATGTCTTTACATACTCCGGAGGAAACACTGCACTTCAAGGATTCTTTGATGCCATCATGTTGGTCATGGAAACTGGTTTCGCAGTGACAGGTTTCTTCGGGATCATACTTAACTTGTTATTGCCTCAAGTCCAGGACGACATTGAAGAAATCAACGAAGTGGTTTTGGAAACCGTTGGTTCTGCTGATCAAAGAGGTATGGAAAGATATGCCTTAAAGGAAGGTATTGAAATAGAAGCCATCAGATCCAGAATCTCACAAGTCCCTGAGAATAAGGGCTCTTTTTAATTGCTTGTTAAATGTTCAATTCAATATTCACCGTAGAAACGGTGAAGAAATCTTATTCTAGTATTTATAATAAAAATTATCTATTCATTGAGAGAGATAGAGA
>Ga0065707_10082296_pt1 | contig 17280 bp, 17 predicted proteins | sample SwiRhicommuniRL3_FD_59094 | JGI IMG/M metagenome (GOLD analysis project Ga0065707, IMG submission 59094) | Switchgrass rhizosphere bacterial communities from Rose Lake, Michigan, USA - RL3 v2 (version 2) | ecosystem: Host-associated > Plants > Roots > Rhizosphere > Soil | place: East Lansing...
GCGCGCCGAAGTCATCGATTCACTGCCGGCGATCGGCGGGCAATGCGTAGAGCTTTATCCGGACAAGCCGATCTATGACATTCCCGCGGTGCCGGTGTGCACGGCGCGCGAGCTGATCGAGCGGCTCGAAGAGCAGATCCGTCCGTTCAAAGCAGGCTTTCATCTGGGGCAGGAAGTCACGCGTGTGGAGCGCCGCGAAGACGGCCGCTTCGATGTGGAGACGAGCCGTGGGGCGCGTTTCGATACAGGCACAGTGATCGTTGCCGCGGGCGTCGGCTCATTCCAGCCGCGCAAATTGAGCGTGCCGAACGCGCAAAATCACGAAGGCACATCGCTGCATTATCGGGTGAAGGATGCGGAACAGTTCCGCGATCGCGATCTTGTCATCCTGGGCGGCGGCGACTCCGCGTTGGATTGGGCTCTTACGCTGGTTGAGACCGCGCGCAGTGTAGTGCTGGTGCATCGGCGTCCGGAATTTCGCGCGGCGCCTGCCTCCGTGCAGCGTATGTTTGCCTTGCTCGAGGAAGGCCGGCTGGATTACATGGAAGGCCAGGTGCAATCGCTGGTTGAGAATGAGCAAGGCTTGAGCGGCATCCGCGTGACGAGCCGCGATGGCTTGACGCGCACGGTATCGGCGGATCATGTCCTCGCGTTCTGGGGCCTGCATCCGAAGCTTGGGCCCATTGCGGAATGGGGGCTCGCGCTCAATCGCAAGGCGATTGCGGTGGATACGCATCGCTTCCAGACCAATGTGCCGGGGATTTTTGCGATCGGGGACATCAATGATTACCCCGGAAAGAAAAAATTGATTCTGTCGGGCTTCCACGAGGCTGCGCTCGCAGCGTTTGCTGTCAAAGAGCACTTGCGGCCTGGCGAGAAGGTGCATCTGCAATACACCACGACGAGCCCGCTGATGCACAAGCGTTTGGGTCTGCCGCCGGAATCGACTGAGCAGTCCCGGCGCACAGGTTAAAGATCCGTACTTTCAAGCATTGTTGGCGATTACACAGGCCGATACAGAGCGGCATATCCGGTGCGTTTGGGCAATTATTAATTGCCCATTAGCCTCAATAAAAACAGCAGCTTGTGCCGAGATTCTAAGGGCGGATCTGGAAACCACCTACCTCACGCCCAGTTTTCCAGGGCGTTCATGAAAGTTTGCAGGAAACGGTTCGCCTGCAAGCCATCCCATTTGCTGCAGTTGCGCTGTGTCCGTTCAACCCATCTCCCCGTACTTTTGTGACTACGAAGTTCTTGAGGCAATAGGTCCACGGGATATATCCTTCAGTCCCTCGCACACAGCTTTACCGCGAAGGAATGGATGACATGCTTATTCTCATGAGGCGGCCGGGGGAAACCATCTGCGTCGGTGACGACGTCACCATCACCATTTTGGGAATTGAAAGAAACAGGGTTCGCCTGGGCGTAAAGGCGCCCCGCGACATCACGGTGGACCGCCAGGAAGTGGCGGAGAGGAAAAGACTGGGAATCGAGCCACTCAAGCGAGTGGCCTCTTCTTCAGGATAGCGGCCAATTCCGCCAGCATCGCATGGCTACGCGATGATCTGCCTCTCCCGCAGCATGTCGAGGATCTGTCTCGCGGCCTCTTCCGCCGTAGCGTCGCGCGTGTTCACGACAATCTCGGGCGCTTCCGGCGGTTCATAAGGCGAATCGATGCCCGTGAAGTTTTTGATTTGCCCGGCGTTGGCGCGCGCGTACAAGCCTTTGGGATCGCGCCGCATGCATTCCTCGATCGGCGTGTCGATATAGACCTCGACGAATTCCTCGCTGCCCACAAGCTCGCGCACCATGCGCCGCTCTGCACGGAATGGCGAGATGAAAGAGCACATTACGATCATGCCGGCATCCACGAACAACTTGGCCACTTCGCCGACACGCCGGATGTTCTCCACGCGGTCGGCATCCGTGAAGCCAAGATCGCGATTCAAGCCATGGCGCACGTTGTCGCCGTCGAGCATATAGGTGTGTGCATCGCGCGCATGCAGCTCGCGCTCCACGATATTGGCGATGGTGCTCTTGCCCGAGCCGGAAAGGCCCGTAAACCACAGGATCGCAGGCTTGTGACCGTTCTGCCGCACGCGCAACGACTTATCGATCAGCAAATCCTGTCGATGGATATTGGTGGCGCGGCGCAAGCCAAATTCAATCATTCCTGCACCGGCGGTCGCGTTAGTGTAGCGGTCGATGAGAATGAACGCGCCGGTGTCGCGGTTCTGCGCGTACGGGTCGAAAGCGATCGGCGTCGCTGTCGCGATGTTGCACAAGCCAATCTCGTTGAGAGCCAGCGTGCGCGCGGCGATGTGCTCCAGTGTGTTCACGTCGGTCTTGTGACGCAGGCTTGTGATGCGCGCCGGCACGAATTTCGTGCCGATGCGCATCAGATAAGAGCGCCCGGGCAGCATCGCTTCCTCGGACATCCACAACACCTGCGCCGCTATCTGGTCGACCACCTCCGGACGGCTGTCGGCGCGCGCCAACACGTCCCCGCGCGCAATGTCCACTTCATCGGCGAGAGTCATGGTGATGGCGTCGCCGGGATGCGCCGCGGACAAATCGCCGTCAGCGGTGACGATGCGGGTGACTGTGGATTCCTTGCCCGAAGCCGCCACAACAACGCGATCGCCCGGACGTATCCAGCCCGAGGCCACAGTGCCGGAAAAGCCACGGAAATCGAGGTTCGGCCGGTTTACCCATTGCACGTGGAAACGAAACGGCTTGGCATCAAGCGCGTGATCCACATCCAGGCTTTCGAGATGCTCGAGCAGTGTCGGCCCGTCGTACCAAGGCATCGCCTGGGAGCGTTGCGTGACATTGTCCCCAAAGCGCGCAGACACCGGAATGGGCGTGACCGAGGCAAAGCCCAGCGATTGCGCGAACCCCAGATAATCGCCCACGATGTGATGGAAGCGCTCTCCCGAATAGTCGACCAGGTCGATTTTGTTGATGGCGAGCACGACATGGCGGATGCCGAGCAGCGAACAGATGTAGCTGTGCCGGCGTGTCTGGGTGAGCAAGCCTTTGCGCGCATCGATCAAAATGATGGCCGCGTCGGAATTCGACGCGCCGGTCGCCATATTGCGCGTGTACTGCTCGTGACCTGGCGTGTCCGCCACGATGAACGACCGCCGCGGCGTGGTGAAGAAGCGATACGCCACATCGATGGTGATGCCCTGCTCGCGCTCGGCTTCCAGGCCGTCGACCAGCAGTGCGAAATCGATGTCCTCGCCCACCGTGCCGTGCTTGCGGCTGTCGCGCGTCAACGCGACGAGCTGATCTTCGAGAATCAACTTTGTGTCGTACAACAAACGACCGATGAGCGTGGATTTACCGTCGTCCACCGAGCCGCAGGTCAAGAATCGCAGCAGGCTCTTCTGTTGAGAGGAAGTCATCAGAAATAACCTTCGCGCTTTTTCTTTTCCATGGATGCGGCTTCGTCGGAATCGATGAGCCGCCCGGAGCGCTCCGAGGTGCGCGTCAGCAGCATCTCTTCAATGATCTCATCGAGCGTCACCGCGCTGCTTTCAACGGCGGCTGACAGCGGATAACAGCCCAGTGAACGGAACCGCACCGTACGCATTTCCGGTTTTTCGCCGGGCAATAATGGCAGACGCTCGTCGTCCCGCATGATCAAAAGCCCGTCGCGCTTCACGACAGGACGCTTGGCCGCGAAGTAAAGCGGCACCACCGGAATATCCTCCGCGCGGGTGTACTGCCAGATATCGAGCTCGGTCCAATTGGAAAGCGGGAAGACCCGAATGGTTTCGCCCTTGTTGATGCGCGTGTTGTATAGCTGCCAGAGCTCCGGCCTTTGATTGCGCGGGTCCCAGACGTGGCCGGGCGAGCGGAACGAGAACACCCGCTCCTTCGCACGGCTTTTTTCTTCATCGCGGCGCGCCCCACCGAAAGCGGCGTCAAAATTCCATTTATCCAGCGCCTGTTTGAGCGCGTCCGTTTTCATCACCTGCGTGTGCAGCTGCGAACCCGAAGCTACCGGACTGATGCCGCGCGCAATTCCGTCAGGATTCGTGTACACCAGCAGCTTCACGCCGTAGCGCTGCACGATGCTGTCGCGGTGCTCGATCATCTCACGGAATTTCCACTGCGTATCCACATGCAGCAGCGGGAATGGCGGCTTCGAAGGATAGAAGGCCTTCATCGCCAGGTGCAGCATCACGCCCGAATCCTTGCCGATGGAGTAGAGCATCACCGGGTTGCGGAACTCCGCGGCAACCTCGCGCATGATCGCGATGGACTCGGCTTCGAGACGCTTCAGATGGGGTGTATGACTCAAGTTGCGCTCGCAATGAACGATGGGTTGCGGAATTCGGGCTTGCCGTAACGCAAAGGCGCGCCTTGCAGCGTCAAGACCTTGCCTCCTGCCGCCGCGAGCACCGCATGGCCTGCGGCGGTGTCCCATTCCATGGTCGGCCCGAGTCGCGGATACAAATCCGCCTCGCCCGCAGCCACCAGGCAGAATTTGAGCGATGAGCCGACGGACACGGTATCCACCACGTTCGAACGCGCGAGATACGCTTCCGTCTCGCGATTGCTGTGAGAGCGCGAAGCCACGGCGGTTAACCCTTTCGGCGGCGGTTGTCGCACCTTGATGGCGCTGCGCTCGGCGAGCTGCGAGGGATCCGGCTTCTGAGCACTGCGAAATGCCTGCCCTGCGGCGACATCGCCTGCAAACAATTTCCCGTTGGCCGGCGCAAACACCACGCCTAATACCGGCAACCCGTTGCGGATCAGCGCAATGTTGACCGTGAACTCGCCACGCTTCGCAATGAATTCCTTGGTGCCGTCGAGTGGATCCACCAGGAAAAATTCGTCGGCGACTTCAGGAATGCGCCCGGCGGCCGCTTCTTCCTCGGCGATCACCGGCACGCCCGGCGCCAGCCGCGCCAGATGCTCGAGAATAATGGCTTCCGCTGCGTGATCCGCGGCGGTGACCGGTGAAGCATCCTGTTTGTGGTGTACCTTGAAAGCGCCGGCGTAAATTTCACACTCCGCCCGGCCCGCTTCGACGGCAGCGGCAATCATCGCATCTAACAAGAGCGTCCCCCATTAACCGGCCCGTTACTTGGCGCGAAGGGCCTCGATGGAAATCAGCAATTTGATATCTTGTTTGAATCCCATGCCCTTGCCGTAATCGATGCCGAAATCCGCGCGATTGAACGCGCCCGAGGCATCCGCGCCGCAAACCTCTTTCTTCATCATCGGATGCGGCTTGCAGAGGAATCGATTGATTTTGAGATTCACGGGTTTGCTGACGCCGTGCAGCGTAAGCGTGCCCTGCACTTCAGTAGGCGCGCCGTTCTTGAAGCCCGCGAGCATGCCTTTGTAGGTGGCCGTGGGATATTTCTTGACGTCCAGCATTTCGCTCTTGCGCACGTGCTCCTCGAGCTTCGGATGCCCGAAGTCGATGGATGCAGCGTCGATGACAACATTCACCATACCCGTGCCGGCTTCCTTATCCAGCACCACCTTGCCTGAAGTCTTGGTGAACTTGCCGCGAATGACCGAAAGGCCGCCCAGATGGTCGGTCTCGAAGCTGGGATAGGTGTGATTAGGATCGATGTCGTAAGTGGCGGGGTCTGCGAATGCAGCGCCCGCGCAAGACATCAATAGAGAAAGCGTTACGGCTGTCTTCATCGCAAAAACTCCGTTGGGAACACTACGCAGGCTGCGGTGGGAATTACGCCGGAGCTCGAGCATACGCGCGCAGGCTGAGCGCGAATTCCTGCAAGGCGCGAATGCCGCTGGCTTCCGCCTGCACACACCATTCGCGCAGTTTCTGCACGGCGCGGGCCTGATTGGCGTCATCCCACAGATGCTGCAACCGCTCGCGGAATTCAACGATGGCGCGCAGCTTCTCGTGGCGATCGAGCAGCTCGCGCACGGACTTGTGTGCATCCTCGGCGAGCAAGGCAGGATGGCGGATCAGGAGTTTTGGCTTGACGGCATTTTCAGGCTCATGCTCGGCCACCTCACGGCAGACCGGCCGAACCACCCGGCGCGCGTAATCCCTGAGCACGTGCATGCGATTGGTGAACAGGGCCTGCAGCGTTTCGGCATCCACTGTCTGGCGCTGCCGGGCGAGATGCGGCCGCGGCGCCACGCGTTTGACCTTGGCGAGCCCGATCGAGCGGAAGAGGCAAATCCACATCCAGCCGATATCGAATTCCCAGCGCTGCACGGCGAAGCGGGCCGACCACGGGAAGGCGTGATGGTTGTTATGCAGTTCTTCGCCTGCGACCAGCAGGCCCCACGGTGCAATGTTGGTTGCGGCTGCGGGCATCTCAAAACTGCGATAGCCAAAATAATGCCCCAGGCCATTGATGACGCCGGCGGCGAAGAAGGGCTGCGAAGCCAGCTGCACGGCGATCATGATGATGGCCGGGAAGCCGAACAGCACCAGCTGCAAGGCCGAGGAGATCAGGATGCCCCAATGCGAGCGGCGAGTGTAGACATGACGCTCCAGCCAGTCATCCGGCGTGCCGCGGCCATAATTGTCGCGAACGCTCGCGTCTTTGGCGGGCACGGCGTACAGCTCATAGCCTTCGAGCAGCACCTTTTTGATGCCAAAAATCACCGGACTGTGCGGGTCGCCCTGCTGGTCCGAAAAGGCATGGTGCTTGCGATGCACCGCGACCCATTCCTTGGTGACGGTGGCGGAGCTGAACCAGAGCCAGAAACGGAAAAAGTGGCGCAGGGCCGGATGTAGCTCGAGCGAACCGTGAGACTGCTCGCGATGCAGGAAAACGGTGATGCCGAGGAACATGAGCTGCACGACGGCAAACGTGACGAGGGCGTACCCCCACCAGGGCAATTGCACCAGGCCGTACAAAAACTGGACGTCGAGCATCAACGGATCTCCTCTTGGGGGCGTCGCACTTTACAGCAAAATGACCTGCTTTATGTGATGGCTTCTGAACTTCCCTCCCCCGGTCGCCGGGGGAGGGTCAGGGAGGGGGCGTGCCGGGAATCGCCTGCTCGCTGACCATGGTGAGCACGTCGTAAGCGGCCACGCTTTCCGCGTTCTGGTTGGTGATTTCAGCGTCCCAGCGAACCTCACCGTAGCCGTGGGCTGGCCGCAGGGACTTCTCCTTACATGTGATGCGCACCTTGATGCGATCTGCCGGTTTTACGGGCTTTACGAACCGCAAAGCGTCCAGCCCGTAGTTGGCCAGCACGGGGCCGTACTCGGGCTCTACGAAGAGCCCGGCGGCGGCCGAAATGAGGAAGTAGCCGTGCGCCACGCGACCGCCGAAGAAGGGATTTCGTGCGGCCTCCGTCTCGTTCATGTGGGCGTAGAAACGATCTCCTGAAAGCGCGGCAAAGCGCTCTATGTCCTCGACCGTGACCTCGCGCTCGCCCGAATGGAATGTGTCCCCGATTTTGAGTTCGTGAAAGGGGATGCGGAAAGGATGTTTGTCGGGCTTGTGCTCGCGGGCGCCTTTCACCCAGCGCCCCGTCACCGTGGTGACGGTGGAAGGCGCGCCCTGCACCGCCGTGCGTTGCATGTAATGCAGCACGCCGCGGATGCCGCCCATCTCTTCGCCGCCACCGGCCCGACCCGGGCCGCCGTGAATCAAATGCGGCATAGGCGAGCCGTGCCCGGTGGATTCTTTCGCGCAGTCGCGATTCACCACCAGAATGCGCCCGTGATACGGAGCGAGGCCCAATACCAGCTGTGAGGCGATGGCATCGTCGGCGCTGAACACCGAACTGACCAGGCTGCCGCCGCCCCGGCGCGCAAGCTGAATGGCGTCGTCCACATTTTGATAGGAGACCACGGTACAGACCGGGCCAAATGCCTCTACTTCATGGATGGCGGAAGCGGATTGCGCATCTTTGCAATGAAGCAGCGTCGGCGCCAGAAAGGCGCCTTTGTCGTTGTCCGCGCCTGTGGGCTCGAAGCGTTCGCCGCCGCCGTATACCAGCTCGGCTTCGCGTTTGAGCTTGTTGAGTTGCTCTGTAACCTCGCGGCGCTGCGCAAGGGAAGCCACTGGTCCCATGCGCACCTGCTCGAGGCGCGGATCGCCGACTACTACTTTTTCCAACGCCGCACTCAACGCTTCAAGCACGGCTTTGCTCGCTGCCGCCGGAACCAGAGCCTTGCGGATTGCCGTGCACTTCTGCCCGGCCTTCACCGTCATTTCCCGCACGACTTCGCGTACGAACAGATCGAATTCGGGCGTGCCAGGCGCAGCATCGGGCGCCAGCACCGAAGAGTTGAGCGAATCCGTTTCGGCAGTGAAGCGCACGGAATGAGCGATGACATTGGGATGTCTGCGCAGGCTTTGAGCCGTGCTGGCGGAGCCCGTGAACGCGACAGTGTCCTGGCAATTCAATTGTTCGAACAAATCCCCGGCGCCGCCGCAGATCAACTGGACTGCGCCTTCGGGCAGGGTGCCGGATTCGACGATGCGGCGGAATACGAGCTCGGTCAGATAGGACGTGGAAGTCGCCGGCTTGACGATGGCGGGCACCCCGGCAAGCAAAGTGGGCGCAAGCTTCTCGAGCATGCCCCACACGGGAAAGTTGAACGCATTGATATGAACCGCGGCGCCTTCGCGGGGCGTAAAGATATGCTGACCGATGAAGCTGCCGGTTTTGGAAAGGGCTTCGACGCCGCCATCGATATAGACGCGGCTCCCGGGGAGCTCGCGCGCGCCTTTGCTCGCAAACACAAACAGCGTGCCGAAACCGCCATCGATGTCGATCCAGGAATCGGTTCTGGTGGCGCCGGTGGCGTAAGAAAGCGCATAGAGCTCGTCCTTGCGCTCAGTCAGATATTTGGCCAGAGATTTGAGCAGGCCGGCGCGCTGGTGAAAGGTGAGTGCGCGCAAAGCAGGGCCGCCGACACGCCGCGCGTAGTCGAGCATGCCGCGATAGTCGAGGCCTGCAGCGGAGGCGCGTGCGACGACCGCGCCGGTGGTAGCATCGCGCAGGGCAGCGCCCTCGCCCGCTCCTGCGACCCATTTTCCTTGAGCGTAACTTTTCAATTGCATGGGTCAGCGTCCGGTGAATCGCGGCGTGCGCTTTTCTATGAAGGCCGCAACGCCTTCTGCATAGTCCGCCGAAAACCCGAGCTCGCGCTGGTAATCGCGCTCGATATCGAGTTGATCCTCGAGGGTGCGCTCGCCTGAGCTATAGATGGCCTCTTTAGTGCGCGCGAAGCCGCGGGTGGGCGCAGCCGCCAGCTGCTGCGCGAGTCGATCGACCGTCGAGGCGAACTCCGCATCGTCAACGCAACGCCAGATGAGCCCCCACTGCGAAGCCTGCTCTGCGCTCAATTTCTCTCCGAGGAAAGTAAGCCCGATGGCCCGCGCGTTGCCGACGAGCCGCGGCAGCGACCAAGTGCCGCCGGAATCGGGGATCAACCCCAGTTTTGCGAAGGATTGAACGAAGCTCGCCGAACGGGCGGCGATGACAAGATCGCAGGCCAGGGCGAGGTTTGCACCGGCGCCGGCAGCAACACCATTGACCGCGGCAATGATGGGTACCGACAACCTTCTTAAATTCAATATCAGTGGCTTGTAACGCAGCTCGATGGATTCGCCGAGATCGACTCCCGCGCCAGGCGCTACGGCCCGATCTTCCAGATCCTGCCCGGCGCAGAAGCCGCGACCGGCCCCGGAAACGACCAGCACGCGCGATGTGCCGTCACCCCGCACGCGCTCGATAGCGTCGCGCACTTCTTCATGCATCGTTACATTGAAACTATTGAGGCGCTCGGGACGATTGAGCGTAAGGCGCGCGATGCCGTCCGAGAAGTCGAACAGGATAGTTCGATAGCTCATCGCACAGGTCTCCCATAGGTTGGGCTGAGTCTTCGAAGCCCAACAGATATTGCGCAGGGAACATCAAGTTTCATCGTAAGTGATCTCGAGCTGCGGCGTTTTCGCATGCGCCTGGCAGGCCAGGATGAAGCCCTGCTCCAGTTCCCAATCTTCCAATGCATAGTTCTGCGCGAGCTCCACTTTGCCCTGCACCAGCTTAGTGCGGCAGGTGGAGCACACGCCGGCCTTGCAGGAAAACGGCAGATCGATGCCGGCCTGCGCGGCGGCATCGAGAATCGTGTCTTCATTCAATCGCATGGTAAAAGTGCGGCGGCGGCCGTCCATGATGACAGCGACTGCGGTGAGATTGGCCGCTGCTGGCGCGACGGGCACATCTGCAGGCTTTGCTTCGATTGAATAAGGCTCCGCACGGATATGCGCAGCATCCACTCCAAGGGCATGCAATGTGACGCTTACATCGGCATTCATGGCGCCCGGCCCGCACACCAGATACTGGCGCACGGCTTGCGGGTAAAACAATTTGCCGGCCAGCGCGGCAACTTTTGACGCATCGAGGCGGCCATTCAGCCACTCGATCTCCTGCGGCTCATCGCTCATCAGAAAATGCAGCGCGAGGCGCTCGAGATAGCGGTCTTTGAGCCCAAGCAAATCCTCAGCCAGAGCAGTCTGCTCGCGGCTGCTGTTGCCGTAAAAAACCTGCACGCGCGAAGCGGCATCGCGCGACAGCAGCGTTTCGATAAGCGGCAGCACGGGCACGATGCCGCGCCCGGCGACAAAAGCAACGTAATGGCGATTCAAATGCATTTGAACAGATCGAAGGGCTCGAGACAGGCGGTGCAGCGGTAATGCGCCTTGCAGGGTGTCGAGCCAAATTCGCTGATGAGCTCCGTCTCCTCGCTCGCACAGCGCGGACAGGCAATGGGCAGGGAGCCAAACAAGCGCTTCGGGCTGCCCACCGCTTCCGCGGGCGGCGCTATGCCGAAGGTGGATAATTTGCGGCGACCTTCCTCGCTCAACCAGTCGCTGCTCCAGGGCGGCGAAAGAATTTCCTCTATGACGGCGCTTTGGTATCCGGCGCGATTCAAAGCGCGCTCCACTAGAGCGCGGATCATTTCGGTAGCGGGGCAACCCGAATACGTCGGCGTCAAACCTACATACAGCACACCATCGGCTTTCCAGCGCACGTGACGCACGATGCCGAGATCGACGATGCTGAGAACGGGGATTTCCGGATCCTGCACAGTCTCGAGCACGCGCCATACTTCCGAAGCCCGTCCGGCGCGTGGCGGCAATTCCCTTACCGACATCACCAGCTGGCGCCTGGATGTGCGCGATGCAACGACTGCATCTCGGCGAGAAGGTAACCTAGATGTTCGCTGTGTTGTCCACGCTTCCCGTGCCAGGGATAGGGCGCATCCGCCGGGCGCTTCAACCCAGCTTCGTGCAACACCTCATCGACGCGAGCGGACCAGCCGGGCTGCAATTGTGCAAGGCTCGGCCCAACCTGCTTGCGCGCCATCGCTTCGTCTACTTCATCGGCCGTAAAAAATTCCCGTGTAAAACGCCAGAGTGAATCGAGCGCAGCCTGCACGCGTGCGTGACTTTCTTCCGTGCCATCGCCAAGCCGTATCACCCAGTTTGCGCTGTACCGAAAATGGTAGCGCGTTTCTTTCAGCGCCTTGGCGGCAATTTCCGCGAGGCGACGGTCAGTGGAGCTCTGCAAGGCATCGTACAGCTTCAGCTGGAATGCGTCGACCAGCATCTGGCGCACGATTGTTTGGCCAAAATCGCCGTTGGGTTGCTCGACCAGCGCGAGATTCAAAAATTCCGCCTGATCCCGCAGGTAGGCGAGATCGTCTTCGGAGCGGCCGCGGCCTTCTATCTCGCCGGCGTAGGTCAATAAGAAGCGCGTCTGGCCGATGAGGTCGAGTGAGGTATTCGCAAGGCCAAGGTCTTCCTCGAGCGCAGGCGCGTGCCCCACCCACTCGGCGAGGCGCTGGCCCAGCACCAGGCTCGTATCGGCGAGCCGCAATACATAGCGAAGGCGCGTCTCGTCACTCACAGATTCTTGACCTCGTCGGGAATCTCATAAAAGGTGGGATGGCGATAAATTTTGTCGCGCGCCGGTTCAAACAGCGCCTCTGCATCTGCAGGATCGGAAGCCGTCACTTCGCTCGAACGCACTACCCAGATACTCACGCCTTCCTGCCTGCGTGTATAGACGTCCCGCGCATGCTCGATCGCCATGCTGGCGTCCGCGGCATGGATACTGCCCGCGTGCTTGTGTGCCAGCCCCTGGCGGGACCGGATAAAGACTTCGAACAACGGCCATTCCTGATTCTCGTTCATGCGGCGTTGCCGACCTTACGCTGTTTTTGTTTGGCTGCGTGCGCCATGGCGGCTGTGCGCACCCATCTGCCTCGTTCGTGCGCGCGCCGGCGCGCTTCCAGGCGCTCGCGGTTACAAGGGCCGTTACCCTGTAATACGTTCTGAAACTCGCTCCAGTCGATGGCGCCGAAGTTGTAATGCTGCGCGGCCTCATCCCATTTGAGATCCGGGTCGGGCACTTTGAGCCCGAGAAACTCGGCTTGCGGCACGGTGACGTCCACGAAATGCTGGCGCAGCTCATCATTGGTGAAGCGTTTGATCTTCCAGCGCATGGACTGCGCCGTGTGCTTCGATTCCGCGTCGTTGGGGCCGAACATCATGAGCGACGGCCACCACCAGCGGTTGAACGCCGCCTGCGCCATGTTGCGCTGCGCTTCGGCGCCACGCGCGAGCATCATCATGATTTCAAAGCCCTGGCGCTGGTGAAAGCTCTCTTCACGGCAAATGCGCACCATGGCGCGCGCATAAGGCCCATAGGAGCAACGGCAGATGGGGATCTGGTTCATGATGGCCGCGCCGTCGACAAGCCAGCCGATGGCGCCGATGTCCGCCCAGGTGGGCGTGGGGTAATTGAAAATGCTGGAGTACTTTGCAGCGCCGCTGAGCAACTGCTCTGTCATTTGGTCGCGTGACATGCCGAGGGTTTCGGCGGCGCCGTAAAGATACATGCCGTGACCGCCCTCGTCCTGCACTTTGGCGATGAGCACCGCTTTGCGTTTCAGAGAAGGCGCGCGGGTAATCCAGTTGCCTTCGGGCAGCATGCCGACGATTTCGGAGTGGGCATGCTGGGATATCTGCCGCAGCAAAGTATGACGATAGGCTCCAGGCATCCAATCCTTGGGTTCGATCTTCTCGTCCGCGTCCACCTTCGCCTGAAAGCGCGCTTCGAGCGAGGCGGCGTCATCCGATGCGACGTGCAGGCTTTCCTTGCCCAGCGAATCGAGACCTTGGGTGTACATGAAATCTCCTGACGCCCTGCGGGTCGACAATCTGACACAGAATACTCGATATATCAATTTTTTCTGTGTCACAATTCGGCATGCCTCAGGACCGGCTCAATCTTGCAGTGCGAGGGCTGCTGAAGCGCTTTCGCCGCCAGCGCCCGTTACGTAGCGGGTCGCTGCTCGTCACGATATTGGGCGATGCGATAGCGCCGCGCGGCGGCGCTGTCACGCTTCGCAGCCTGATCAAACTCGCCCAGCCGTTCGAACTTCCTGAAAGACTGGTGCGCACTTCGGTTGGCAGACTCGCCCAAGACGGCTGGTTGAGCTCGCGCCGCGCGGGCCGGCAAAGTGAATATGCGCTCACCCCGCACGGACGTACACGTTTTGCGGAGGCGACCCAGCGCATTTACAGCGAGCCGCCGCGCGATTGGGATCATCGGTGGACGCTGTTGTTGCTTGCGCCCGCGGCATCCGCCGCCGATCGCGAGCGCATTCGCGAAGAAATGCTATGGCTTGGCTTCGGCCAGCTCGCGCCAGGCGTGCTGGCGCATCCCAGTCGCAGCGTTACGGATACGCAGAAGCAGTTGGCGGAGATGAAAATGAAGAATCATGGCATCGTTCTCCAAGCGGATAGTGGCGGGTTGACTCAGGACCGATTTCTGATCTCAGCAGGTTGGGACCTCGACGAGCTGGGGCGTGACTATGAACGTTTCGTCGCGGGCTTCGCAGCGATCCGTGCAGCCCTTGGCAACGGAAATGAGATCACCCCGGAGCACGCGTTCGTTGTCCGAACCTTGCTAATCCATGAGTACCGCAAAATCCATCTACGCGATCCGCTGTTGCCACACAGCTTGTTGCCCAAGGATTGGATTGGCGCGGAGGCCTATACCCTATGCCAGAGTCTCTATCGAAAAGTCTTCAAAGAAGCGGAAGCATATGTGTCTGACACTGCCGTCAATCTAGGCGGCCCGCTTCCCTCACCCATGCGAGAGACTCGAATGCGCTTCGGCGGATTGGGCTTCAGCTGAAAGCAAGGCGCATACTATTCACGACATTCGAGTTGATAAATTTTCAAAAATCCGAGCCGAGATCCTCAGGCAGAGCGTCGCCCGCTACCGTTACTGGATAAACACCTCCATCCCTGACCGGCCGCAAAACAATGTTAGTCACGATGCGCCCGACATTCAACGACGGATCATCGAGCCACGCTTCGCTCAGCTGTTGGTAGGCCACTAGACTCGGACACACAATCTTCACGAGGTAATCGAACGGCCCACTGACTTCGAAACATTCGAGCACTTCAGGTCGCTTGCGCATGTGCTGCTCGAACAGCGAGCGAACTTCCCTGCCCTGCTTGGCCAGGGAGATCTGTGCAAACACGACGACCACATCGGCGAGCTTGCGAATGTCCACGCGCGCCGTGTAGTCCACTAAAATCTTTTCCCGTTCGAGACGCCGCACGCGCTCAAGACAAGGCCGTGGGGAAAGCCCCACGAGCTCCGATAGCTTCTGGAATGTGACCCGACCATCGCGCTGCAACTCGGCGAGAATCTTGAGATCGATCGCGTCGAGTCTGCGGGCCGTCATGGCGGGAAGCTTATCCTGTTTTGGTGAGCCACGCGCGCTGCGCGCCCGAGTGCCGATCCAGCCGCAACGTCAGGCAGCATACCGAGCCGCCGCTCATTGAAAATTGAGGAATGTTGACTTCGTGCACGATATAGCCGGCTGCCGCCAGCGCTATCTTCATCGCCGGAGAGCATTTGGACAGGACGATATTGCGCCCCAGACATACCGCGTTAACCGCCAATTGCTCGGCATCTTGCGCCCGAATCGGAATTCTTTGAGCTTCCGGCACATAAGCATAGATTCTCTGCAAGCCGGCGAGGCTGAATGCCTCGGGCGCGTACATCACGTGGCCGCCGTCCAGAACGCAAAGACAAGTGTCGAGATGATAGTAGCGCGGATTTACCAGCTCCAGCTCTACCACCGGGACATCGAACGTTTCTGCCACTGTGCGCGCGCCGTCTTTATCCGAGCGCGGACCGTGGCCCATCCAGAATACGCGGCGCGCAGCATCCCACACGCAATCGCCCGCGCCTTCCAGCATTTGACCAGGCGGTAGCTCTACCACGCGATCGATAGCGCCGGAGGCACGCAGCTGCTCGAAGAAACGCGCGACGTGGGGCTCCTCGCCGGAGCGCTCTGGATAGCGATAACGCGCAAGCAGCGCTGTTCCGTCCAATACTACTGCGGCATTGGCCGTGAAGACGAGATCTGGAAGCTTAGGTTGCGCCGGCAATATCACGACGGAGGCGCCGAGACCGCGCAGCGTTTCAACCAAACGATGCCATCCGGCGCGCGCTTCCTTAAGCAACTCGGGGCCGTGCTTGGTCCATTCCTGGGGCTGCATCCACGGGTTGATGCGATAGTCCACGCTGAAATAATCCGGCGGGCACATCAGGATCAACGAGTGAGTCATGAGTGCGCCTCCACGTTTTCCAGCGAGCGCTCTTTCTCGAGCTCGCGCACGACCTCCGTGAACTGGCCGACTGCCCATTGGAGTTCCGGCTTGCCGATCACGAGCGGCGGCGCAAAGCGCACCGTGGTGTCATGGGTTTCTTTCGTGAGAATGGCGCGCACCGCAAGGCGCTCGCAGACTTCACGGGCCCAGACCTGCAGCGGATCGAATTCCACGCCGATCCATAGTCCCTTGCCGCGCACCTCGCGGATGAGCGGCGATTGAATGCCGCGCAATGCACGGATCAAAAATTCACCGAGCTCGGCGCTGCGCTCGACGAGTTGCTCGTCTTCAAGCACCCGCAACGATTCGAGCCCCACTGCTGCGGCCAATGCATTACCGCCAAATGTGGATCCGTGACTGCCGGGCGTCAGTAATTCAATGATTTCGCGGCGCGCCACAAAAGCGGATACCGGCAGGACTCCACCGCCCAGCGCCTTGCCGAGGCATGCGCCATCCGGCGTGATGTCTTCATGCTGCCAGGCAAACCATTTTCCGGTGCGGCCGAGCCCGCTCTGAATTTCATCCAGGATCAGAAGGACTTCGTGACGGTCACAGATCTCGCGCAGTTGGCGCAGCCAGCCGGCGGGCGGCACGCGAATGCCGGCCTCGCCTTGAATAGGTTCGACGAGGATGGCGCAGGTGTTGGGTGTAATGGCTTTCTCGAACGCGGCGGCGTCGCCGAAAGGCGCGCGCACAAAGCCGGGCGTGAAGGGGCCGAAGCCGTCTCGATAGGCCTCTTCATCCGAGAAGCCCACGATGGTGGTCGTGCGGCCGTGAAAGTTTCCACCGGCCACGATGATCTCGGCGCGGCTTTCTGGAATTTGTTTGATGCGGTAACCCCAACGCCGCGCGGCTTTGATTGCGGTCTCGACCGCTTCGGCGCCGGTGTTCATTGGACAGGCCGCATCGAGCCCTGTCACCTGGCAGAGGCGTTCCAGAAAGGGCCCGAGTTGGTCCGTGTGAAATGCACGCGAGGCGACCGCGAGCCGCTCGGCCTGCCGATTCAACGCCGCCAGGATGCGCGGATGTCCATGGCCATGGCTCACGGCCGAGTAGGCGCTCATCATGTCGAGATATTTATTACCGCGGTCGTCCCAGAGCCAGACGCCTTTGCCGCGCGTAAGTACGATGGGCAACGGTGCGTAATTTGGGGCGCAATAGGTTTTTTCGAGCTCGAGTGCGTCCATTGATCTCTCCTCGGTGTGAGGAGATTATGGGGAGCGAGCGCTGTCGAAAGCGGTTGATCGGGTGGAGGAACGCGGCCGAAATAGGTCGCTCGGGGTATGGGGGACAGCGGGAATGGTGGGGTGGGAGGGAATCGAACCCTCGACCAGCGGATTAAAAGTCCGATGCTCTACCGACTGAGCTACCACCCCTCTTGGGGAGTTGCGTAGCCACTTTGACAGGCGGCCTCGCCAGGGCGCGCATGATACTACATGCCCCTGCAGGTTGGGCTGAGTCTTCGAAGCCCAACGGGCCGCGATGGCGAAGAAGTTGGGCTTCGAAGACTCAGCCCAACCTACGCGGCTGCTGGTAGTGTGTCGGGTCTGCCGCGCCTGCCGCCGCAAACCCTTGTTTACGGATTCGACAGGAGTCACAG
>Ga0065707_10000735_pt1 | contig 17249 bp, 13 predicted proteins | sample SwiRhicommuniRL3_FD_59094 | JGI IMG/M metagenome (GOLD analysis project Ga0065707, IMG submission 59094) | Switchgrass rhizosphere bacterial communities from Rose Lake, Michigan, USA - RL3 v2 (version 2) | ecosystem: Host-associated > Plants > Roots > Rhizosphere > Soil | place: East Lansing...
ACTCGACGCCGGACAGCGAGCAGCCGCAATTCAGCCGCGATGCGATCGCCGAGTTCCAGGTCGTCGCCAATCGTTTCGACGCCACGCAGGGACGCTCCTCCGGAATGATCGTCAATGCGATCACCAAATCGGGCACCAATGCGCTCACCGGCACGTTAGGAGGCTATTTCCGCAACGATCGGTTCAATGCTGAGGACCCCATCCTTCATCGCGTGTTGCCGTACTCCAATCAGCAATTCAGTTCGACCGTAGGCGGCCCCATCCTTCGAGATCGGCTTCACTTTTTCGCCGCGTACGAGTTCGAGCACGAGCCGCGGACATTCAACTCCAACAGCACGTACGCGTGGCTGAATCGGGAGATCACCTATCCAAAGAAGCAGCATACGGCAACCCAGCGCATCGACTGGCAGCTCACGCCGCAGATGCGCGTCGTCGGCCGCACGACGCAGTTCGTGACGGACTATTACAACGGCGGAAGTCCGACGAGCCCAATTGGCGGCACGCGAGGACGTATCGCACCGCAGTATTTCGGCACGCTGACGCAGGTGCTTGGCACCAACTCGATCAATGAGGTCAAAGTCGGCCGTACGGATTACGAGCGGCGCGACCAGCCGGATGTGCGCTGGACGGGACAGGACTTTCCGTATCACCCTTCGCTGCACGGCGGGTCGATCATCACGCAGTTCACGGGACTCACCATCGGTGCGTCGCCGCTGAACATCTTCCAGGACAATACGTCGGTCCGTGACGATTACACGACAGCGTTCAACGCGAGGGGACGCCACGACGTGAAGATGGGAGCCGAGTACATCAAGTTCCACAACGCCTTCATTTGGTGCCTGCGGTGCGACGGTTCCATCAACGCACAGGGCGGCCCGATTCCGAGCGCCGCGGTGCTGCAGCAGATGTTCCCCGATGTCCACGATGCCTCGACGTGGAATCTTGCGCCGCTGGCGACGCTGCGCAGCCCGACAGGCGCGCCGCTGGTGCGCTGGGTGGATCACTCGCTATCCGACACCGAGCATCGCTACGAAGTCACGCGGCACATCTGGGGCGCCTGGGTGCAGGATGACTGGAGTCTCACGAACAGGTTGACGCTCAACCTCGGGCTTCGTTATGACCTCGACTCCAACGGCCACAATGAGAAGACCGAATTCAGACCGTGGCTGCCNGGCGGCCTTCCGATCGAGAAAACGAATTTTGCGCCGCGCACCGGCTTCGCGTTCAAGATCAACGATCGAACGGCGCTCCGTGGCGGGTACGGGTTGTTTTATGCCTTTGCACCGAACGACGGCGTGCAGCAGACCGAGGGCTACCTGCACCGCTTCGAGAATCAGGTCACGAACGACGGCACCGCGGACTTTACGACTGTGCGGGACAACTTCTGGGGCTGGTTCCATGGGCCCAAGCCAAGCTTCCAAGCCTCACTGCAGAACGCATGCGATGTCGTGAACCGGACGTCCGGTTGCGCCTTCCGGGCATTGACGCAGGAAATCAACTATCCGGGACGTAAGACGTCGTATTCGCACCAGGCGTCAATCGGCGTGCAGCATCAGATCGGCACGCAGGCGTCGCTCGAGGTGAATTACTCGTACACGGGCGGGAGGCGCGAGGAGCCGACTACCACGGTGAACGCCAACCTGACATACGACCGTGCCACGGGTGCGAACATCCCGTTCACCAACATCACGGCGCGGCCGTTCCCGACCTGGGGCACGGTGAACTTCGAACTGCTCGACGGCTGGTCGAACTATCACGGCACCGACATCACGTTCACCAAACGGTTCAGCCATCGCTGGCAGGCGAACGCGACCTACACGCTCGCGTTTTTCAAGGACGCGAACCCACGTCGCGACCAGTGGTATCTCGGATCGGACGGAATCGTCGCGCGCCGCACGCTCGACTTCGCGCTCGCGAACGACCTCGGCGGCGAGTACGGCTACGCTGCCGATGATCAGCGCCATCGGGCCAACGTCAACGGCGTCGTCGATCTCGGCTACGGGTTCCAGGTGAGCGGCATCTACTTCTATGGCTCGGGGATGCGTTACGAGGTAACGGACGGCACCGATCGCCGGAGCGAAGGCGGCAGCGGGGAGAACCGGCTTCGTGCGGACGGCTCGATCGTCGCCCGCAACAGTCTCGTGGGCCAGCCGATCCACCGCGTGGACGTCAGGCTTCAGAAGTCGTTCCCGATTGTCGGCAAGGTCAAGATCGACGGCATGATCGAGACCTACAATCTCTTCAACCATGCCAATTACGGCAGCTACACGACGAATATGGCGAATGCCAGTTTTGGCAAGCCCAATCAGAGTACGGCGCTTGCGTACCAGCCACGCATGCTGCAGTTGGGCGTGAAATTTACCTTCTAGTCGTTCGGATCGTTCGGGTTCGTTCGCCCGGCTGCGGCAAGGCGGCCGGGCGTTTTCGTTTAGGATCCGTTTTATGAAGCGCGCCGTACTTTTTCTAATGCTGGCGCTGCTGATCGCCGGCAGCTTCGCCATTCGGGCACAACAGTCTCAGACGGCAACCAGCTCGCCGTGGTCGGCTGACATCCGAGAGATTCGAAGCACTGCGGCGCTGATTCCCGGGCGCAAGCCGTCGCGCATCAACGTGCTGAAATTTGCCGAGAGTCATCGCACAAAGAACTTCTCGGTCAAGGGCGAGCCCGCAACTCCGAGCGTGCAGGCGAGAACGGTCTTCCAGGTCGTGTATCCCGATGGCTTCGTGATGGTCGATGCAGGGATGGACGAACCAATGCACAAACAGATCGGACGCGGTGCCGAGGAACCTTACTTCCTTGAGCAGGCGCAGCAGGTCGACAAGGCGTTGCGCGGCGCCCGCGCGATCGTCTTCACGCACGAGCATGGGGATCACGTCACGGGCGTTATTCGGACGCCGTACCTATCTGAGCTGGCGCCCAAAACGATCCTCACCCGCGCGCAGGTGCGGACGCTGGAAACGACACCGCAATTCCCCGATCTGCGTATTACCGAAGAACAGGCGCAGCGGTACCACATCATTGACTACGAGCATTACATGGCGTTCGCACCGGGGTGGACGTTGATCAAGGCTGCGGGTCACACACCAGGGTCTCAAATGATGTTCATCGCGCTCGATTCAGGGCGCGAATATCTCCTGATCGGCGATGCCGCGTGGCACATGGACAGCGTCCGCAAAGTGACCGGCAAGGACGCGCCTTGGATTGTCGAAGACACGTCCGCGGTCAGCGATCAGTTGAAATGGCTGAACACCTTGTCGAACACGGAGAAGAACCTCGTCATCGTCGCGAGCCACGACGACGACGAGCATAGGGAATTGATCGCGCGAAAACTGCTCGGCGGGAAGCTGGAGTAACGATCGGCGCCGCGGGCCGACGAACAGAAGTTCTCGCGCGCCGCCTTGCCGGACGCGGCAGGTCCGGAAAGAATTCGAACAGATCCATCAACTCATTGCCGTGGACATCACGAACCACTCGTGGTCTGCGCGGGTTCGGCGGCGCAGCAACGCCACGCTCGGGCGGCGCTGCGGCGACCGGTTCTGGTGGTCGGGGTTGCGCCAACGGGTTTCCATGCGGTGTACGCGGCACGCCGCGTTCGGGCGGTACCCGGCTGTTTTTTTTCATCATGATCCCGCGCTCGATCGCGTATACACTCGCTTCGCGAGAAGGTTTCAGGTCGCTGATACCTGATACCTCATACCTGAAACCTTATTTGCGAGCCGAGCTCGCGAAGGAGGAGTATGCCACCACGTGGCAAAAAGAAGAGCAAGGGGAGCCGCAAGAAAAGCGCGTCCCGCGGCCGGAAATCTACCGCCGCGCGCAGCGCAAAGCGCTCGACACGCTCGCGTGCCGCGTCGCGCAAGACAAGCGCGCGAAAGGGTGCGGCTCGAAAGGGAGCGGCCAAACGCAGCACGAAGCGGAGCGCGACGAGCCGGAAGGCTTCGCCGACCCGCCGGCGCTCGGCCGCCGCTGCGGCAGCGAGTGAGCCGTCCAAGCTCGGTGGCGCGATGAGCGAGGAAACCGCCGGTCGGGAAGATATGGACACGCTCGGTAATGACGAGCTGATGGACGAGCCGGACATCGACCTCGGCGGCGACGACGAAGGCGGCGACGACGACCTCGAGGGGGTCTAGGCACAGAACTCGCAGCTGATCCTTCACTGAGGAGGGACTCATGCTGCAGTTCGCATTGCTGTTTCTTGTCGTCGGCATCATTGCCGCCGTCCTGGGCTTCACGTCGATTGCGGGCGCGTCGTTCGCGATCGCGAAGTTTCTGGCCGGCTTGTTCCTCGTGTTGTTCGTGCTGTTCTTGATCCTTGCGATCGCTGGCGTTCGCAAGGTGTTCTAACTTGTGGTGGCAGGTACAACCTGCCACCTTCCTGCGTCCTGCCCCTGCCACCTGGGTACAATTAAGCTCCTTTGCGAACGGCCGCACTCAGCATCATCGCCGTCGTGCTCGTACTCGTTTGCGGGCCGCACGCGCAAGGTACCGCACCCGCCTCGCCGCTAACTTTGGTCACGCGGGAAAGTCGACGTGCCGTCGCAACGACAATCCTCAACGGCCAGGAATTCATCGGCCTCGACGATCTGGCGACACTGCTCATGTTGGTGGTCCGCGAGGACGCGCTTGCCGGCGGNGTCACGGTCACCTACAAGGGACGCACCGTTGTCGCGTCGACGGATCAGCCGATGGCCTCGATCAGCGGGCGTGTCGTTACACTGCCGGCACCGATTGCGCGCGCCGGCAGGCGACTACTCGTCCCGCTCGACTTCATCCCACGTGCGATTGCACCGATTTACGATTCGCCGATCGAGCTGCGTCGCGCATCGCGGCTTCTGATAGTCGGAAATGTGCGCGTCCCGCGGGTGGCGATTCGACTGGAGGCGGCCGGGCCGCCGACACGCCTCACGCTGGACGTCGTTCCTCCGCTGGTTGTCAACGCCACATCCGACGCGGGCCGGGTGCTCGTGCGCGTGGACGCTGACGCACTCGACATCGCCACAACGCCGGGTGGCGCCGGCTTAATCGATCAGATTCGCACGGGCGACCAGACGACCACGATTGCGATTGCGCTCAACGCGCGCGCCGGTATGCCGCGCATCTCCACCGTGACCACCAACGAAAGCACACGCGTCCTGGTGGAAGTGCCGGTCGCCGCACAACAGGAGACCGTGGCACCGGCTCCGCCACCGGCCCCAGCTCCAGTGCCCGCCCCGGCCGAGACGCCGGCTCCCCTGCTCGGAAACCGCACGGCGAAGCTGCAGACGATGGTCGTCGATGCCGGCCACGGGGGCGAAGATAACGGCGTCCGCGGCCCGAAGGGGACGCTCGAAAAGCAAGTCACACTCGACGCCGCACGCCGGCTGAAAACGCTCGTCGAATCACGCCTCGGCGTTCGCGTCGTCATGACGAGAGAGGATGATCGTGCCGTTTCGCTCGACGAACGAGACGCAATCGCCAACAACAGCAAGGCGGACTTGTTCCTCAGCCTGCACGCCAACGGCTCTCCTTCGGCATCNGTGAAAGGAACGGAGGTCTACTACCTGCGTCTCGATCGNGCGGGAGAAGAAGCGCGGAGAACTGCGGCAGCAACCGAGCTGATTCTGCCGGTCGTCGGTGGCATTACNCGGCCGATCGACATCATTCCGTGGGACCTCGCACAAGCNTCACACGTNGATGCCTCCTCCCGTTTCGCGTCCATGCTGGAGGAAGAGCTCGAAAAACGTGTTCCGGCTGGGCCGCGGCCGCTCCAGCAGGCGCCGATGCGCGTACTGAGCGGAGCGAACATGCCGGCCGCGCTGGTCGAGATGGCGTATCTCACCAACGGTGAACAGGAACAACGCGTCAAGTCCGACGAATTTCAGGGCGCCGTCGTCGAGGCGATCTACGGCGCCGTCGTACGGTTCAAGACCTATCTCGAGGCTGCGCCGACGCCATGAGTCGCACCCGATGGCTTCAGGTTGGCGGAATCGTCGTTGTCTTCGCGGTCGCAGCATGGATCGCGTCGAGCGTTCTCGAGCGCGTGGTGTCCCCAGTTGCGGTGCCATCAACGGCGCCGGCACCAGCGGCGCCGGCGGCAAGTGTGCCGCACATCATCGCGACGCTCTATTACGGCACACCAGACGGGCAGGCGCTCGCCGCGGTGAAGCGGGAAGTCGCACTCGGCGAAGGTCCCCGGGAGCAGGGCCGCCAGATTCTCATGAGTGAGCTCGAAGACGCACCTGCCCCGTACCTCTCACTCGTCCCGCGCGGCACCACCTTGCGTGCGTTTTACATAACAGACCGCGGCGATGCCTTTGTCGATCTCAGCGCAGAGGCGTCGACCCTACACGTCGGCGGGTCGACGCTCGAGCTGTTGACCGTCTACGCCATCGTGAATGCCGTGACCGCAAACCTCTCTTCCGTCGAACGCGTGCAGATCCTCATCGACGGCAGGCAGGCTGACACGCTCGCCGGCCATGTTGACCTGCGGCGCCCGTTCGAACGCGACACCGTGCTCGTGCGGGAAACGAAGGGAACTCAGTGACACGCTATGAGATCTGACGGACGCCTCGACGAACAGCTTCGCCCTACTCGCATTACGCCGAACTACCTGCTTCACGCGGAAGGCTCGGTCCTCGTCGAATCGGGGAAGACGAAAGTGATCTGCACGGCGAGCGTCGAGGATCGCGTCCCTCCCTTCCGGCGGAATTCGGGGAAAGGATGGGTGACCGCCGAGTACGGCATGCTTCCGCGCGCGACAAGCACGCGCACGCAGCGTGAGTCGTCAGCGGGGCGCGTCGGCGGCCGCACGCAGGAGATTCAGCGGTTGATCGGTCGGTCGCTGCGCGCGGTGACGAAGATGGAGGAGCTCGGCGAGCGGACCATTACGCTCGACTGCGACGTCATTCAAGCCGACGGCGGCACCCGGACCGCATCCATCACCGGCGCATTTGTCGCGCTTGTCTTCGCGATCAACAAAATGCGCGAGCAGGATCTGATTCGCACAGTACCGATCGTCGATTACGTGGCCGCCACCAGCGTGGGCATCGTCGAAGGGATGCCGATGCTCGATCTCGCGTATACCGAGGATTCGAAGGCCGACGTCGACATGAACATCATCAAGACTGGCGCCGGTCTCTACATCGAAGTCCAGGGCACGGCGGAAGCGATGCCGTTTGGACGAGAAGCACTGAATCGGCTGCTCGACCTAGCGGATACTGGCATCCGCCAACTCATCGCCCTGCAGCGAGGTCTGGTGGGAAACATCATCGGAAAGTAGGTGCGCACCCTTCTGGTCGCTACGACCAATCCAGGCAAACTGCGCGAAATCCAATGGTTGATGGGAGGCGTTGCCGTCCGCCTTGCGGGCCTTGCCGATCTGCCGCCAATCGGGGAACCAGAGGAGACGGGAACAACGTTCGAGGAAAATGCCCGTCTGAAAGCACGCCATTACGCTGCCCGAAGTGGGCTATGGACGGTGGCGGAAGACTCGGGCCTCGTCATCGATGCGCTCGGCGGTGAGCCAGGCGTGAGGTCCGCTCGCTACCTCAGCGCCGACGCTACGTATCCTGAACGATTTGCTGACATCTATCGGCGACTCGATTCCCAGAAGGATGCGCCCCGCAGCGCACGCTTCGTCGCCGCGCTGGCGAGCGTCGAAGACGGCAGGCTCACGTACGAGACCACCGGCGTTGTCGAAGGCACGATTGCGAACGAACCGCGCGGCAACGGCGGCTTCGGATACGACCCGATTTTCTTCTACCCACCGTACGGGCGAACGCTGGCCGAGGTCACCGAACCCGAGAAGATAGCGGTCGCGCATCGCGGGATCGCGTTTCGCCGGTTTGCCGAATGGATCAAGAACAACGAGGAACGATGAACGGAGAACGATAAGTTGTTCTCCGTTCGTCACCCAGAGTTTGGCCGCGGACGCTAAAGCGCCCGGGTGTTCGAAGGCAGGGCGTGTTGGCCGGTCGGCATTACGGCTCGTGAGGAAGGAACTGCACCGACCGGCCTGGCAGGTTCAACTCGTCAGATCCGAGAGGCTCGCGCCTGATCGGACCGCATGAAAGCGCCGTCCCGTGTCCGGAACAAAAATTTCGCATCGACTAACGCACCGAGCAGCGCATCGCATGCGGCGCGGTCGAGGCCCCAAAGCCGCTGTGCCTGCGCCGTCGTCAACCGCAGTCCAGGCATCTCGATGTACTCGCCCTGGACGCGTCGCAGTACGTCGTCAAGCGGCTGTGCTGGCATTACGTGGCTCCCCGATTCCAAATTTGAGCAGGTGGACGTCGAGGAAAAAGCAACGGACATGCCACAGCAGCGTTAGGCAGAACGGCTCAGCGCCGGCCCTGTAGATCGTTCGGGAAAACCTCCGGCTATGGCGCTTACCGCGTTTCGCGAGTGATGGCTCGCACTGTTTAGGGCATCAGAATCCTGTATAGCCGGTGACGTACTCTCAAGCGAATCTGTAGGGAAACTGGTCAACAAATCATCTTCTTGCTGTTTTTTGCCATCCCGCCTCCGCTATTCGTTCGTTTGCAGGCGAGGCATTTGCGTTGCACTCGCGTAGATCAGCTGAGGAGACGACGCATGGCGATGAATCTTGAACTGCACCGAAGTGATGAAAGCATCTGGGATCGTGCCGACGATCGGCTGAATTGGGACACAGAGCGATGGCTGCTTGGCGCCGCCGCCGCGGCGTTTCTGTTTGCCGGCCTGCGCCGACGATCGGCGGTGGGACTTGTATTGATTCTCGGAAGCGGAGCCCTGGCCTGGTGGGCCTCATCAGAGATGGATCAGCGCCGCCATCGGCGAGGACGTCTGCGTGCCGTAATTCCGGCACGCCAATCCGAGGATCCAATCGTTGAAGCGTCCGAACAGTCGTTTCCTGCGAGCGATGCGCCTGCGTGGACGCCGACGACCGGCAATACCACGACGACACCGCAGAAACCCGGCGCACGCCGCCGCGCCGATTAGGGGCGTTCCATGGCGGTCCTGCTTGCCCACCTGGCCGTCCCGCTTACGTGGGGCGAGATTCTGAAGCGCACGATACGGGAGGCGATCGCGGACAACATCATGGGGATGTCCGCCCAACTGGCGTACTACTTTTTCTTCTCGCTATTCCCCGCGCTGCTGCTGCTTATCGCCATCGCGAGCTACTTTCCCGTGCAGACCCTTGTCGACGAAGTCTTCAAGGCGATGGGCGGCTTTGCACCGCCCGAAGGGGTGAGCATCATCACGGATCAGATCCAGAAGATTCGCGAGGCAAAACCCGCCGGTCTGCTCACCTTCGGCGTCGCGACGGCGCTATGGAGCAGTTCCTCGGCCATGACGGCGATTATCAGCACGCTGAATACCGCCTACGACATCGAAGAAGGACGTCCGTGGTGGAAAGTGCAATCGACGGCGATTCTGCTGACGATCGGCGTTGCGCTGTTCATCCTGATCTCGTTCGCACTGGTGATCGTCGGTCCAACGCTTGCGGAAAGGGTGGCGGACTGGGCCCGCCTCGGTGCCGCATTCGAGTGGACGTGGAAAATCCTTCAATGGCCTGTGGTATTTGCGCTCGCGTGCACGGGAATCGCGATGATTTACTACTTTGCGCCGGATGCGGAGCAGGACTGGGTCTGGCTGACGCCTGGCTCCATCCTGTCAACGACGCTCTGGTTGCTGGTGTCGCTGGCGTTCAAGTACTACGTCGTGAACATCACGTCGTACGCCGCAACCTATGGCGCCCTCGGCGGCGTGATGGTGTTGATGTTGTGGTTCTACATCTCGGGTGCTGCCATCTTGTTCGGCGCGGAGATGAATGCCGAGATCGAACACGCGTCACCGTACGGCAAGGAACCGGGGGAGAAAGTGCCGGGACAGCGGCGCGCGATCGGGTCGGCGGCGATGCGCGCATGGCTTGCAACACGACGCAGTCAGGGCGAACAAGCGCCCGGCGCCGACGAAGTGACGAAAGTGACAGAACGGCGTCCCGCGGCCGCGGTCGCAATGCAGGCGCGTGAAGCACCGGCACGTCATCGACGGCCCACCGCTGGCGTCGAGCTGTTGCTCGGCGTCACGGTGGCGGTCGCTCAGTTCTGGATGACGCTGAAGGCCTTGCGAAAGACTCGCGCCTGATCAATGGTCATGGCCGAGTCGGAGTAAGGTGACGCCCCGACTCACGCGTCGGCAGTGCTGATGTGAGTCGGGTCGTCACCCTACTCCGACTCGGAGGCCGTATGACCACCATTTCGAGAAGAGTTCTGATCGGACGCATCGGCGCGGTCGTTGGCGCTGCCGCGCTGACGCCGCGCTCCGCCACCGCGCAGAACGCCCAGGCCGTCCCTCCTCCGCCGCCGTTCGACACACATCGCGACTATCGCCCGAACGCCGAACCGGTCAGCTATCCGGATCCGGACATCATCACCGTCGATCCGGCGTTCAACGGGCTCCGGGTCAACAACACGGCGATTCACCGACTCTGGACCGGAGGGATGTGGTCCGAGGGGCCGGCGTGGTGCAGCCAGGGGAAGTACCTGGTGTGGAGCGACGTGCCGATGGGTGTGCAGCGTCGATGGATTGATGATGACGGTCGCGTGACGGTGTTCCGTAATCCCTCGAACAACAGCAACGGCAACACGTTCGATTTCCAGGGGCGGCAGGTCACCTGCGAGCACACCGGACGGCGCATCGCCAGGTACGAGCACGACGGATCGATCACCGCGATTGCGGAAAGCTTTATGGGCCAGCGTCTCAATTCGCCGAATGACGTGGCGCCGCATCGCGATGGAAGCTACTGGTTCACCGATCCACCGGCCGGATTCACACTGTACGAGGGAGCCCCAGAAGTCGCAGGTGCTCCAACCAATGATGGCCGGTACAACTCACGCGCCGGACAACCCATCGGTGTCGGCAGCGCCAAGCGCGACATCGCCATGGCGAACGTCTATCGGGTCGACGGCCAGAGCGGGCGCGTCGACATGATGATGAGCGCGTCGAACCTGCCTGGAAATCCAAACGGCATCGCGTTCGGTCCCGACTACAAGAGGGTGTACATCGTCACCAATGGCATCGTGCACAGCTTCGATCTCAGCGCGGAGAACAAGCTGTCGGGCCAGAAAGAGTTCAGCAATTTCATGGTGGACGGCGTGCAGTGCCGCACCGATGGCATCCGCGTCGACGTAAACGGGAATCTGTGGTGCGGCGCCAACGCCGGGCGCAATCTCGGTTACAGCGGCGTCACGGCGTGGTCGCCGGACGGACGTCTGCTCGGGCGCATCCGGCTCCCGGAGACCTGCGCGAACCTGGCGTTCGGTGGCCCAAAACGAAATCGGTTGTTCATGACCGCCGCGCAGTCGCTCTACGCCGTCTATGTGAACACGCAGGGCGCGTCGCCAGGTTAAACCATTCGCAGGCGTACTCTACGCACCGCGTGATCGCGTCCTTTCTCGAGCACGAGATGGGCGCGCTCACGCGTCGGCAACACGTTCTGGCGCAGGTTGGCCAGGTTGATCGTTTCCCAGATCCTCCGCGCGGTTGATTCCGCTTCGGGATTGGTCAACGAGGCATACCGGTGGAAATACGAGGACGGGTTCTGAAACACGGTCGCGCGCAGTTTGAGGAACCGTTCGATATACCACTGTTCGATNTCCGACTCATTCGCATCCACGTAAATCGAGAAATCNAAGAAGTCCGANACGAAGATCGTCGGCCACTTCTTCTGCTGCGATCCGGTCTGCAGCACNTTCAGCCCNTCGACGACCAGAATGTCTGGCTGCCGGACGGCCTGGAATTCGCCGGGGACGATGTCGTACGCCAGGTGCGAGTAGACAGGAGCAGTGATTTCAGGCAGACCAGACTTGACGTCGGCGAGAAAGCGCAGCAGCCGGCGCACGTCATAACTTTCCGGGAAGCCTTTCCGGTGTGCGAGCCCCTGTGCTTCGAGCTCGCGCTGCGGAATCAGGAAGCCATCCGTGGTAACCAGATCGACCTTCGGGTGGCTCGGCCAGTGTGACAGCAGCGCCTTGAGCACTCTGGACGTCGTGCTTTTCCCGACCGCGACGCTTCCGGCAACACCGATGATGAAGGGGATCCGCAGCTCCGCCGATCCGCCGAGAAATGTGCTCGTCGCGGCGTGCAGCTTCTGCGTCGCGCCGACGTACAGGTTCAGCAGACGCGACAGCGGCAGGTACACATCGCTGACTTCGTCGAGCGACACGCGTTCGGTCACGCCGCCGAGCGGACGCAGTTGCGCCTCTGAAAGTGGCAGCGGCGTGGACGCACGAAGCCGCGCCCACTCTGCGCGACTGAGATCGACGTAACGCGAGACCTCGACTCTATCGCGTGGGTGTATCGGCACGGAGGCTCATTGTAGCGGGCGTTAGAGGCGCCAGAACATCACGAGCGCCATCGAGAAACCGATCGCAATCACACCCCGTCTGACGGCTTTCCGGCCCATTCGCCGTGCGATTCCAGCCGCCGCGACGCCGCCGAGCGTGGCGCCAATGGCCATCACCACGGCATCGGGTGCGCGCACCATGCCGGCCAGGATGAAGTACCCCGAAGCCACGGCATTGATGAACACGGCAAGCAGGTTCTTGATGCCGTTCATCTGATGAATGTCCTCGTGGCCGAGTACTGCAAGAGCGGCGAGCATCAGGATGCCCATGCCCGCGCCAAAATATCCGCCATACACGCTGACAAAGAACTGGAAGATCATCGCCATGGCGAACCAGAACGACCCGTGGTGCTCCGGGGCCAGGTTCAGCATCCTCTGCACGCGATCCTGTACGGCAAAGAGGATCGTCGCAAACAGGATCAGCACAGGCACCAGTCGATCGAAGACGGTTGGCGGCGTAACCCGGAGGAGCATTGCCCCGGCGATGGCGCCCGCCACGCTGGGGACAATCAGCCAGTAGACGTGTGGAGCGATCTGTCGAAGTTCGCGTCGATATCCCCACACGGCGCCCAGCGACCCTGGCCACACGGCCGCCGTGTTCGTCGCGTTGGCGATGATGGGTGGCATCCCGAGCCAGATCAGCGTCGGGAAGCTGACAAGCGAGCCACCAAAGGCAAAGGCGTTGATGGCGCTCGCGACGAACCCGACGGCAAAGATGATGGCGTTGTGAATTAGCCGAGCCTTTTCAATATCGCAGCGCCCGCTTCTCTCGTTCCCAGCGACCCGCCGATATCGCGCGTCGTCTCACCGGCGTGCACGGCACCTTCGACGGCACGCTCGATTCGGCGCGCGTCCTCAGCACGTCCTAGCGTCTCGAGCATGAGTGCCGCCGAGAGGATGGCGCCAATCGGGTTTGCGACGTTTTTTCCTGCGAGCGGCGGCGCGGAGCCATGCACGGGCTCGAACATCGACGTGCGGCCCGGGTGAATGTTACCCGACGCCGCCATGCCTAAACCGCCCTGCAACGCCGCGCCAATATCCGTAATGATGTCGCCAAACAGGTTGTTGGTGACGATCACCTGAAATTTTTCGGGATTCTGGACGAGAAACATCGCCAGGGCATCGATGTACAGATGCGTCGCCTCAATTGATGGGTACTGAGGCGACACCTCTTTGAACACACGCTGCCACAACGCGTGCCCATGTGTGATCGCGTTGCTCTTGTCCGCCATGCACACCCTGGTTAGTCCGCGCTGGCTGGCGAAGTCGAACGCGTACCGCACGATGCGATGCACACCTCGATACGTATTAATCTCTTCCTGAATCGCGATCTCCTCGTCCGTATCCGCGCGCATGCGCCCGCCCGCGCCGACATACAGCCCCTCCGTGTTCTCACGAAAGACAACGAAGTTGATCTGCTCGCGGGTGCGGTTCTTCAGCGGGCACAGTCGATCGTCAAGCAGACGCACCGGCCGGTAGTTCACATAGAGATCGAGCTCGAATCGGGTGCCGAGCAGAATGTCGCGCGCGTGGCGGTTGTCGGCTACGCGCGGATCACCAAGCGCGCCGACGAAGATCGCGTCGAAGGATCGAAGCGTGTCGTAGCCACCTGGCGGAACAGTGACGCCAGTACGGAGGTAGTAGTCCGCGCCCCACGGCAGCTCCTCGAGTTCGACACCGCCCAAATCGCGAAGGACGCGGATGGCTTCTGCGACGACTTCCCGGCCGATGCCATCGCCCGCAATCACCGCGATGTTCCTCATCCTACGCGGCTCCTCTCTGCGTTGCACAGACGCCACCTATTGGGGACGTCTTTATGCGGAAACACTGTTATCCTTGGCGCACACGTCAAAAGCCAGCCGCTGTGGCACGACAGCGGGAAAGGGACAGCATGGCGAGACTACGAAGCGCGTTGGCGTTCGTGGGAATGCTGCTCGTATACGCAACGATCTGCTCGGCACAAGGTGTTCAGACGGGCACGATACGTGGGAGCGTGCGGGACCAGCAAGATCTTCCTGTGCCGGGTGTCACTGTCACCGTCACATCTCCTTCGCTCCAGGGCCCACGGACGACGGTTACCGACGCCGGAGGCAACTTCACGTTGGCAGCGATACCTGCCGGCCAGTATCAGGTTGCATTCGAGCTAAGTGGATTTGCATCGGTTTCGCGGCAAACGACGGTTCCGCTCGGACTGACCGTTGAATTGGATGCCGTCCTCCGTCCCGCGCAGGTGGCGGAGGCGGTTGAAATCGTGGCGGAACTCCCCGGACCAATTGCTACGCCCGTCGTCGGCGCCAACTTCTCGCATGAGGAAATCGAGGACCTGGCCAGTCCGCGAACCCTGGCGGGTATCGCCCAACTCGCACCTGCGGTGACCGAAAACACCACCAANAACGGTCAGGTGGTGATCAGTGGNGGATTTGCGTTCGACAACATNTTCATGGTCAACGGCGTCGATGTGAACGACAACCTGTTNGCGACACCCAATAACCTGTTCATCGAAGACGCGATTGAAGAAACGCAGGTGCTGACGTCGGGCATCTCTGCGGAGTACGGACGATTCACCGGCGGTGTCATCAATGCCGTAACCAAGAGCGGCGGCAATACCTTTTCCGGCACGGGCCGGATGAATTTCTTCAATCCTGCGTGGACCACGGAAACTCCGTTTGAAGAATCGCGGGGCACCAAGCACATCGATGCGGTCAACCGAAAGTATGAAACGACGTTTGGAGGACCAATCCAACGCGACCGCCTGTGGTTCTTCGTTGCGGGCCGGTACGTCAAAGCGCAGAACCAGGTAACGCTCATGCAGACCGGCATTGGACTGACGTCGGTCGATCAGAACAAGCGCGGCGAAATCAAGCTCACGGGAAAAGTCAGGACGAGCGATACGATTCAGGGGGGGTTCTTCAACGATCCCCGCAAGCGGACCAACAATTCGGGCTTTCAGAGTGCGGTCATCGATCCTCACAGCGAAGTCGACCGCGAGAATCCGAACTCCTATTACTACACCAACTATCATGGCGTCATCGGGCAGAACTGGCTGACCGAAGCGCAATTCTCGCAGCGACATCTCGGGTTCAACAACGACGGTGGCACGAGCACCAACATCGTCGATTCGCCGTTCTTCGCCCTCAACTGCGCGTGCGTGTACAACGCCCCGTACTTCGACGCGACCGATCCACAGGAACGCAACAACCGCCAGCTGACCGGAAACGTGACACGGTTCTGGAGCGCTGCGGGACGCCATCAGAGCAAAGGCGGTTATGAGTTGTTCCGGAGTCAGATCAAAGGCGGCAACTCGCAGTCGTCCACAGGGTATGTGATCAATGCGGATTTCCTCACCAACGCCGCCGGCGCGCCGGTTCTCGATTCCGCAGGAAAACTCGTGCCTGTGTTCGTGCCTGGCGACTCGTACCTCGAGAACTACATCGCGACGCGCGGCGCGACACTGAACATCGACAATCACTCATTGTTTGTCCAGGATCATTGGACGATCAACGCGCGCTGGTCCGCTGACATCGGCACGCGCTTCGAACATGTGAAATCGAAGGCAACTGGCGGCATTGTCGGTGTCAATAACTACCGAATCGTTCCTCGTCTCGCGGCCGCGTACGATGTGCGCGGAAACGGCAATCACATTGTCCATGTCACATACGGACAATACTCCGGCCGTTACAACGAAGTGCAGATTCGCGCCAACAGCCCTGTCGCCAATCCTGTGGCCATCACGACGGTGTATCAGGGCCCGCCCGGCCAGGGCGTCAACTTCGCTCCGGGATTCAACACGGCCAATTACCCGCTCACTCCTGCAAATGCGACCGTGTCCGACGCTACACAGAACGTCAGACTAGATCCGAAGATGACGTCCGCGTTGACGCATGAATTCACCACGTCATATGGATTGAACCTCAAGGGGGGTCGGGGCTACGGCGAAGTGGCGTATGTCTATCGAAAGACCGGGAACATCATTGAGGACTTCTACACACTGGCCAACGGCGCCACCAGCGTCCTTGTGAACGGCATCAGCGCCGGACGTTTCACCAACCGCGTGTACCGCGATACGGACATCGCACGCCGCGAGTATCACGCGATGATCTTCCAGTCACGGTATCGCCTGACCGCGAATTGGCTGTTCAGCGGACACTACACGCTCCAGCTGAAGAACGACGGGAACTACGAGGGCGAGCAGACGAACCAGCCGGCTTACGTTTCGATCATTGGCGATTATCCGGAAGCGTTTTCTGCCGCGCGCAACTACCCGGAAGGACGGCTTCAGGATTTTCAGCGATCGCGACTGAGAGCGTGGACGATTTACACCTTCGACATGNGACGGAGGGGCAATCTCTCGCTCTCGGGTCTCTGGCGAGTCGACTCGGGTCGTGTCTACAGCCTTACGGCGCGCAATCAGGCGATTACGGCACAGCAGCGTGCGATTCTCGCCGCGGCCGGCTACCCGGACGTCCCCTCGGCGAACGGAAACCACGTCTTCTTCGCCGAGCGCGGGTCTGAAATGTTCAAAGGGTACGGATTGCTCGACACGTCTATCAATTACGACATCCCTGTGTTTCGGAACTTGCGTCCCTGGGTGAAATTCGACATCTACAATTTGTTCAACAATCGCAAGCTGATTGCGTGGAACACCACGGTCAGTCAGGACCGCACAGGCCCGCTCGACAATCTCGGACTTGCCACCAACTACACCAAGACCGCGACGTTCGGGACGGCGACCGGCAACACGCTCACCAACCTTGGAACGACGACCATCAACGCGTATCCGCTCTCGTATGGGGGTGCGGACGGGGACCGTGCGACTCCGGGAGGGCGGACGTTTACGATGGCGCTCGGATTCCGCTTCTAGACAGAGCATTTTGGAGGGAG
>Ga0065707_10001180_pt1 | contig 17230 bp, 15 predicted proteins | sample SwiRhicommuniRL3_FD_59094 | JGI IMG/M metagenome (GOLD analysis project Ga0065707, IMG submission 59094) | Switchgrass rhizosphere bacterial communities from Rose Lake, Michigan, USA - RL3 v2 (version 2) | ecosystem: Host-associated > Plants > Roots > Rhizosphere > Soil | place: East Lansing...
CCGAACTCCGCTTACCTTGACTTTGAGCAGGCATCCTTTAACCTGAATCATTATGCCGCGATTTCGGTTGGCTCTCTTTGCTTGGGCAATATTCATGGTTAGCGCTTTTACTTCCACGATCAACGCCGCGCAAGTCCAAGAGATCGTTCTCGACAATGGGCTTAAGATTCTGCTGCTCGAGGACCACAAGAGCCCTGCGGTGACATTTCAAGTTTGGTATCGCGTCGGCGCGCGCAACGAAAAGGACGGTAAGAGCGGTCTGGCTCATTTTCTCGAGCACATGATGTTCAAAGGCACGCCGAGCACCGGCCCCGAGGAATATTCGCGTATTATTGCCAAGAATGGCGGTCGCTCGAACGCGTTCACTTCATCCGACATGACGGTGTACTTCGCGACCATGAGCCGCGAAAAGATCGGTATCGAGCTCGACCTGGAAGCGGATCGAATGGCGAATGCACTGTTGGGCGAAAAGTACTTTGAGCCCGAAAAGAAGGTGATCCAAGAAGAGCGCCGCATGCGTACCGAGGACAATCCGGCATCGGCATTGAGCGAAGTCGCGAGTGCGGTCGCATTCACCGTGCATCCTTATCGCCGCCCCGTCGTCGGCTGGATGCAAGACATTCAAAACCTGACGCGCCAGGACCTGGTTGATTTCTATAAACTTTACTACGCGCCAAACAATGCATTCATCGTCATGGTCGGCGATTTTTCCAGCGACGAAGTGTTGCCGAAGATCAAAGCGTCCTTCAGCAAGATCCCGCGCGGGCCGGAACCGCCAACGGTCGACGTGGAAGAGCTCGAGCAACGCGGCGAGCGTAGAGTCGTGTTTAAAAAGGAAGCCGAGCTGCCCTTCCTGCTCAATTTTTATCATGCGCCGAATCTCAAGAGTCCGGACAGTTTTGCGCTCGATCTGTTGACGGTGGTCCTGGCCGGCGGCAAAAGCTCGCGACTCTATCATGATCTCGTTTATCAAAAGCGCCTGGTGCGCGGTATCGATGCCGACTATAGCGGCGTTTCAATCGATCCGGCTGGTTTGTCGATTTTTGCGCAGCTTCTTCCCGGGATCGAGATCTCTGCCGCGGAGCGAGAGCTCGACCGTGGGCTCGAGAAAGTAAAATCAGAATTGATCAGCGAGCGAGAATTGCAAAAAGCAAAGAATCAAGTCGAAGCAGCTTTCGTTTTCGCGCAGGATTCCATTTTCGGTCAGGCGATGAAGATCGGCTACTACGAAGCGGTCGGCGGCTGGCGTCAAATGGACGGCTACCTCGACGGCATTCGAAGAGTGACTCGCGAAGACATCCGCCGCGTGGCGCGGCAATATTTGGTTCGTGACCGGCGCACCGTAGGCACGCTTATCCCGACAAAAGAAAAATCCCAATGAAAAAGTTGTTATGGTATGCGTTCGCCATCTTCATTTCGACAAGTCCGGCTTCGCCTTCGATGGCGGCTATGGTTGCCAAGCGCACCGTTCTCAATAACGGTCTTGTGCTGCTGACCTCGGAGCAGCGCGCGTTGCCGATGGTGTCGATCGAGCTCCTGATCGACGCTGGCTCGCGCAACGAACCCGCCGATCAAGCGGGATTGGCGAATCTCACCTCAACGCTTTTGACTCACGGCACGCAAAAACGCAGTGCGACGCAGATTAGCGAGGCCCTCGATTTTATGGGCGCCAGTCTATCAACGGGCGCTGGCGAGGACGTTGCCACGGTTAGCATGACGGTTCTCAAAAAGGATCTTGCCGCCGGCCTAGAGCTATTGGCCGAAATCTTGACTCAGTCGAATTTTCCACAGGCGGAAATCGACCGGCAGAAGCAGGCGGTGATCGCCTCGATCAAAGCGCGGGAAGAAGATCCGGGAGCCGTGGCGGCGACGGCATTTGCCGCGGTCTTGTTTCCGAAAAGTCCCTATGGCCGACCGGTGGAAGGAACCGAGGCAACGGTCAAAGGATTGCAGCAAAAAAGTTTACAAGAATTCTATAACCGCAATTACCGACCCAACCGAACGATCATCGCCGTAGTCGGCGACGTCGCGGAACAGGAAATCGCCCAAGCTCTCAACAAAGCCATGAAAGGGTGGGCCAAGGGCACGCCAGGGAAAAAACCCGCGCCACCCGCGGAAATTGGCAAGGCGCAGACGGTTCGAATCAGTAAAGATCTGACCCAGGCGAACATCGTGCTCGGTCACAACGGCGCAGTGCGCGGGAACCCGGATTACTACGCCATTCAAGTGATGAACTATATTATGGGCGGCGGCGGTTTTTCTTCACGCGCGATGGACTCGATCCGCAACGAGCGCGGTTTGGCTTATTCGGTTTACAGCTATTTCGGCGCGGAGAAGAGTCACGGCTCTTTTCAATTTGTCATGCAAACCAAAAACGAGACTGCCTTGCAGGCTATCCAGATCGCGAAAGAAGAAATGGGCCGCATGCGCGAGCAACCGGTAAGCGAGCAGGAGTTGAACGACGCCAAAGATTATCTGACGGGCAGTTTTCCGCTGCGCTTCGACACGAATCGCAAAGTGGCTGGATTCCTCGCGCAAGTTGAGTACTACGAGCTCGGCTTGGATTATCCGGAACGCTACGCGGACTTAATACGAAAAGTCACCCGAGACGATGTCCTGCGGGTGGCCAGGCAGTATCTTCATCCCGAAGATCTCACCCTTGTCATTGTCGCCAATCGGAAAAAAGTCGGTGAAAAATAATTGCGCGCGGCCGCGAGCAGTGAGCGCTTCGCCACACGTTTGTACCAGCGGTCGACATCGAGATCGTCAAACCGGTTGACAGTCGTCGACCCGGTACGGCATAGTTTGTCTGGGTACACCAAGTTTTCCTCAATCGCCGCCAAACTTGAACTGATGAAAAAAGTCTTGATTATTGAGGACCACACCGACATGCGCGAGCTTTTGACCTGGCAGATCGAGCTTATGGGTTTAGTGCCGGTTACGGCGAAGCTCGGCAACGAAGGAGTTGAGAAAGCGATTAGTGAAAAGCCGGAACTGATCATCATGGATATCATGATGCCCGGAATGGACGGATTGGAAGCCGCGCGCGAAATTCGCGCCAATAAAGAGACCAAGAATATCCCGATTTTGGCAGCAACTGCGCTGTTTCGTGACTCGGATCTCAAGAATTGCATCGAGGCCGGCTGTAATGGTTATATTATAAAGCCATTCACTTTTCAGGAACTGCAAGGGAAAGTGCGGGAACTGATACCTTCGGCGAACACGACCTATCCGCTCTGACCCGAGCCGCTAGGGTTACTCTTTTTTACAATTCAATAGCAGGTGGCATGTGGAAACGTCGATGCCGGCTCGCAAAAGAGCCGTTTCCATTGTTCAGCATCTTCGGCAGGAAGGCTATGAAGCTTATTTTGCCGGCGGCTGCGTGCGCGATATGCTGCTCAATAAAGCGCCGGAGGATTTCGATATCACGACCAGCGCTCACCCCGAAGATGTCCAACGTCTCTTTCCTGAAACCGTTCCGGTGGGTGCGCAGTTTGGCGTCATTCTTGTCCTCGTTGGCGGCCAGCCGTTTGAGGTCGCGAGCTTTCGCCATGATGGGCCTTACTTGGACGGGCGGCGGCCGAGCCATGTACGCTACGGAACCTTGGAAGAAGATGTCCGGCGCCGTGATTTTACGATCAACGGCATGATTTATGATCCGATTGCTGATCGCGTTATCGACTTGGTGGGCGGGCGTGAAGATCTTGAGCGGCACCGGCTTTGCGCTATTGGCAATGCGGATCAGCGATACGAAGAGGATCGATTGCGCATGATTCGCGCGGTGCGATTTGCCGCGAGGCTCAATTTCTCGATCGAGCCATCGACGTTCGCCGCAATCCAGCGGCTCGCGCCGACGATAACTGATATCGCCTGGGAGCGTATTGGCGATGAAATCACGCGCATTCTGACCGAAGGCGGTGCGCGGCGCGGTTTCGAGCTTCTCGACCAGAGTGGGCTAATGAAGGTCGTTATGCCGGAGGTCGCTGCGCTGAAAGGGACCTGGCAAAGCCCCGATTACCATCCCGAGGGCGATGTTTTCGAACACACGATGTTGTTGCTGAGTCACCTCGATGCGCCGTCCGAGACGTTGGCCTACGGCTGTTTGCTGCACGATGTGGCCAAGCCGAGCTGTTTCCGGCGGGATGGCGAACGAGTGACTTTTTACGGCCACACGGAAAAAGGCGCGGTCATGGCCGAGGAGATACTTAAACGGCTCAAGCGCGGCCGGGGAGTGTGGGAGCGCGTCAGCTATCTAGTTCACAATCACCTCCGTCATGTGCAAGCGCCCGACATGCGTCTGAGCACGCTCAAGCGCTTCCTGCGTGAAGATGGGATCGACGAACTATTGGAGCTCGCCCGTATCGATGCTCTGTCCTCCAACGGCGATCTGCGTTATTACCAATTTTGCAAGGAGCGCCTGGCGACGCTCGAAGAGGAAGAGATCCGTCCGGCGCCTTTCGTGCGCGGCGACGATTTGATCGCATTGGGCCTTCAGCCGGGGCCGCTGTTTTCAGAAATTTTGCGCCAGGTCGAAGATCGACAGTTGGGCGGAGAACTCCGCGATCGAGACGAAGCGCTCGACTGGGTCAAGCGAAATCATAGCCATCGAGGTTGAGGGATGAAGCAGGCAAAAGAGTATCGCGTCGTCGGTAAGCCGGAACTGCGCTCGGACGGCGCCGAAAAAGTCACTGGTAAGGCGCTCTACACGGTCGATGTGAAGCTGCCCGGCATGGTGCATGGGAAAATATTGCGCAGCCCCTATGCTCATGCGCGGCTGGTTCGCGTGGACGCCCGCAAGGCGGAAGAACTGCCGGGCGTGTTCGCGGTGATCACGCGCGACGATCAGCAAAGGCTGGGCATGTTCGGCGCCGCTTACAAGGATCAGACGATCGTGGCGGTCGATAAGGTTCGCTACGCCGGCGATCCGGTGGCGGCGGTGGCGGCCGTGGATGAAGCGACCGCGGACGAGGCGCTGGGTTTGATCGATGTCGACTACGAAGAATTGCCCGCGGTAACCAATTTGGACGAAGCGCTCGCGCCAGGAGCGCCTTTGGTGCACGACTCCGCCGCGCGCGGCGGCGAGCTCATGGGCCAGCGCTACGAACCGCCCAGGGAATTTTCCGGCACCAATCTCTGCTACCGGTTCAGCTACGCCAAAGGCGACATCGAAGCGGGATTCAAAAAAGCGGATCATGTTTTTGAAGACACTTTCACCTTTCCGCGGGTGCAGCATTTTTCGATGGAACCGCACGCTACCGTGGCGCACGTCGAAGGCGATCAGATCACCCTTTGGGCCGGCACCCAGGAGCCCTTCACTTTGCGCGACCATCTCGCCGAGATCTTCCGCACGCCGCTCAACAAGATCCGCGTTATCGTGCCCTATGTTGGCGGCGGTTACGGCGGTAAACTGGCGGTGAAAACCGAGCCGTTGGCCGCGGCGCTGTCATGGAAAGCGAGACGCCCGGTGCGCTTGGCGCACACGATCGAAGAAAGCTTTCGAACGGTCACGCGCCATCCCGCGCGGGTGAAGATCAAGACCGGCGTAACGAAAGACGGCAAACTGTTGGCGCGGCAGTGTTTGATCCACATGGAGACCGGCGCTTACGCGGACGCGGGACCGCGGGTGACGCAAAAGGCCGGCTACCGCTGCTTTGGCCCGTACCGTTTGCCGCACATGAAGACCGATGCCTATACAGTCTACACCAACACGGTCCCCGGCGGCGCGTACCGCGGTTTCGGCACCTTGCAGGTGACCTGGGCCTATGAATCGCAGATGGATATCATTGCCGAGAAGCTCAGCCTCGATCCCTTGGAGTTTCGCCTCAAGAATCTGCTCAAGAAGGGCGAGCTTTACACACCGGGCGACACGCCCGTGGATTGCGATCTCAAGGCCGGTTTGTTGCAAGCCGCCGAAGAAATCGGCTGGAATGCAAAAGGTAAGACAGCCACGGGTAAGGCAGTGGGTAAAGGGCTCGCGGTGTGCATGAAAGACGGCGGCGGCACCTACAAGGTTTCCTCGGCCGCCGTCAAAATGAATGCCGACGGTAGCGTGGTTTTGCTTACCGGCACTGTCGAAGTCGGTCAGGGAGCGCGGACCGCGCTCAGCCAGGTTGTCGCCGAGGAATTGGCGATTTCCTATGGTGCCGTGACCGTCGCCCAGCTCGATACGGATGTAACGCCGTACGATGTCAACACCAATGCCAGCAGCTCCACGGTGGTGATGGGCTTGTCGGTGCAGCGCGCGGCCCAGGACTTGAAACGCCAACTATTACGCCACGCGGCGAAAATCTTGAAATCAAAACCGGAACAGCTTTCCTTGGCCGGCGGTAGAATCGTCGGCCGCAAGAACCAAAGCCTGACTTTTCCCGAGCTGATGCAGAAAGTATTTTTGTCGAGATCCGGTGAAATGATCGGTCATGGCGCCTATCAATCGATCAAGAGCCCAAAGGCCGCGCTCGGTTCGCCGACCAATTTTTGGGAGATCAGTTGGGGCGGCGCTGAAGTGAAAGTCGATCGAGAGACTGGTGAAATCAAGCTGCTCAAGTATGTTTCCCTGGCCGATGTGGGTAAAGCGATCCACCCGGTGCTCTGTGAGGGGCAGGACGAAGGCGGCGTGATGAATGCCATAGGCCACAGCCTGCTCGAAGAAATGGTTTATCGCGATGGCCAGTTGCTCAATCCCAATCTGGTTGACTATCGGGTGCCGAGCTTCGAACACCTGCCGAAAGATTTCGAGACGATTTTAGTCGAGAACGAGAATGGTCCGGGGCCGTTCGGCGCCAAGGGAACCGGTGAAGGCGGTNTGCTGCCCGTAGCCTCGGCAATCGCCAATGCCGTCTGCCGGGCNACGGGGCTTAGGCTTTATGATTTGCCGCTCACGCCGGAAAAGGTNTGGCGNGGGCTTCNAAAAGGAGAATGAAGTAACAATGCTTCGACAATCTTTTCCGATGAGTACTCGCGCCTTCCCGAGTATTATTGCCCGCCTCCAAACAGCGTGATCAATAGTCCTTCGGGGAAAGGCACGTTTAACATTTTTTCGAACAACCCCCAGTAAAACAACCACGAAAAAAAAGTCACGGAAGCAGTAATAAACCAGCTCTCACCCGAGAATTTCAAATACAGCGCTATCGTTAGAGGCACGGCGTAGGAGAATCCCAGGAGCCAGATGACCAGGAAGAAACCGATGGTCCACAGAACAATCGACACGGTTCTCTGCCGAACGACCTCGGGCGCAATTTCCACAGGAGTTTCGACGGACATCGCCAACCCGTCGGTCTTTTTTTTCTTCTTGCCGTAAAAATCTCTGGCGAACTGACCGAACGATAGAATAAACGTCGGTATGCCGATGACCCACGGGAATAATCCGGCACGATAGCCAAAATTGCGGCTCTGCCAGAGCGCGATCGCAAGCATAACGATGACCAAAACGGTAAACAGCGTCGGCAAATTGAAATGCAGTTTAGGAGACGCGGGGCCTTCTTCTCTCACTTGATCCGTGGTTCCTTCCCTAATTTTTTGCTGTGCTTGCCTGCGGCTCTTGATCATGGGGTAGAAAATTCCAAAAAGAGTCAAGACAAAAATGCCGATGACCCCTGGCCTGGTGGTCCAGGCCCAGCCGTAATTATCGGTCGATAGGAATAGGCGGTTTTCCGCCAAAGGTCCGAGTACCAGTCCCAGGAGCACCGGCGGGCGCGGCCACTCCATCTTTTCCATGACCCAACCGAGACCGCCGAAAAAGAGCACGATGATCATATCTTCAAAGGCATTCTTTTCTGCAAACGCGCCGAGATAGATCAGCACCAAGATGATCGGGATGATAATACTGCCACGGACTTGGGTGACTTTGGCTAACGGTTTTAGGAACAAGAAACAGATCGCTACGGTGATTATGTTGGAAAGAATAATCACCCAGACAAAGGAATACGTCAGGTCGAGTTTGCCTTTCGGCGGCGGCAACAGCATGTCGGGGCCGGGCACGATTCCTTGAATAATAAACGCGCCGAGCAGGATCGCCATGACAACGCTGGCGGGAACGCCGAACGCTATAGTCGTAATCAGGCTACCCCCCAAAGTGGAATTGTTCGCGGCGCCGGGACCGAGGACTCCGCGAACATCGCCTTTGCCGAACCGTTCCTTGTTGGGTGAGCTCTGCACGGCATGGGCATAGGCTAGCCATTGCGTCGTGGCGGCGCCCATGCCGGGAATGATCGCGGTTAAGGTCCCGAGAGCGCTGCAGCGGATCACCAGCCACCAGTGACGAAAGGTGTCCTTGACGCCCTCCATAACGCCGCCTAGCTCTCCTACCTCTTGCTTGGCGATGCTCGTTCCAAGCACAGCGAGTTCGATGGTTTCGGGAATCGCGTAAAACCCGATGGTGATCGGAACCAGCCCAATGCCGTCCCACAAAAATAGTTGACCGAAGGTATAGCGCTGTATGCCGGAGATCGGATCCAAACCGATGGTTGCGAGCATGAGACCGATACCACCCGAGACCATGCCCTTGAGAATATCTTCACCGCTCAAAGCCGCGACAAAGGAAATCCCGAGGATCGCAAGCATGAAAAACTCGGGTGAGCCGAAAGAAAGGACGAGCGGCCGTATGATCGGCACTGCGGCTCCGAGCGCGACGCCGGCGAACACAGCTCCGACCAGCGAGCTCATGAGCACGGCGCCAAGCGCCCGGCCGGCTTCGCCATTGCGCGCCATGGCATGACCGTCGACGATAGTCGATGCCGTGGTCGGCTCGCCGGGAACTCCGAAAAGTACCGAGGTAATGTCCCCGGTGGTTGCGGTAACGGCAGTCATGCCCAAGAGAAATGCGAATGCCTCGACGGCGGACATCTTGAAAACAAACGGCAGCATGAGCGCCATCGCCGTCGGACCGCCCAGGCCGGGGAGAATACCGACCACGAAACCGATCGCTATGCCGACCATCATCAGATTAAAGGTCGATAGATTAAAACACTGAAGGAATCCCGAGACTAGCGCATTCAACATGTCCATAACGACGCAGAACCTCCAGCCAGGGCCGGGTAATGTTCGCAGCTAAATATCAGCGACCGCTCTAGTTGTAAAGAACATCTTTTAACTTCGACACCAGCGCGGGATCGAGCTTGAACAGGCCGGAAATGTCTTTTTCGATGTCTTCCACGGGTATGGCGCCGATGTTGAGGTGCGATTTGTTTGCATCGGCGACAAATTCCGGATCCTTGAGCGTTGCATCGAAGGCTCTGCGCAGGGCCATCACCCGCTCCTTCGGTGTTCCCGGGGGCAACGTGTAGGTGCGCACGATGTCGCTATCGCCGTGTATACCGACGTCGATCATCCTGCGGGCTTCTTCGCTCTTGGCAAATTTGATTGCCTGCGGAATATTGGCCAGCTCCGGATGAGTTTTTCGGTTTGCCTGCAGCACGACTATGGCTTCGCCGCTGTCCAGGGCTTTGCGCCAGGTCACGCTCACCGAATCCCAGCCCCAGCAGCCGCCGGCGACCTCGCCGCTCTCTGCGGCCAAACGTACATCGGCGGTGCCTTTGTATCCCGTGACCAGTTGGATAGGCAGACCCAATGCAACCTTCAGTATGCGCGTAGCATTGTCCGGGGTCGATGTGCCCGGCGCGATGCCGCCCATCTTGATCGGCGTTTTTGACGCCATCCAGCGATCCATGCTGGTAATGCCGCTTGCCTTGGTCATGGCGCAAACCACATGGTCGCTGATCGGCGCGCCGATGAATTCGAACTTCCGGGCGTCGAATTCGATGCCGGGCTGGCCGAGAACCTGCCCGAGGAACAGTCCACCGATGAAATGCCCGATCGTCAAGCCGTCGGGTTTGGCCACTTTGAATATGTGGTTGGCGGCGATCAGACTACCTGCGCCGGTCATATTTTCGACCGTAACGCTGGGACCGCCAGGGATATGCCTGCTCATGTGTCTTGCAAGTGCGCGCGCATAGGTGTCGAAGCCTCCGCCTGCGGAAAAACCGACGACGACTCTCACATTCTTGCCTCTGTAGAAATCTGCTACGTTGCTTGCCTCACCGGCATGGGCAAGGCTCGGAGCGGCGATGACGATCAATAAGCAAAGAAAATGTAACATCCCATTTCTCCTCTCGGCTTTGGGTGATCGGGGCTATGCTTCCCGGCTAGAGTGGACGCGAAGTTGCCCGAAGCTAGCCGATTGAATGAAAAAAATCAATTAACGAGAACCGTTATCTTGGCTCACACAAGGGCTCGCTTCAGCCGTCAATTCAGCATTGTGTTAAATGGTTTAGGCCATTAAAATGATTCGACCTTGTGGCCGGCTTGGCCGGAATCGGAAATCGAGGTGAGCGATCATGGCTGGACCATTCGAGAACTATATCGATGGAAAATGGCAGGCCGCGCATTTGGCAAAAACTTTTGAGAATCGCAATCCCGCAAACCGAAACGATCTGATCGGCGTATTCCCGGCATCGGGGACCGAAGACGTGGACGCCGCCGCACGCGCGGCGAAGAGAGCATTTCCCTCGTGGCGGCTGGTGCCGGCGCCAAAACGCGGCGAAATCCTTTACCGTGTCGGCGAACTCCTGCGCAAACACAAAGAGGACCTTGCCCGAGTGGAGACTCGCGAGATGGGCAAGGTGCTCAAAGAAACCCGCGGCGATGTGCAGGAGGGGATCGACTGTGCGTTCTACGTCGCCGGTGAAGGCCGTCGACTTTTCGGTGAAACGACGCCCGCCGAGCTGCCGAACAAATTTGCCATGTCGGTGCGCATGCCGATCGGCGTGTGCGCGCTCATTACACCGTGGAATTTTCCTCTGGCGATCCCGACATGGAAGTTATTTCCGGCAATTTTGTGTGGTAATACGGTGGTCCTCAAACCGGCGGAAGATACTCCGCATACGGCAGTCAAGTTTATCGAGATTCTCAACGAGGCCGGGGTTCCGCCGGGAGTGGTCAATCTGGTTCATGGCCGGGGCGAGGAAGTCGGCGCGGCGCTGGTGCGCCATCGCGATGTCCAATTGGTTTCGTTCACCGGATCGGCCGCTGTCGGGCGAGAGATCGCTTCGGTGTGCGGGCAAAATCTTAAACGAGTTTCTTTGGAGCTCGGCGGCAAAAATGCGCAAGTGATCATGGAGGATGCCGATCTCGATCTCGCCGTGGAAGGCGCCTTATGGGGCGCCTTTGGAACCACCGGACAGCGCTGTACGGCGACCAGCCGTTTGATTGTCCACTGTGACGCGGCGAAAAAAGCAACGGAAATGCTGGTGGAGCGCGCGCAGAAAATAAAAGTAGGCGATGGACTCGATGAAAGCGTCGAAATGGGGCCGCTGATCAACGAAGCCGCGCGGCAAAAGGTGTTGCGCTATATCGACATTGGCCGGCAAGAGGGCGCGCGCCTTCTCACTGGCGGTTCGATCCATGATGCGGGTGCTTACGCCCACGGGTACTTCTTTCAGCCGACGATTTTCGATCGGGTATCACCGACCATGCGCGTCGCGCAGGAGGAAATTTTCGGTCCGGTGCTTTCGATCATCGAGGTCAAAAGCTTTGAAGAAGCGATCGAGGTGTTGAACGGAACGGCTTATGGTTTGTCAAGTTCGATTTATACCCAGGACGTTGCACGGGCCTTTCGGGCCATGCGCGACATCGAGGCGGGAATCACCTACATCAATGGTCCCACGATCGGAGCAGAAGTCCATCTGCCGTTCGGCGGCGTCAAAGACACTGGCAACGGACACCGGGAGGCAGGCACGACAGTGTACGACATTTTCACGGAATGGAAATCGATTTACGTGGATTACTCCGGGAAGTTGCAAAAGGCGCAGATCGACAACGCAGAATAGGTTCCGGTTTATACTTTCCGATTATCGGATGAGTAACGCGAAAGACTAGATTGAGGGAACATGAAAGCACCTCTCATCAAGACCGCTCTCCCGGGTCCCAAGGCGAAGGCGATCATCGATCGCGACCAACAAGTCACCGCGCCGGCGTACGGCCGCGTTTATCCACTGGTCGTCAAGCAGGCCCAGGGCATGGTCGTCGAAGATGTTGACGGCAACCTGTTTCTCGATTTTATGGCCGGCATCGCCGTCGCCAGCACCGGCCATTCGCACCCGCGTGTCGTCAAGGCGATCGAAGAGCAAGCGCGAAAGTTTTTGCATATCTGCGGCAGCGACTATTATTACGAGCCGATGGTTGATTTGGCTGAGCGGCTCAATCGCCTGGCGCCGGGCGCGGCGCCGAAAAAAGTATTCTTCACCAACTCCGGGGCCGAGACGGTTGAAGCGGCTTTCAAGCTCGCTCGTTATCACAGCAAGCGCCAGCACGTGATTGCATTCCACGGCGCCTTCCACGGCAGGACGCTCGGCGCCTTGTCGCTCACCGCGAGCCGGGCATCGCACCGGGCGCATTTCGGCCCGCTCATTCCCGGGGTGCATCATGTGCCCTACGGTTTCTGCCATCGTTGTCCGTATCATCTCACCTACGGATCCTGCGGCATCGAATGCGTTTCGGTGATCGAGAAAGTCCTGTTTCGCTACGATGTGCGCCCCGAAGAAGTTGCGGCGATCTTTGTCGAACCGGTTCAGGGTGAAGGCGGATACATCGTTCCGCCGTCCGAATATTTGCCCATGCTTCACGAACTTTGCCGAAAGCACGGCATCCTCTTGGTCGCGGACGAAATTCAATCCGGCTTCGGCCGTACCGGAAAGATGTTTGCGTGCGAACACTGGGGAATTGAGCCGGATATTATCTGCGCCGCCAAGGGTATCGCCAGCGGCATGCCCCTCGGCGCGATGATTGCCCGCGCGGACATCAGCACCTGGTCGCGCAGCACGCATGGCAGCACGTTCGGCGGAAATCCGGTGGCTTGCGCGGCAGCGCTGGCGACGCTCGATCTTCTCGAAGAGGGCTTGGTGGAAAACGCCGCCAAGGTCGGCGCAGTGCTCAAGGAGCGGTTAATCGCTCTCAAAGATCGCCACAAGGTGATCAGCGATGTGCGGGGATTGGGGTTGATGATCGGCGTTGATTTCGAAAAAATCGATGGCAGCCGTGCGCCCGACGGCCAGTTTCGCGATCGCGTCATGCAGAAGTGTTTTGAAAAGGGTTTGCTGCTCTTGAGCTGTGGCGAGAGCACCTTGCGTTTTTGCCCGCCGTTGATCGTGACAACGGAGGAAACGAAGACGGCTGTGGACATTTTTGATGCGGCGGTTTCCGGCAGTTAGCTTCTTTACCTTTCGGGTAAAGAAGTGAATTGTCCGGCCAATTAACCGCTACCGCTACTGTAGCTTGGTCTTCAGCTCCTCGACGAGTTGGGCGAGATCGCCGTCGTCCGCATTGATTTTCAACGCCCCGCCGAATTCATCGAGCGCCTTTTGAATCATTCCTTTGGTCAAGTAGATCCTGCCGAGATTAATATAGGGGAAATGGCGCGGCTCGTAGCGCTTGGCCGATTTGGCGCGCTCGAGCCAGGGAATGGCGTCATCGAAACGCTGTTGCTGCATGAGGTAAACGCCGATGTCGTTGTACGGATTGCCAAACTCCGGATCGATCCCGATGGCGATTTCGCACTCGGCGATGGCTTCATTGAGACGGCCGAGGAAACTATAAGCCCAACCGAGATAGGTGTGCGCGTCGGCGGTAGGATAGATTGCGATGGACTGTTTATACAAACGTATGGCGTCGGTAAACTCTTGCGCCAGCTGATGCTTCATTGCCTCTTCAATCAACTCTAAGGCGCGTTCCTGATCCTTATTCGTAGCCATGGGCACTTCCTGCATTATCCCGGCTCAGCAGTCTTTCATCCCTTCGCCTCTGATTTGGTTCACACGCCCCACGCGCCGCTCAATTGGATATTGGCGCCATTGACGTAGCGTGCCTCGTCCGACAATAGAAATCGCACTGCTGAAACGGCATCGCCGACTGTGCCGACGTAGCCGGCGGGAATAAACTTCACCATGCGCTCGAGCTCCCCCGCCGGCGCGCTGCCGGAATCGATGAAACCCGGCGAAACGCAATTCATGGTGATGCCAAAGGGCGCAATCACCTTGGCGAAGGAACGCGACAGAGCAAGCAAGCCGACTTTGGCGATGTAATGGGCCGTGAGCTGGGGTTGAGCGATCAGCTGCTCGGCGTTTGCCATGCTGAACGATACAATGCGTCCCCACTTTTGTTCTTTCATGATCGGAATACAAGCCTGGGTTAAATAGAAGACCGGATGAAGGTTGTTGTCGAACATGGAATGCCAGCCTTCGTTGGTTTCTTGCAAAAGGGAAACCCGGTGATAAGGCCCGGCACCGTTGATCAGGGCATCGATCTTGCCCCATGCCTCATGCACTTGACGAACCAAGCCGGCCGCGGCATCGGGGTCGGAAACATCGCTTTTGAACGCCAACCCTTTGGCCCCCGCTTGTTTGACCGCGTCCATCAATTCAGTCGCTTCCGTGGCGCTGGCCCGGTAGCAGATCGCCACGGACCAGCCGCTTGCCGCCAAATCCAGGGCGACGGCGCGGGCGATACCGCGTGCGCCGCCGGTGATCAGCGCAACTCTGTGCTCGGTTTTCTCACTCATTACAAAACCAGACCTGGCGGCCAAACGATCAACTTCATGGGATATCCATAAACGCGTTCGGCTGCACCGACGGTGTCACGCCTAGTTCCGGCATACCAGCCCTAGGGCTTCATCCCGACTAACTATAGCAAACGGATGGAGTAACTCCCAGACGAAAAATCTGCGGCTCAAGCACTGTTGCCTCCAATCGAACCGAACGCCGCAATGACAATATTTTCTCTGGAGGGATCAACCGTGAATATGCTACATTGTTAGAATCATGGACGCACTCAGTTTTGAAAGCCGCCCGGCGCTTCGCAATTCAATTCTGGTGCTGTCTTTCGCCGGCTGGAGCGATGCCGGGGCCTCGGCCTCAACCGCCGTGCGATACCTGATCGACCAGCTGATGGGCAAAAAATTTGCCACCATCGATCCCGAGGACTTCTACGATTTTTATCGCCAGCGTCCCGTCGTCCGTTTGAACGATAACAAAGTACGCGAGATCCACTGGCCTTCCTACGACTTTTATCATGGTCCGGGCATTGGCATTGACAAAGACTTCGTGCTCGGGATCGGCGCGGAGCCGCATCTGCGCTGGCGGACTTTCACCGAGACCCTGCTTCATTTTACGCGCGAGTGTCAGGTCGAAATGGTGATTACCTTGGGCGCGTATCTCGACGAAGTGCTCTACACGCGTCCGGTTCCCCTGAGCGGGTTCTCGACAGATCCCAGGCTGGTCGATGAGCTGGATCTGGTGCCGTCCCGTTATCAGGGTCCGACCGGCATCGTCGGAGTGCTGGCCGACGCCTGTCGCGTGGCCGGGGTGCCGCACTTGAGCCTTTGGGCTTCGTTGCCGCACTATCTATCCGTCTCGCCCAATCCGCGCGGTACATTGGCGCTCCTGCTGCGGCTCAACCAATGGCTTGGCCTGCGTGTGGATACGACCCCTCTGGAACGAGCCGCCGCCGACTTTCAGGCCAAAATCAACGAAGCGGTCAACTCCGATCCCAAACTTTCCGCCTTCGTGCGTGAATTAAAAAAACGCGAATTCGAACAGTGAAGCTCTCCGTTCTAGTTCCCGTATATAACGAAGAGCGGACGCTGGAGGAAATCGTACGGCGGGTGTGCGCGATTTCCTTGCCCAAAGAGATCATTTTTGTCGATGACGGCTCGCAGGATCGCAGCCGCGAAATCCTATCTCGTCTCCACGAGGAAAATAAGCGATCCGGTGATGTGCTCAACACCATCAAGATTTTTTTTCAAGCGCAGAATGAGGGTAAAGGCGCGGCTTTGAAAGTGGCCCTCGGGCATGTGACCGGCGATGTGGTGATCATTCAGGACGCCGATTTGGAATACGACCCGAAAGACTATCCGGGCTTGCTCGCGCCGATCCAGGAGGGCGTGGCGGATGTGGTTTACGGCACGCGTTTCGCGGGCGGCGGGGCGCACCATGTGCTGTTTTTCTGGCACTCCCTGGGCAACCGATTGCTCACGCTTTTGTCCAACATGCTGACCAATCTCAATCTTTCCGATATGGAAGTCGGCTACAAAGTTTTTCGCGCCGAGGTACTAAAAGGCATCGACCTCAAATCGAAACGTTTTGGCTTCGAGCCCGAGATCACCATGAAGTTGGCGAAAAAGCATTGCCGCTTTTACGAGGTGCCGATCTCCTACTACGGGCGCACCTACGAAGAAGGCAAAAAGATCACCTGGAAAGACGGGCTCGCCGCGTTATATTGCATGATCCGCTTTCGCTTTTCGGATTGAGGCAATCGTTCCTCTGTCTTCCATGTAGATATTACGGCGGGATTGGCTTTGGTCCATGACGCCATACAAGGCGCTGGGGTATTCGATCCGTAACGGTCTGGCCATGCCGACCTTCTGTTTCATCGTTAAATTCCTGTTAATAGCTAAAAGCGACTTGACCCTTTGGCGACTCTCGGGAAAAGAGAAACGATCACCACGACTTGGTGTCCTTGCTTCCGCCGTTTTCAACAGCTTCAAACCGATCGGCGCACTGGGTCTGCCCTTGGTGAAGCCCCTTTTGTCGTGGGCCCCCGGCTGAGACCGATCGCTACAATCCTGCGCTTTAATCCGGAATTTCGGGCTCGACGAGCTTCGCTAGGAGAGTGAGCGATTCCTGCCAGCCGACGTAGCAAGCCTCGGCGGGAATGACATCGGGCACTCCCTCCTGCACGATGTTCAACTCGGTGCCACATGACACTTTCTTCAGGGTGACGGTTGTCTGCATTTTCCCGGGCAGGTTCGGGTCGTCGAATCTGTCCGAGTAACGGAGGCGTTCGGATGGAACCAATTCAAGATACTCACCACCGAAGGAGTGACTCTTGCCGCTGCCGAAGTTGGTGAACGACATCTTGTAGGAGCCGCCGACCCTGGCGTCGATGTGGTGAATCTTCCCGGTGAATCCGTTCGGTGGTAGCCATTTGCACATCGCATCGCCGTCAACAAAGGCCCGATAAACCTTTTCAGGCGTTGCCCGGAGGACGCGGTGAAGCCGAATAGTGTGCGGCATGATTTGTTCTCCTTTTTGCTAGAACATTCTTTTTTGGTCTTTCATCTCTATGACGAATGAACACGTTACTCGGGACAGCAACGCCGATTTTTTTTGGCCGAGAACGCCGCCCTTCGGGCGATGGTTGATTTTGGCTCTGACCTCGCCAGTTCATAATACCGCCAAAAAAA
>Ga0065707_10082298_pt1 | contig 17228 bp, 27 predicted proteins | sample SwiRhicommuniRL3_FD_59094 | JGI IMG/M metagenome (GOLD analysis project Ga0065707, IMG submission 59094) | Switchgrass rhizosphere bacterial communities from Rose Lake, Michigan, USA - RL3 v2 (version 2) | ecosystem: Host-associated > Plants > Roots > Rhizosphere > Soil | place: East Lansing...
AGCGCGCTGACCTCGTTCCTGGCCGACACGGACGGCGTGCCGGACCTGCCCGAGCGCTAAGATCAGTTCACCAAAGGATCGAGGGGCCGTCCTGCCAGGGACGGCCCCTCAGTGAAGATCGGAGTGTGCGGCACTTCCGTGTTACCTCACAGGGTAGCAAGTGCTGCGCACTCCCAACGAAGGGAGATGCGGTGAGTATCAGCACCACAGCCGGGCAGACCATCAACGTGGTACCGAACTACGGCGGCGTCAAGATCGTCGTCGAGTGTTCCGAGGATGTCTGCGAGAGCGTCGAGTACGGGCTCAGCGAGAGCGAGTTCCTTGCCCTGGTCATCCAGGGTTCGGCTGCGCTTCTGGCAGGCAGTCGGTGAGCAACGCACGTAGCCGCCTAGCGGCATACGGACGCACGCCCAAGGCGCTGCTGCGGGACCCGAACATCCGACCCATCGCCAAGACGGTCTACACCATGGTCGACGAGGTCGCTGGGCACGAGGACATCACGGTCGAGCGCATGGCCGAGTGGCTAGGCGTGAACGTGAAGACGGCCCGGAAGGCACTGCACGAGATCGAGCAGGCTGGGTGGGTCGAGGTCATCACGGTGGTGCAGGGACAGCGCGGTCAGCGACCCTCTGAGTACGTCGCCAACGCCTATCCTTTCCAGCACCTGTCCGAAGGGTCGGAAGAAGTTTCCTCAGCGCAGGCCGCTGACCAGGCGGAACGCGCAGAGGACCTACCACTTTCTTCCACCCCTCAGGAAAAAAGTGGTACCCCCCCCTACCAAAAAGCTCCCTCAGAACCCGTCGAGCAGACCGGGGTACCAAAAAGTGGTACCCCCAGGGACTACCAAAAAGTGGGAGGCCCTACCTATCTACGAGACGACGAGACGAACAACCCCCCTACCCCCCAGCCTTCGATCCTGTCGGACGACCTGGGGTTCAGCGAGTTCTGGGGCAGGTACCCACCGTGTGAGTGGAAGCAGAGGACGAGCAAGACCAACCTCCGAGGCTTCTGGTTCAGCCTCACCGACAAGCAGCGGCATCTCGCGCTACGCGCCCTCGATGCCTACATCGCATCTGCCATGTGGATCGACAAGCCAGAGGACATCCCCGGGCCGAAGATCTTCCTGGAGAACGAGCCATGGCTGGAGGCCGAGCGCGGCAACCTCCCTGCCCCACCTCCGCCGCCCGTCAAGTACCTGACCGCTGCCGATGTCCGGCTGACCGACGAGGATGACTGATGATCGACACCTACGACTCCCTGCTGGGAGACCTGACGAGCGCTGAGTATTCGATCGTCGGACTGGCTATGCATAACCCGGCAGTCATGGACGACGTAGACCTGTCGCCTGACGACTTCCAGAACGTCAGCCTGGGGGCGCTGTACGCCCTTCTGGCGGACCTGACGTCCGAAGGGTCACCCACCGACCCTGCGTCCGTCTGTGGCTCCCTGGAGCGCCTCAGGACGGGCGGTGGGCGAGTCAGGGGCATCACCCCTGCCGACATCCTCAAGATGTACGGCGACGCTCCCGCATCCGGCGCTTACACGTACGCCAGGATCATCCGGAACTTCGCTATCCGCAGGCGCGTCATCATGGCCTGCGAGCAGGGGTCTGCCCTGGCCAAGTCCCAGGGCAGCACGGACGAGATCGTTGAGCAGGTCCGTGCCATGGTCGATGAGACATCACGATCCGTCGCTCAGTCGTGGGACATGGACGACGCATACAGCCAGTTCGTCGCACAGGTTGGGGAGCCCGTCGTCTACCACCCCACGATGTGGCCAGCCCTGAACGACGTGATGGGCGGTTACCGGGGAGGGGCGCTCTACACGATCGGCGCACGGCCTGGAACAGGCAAGTCGATCTACGCCGTCCAGGCAGTCCTTGACCTGGCCGAGCAGGGGCAGGTCGTGTGGCACTCCATGGAGATGGGTGACGCGGAGGTCTTCACCCGCCTCACGGCCAACGTGGCGCGGATCAACACGCGCAGGATCGACGGCTCGGGTGGAGAGATGCGACCTGAGGACTGGATGATGCTCCGTGAGCACCAGAACTTCATCAGGAAACTTCCGCTCACGCTGGACACGAAGCGCAGGACGATGAACCAGATCCGCTCGACGGTGCGCACAGCGTCACGCAGGGGCAAGGTGTCCGGGGTGGTCATCGACCAGTTGGGCAACATCGCAGCCCCGCCATGGGCTCGCTCCGAGTACGAGAAGATCACGTACCACACCGACCAACTCAAGGCCCTGGCTGGCGAGTTCGACGTTCCGGTCATCGTCATGGCGCAACTGAACCGTGAGGTCGAGAAGCGCACCAGTGCAGTGCCGAACCTGGCAGACCTGCGCTCGTCAGGCAGCATCGAACAGGACTCAGATGTCGTCCTGTTCCTGTACGACGGCCAGGAGGAAGGGTTCGGGATCCATGTGGCGAAGAACCGGCAGGGGCCGAAGGACGTCACCGTCCCCCTCGTGCGCCGTGGTCAGTTCTCTCGCCTCGACAACCCCTCATGAGGAGGAACGCATGACAAGCAAGGAAGGTGTGGCCGTGTGGCTGTGCATCATCGCCATCGCGGTTGTGGTGATCTACGGCCTGAAGACCATCGGCAACATCCAGCGGGAGGAGACGCAGATGAACTCCTGCATGGACTCGGTTGTCATACCAGACCCGGAGTCAATCGACTATGACAACCAGGCCCTGGAGTTCACATCCCAGATCCGTAAGTGCATGCGGGGCTAAAGGTGAGCAACCAGGTTCCGAGCGCTGTCCGTGAGCAGGCGCGCGAGCGTGACCAGGGCCGCTGCATCGTGTGCATGGCCGCTGCGACTGAACTCATGCACCGGGTCCCTCGCCGTGATGGCGGCCACCGCCTGTCCAACACGATCTGGGGATGCCGCACCTGTCACGCCAAGGCTCACGCCTCACCGAAGTGGGGCTACGAGATCGGCATCATGGCCAGCAGGTATGGCGTGGACCTGAGCCTGGTGCCCATCTGGTCCTGGCGGGGATGGATCCTGCTGGACGACGAGGGCGGGTACCACGTGATCGCCCCGAGAAGCATGCCTGCTGAGGCGCTGGGCGCCCTTCAGGCGTCGGAGGTCCCCCAGGAGGGGTGACCGTACGAGAGGCCCTCAGGGGGCCGATTTAACAAGGAGGAAACATGACGATCAGGTACAACGTCTGCGGGAACTGCAACCACCCGGCGAGCAAGCACGGCAGCAACGGCAAGTGCGGTGTCCGTGGCTGCAAGTGCCCCGGCTTCAAGCCGAAGGGCTCCTGATGACGGTCATCATCCGCAGGTCCATGGGTGCGTGGCTCTGGTCGTGCCAGACGTGTGGACACGCCGACGTCGCAGAGACGGACACTGAGGCTCGCGCTGCGTACGAGCGTCACAAGAAGACGGCGGTCGACCACTGATGGCCGTCTTCGAGATCCACATCCACCAGTACAACGACATCCGCCAGCCGGACGGCACGATACGTAAAGTGTGCTCGATCTGTGGTAAGATGAAGTAACACAAGGAGGCGCATGGAGCAGATACGACTGACGCTCACCGTCCCCGACGGGACACGAGACAGGCTCGCTCAAGCAGCAGCAGATGCCAGCCGGAGCCGCGCCAACCTGGTAGCGCTCCTGCTGGAGGACTACCTGGCTAGCCGAAGGGGATACGACGAGTGAGCACCGATGGCATGCAGGATGTCGAGGTTCCGATCAACGGGACCGTGGTCGTGGAGAACGGGGACGTGCTCGAAGTCGAGAGTGCTAACACGAACTTCGTGCACTGCTGGTGCGCTGACGGCAAGCACGGCAAGTACCAGCGGACCCACAAACTGCACAACGACGCACCGCACACGGTCGGGATCACGACCTACGTCGTGGTCTGGACCCCAGGGGCATGACGAAGGGGCCGCACGGTTCCCGTACGACCCCTTCTTGGTGTCAGCCAAGCAGTCCAGGAGAGTGAGTCCATGAACAACATGAACAGGATACTCGTCACCGGGTCCCGCATCGGGATCGACCAGAAGATAGTCTGGGACGAACTGGACGACCTGTACGAAACCCGGGTTTCGACCGGCCCCTTCATCGTCGTCCATGGTGGCGCTGAGGGTGCCGACAGCCATGCGAACAACTGGGCATGGAAGAAGCGGCGTGAGGGCAACTTCGATGTGAACATCGAGGTGTACCCAGCGCGGTGGCGCCAGGACGGTGTGTTCGTACCCAGCGCTGGACACCAGCGCAACCAGAAGATGGTGGACCTGGGCGCTGACGTTGTGCTGGCTTTCATCCACAACAACTCGGCAGGCGCAACAGGATGCATGCGCATGGCCATGAAGGCGGGGCTGCAAGTTCAGGTCCTGCGCACCAACGATCAGGAGGAAGCATGACGGAGACGAAGACCAGGACGAAGCACACCGACCTGGAGACAGCGCTCGCTGCGTTCCAGGCCGAGATGCCCACGGTCAACAAGGGCAAGACGGCGAAGGTCCCCACCAAGACCGGGGGCTCGTACTCGTACTCGTACGCGGACATCGCGGACGTGACACGGGATGTCATGCCGCTGCTCAGCAAGCATGGCCTGTCGTTCTCGGTCACGCCCCGCGCTGCGGACAACGGCTACGAGATCGTCGGCATCCTCATGCACGAGTCGCAGAGCGGCCGCATCGAGGGCTCGCTGCCGCTGTTCGGTCGCACCAGCCAGGAGATCGGGTCGTCGATCACGTACGCCCGGCGCTACCTCCTGGGCTGCCTGACTGGCGTCGTGACCGATGACGACGAGGACGGTACTGCCGCGAACGCAACGCAAGAGCGACCTCAGCGTGAGCAGGTCAGCCGTGCGGCCAGCACGCCGCGCGCTGGCACCCGGGAGATCCTGGACGAGATCCTGTCGGCAACCTCCAAGGCGCAGGTGCGTGACCTGTGGGAGAAGCACAACATCGGTGGCGCGCCGCAGCCGATCCAGGACCAGATCCTCCAGCACGCGAACACCCTCCCGGAGGAGTGACATGAACGAGTGGTTCAAGAACCTGACGCTTCCGCAGGCGATCGTCGCCTCGGTGGCGATCGTCGGCATCGTCGTTCTCATGCTCCCGTGGAGCGTCTGGGAGTGAACCCCAACGACATCCAGGACCTCGTCGTCAAGGCGTACAGCGCTCAGTCGACGAACTCTGCTCGGACCCAGCAGGCACTCGCCAACATCCTGGGTCCGAGCGACCTCGGCGGGTGCCGGGCCAAGATGGCGCACACCTTCATGGACTCCCCCCGCGAGGAGCGTGCTACGCCCCCATGGGCGGCGTTCGTAGGCACGTGGGTCGGGGAGGGCCTGGAGAAGGCGTACGTCGCTGCACGGCCCGGTTCTGTGGCTCAGGTGCGGGTGGAAGTCGACCTCCCCTCAGGGCGGCACACAGGCGGCAACGTCGATGTGCTCGACCCCGAGGTTGGAGTCATCGACTTCAAGTCCCGTGACGGGCTGTCCGCCATCCAGCACGACGGCCCACCGTTCAAGCACCTCGCGCAGATCATGTGCTACCTGCTCGGAGCCATCCAGATGGGGCTGCTGCCCGAGGACGCCAAGTGGTCCCTCGTGTACGTCGACAGGTCCGGCACCGAGCCCGAGCCGTACGTGGTCAGCGGATCGTTCGAGCCGGAGATCATCGTGGAGATGGAGGAGCGGATCGCAGAGGCGGAACATGCCGCGCTGTTCCGCACCGAGGCTCCCCGTGACGAGCCTGCTCAACTGTGCGCGCGCTTCTGCGAGTTCTACACGGTCTGCCGGGGTGACTGGCAGCCAGAAGGACTCATCGAGGACGAGGCAACCGTGAAGGCTGCGGATCGCTACCTCGCTGGGGCCGAGATGGAGCGGCAGGGGAAGGCGCTCAAGAAGGGCGCCAAGGCAGAACTCGAAGGTGTCGAGGGCAACACCGGCACAGCGATCGTCCGTTGGGTCCAGATCAACGGCGGGCGGGTCGAAGCGTTCGAGCGCAAGACGACGCAGCGACTTGACGTCAAGCCAGTCAAGTCCTGAAACCCAGGTTTTACAACAAGGAGGAAGTGCATGAGCAACATGAAGATCGCAGGGCTGTGGCTGCTGGCCGCAGCAGTCGGAGCGGCGGTACTCGTCGGCATGTACCAGGGCGGATGGTGGCTCCGCGAGGACGGTGTCAACCGCACCAGCCAGATCAACAACGACTCGTACGCACGACAGTCGGCGCTGACCGAGCAGGTCATCGACCTGCACAAGGAGGTCACGGACCTCGACGTGCTCGCCGCTGGCGACGTGACCGCTGAGCAGAAGACGCTCATACTCACCAACCGCGCCGCGCTGGTCACCGACCTGTGCGCCAAGTACGGCCAGACCACCGGCACCACCACCCTCCCCGCCGACATCCACGCTTTCGCAGCCCAGGAGTGCTGACCATGAAGAACACGACCCTCAAGTACATCGCCGGAAGCGTCCTCCTCGCCGGACTCCTGACCGGTGCCGCGTCCGGGTGCACCGAGACGGTGAACGCCACCGAGAAGGACCAGCAGGCCAGCGAGGACATCCAGTCCAACTTCCAGAAGGCCCAGCCGGTGCCGTTCTACAAGTACAGCCAGCACCGGGAGAACCTCAAGGCCGTTCTCAAGGTGCAGGCCGAGGGGGCGCCGACGACGTCCTTCGCGTTCAACCAGGGGGTCGCTGACCCGATCCTGTCGTGCCCTTCGGTCGGCTTCCCGATCGCGTCCACCACGCAGTTGACCAACCCGCTGCGCATCGAGGACCGCTACGAGGGCGACGTGGCGATCCCGCAGATCGAGCCGAACGGCACCTTCACGGGTGACTCGTCCGGCACGTACGTCGTCTGCCGGGACGCCAACGGCAACGAGTACGGCGACTACTGGGAGGGCAACGTCAACACGGTCAGCGGCCCCGCCGAGTGGGACTACGACAAGAAGCAGATCGTCCTGATCGGTGCGCCGACCGGCGACTTCTCAGCGGGCAAGTAGCCAGGTGGGTGACATGAGCGGCTACTACCAGGTCGACCCAAACGCTGCGTTCGTCGAGATCGCCGTTCATGAGCCTCAGGCGTACATCTTCTCGTTCGGCAAGGACGATATAAAGCCCGTGGTGGCGCACTCGACGCAGTCCTGGCCGGTGCACCCGCTGCACAGTGACCTGAAGAAGACCACTGAGAAGTACGGGGCTTCCTGGACGATCGCGCACAACTACTACGAGGCGACCCGCGTCGAGATCGAAGTCGGCGACCTGGAACTCGTGTACGAGATGGAGGACGACGGCAAGTACTACAGGTTGCTCCACATCGCACAAGGGGACATGTCACTGAGTGCGCCCCCTGCACCGGATGTGGAGGATCACTCACGGCTCGCAAACGAACTCATCCACGCCATGCCGGGCCTGGACGAGGAGGTTGCATCCCCCTGCTCGTGCCTTGCTTGGCAGAAGGGGGAAGAAACCGTGCAGGCCGTGATCATTCACCTGAACGACCGTCACCACCCCACGAAAGGGCCGCTCAAGGCCGACCCGTGGACACGTGAGCGCATCGCGCAGTGGACGGAGACGCTGCCGTTCGACCTGACGCTCGACCCTGACCGGCCGAAGCGTCAGATGCGTGGGCTTACCGCACCGGAACCCGTCTACGACGAGATCCACTCAGAGAAGTACGAGGAGAACATCAAGGCCATGATGGCGAGCATGGCCGTCAGCAAGGGTTCGTTTCTCAAGTCCGTGGGCCTCGTGTCCGAGGCGGCAGAGAAGGCGACCGATGCGCTGGAAGACCTGTCAGGCTCCATGAAGAAGTCCTTCGAGGTCACGTTCAAGAGCGTGAACCCCGAGATGTACGAGATGCTGACCGGGATGCCGTATCCCGGAGATGAGAAGGAGGAAGCATGACCATCCAGACCGAGCAGACGATCGACACCGAGACCCACGCCACCCTGGCCGGGATCGAGGAGAGCGTGCTCACGCAGGTCCACATCGCTGACCTGCTCCGGCAGGGCGCTGAGGGCACTACGCAGGCCGTGGGCTGGGGCCGTGGCGGGGAGGCGTGCTTCCTGTCGGCAGCCGCTCTCGCGGCCCGTGACCTGGGCTACATCGGCTGACCTTGCGCTGACCGAGCGGTACGTGTAAGTTGTCGGTATACCTGATGGGTCGACGACAGTCGGTTACCTCTTGAACAGGAGAACGCGGGTTCGAATCCCGTCCGGCATCCGTGCCGGTTGTCTAGTGGCCTAAGACGCTTACCCCGATCGTCACACCACATCCATCAGGACTACAACTTCAAGACTTGCTCAGCAGGGCACGGGCTGCGCTAACAGCCCGAAGTCACGGGTCGAAGGCAATGGGTTAACGCGAACCTACCCATCGTCACTCACACATCCGTGACCTACAACTGAAAACGACGGGTCGACGTACGTCGGTTAACTCGGGACAGAAGGTTGCAGGTTCAAATCCTGCCCCCCCGACTCCTCGGGGGGTGGCTCAACTTGGCAGAGCGTCTGTATTCAATCGATGCACACCAACACATCCGTCGTCTATAACTTCATCGCTGGGTCGAACGACTCCCCTTATCTCCTACGAGCCTTCGGGCAGGTGACCCTCAGCGTCGCACTTGAGGTGCGGAGTGCTGTGGACCAGTGGGGATCGACACCACATCTGGCGACACAACTGAATACTGTGGCGGGTCGAAGAGATCCGGTTATCAAATGGTTCGATTCCATTCGTGCGACTTGATCGCATGAAGCCCAATGGCTGGGCAGCCCGATATAAAGGGTCAACCCGGATGTCACCCCATATCCGCCACTCGACCTTCGTTACGGGTCGAAGACTGTCGGTTACCCACACTCTCACTGTGAATACACCCCGATCGTCACCCCATATCCGTAGCACCCCATCGAGTGGCACCCCTGTTCTGAGGCTGGGGTGCCACTCGTCTTTTCCTCAGGAGGAAGCATGAAGTACAGCGACATGATCGTCCCCGCCACGCAGCGGGAGAAGGCGGACGAGCGCCAGGTGGAGAACCACGCTGGCGGCTACGTCTACGAGGTGGACAGCGCTGCACGGCTGCGTCGGTTCCTCGTCCTGGGCACCGAGGGCGGCACGTTCTACGCCTCGCAGAAGGACCTCACGAAGGAGAACGTCCAGTTCCTCAAGACGTTCGCCAGCATGGAGCCCGCGCACTACTACTCGGTCCTGAACGACGCCGACCGCGACAACATCGCGCCCCGCCACTCGACCGTCCTCCTCGCGCTCGCCGTGCTCTACACGCACACCGAGGACAAGGAGACGCGCGACGAGATCAAGGCGCAGTTCACCTCGTTCGTCCGCACGGGCACGCACCTGTTCGAGTTCGTCGAGTACGTGACCATGTTCCGCAAGTGGGGCCGTGGCCTGCGCTCGATCATCTCGTCCTGGTACACGACCAAGAAGCCCAGCGACCTTGCCTACCTGCTCGTGAAGTACCGCCAGCGTGGTGGCTGGACGCACCGCGACCTGCTGCGCCTCGCGCACGGGACGAAGGATGCGACGAGCGACATGCGCAACGTGATCGACTACGCGGTGCACGGGATCGTAACGATCGAGGACGCCAGCAAGACGGGCAAGTTCACGACCGTGAACGACGACGTGCTCCCTGAGGTGATCACCCAGTTCGAGCAGGCCAAGGCTGGGACGCTGTCGCCGGTCGACGCCACGGCGCTGTCCTGGGAGATGCTGCCGACCGAGGCGCTCAAGGACCCGCTGACGTGGGTTGCGCTGATCCAGCGCGGGAACCTGCCGTACACGGCCATGCTCCGCAACCTCGGGCGCATGACCTCGATCGGCGTGTTCTCGGACGGGCCTACGCTGCGCGCCGTGGTCGCTCGACTCATCGACCCGGAGCAGGTCAAGCGGTCGCGTGTGCACCCGTTCAACGTCCTCACAGCGCTCAAGACGTACTCGGGTGGCCACGGCTTCCGTGGGTCGCTCTCGTGGACGCCCAAGCAGGCCATCGTGGACGCGCTGGACGCGGCGTTCTACGCAGCGTTCGGGAACGTCGAGCCGACCGGCAAGCGCATCAACATCGCGCTCGACATCTCCGGCTCCATGGGTGCCCGGCTGATGGACAGCAACGTGACCGCCCGCGAGGCGTCCACCGCGATGGCCATGGCGACGCTGGCTGGTGACCCTGCGACGACCGTGACGACCGCGTTCACCTCGGGTGGTGGGTCGTGGACGGTGCCCAGCATGAAGCAGCGCTTCATCGGGTACCCGTCCGGTATCAGCGAGGTGGGGCTGTCGACTCGTCGCCGTCTGGACGACATGGTGCGCGACATGGACCGCATGCGGATGGGTGGCACGGACTGTGCGCTACCCATGCTGTGGGCGATGGAGACCGGCCAGGTCTTCGACGCATTCATCGTGTACACCGACAGCGAGACGTGGGCTGGGAGCGTGCAGCCGATGGATGCGCTGCGTGCCTACCGTCAGCGGGTGAACCTGGAGGCTCGCCTTATCGTGGTGGGCATGACCTCCACAGGCTTCACCATCGCGGACCCGAACGACGCTGGTGCGCTTGACGTCGTCGGCTTCGATGCCAGCGCTCCTGCGACGATCTCCAACTTCATCGCAGGCCGGTTCTGATGGACGTCCGAGTTGGTGGTGCACCAGGTGAGCCGTGGAGGGTGTCCGGCTTCACGATGGACGATCCGAAGGGATCGCCTGACCACCCGACAGTCGGCATCGAGTTCTGGGTCGGACCGCAGAGGTACCACGTCCCCGTCCCACTGACCACTGAGGCCGCCAGAATGGTTGGTCGGGCCATGATCGACATGGCCGACCACGCGGACGGCCTGCTGTGAAACCTGGGTTTCAGGAGGAGGGGCTGGATCTCGGCATCGAGATACCAGCCCCTCCGGTCTCCCAGCCTAAGACCGGCGTCTCGTGGCTGCGCTACCGAGCGCAGAAGCCGATCCACTGCGATGTCTGCGTTGCCTTCGTGCACCTGCACTGGCCGAACGGCACGCACGCACCGAACCACGCGGTCTACCGCCGCCGTGAGGATGGCGTTGACACGTACTACTGCGCCCAGCATGCGGAGGCGCCACGTGACACGGATGGCGTGTCGCGTACCAAGGTGAAGAAGAAGGGGCGCGATGTCTGAGGACACGATCATCGCTCTCGCGCTGCACCAGGCAGCCGAGGAGTTCGACCTGGACAACCTGGCGTCGAGTCGGTTCATCGCATCGGATGGCTACCCGAGCGTTGGCATCAACACGAACGACGAGGCCAAGGCTGCCGTGAAGGAGTGGCTGCACGCACGGGCACGGAAGATCCGAGATGTTTAGTCGCTGCAAGCACTGGTGGGTGCTCATCGTGCCGAAGGAGGGGCGGTGCCACAAGCGCTGCTCCAAGTGCGGCAAGGAGAAGAAGTGCGGCCGCAATGGCTGACGACTGGGAATGGTGGTGCGATCGGTGCGAGAAGCATGGGACTGCGCCCACCGAACGTCAGGCCATGGCGGACTACAAGGAGCACCGCACCCAGCATCCCCCGCAGGGTCCACCCGTAGGGCGCTGGTAGCCTCAGGCCTGGAGCCTGCTTCACTGCATGCTTCCTCCTTGGATGCACCCCCGGTTCCCACCAGCCGGGGGTGCATCGCTCGCTGTTCAGCGACCGGCGTCGCAGCGTGGCTGTAAACCACGCGCTCCCAGAGCATGGAGGGGTCGGCACCCTCGGACAGCACTATGACCCACTGCCTGAGCGGCTGAGGGACGGGACTGCAACTCCCGGCAGACGGGTTCGACTCCCGTGTGGGTCTCCAGGAAGGCCGTCAGCGGCCTCGCAGGACCTCAGTGGTACATCCGGACCCCGGACGTGCGAAAGCCCCCCAGATCGCCATCTGGGGGGCTTTCGTGTTTGTCGAACTACTGGGTGTAGTGAGCCGAGCCTACTCGGAGATGACCGGTGCAGTCTCCGCGATGGCCTTGTGCGCCCACATGGACGTGCTCTCCAGTTCGGTGAACGCCACAGACTTCGCCCGGCCAGCCGGAAGCACGTCGTCCAGGAACTCAGCGAACTCACGGAACGCCAGGCGCATGTCACGGTGCATGGGGAGGGTCGCGTTGTCGCCCTCGATGGTCGCCTTGTGGAAACCGAACCGGTGCTCGATCTCCACAGCGCCCAGGCTCTCGCTCGTCATCACTTCTCCAGGCTCTTGGTGGTGGTGGGCACGTTCGCGTCAGCCATGAGCAGGAGGGCGTTCAGCAGCAGGCCCCACGCCGCCGCCTCCTCGCCGTTCGCCAGGCCGTACACCACGGCCACACCGAGCGCAGCGTTCCCCACCCGGTACAGCCACCGACGCGTCGTAGCGCTGGGCATCTTCATCTGTCAGATCTCCTTGTTCGAGAGGGTGATCGAGAACCCCTTCAGGGCCTCGTCGAGTGCAGCACGAACCACCGCAGGGTCGAGGCCAGCGTTCTGGCTCAGCGCCTCTACGGCGGTCAGGAGCAGCCGCTCCCGGTCAGCCGACGCGCTCTGGTGGGCCAGGTCAGCGGCGCGGCGCTCGGCCTCGTCAGCCTCCAGGCGGTCGATCTTCGTGACGAGTTGGCGGACCAGCGTCTCCGTCTCGCCGCTGTTCTTGAGCAGAATTGCCTGCTGCTCATCAGTCAGTGCCATGAGAAAACCTCCAGGGTTCGTGATGTCCGTCGTGCGCACACGAGCACGGAACGCTTCCATGTCGAACGAGGGATCCGTCTTGCGCCCCATCGGCGCTGCGATCTCCTTGTGGCCGAGCACCCGGTCGTACGGCACGCCGTAGTGGTCAGCAAGAGCCTTGGCGCCTCGGGCGTACGAGTCGACCTGCACCTCAGGCCAGTCCTTCGGGTCACCAGTGCCAGCAGCCTCCGCCTCGATGCCGAGCGCGTACGAGTTCGACTGCCACGGCTCGAAGGTGGTGCCCGTGTGGTTCGCGTAGCCAGCAGCGATCACGTACCAGGTGCCACTGCGCCCCAGTCCGAGTTGTGCCAGGGGGCCAGGGAGGTCAGACCGGCCGCCCTGCACGGTGCTCAGTGTTGGATAGTCACCTGCGCTCGACCATGTGGTCGCTGTGTGGTGAGCGATGATGCTCCCCACGCCCAGCAGGTCAGCGCGGTACGTGTCACCCACCAGACGCCGGTAGCCACGCGTCTTCCACCCAGGAACCTCGAAGACCTTGAGTCCCGCTGCGCGCAGGACGTCGGCCAGGTCAGTCAGATACATCGCTTCCTCCTCGGTGCTTTCCCGTGTGTTCGATCAGGCGCTTGTCCACGTCGCGCACGTACTCGGTCGCAAACCGTAGATCCTTCCTGGTCTCCCGTAGGTCCTCGTGGACCTCTGTCTGTCTCGTGTTCAACCTCCCCATGCCGCTGACCACCTCATCCATGGAGGTGGTCAGCGTGTCGATCTTGGTCAGCGCCTGCGTGATGTCGTCACGCAGGTTGGTGTCATGGCTGTTGGTCGTCTGGACCTTCGTCGCCTTGACGTCTGTGATCACCTCGGCGAACCACGCCTTGGCCTTGACCCACGCGACACCTGCGATCACCAGCAACACCGTGGCCACGATCCCTGAGATACCCGATGAGAAGTCGCCCACCTCGTTGATGTCTGGGATGGGACTCATGGACGGCATGGGCTGTGGCTCCGGTGTGAAAAAGATATTGAACCCCATGTAAGGAAGTTACATGGGAGGTAGGTTGATCAACGAACACCAAGCGGGTGAAAAAACTAGCCTCTACGCAGAACCATCAGCCGGACAGTGATATCCCGCATCGCGACAGTCCCAGCGTTGTGGACGTAAGCCTTTGCCGTGATCGTCAGCGTTGCAGGAGCGGCAAGCGTGACCGTGTGGATGCGTTGTAGCGTTCCACCGCCCGAGCCGATCGGTTCGTTCACACCAGATACAGCAGCAGTGTTTGTGCTAGGGGTGAATGACAGGGCGCCAGATAGGTGGTACATCAGCGACCCAGACACGTTAGGCGCGAAGTTGTTCGTGCTACCGATCAGGCCCGAAACCGAAGCCTGCACGAAGGACGTCCCCGCAGGGACAGTCAGCGCAGCGACGACTGTCGTTGGCAGGTTCGCAACCGTGGTCGACGTGACGCTCTGCGAAGCACTCACGTTGGTAGACGACTGCGCGGCGAGACCGCTCGCATCACTAGCTACCCACGCCGTCCACACGGCGCCGTTCCACCAGCGCGTCCACAGGCTCCCATCGCGCTCGTAGAAGGCCTGGTGCACCTGCGCGAAGGCAGGATCCCAGTAGACCTCCAGCGTCCCCGCGGCCCCAGCGAACGGGTAGTGCAGGGCCGTCGTCGTGCCCGTGGTCGACTGCCGTCGCCAGCGCCCCGACGACATGAAGCCGTCAAGGTCGACACTGTCCGCGATGTCACCAGGGATCAGGCTGCTCAGGCGGCGCGTCAGGTCGTTCGTCTTGAACTCCATGCGGCGCATCCACTCACGGATGTCCTGCGGGATCAGGTTCGGCATCTCACTCCACCGGGGGCTCGTCGTTCAGTGATGCGGGCGACATCGTGACAGCAATCTTCTCGCCCGACTCACCATCCTCGGTCACGACCACCCTGTCCAACTTCTGCATCTGCGCGACCTTCAGCGTGAGCAGCGTCGCACGCAGCGGGATGCGAACACCAGGGATCAGGTGCTCCATGCGCAGGGTGCCATTCGGGTTCAACTGCGACCCGTCAGGGACGCGAACGTGCAGCGGCACGGGATTCCTACCATCAAGGTTGCGCTCGGCCTGGGAGAGCAGCGCAGCCTGTGTCGGAGCCGCCGTCCCGTCGTCGTCGTACGCGCTGTCCAGGATCTCCCACTCGCCATAGAAGGGGTCATCGGCGCCCGCGACAGCGAACACGCCCGAGCCGCTCGTCACAGCAGCGGACGTGGCACCCTCCATGCCGTACTGCGTGACAACGATCTCCGACAGGAAGTCCGCCTCGGTCACCGAGGGCGTCGTGTACCAGACAGTGTGGGTGTCGAACAGTAGGATGCGCCGACCCACCGCCGTGTAGTCCATGCCAGCACGCCACGCCAGGCCATCCATGTCGTCGTACACCGTCGACTCGTACGGCACCGTCGACTTGGATGTCTGCGAGTCGGTAGCCGTCGTGTACGCCGTAACGAACGGCAGCACGTTGATCGGCGGGGTCAGCGCCTCCTTGCGCGCCAGTTCCCCACCCAGGATGTTCAGCGTGCGCTGGATCGTCGACACGATGTTCGGGTACGAGTTGTCGTACGCCGCGTGCATGATCGTCCGGTAGGCGTAGTGGATGACATCCTTCGCCTCGATCTCGATGCTGTCCTTGTGCCACGCCATGCGGGAGATGGGCCCCTCCCAGACGCGCTCGTTACCCCGGAAGATCACGAGTTCCATCCGGTTCGGATGCACCGACAGCATCTGCTCCTGGCAGTCCACGCCAGGGTTCGCGATCTTCACGACGGCATGTGAGATGTCGTCACGCAGGCGCTCCCACTCGACCGATGTCAGCGGCAGGATCTGGAACAGGCGCTGCGTGCCACCCCTGTCGTACACGTAGGCCGTGTGCGTTTCACAGTTGAGCGCCATCAGTCCCTCACCACCAGGTCGATGGTCATGAGCGTGTCCGTGTACGGGGCCGACGAGTCGAGTTCCAGCGTCACCAGGTACGGGATGCCACCCGACAGTTCAGGCCAGAAGACAGGCCCGCCATCAGGCCCATACAGGACATGGTTGGCGTTCTGGTCCGGGTAGCCGGGCAGGCTGATCGTCGCCTCGTGCAGCACGCCATCGATCACCATGGTCGCCCCAGCGGCCAGGTAGGACACGATGATCTCGCCAACATACGCACAGGGGTCCAACTGGTCGATCGTCAGGTTCGACGGGTTCTCCCAGAAGCGGATCCGAGCCTGGCGGACATCGGCCGACCCGGCGACCAGCGTGATCACCGGGTACGCCGTCAGGTTGCGCGGCACCGTGTCATCCGGGATCTCGACAACCGTCCGGCTGTACGAATCCGGCTGCGTGATGCAGTCCTCATCGATCGTCGGAGGCCCTGGCGGGGTAGGTGGCGTCGGGCAGTCGGGATCAGCCGAGATGTCAGTGGGTACCTGGTTCAGGAGCACGGCCGAGGCGTTGGCGGTGCCTGACCACACAGCGTTCGGATCGGTCTCATCGAAGACGGTCGTTGCTGTCGTGCCACGCTGGAGCATGAAGCCGTCAGTCTCCAGGCCCCCGCCCTGCGTGTAGGCGACAGGCGTTGCGACCTGCACATCGACGCTCGTCAGCGCAACGTTCAGCGGCAGCGTGAACGTCTCGTCGAGTCGGTACCACGTGTCGCCAGCAACGACGTTGACACTCCCGTTGATCGATATCGATGGGAAGCCGCTCATCGTGATGAAGACGGTGTACGGGTACAGGCCCGTCTGGAGGAGGCCTCCTGAGGTGATAGCCCGCACGTACATGCTGACTGTGAGCGTCTCGCCAGGCTGAGGGGTCGGCCCCGTAGCGGCGGTCGCCGTCAGGTAGGTGACAGTAACCGTGTCCAGCGAGTTGCCAACAGTGTTAGGTGCCGTAGCCCGGAACAGGAAGCCGCCAACGATCGCCGTCGCTGATGCGGTGCGCGCCTGGGTCACACCCGTACCGGCCGCAACCCAGTTCGTCGCGTTCGTCTCGACCGACGGGTTGTACATGAAGTTCACGATCTGCGGCAGGCCGTCAGAGCACGTCACGTCCACGACGGTCTCGCTCGGCCCAGCAGGCAGCCCACCCGCGAAGACGGGCGAGCGATACTTGAACGGGTTCCCGGCCCGCAGCGAGTAGGTGATCTGACCCATGACGCCGCACGGTGATGTGCGGACGTTTGTGAGGATCGGACCCTGCGACGCCTTCACCTCGTACATCGTCCGCTCCTGGAAGCGGCCAGCCTGCGGCGGTGTCGTGTCGGTGTCCAGGATCTCCTCGACCATGTACTCGTCGAACTGCCAGGTCACGGAGCCGCTGCTCCCCAGCGACAGGTTCGACGTGGGGTGAAACAGGAGGCTCGATGAGGTCGCCGTGGCGGTGAACTCGACAACTCGGAAATACTGGAAGGTGCCCACGTTGTCGTTCGAGTACGTCGTGACGACAGCGGACGCGTTACCGACATCGATCACAGGCGCTAGGGCGAGCGAAGCGCTCACACCCGTCACCGTGTAGTGGGCCTGGAACTCGACCATCAGCCTGTAGCGGCTAC
>Ga0065707_10082299_pt1 | contig 17219 bp, 12 predicted proteins | sample SwiRhicommuniRL3_FD_59094 | JGI IMG/M metagenome (GOLD analysis project Ga0065707, IMG submission 59094) | Switchgrass rhizosphere bacterial communities from Rose Lake, Michigan, USA - RL3 v2 (version 2) | ecosystem: Host-associated > Plants > Roots > Rhizosphere > Soil | place: East Lansing...
ACTTGGCGAACTTAAAACGCTCGGGCTGCCCGGGGTCAGCGGTCCGACCCGCCGTGACGCCCGCGGCCGCGTCATGCTTTACGCGTTCAAACTACTCGCCCGCACGAGCGGTGGGAAGACATCGGAGTAGCTGGTCGGCGCCCAAGAAGCAATGTCCTGTCGCCGATTCGCTAAATTCTGTATACTGTGTTCGATTTATTGGACAGGCGTAGGCGTAGGTGCCCACTTCATCCTATTCCATGGAAATGACGGTGCTGTTGCTCATCCGGGTTATCACTAGCCACGCGACGACGGTCACCGCCGCCTTGGTGAGCCAGATCGGAAATGAAAAAAAATAGAGCAGCGCGTGCGCAAGGGTTTCGATCGCGTGACTGGTTCGCCAACAGCGAACGCAGCGACATGACGGCTGTTTATCTCGAACGGTTCATGAACTATGGACTGACGCCACAGGAGCTGCGATCCGGCCGGCCGATCATCGGCATTGCCCAGACGGGCGGAGATCTGACGCCATGCAACCGTGTTCATATCGAGCTCGCGCGCCGCGTGCGCGACGGCATCCGGGACGCGGGCGGCATTGCGATGGAATTTCCCGTCCACCCGATCTTCGAAAATTGTCGCCGCCCCACGGCGGCGCTCGATCGCAACCTCGCCTATCTTGGCTTGGTTGAGATCCTCTATGGCTATCCACTGGATGCTGTTGTCCTCACTACCGGCTGTGACAAGACAACCCCAAGCGGCATCATGGCCGCCGCGACGGTCGATCTACCGGCGATCGTGCTGTCGGGCGGGCCGATGCTCGATGGCCATTTCGAGGGCGAACTGGTCGGATCAGGTGCGGTGATCTGGAAGAGCCGCAAGCGGCTCGCCGCGGGTGAGATCGATAGGGAGCAGTTCCTCGATGCCGCGACCGCCTCTGCTACATCGCTAGGCCACTGCAATACCATGGGCACCGCCTCGACGATGAACGCCGTCGCAGAGGCGCTTGGTCTGTCGCTCCCTGGCTGCGCCGCCATCCCGGCCGTTTATCGCCAGCGCGCGCAATATGCGTACGAGACCGGCCGTCGTATCGTCGAGATGACCTACGAGGATCTCAGACCGTCCGACATCCTGACGCGCGAAGCGTTTCTGGATGCGATCGCCGTGACCACCGCGATCGGCGGCTCCACCAACGCCCAGCCACACATCACTGCGATGGCGCGTCACGCCGGCGTCGAAATCACGACTCAAGACTGGCGCGACACAGGCTATACACTCCCCCTGCTCGTCAACATGCAGCCAGCCGGCGAGTACTTGGGCGAGCGCTTCTATCGGGCCGGCGGCGTGCCCGCCGTAATGTGGGAATTGCTGCGGGCGGGAAAGCTGCACGGGGATCGGCTGACCGTCACTGGCAAGCACCTCGCCGCCAATCTGGACGGATGCGAAGCGCGCGACAGCGCCGTCATCCGTCCCTTCGACCAGCCACTGAAAGCGAATGCCGGTTTGTTGCCGCTCAGTGGCAATCTCTTCGATTTCGCACTCATGAAGGTAAGCGTTATCTCCGCCCAATTCAGGCAGCGCTACCTCGAGCGGCCGGGACAAGAAGGCGTATTCGAAGGCCGCGCAATCGTCTTCGACGGGGGTGAGGACTATCATCAGCGCATCAACGATCCTTCACTCGAGATCGATGAGGAGTGCATTCTGGTCATGCGCGGCGCTGGGCCCATCGGCTGGCCCGGGTCGGCGGAAGTGGTCAATATGCAGCCGCCCGATGCACTGCTCAAGCGCGGGATCGCCAGCCTCCCTACCATCGGGGACGGGCGGCAGTCAGGGACGTCGGACAGTCCCTCGATCGTCCACGCCTCGCCCGAGAGCGCAGCCGGCGGCGGTCTGTCATGGTTGCGCACCGGTGATCGCATTCGAGTCGACCTGAATGCGGGGCGGTGCGACGCGCTGGTGTCGGCGGAAGAGATTGCGCGCCGAAAAGCTGAAGGCGGACCTGCGAAGGCACCTAGCCAAACGCCATGGGAAGAGATCTACCGCGCCAGTGTCGGATCGCTGGCGACCGGCGCCTGCCTGGACAATGCGACCCGATACCAGCAGATCGGCCGGGTACTTCCCCGGCACAACCATTAGCCTGACGTCCAAGATGACGATGGTGCAGAGGTGTACGGCTTGTGCTGGATGAGTTTGCAAGCCCTTCTTGCATGGAGGGCCTTTTTACGCTTTAGAGGCTGTATATTGTATTGGACACAAACGGTGCCAGAGTAAGTCATCGAGATCGAGATTATGCAACCCCTGACTATCGAGACGATTCCTGTCGACCATACGCCCTCGACCCTCAGGAACCATCTGGTCAAGGTGCTGCGCACGCAGATCATGGATGGCAAGTATCTGCCGGGGCAACGGCTGAACGAAAGCCGGATCGCACGCGAATTCAACATTAGCCGCATTCCCGTCCGCGAGGCGCTTTCACAGCTCCAGGAGCAGGGCATGGTGGTGAACCGTGAGCGGCGTGGCATGTTCATCGTCAAGTTGAGTGATGAAGAAGTCCAGCAGATCAACAGTCTCCGCCTGGTGCTTGAAGGTGAGGCGTTGCGCCTCGCCCGCGCACGGATGACGCCGCAAATCCGGGCGGAGCTAACCGGTCTGGTAGAACAGATGGAAGCCTGGGACGGGCCCCTGATAGACGCCGCTGCACTCGATAGGAAGTTTCATGCGGTGATCTGGCGAGCGGCCGGCAACCCCTATCTGGAGCGCACGCTCGACTCGCTCACCACCTCGTTGTTCGCGCACAAGGCTCTCGAGCACGTCAGTAAGGACATTCGGCGTTGGCGGCTCAACCACCATCGGGCATTGCTGGATGTGGTAAGCGGCGCCGGAGGCGATCCACAGATGGCCCTGCTCACACACTTGCGCATGGCCTATACAGACCCCGAGCGCTTCTCCAGTCTGGCGGTGCACGCTCAGCCGCACGACTCCGGAAGGCCCGCGCGATCCTGACGGTATCCGCGAGCGACTCGCGCCGGCGCCAGCCTCGGCCCTGGAGCGACGCCGCGGCACGACTCATCATGCCGGCGATTGCTTCAGCTGGATCGGATGCTTGGACAGCGCCCGTGGGATGGGACCGCCGGTCGCCCAGTCCAGCAGCTCGACCGTATGGACGACCGGGACTCCCGTGCCCTGTTCAATCTGGATCGCACATCCGATGTTGCCGGTGGCGATGACATCAGGCTTCAGCCGATCGATATGGCCCACCTTGCGATCTCGCAACTGGCGCGCAATGTGGGGCTGCAAGATGTTGTAGGTGCCGGCGGATCCGCAGCAGAGATGAGCTTCGGCGGGCGTGCGCACGAGATAACCGGCGCTCGCGAGCAGCTTCTTAGGTGCGTCCGTCACCTTCTGGCCGTGCTGCAATGAGCAAGCAGCGTGATAGGCGACAATCAGGCCTCGCCCCTTCTCCGGGGGAAGCCCGGCGCTCTCCAGGAATTCGCTCACGTCCTTTGCGAGCGCTGACACACGCGCGGCCTTTTCAGCGTAGGCAGCATCCTCGCGGAGCATGAAGCCGTAATCCTTTATCGTGGTGCCGCAGCCGGATGCGGTGATGATGATCGCATCGAGCCCCTCGCCTTCGATCTCACGGGTCCACGCATCGATATTGTGCCGCGCGGCCTCAAGACTGGCCTCCTCGCGGCCCATGTGATGAACCAGCGCGCCGCAGCAGATTTCGCCTTGCACGAAGATCACGTCACATCCGACGCGGTTTAGAAGGCGCACAGTCGCAGCCCGAATGTCTGGCTTGAGCACCGGCTCGGCGCAACCCTGCAGAATAGCTACGCGCGCCTTGGATTGCGCTGCGTTGGACGGCTGTTTGGATGGTGGTGCGGCAAGGGTACTGGGCGCGAGTGCCAGCATGGCCGCCATCGGCTTCAAGGGACGGAAGCCAGCGAGCAGCGGCGCCAGCGGCTGCGCGAGACGTGCAAGCCATAGCGCCAGCCGAAACCGTCGCGGATAAGGCAGCACCAGGGCGAGCAGGTCGCGGAATAGTCGCTCCTGCCATGGCCTCCGATGACGACGCTCGATATAGGCCCGTGCATGATCGACCAAGTGCATGTAGTTCACCCCTGAAGGGCAGGTGGTCATGCACGACAGACAGGAGAGACAGCGATCGATGTGCTTGACCACATTGGCGGTCGGCTCGCGTTCGTTCTCGAGCATGTCCTTCATGAGGTAGATCCGCCCCCGAGGGCCATCCAATTCATCCCCCAGCAATACATAGGTTGGGCAGGTCGCGTTGCAAAAGCCGCAATGCACGCATTTGCGGATGACCGCTTCGGAGGCGGCCATGGCTGGATCGATGAGTTGATCGCGCGTGAATTCAGTCTGCATTGATCGGGTCCAGGAAGCGGCCGGTCTCGAAAATCCCCTGCGGGTCGAATGCCCGGCGGACGCGTGCCTCCAGCGCCGCAACGGGGAAAGAGGGGGGATGGTGGGCGGGAACGACGGCTCGAGTCGCGGCCGGCGCACGTATCAACATGGCATGGCCTCCCGCCCGTTCGGCAATCCGCCGGATATGTTCCGCCTCGCCGTCAAAGGCGAGCCAAACCAGTCCACCTGCCCAATCGAACAACCACCGCGCGCCCAGCGGCTCAAGCGCTGCGACCACTGCGCATCCTCCGGATGGCGGCACACAGATGCGCCACAAAGTCGCGCTATCCATCAGGGGTGCGACTTCGCGCACCGACCGCCAGAACGATTTCGCCTGCATCGCAGCGAGCTTGTACAGAGTGCCGCCGTGGTCGCGCAGCACGTCCAGCAACAGCGTGCAGCGGGCGGCAACTGACGGCTCGAAGCCCTCGATGCGCAACGCTGTCATCGACCGCTCCTCCGCGCCAAGCGCAGCGGGCACATGCGCGGCGGCCGACACCTCCGCGTGGCTGCCCATCGCCTGCGTCATCGCCGCGTGGGCCTGAACGCTCGACAACCCTTCGATGACCATCGTCGCGCTGGCGCGTGGACTCGGCAGCACCTTGAGGGTTACTTGGGTCATCGCCGCGAGCCTGCCCCAGCTTCCGGCCATCAGCTTGGGAACGTCGTAACCAGTGACGTTCTTGACGACTTTCGCGCCGCCGACGAACCGCTCGCCGCGGCCCGACACTGCTTCGAAACGCAGTAGGTGATCACGCGCACCTCCCTTCGCCAGACGTCCAGGTCCCGCGACGCCCGCCGCAATGACACCGCCGATGGTGGTCGCGCCAGCGAGCTTCCCAAACAGCGGACCGTGATCCCACGGCTCAAACGCGAGCATCTGCCTCCGCTCGGCGAGGAGCGACTCGACTTCCGCAAGCGGCGTTCCGGCGCCGACAGTCAACACCAGCTCGGCTGGGTCATAGTCAATGACCCCGGCAAAGCCGCGCATGTCGAGCCGTGTGACATCACACGGCTTGCCAATATCGGACTTGCTGCCGCCACCACTGATAGTAAGCCGCATCCCGCTGCGCGCAGCATCGGAGATGACGGCGCACAAATCGTCTGGCGTAGTTGGCGCGAGCACGTGCATCAGAAGCGCGGCAACTCAGGAAAGGGCAGCTCGCCACGATGGACGTGCACTCGTCCCAGCTCCGCGCAACGGTGCAGCGTCGGAAAGACCTTGCCGGGATTGAGCAGCAGGTCAGGGTCGAATGCGCACTTGACCTGCTGCTGATGGCTAAGATCGGTGGCACTGAACATCACCGGCATCAAGTCTCGCTTCTCGACGCCGACGCCGTGCTCCCCCGTCAGCACGCCGCCGACCTCCACACACAGGCGCAAAATGTCGTTGCCGAAGGCTTCCGTGCGCTCCAGCTCACCGGGCTGGTTGGCGTCGTACAGGATCATTGGATGGAGATTGCCGTCGCCAGCATGGAAGACATTCACCACGCGCAGACCATAGCTCGTCGACATGTCGGCGATCCGCTTTAGGACGTCCGGCAGACGGCGACGGGGAATCGTCCCGTCCATGCAGTAGTAGTCCGGAGAGATTCGCCCGACGGCGGGAAATGCGGCCTTACGCCCAGCCCAGAAGGCGAGTCGCTCGGCATCGTTCCGCGACACCCGCACCATCACAGCTTCATTGGCTCTCGCAATCCGCTCGACCTCTTCGATCAGGTGGTCGCATTCGGCCGAGGGACCATCCAGCTCGACGATCATCAGAGCCTCGACATCGAGTGGATAGCCGACTTTCGCGAACGCCTCAGCGGCGTGGACGGCGGGCCGATCCATCATTTCCATGCCGGCGGGAATGATTCCCTGCGCGATCACATCAGCAACGCAACGCCCCGCGCTCTCGACCGAAGGGAAGCCAACCAACACCGCACGCGCAGTTTCTGGCCGCGGAAGGATGCGCACAGTGACTTCCGTAACGACACCAAGCAGCCCTTCCGATCCGACGATCACGCCAAGCAGATCGAGTCCGGCAGGGTCGAGCTGGCGGCCGCCCAGACGGATAATTTCCCCGTCCATCATCACCAACTCCACACCCAGAACGTTGTTAGTCGTGAGACCATATTTGAGGCAGTGAACGCCGCCGGCGTTCTCTGCGACGTTGCCGCCGATCGAACAGGCAATCTGGCTCGAGGGATCGGGTCCGTAGAAAAACCCCGCCCCCTCTACCGCACGCGTGATAGCGAGGTTGGTGACGCCGGGCTGAACTACTGCGATCCGATCGGCGTAATCGATATCTAGAATGCGGGTGAGCTTGCTCAAGCCCAACAGAACAGCGTCCGCCAGCGGCAGTGCTCCCCCCGATAAGGACGTGCCAGAACCGCGCGGCACCACCTTCACGCCGTTGGCTTGGCACCAGCGCAGAACAGCCGATACCTGCGCCGTGGTTTGGGGCAGCACGACCACCAGCGGCGGCTGCCGATAGGCCGTAAGACCGTCCGATTCATAGGGTTTCAGTTCATTAGGCTCACTGATCACGCCTTCGCCGGACACGATCCCGCGCAGCGCCGCAACAATCTCGTCCCGACGCTCCAGAATCGCGGCGTCCGGCGCTGGCATGGTCAATGACACGTGGCTCTCGCAGTGCTTTTCTTCTCGTCTTCCAAACCGTAGCTGCTCAGGTCTCAGCCGCAGACAACATCTGAATCGTGCTCACCGCACAGTCCAGCCGCCGTCGATGATGAAGTCCGTACCCGTCGCGAAACTCGCCTGGTCAGAGCATAGATAAACGGCGAGCGCACCAATCTCCTCCACCCGCCCCCAGCGTCCGACTGGCAGGCTCGCAAGGAACTGCGCGTTCGCGGCGGGATCGTTCATGACTGGCGCATTCATCGGCGTGCTGAACGGACCGGGGCTGATTCCATTCACGGTGATCCCTTCTCCCGCCAGTTCAAGCGCGAGCGCCCGGGTCAGGCCCAGCAGTGCCGCCTTGCCCGAAGAATAGGCGGTGCGCCCCGGCAGCGAGACATGCGCAAGGATTGAGGTCATGTTGATGATCCGGCCGTAGCCACGGCCCATCATGCCGGGCACGAACGCGCGACAGGCAAGGAAGGTGCTGATCAAGCTTGAGTCGACTACGCTTCGGAACTCGTCCAGGGTGAAGTCAACCAGGTTCTTGCGGAGATTGGTTCCGGCGCTGTTGATCAAGATTTGCGGCTTCGGAAAGCGTGCATTCACGGCCGCGGCAAGCTGTGCGACATCGCCCTCGTTGGTCAGATCCGCAGTGAAGTGCGCGACGGTGCCTCCCTTTGAAGCGAGTTCCTCAACCAGCGCCAACAGCTTTTCCTCGTTGCGCGCCACCAGCGCGATCTGCGCACCCGACTCCGAAAGCGCGCGCGCCATCGCCTCGCCGAGACCGCCGCTTGCTCCCACGATCACCGCCGTCTTACCTGTCAAATCGATCTTCACATCAATTACCTCAACGTAAGGGCTTCACAGGAGCACTGGTGCCCGCGCAGAGCTTTGGATGAACGCGCTGATGCCCCTAGTGTAACTAAGCGGTTGTCACTCTGTATACTATATTCAATAATAGGGCTGTCAACCTATGGGGGCCGTGCTGTCAAGCTTGGAGGGGATTCGCCCTCGTTCCTTGCGGGCGCGGATCGTTCTAGCGGCGGCGCCGCCCAGTGATTCAGGGCCCCTTCAGAATTTGGCTTCGATCTTGCGCGCGACCATGGGTGCGTCATTTTTTGCGGCGGAGACTGAAGCCGAGGGTTCCGCCGTTGGCGGTGAGGCTGCCTTCACCGAGGATTTATCGCGTAGCGCCGCCTGGACTACGAACACCATGCCGCCGGCAAATAGCAAGCACGCCGCGAGGAAGAACATCGGGATGAGGTTACTGCCAGTCTGATCGCGAATCAGCGGCACCACGCTCTGGGCGACAAACCCGCCGAGGTTACCGAAGGAGTTGATCACCGCGATTCCCGTGGCCACGGTCGCACCGTGCAGGAACGAGGGTGGGAGGGTCCAGAATACTGGCTGACCCATGAAGATGCAGGTGGCCGCCACGCACAGGAAAGCGAATTTTAACGCCGAGCCGGGTGCGACCACGCTGGCCACCAAGCAAAGCGCGCCGACCACGCAGGGCACGACGATGTGCCAGGTCTTATCGCCATTCTTGGCCGAATGTCGCGGATTCCACCACAGGCCGAAAGCGACCATCAGCCAGGGGATGACATTGATGAAGCCATTAATCGTGTTCGAGACGCCGAAGCTTTTGACGATGGTCGGCAACCAGTAGCTGAGGCCGTAGGCTGCCAACGGTAGGCCTATGTACATGGCGCAGATCAGCAATACCCGCCGGTCGGCCAACACCTTCAGTGGGTTGAGATGGTCGATTGAGCCGTGCGTGGTGCGTTCGGCGAGCAGCGTGCGAGCCAACCACGCCTTGCGCTCCTCCGATAGCCAGACGGCTTTCTGCGGTGAATGAGGCAGAAGGACGAACGATATCGGAGCGAGGATGACGGCGGGAACACCCGTAGCGATGAACACCCATTGCCAGCCGGCTAGCCCGAAAGCGCCGTCGAGGTCGAGCAGGGCGCCGCCGATTGCCGAGCCGATGGCGTTCGCCAAAGCGCTGGCAATCATGAACCAGCCGACCATGCGGCCGCGATCCGGCGCCGGGAACCACAAGGTGAGCACATACAGCACGCCTGGGAAGAAACCCGCCTCGGCCACTCCCAGCATGAAGCGCAGGACATAGAACATGGTCGAGTTCTGAGTGAACCCGAGCATCAGGGTCACTAGACCCCAAGTCGCCATGATGCGGGCAAACCAAATCTTGGGGCCGACCTTAGTGAGGATGATGTTGCTGGGCGCCTCAAAGAGGAAATAACCAATGAAGAACAGCGACGCCCCGAGGCCGTAGGCCGCCTCGCTCAGCTCAAGGGCCGCAGCCATCTGCAACTTGGCGTAGGAAACGTTTTGCCGGTCGATGTAGGCAATCAGGTACATCAGGCCGAACAGCGGCATAAGCCGGAGGCTGATCTGACGCACCGTATTGCGATGCATGAACTCCTCTGACGGTCGCATCATTGTCTCCGAGGCCTAGGATGGTGCAAGGATGGGCCCGGAAGCTTCCAAACCCCTCGACGACTCAGCAGTACTTTCTTTCCCGTCCCCCAATCCAGCTCGCTTCCTGCCTAGATTACCGCTGGGCTCTTCTTTTGGTTCTGTATACTATATTCATATATGCACATCCTAATTGCTAGACCCTGGCGAGATCGCCATCGTTCAAAAATACCCAGATTTGCGAGGGTGCATGAAAACTTCATGAATTTCCGGATCTGGTTTCTGTTACTCGGCGCGATTGCGCATCCGTCCACCGCCTACGTACAAAGCGCCGCACCTGCCGTTGACAATGTGTTGGTCACCACCTCGCGCATCGAGACTCCGCCGGTAGCCAATCCATATCTCTTAGAAGTGTTGCCCGAAGCGGACCTGCGCATCGACACCAACATCGCTGATGCACTCTCGAACCTTGCAAACATCTACGTACAGACTCCCGGCGGACGAAGCGGTATCGCTTCGATCTTCCTGCGCGGCGCCGATCCGAATTTCGCAGCGGTTCTACTCGACGGGGTGCCGCTCAACAATCCAACCAATACTCGTGGCGGCTCGGTCAATGTGTCGGAGATCGAAACCGATGCGTTCTCGCGCGTCGAAGTCGTCGCCGGACCGCTATCCAGCCTGTATGGTTCGGACGCGCTCGCCGGAGCGCTCAATCTCATCGTCCCCGCCGGGACAGCCGAAACCACGGCGCACGCGACGTTCGGGATTGGCAGCCAGGAAGATTATTCCGCGTTCGCGCGCGTGCGCGGGCCGATGTCCCATGATCTGGGCGGCTCGCTCGCACTCAGCGTCGCGGATGACGGTCAGGGAGTGGCGGGGTCAATGTTCACCGGCAAATCGATTACAGCGAAGATTGCGCCGTTGGATGGCGCCAATGCCGGGGCGCTCGTATTCCGCACTGCACAGACGCAAGCGCGTGCCTTCCCCGATTCCAGCGGTGGTGATCAATACGCTGATTTGCGCCTCCTCGAGCGACGCGACAGCAAAGAAGCCTTGATCGGATTGATGCAGCCGCTGGTGGTACGCGACGACTTTCGCCTTCAAGTCTCGGCTTCTGCGTTCACTCGCCACGACGAAACCGAAAGCCCCGGCGTCGCTGCTTCGACTTTGGATCCAGTGGGCGTGCCGGAGGGTGTCGACCACACGCACTACACGCGACTAATCGCGCAGACCACGGCGCGCTTTCATCTCTCCAAGTGGCAAGCCGTGGCTGGCGTCGAGGCACAACAGGAATCAGGACGCAGCGAGGGTGAACTCGTGTTCTTCGGTGCGTCCATACCAAGCGGCTTCGACAAGAACCGTTCGACCTATTCCGGATTTGTTGAGGCGACCCGCGCGAGCATGAGTTGGACATTCAATGCCGGCGCACGCCTCGATCAAGTCGATGATCTCGGCGAGCACGTCACTGCGCGCGCGGGCATGCGCTACAACATGCACAATTCCCGCTTTTCACTGCGAGCTGGAGCCAGCACAGGCTTCAAAGCGCCCAGCCTGTATGCGCTCGGCAATCCGTTCGTCGGCAACCCCTCTCTCGATCCTGAGACTAGCCGCGGCTGGGAGGCTGGAATCGATTGGGCCGGCGACCACGGCAATGCTTTCGCTTTGACACTGTTTCACACACGATTTGCGGATTTGATCGACTTCGTGCTTGGCCCGCCGGCGCACCTGGACAATCGCGACGTGGTGATTTCCGAAGGCGCGTCTGCATCGTGGACGCGCTCATTTTCAGATCACCTCTTGGCTTCCGTGAAAGTGCAATACGCCGATACGCGCGACGACCGAACGGATGCAACGCTACTGAATCGTCCGAAATGGCGCACGAGCGCGACACTGAGATGGGAGGCGTCGGCCGCCGTTACGATCAGCGGTCGCTACAGCTTCGTCGGTGAACGCAACGACTATGCGATCCCGACCGCCGTCGTGACGTTGCCCGGCTATCATGTGCTGTCGCTGGATACCGCCTGGAACATTCAGCCAGAAACGACCCTGCGGGTTGTCCTCGACAACGCGCTCGACGACGAGCACGAGGATGCCATCGGTTTTACCTCGCCAGGCCGTCGCGCGCGCATGCTCTGGTCGCGCGAGTTCTAACAGGCCCCCTGTTCCATTCCGTCCGGCCGCCTTGACAGTTCCATATCTCCAGCAAAACTGTATACTAAGTACAGATAGCGAGCGTAGTCATCCAGTCGCCAGTCGAGAACGCCGCTTTACGCAAAAGCATAACCGGCAAAAGCATAACCGTAAGGGTAGTCCTGCAATGTTCGTCAAATCGTCTTCGTACGGGTCGGGGGAAGCGCTTCGCCCGTTGCAGGGAAAGATCGCATTAGTGACGGGATCTGGCCGCGGCTTGGGCCGCACGATCGCGGAAAAATTGCTATCTCTCGGCGCCCACATCGTGCTGCACGACATTTCCGAAGAAGCGCCCGCGCGCTTCGGAGAAGCCGAAAGCCTCTCGGCGCTGGCGAAGTCATTGAGTAGCAATGACGCGAAGGCGATCGCCGTCACAGGTGACATTTCGGACAGCGCCGCCGTCGAACGGCTGGTCACGACCACACGGAAGCATCTCGGCCCGGTTTCGGTTCTCGTGAATTGCGCCGGCGGCGATATTGGCGCCGACGGCAACAAGCCGAATCCGTCGACCCCCATCAACTTCAAACTTGAAGATGTTCAGTCCGTGCTCAACCGCAATCTTATCGGCACGATGTTGATGTGCCGCGCCCTCGCGCCCGGCATGATCGAACGCAATGAAGGTTCGATCGTCAACATCAGCTCCATCCTCGCCCATCAGGGTAGTGCGGTCGAAATCGGTTATGCGTGCGCTAAGGCCGCCGTTGTCCACTACACGCGCTGCCTGGCGCTCGAATTGCGTGCCTTCGGAGTGCGCGCGAATGCGATTAGTCCGGGCCCCGCAAAGACGGCGCGCTTCCTAGCGACGCGGGTAACCGATCCAGCAATGCTGGAAGAAGGCCCCTCCCTCCAGCGCTATGCCACCCCCGCCGAGATCGCCGATGCCGTCGGCTTCTTCGCTGGACCTGAGAGCCGCTATGTTTCGGGCCAGGTACTGCGGGTTGACGGTGCCGCGGGTTTGTACGCTGCATAATTCATCGAGGAATTTTCACTTGGCCAAATTGAGCGGCAAGACCTGTATCGTCACCGCGGGTGCTCAAGGCATCGGTCGTGCAATCGCTGAAGCGCTTAAGCGCGAGGGCGCCGATGTGGTCGCAATCGATATGCAGCAACGCGTGCTGGAGGCATGGGCAGTGCCCGCGGGTGTGCGTACGGCAGTTCTCGACGTCACCGATGAGGATGCGGTGGGACGATTGGCCGCCGAAATCGGAACCGTACATGTATTGGTCAATTGCGTCGGCACAGTCGCGACCGGCACTGTACTCGACAGCACGACGCAAGAGCTCGAACGCAGCTTCCGCATCAACGTCGTGACGATGGCATCGATGATCCGGGCGTTCCTGCCGGGCATGCGCACGCGCCGCGACGGTTCGATCATCAATATCGCTTCGGTGGTCTCCTCGGTGAAAGCTGCGCCAGATCGCTTTATCTACGGCGCAACCAAGGCGGCAGTCATCGGACTCACAAAATCGGTCGCCCGCGACTTCATCAGCGAGGGCGTACGCTGCAATTCGATCAGCCCAGGTACGGTCGAAAGTCCCTCGTTACACAGCCGTATGGCGGCGCAAGGAGATGCGGAGAAGGCTCGGGCAGCCTTCGTCGCGCGCCAGCCCATGGGCCGCATCGGCACGCCCGATGAGATCGCCGCGGTCGCGATTCTGCTCGCATCCGATGAAGCGCGATTCATGACTGGCGAGAACATAGTCATCGACGGCGGCATGAGTCTCTAGCGGATTATCATGCAGACCGCCCGGCTGGAAGCTGGGTCACTGCCGCACGTCGGCTTTGACGGTCGAGAATCGGAAGATTGTGGCCGAGCGGAAAACCTCACCCGGACGCAACACGGTTGAAGGAAAGTTCGGCTTGTTTGGACTGTCAGGATAATGCTCGGTTTCAAGTGCCAGACCATAGCCTTGGCGCAACGTTGTATCTGCGGCACCGACGTGGCAGCCGTCGAAATGATTCGCGGTGTAGACCTGCACGCCGGGCTCACTGGTCAGCAGTTCCATCACTCGCCCGCTCTGTCGATCCTCCAGATGCGCTGAAAGCACAGGCGGGCTGCCGGGGTGCGCCTTCAGGACAAAATTGTGGTCGTAGCCACGCGCCAGCAGCATCTGGGGATGCGCAGATGCGATGCGCTCGCCGATGCGCACGGGCGTGCGCAGATCGAATGGCGTGCCCTCGACGCTGACGATCTCACCCGTCGGGATTTGAGCCGCGTCGGTCGGCGTATATTGATCGGCCATGACTTGCAGGATATGGTCGTAGACGTCGCGTGCCGCATTGCCCGCGAGATTGAAATAGACATGATTGGTGAGATTGATGATGGTCGGCTTGTCAGTCCGCGCCGTGTAATCGATGTGCAGCGCGTTGTCGTTGTCGAGCGTATAGATCACTGTCACGTCGAGGGTGCCGGGATAGCCATTCTCGCCATCCGGACTGCGGTAGGTCAGCGTCACCGCTGCGCCGTCCGCACGCGACGATAACGCCGCATTCCAGATCTTGCGCCCGAAGCTGCGGGGACCGCCATGTATGCTGGCGCCTAGCGGATTCGACGATAAGCGGTAGGTGACTCCGTCGAGCTTGAACCCGCCGCCGCCGATCCGATTGGCATAACGCCCAACGATGCTGTTGAACGCACCGTTCGCCTCGTAGGCGGCGAGATTGGGCAAACCGACAACAACATTCGCGAAACGGCCGTCACGGTCGGCCATGTTCAGTTCGTCTATGATGCCGCCCATCGAGAGAATGCGCGCACGGCCGCCACGATCGTTGGTGAGCGTGAAGACCTCAACCGCCTCACCGGTACTCGTGATGCCATAGGGCGCACGTATCGCTTGCGTTGCGAAAGCCCCCGGCGTAGCCGTGAAGATGATCCCGAAGACGGCAGCGACGATGCCCTGCAGCGGATTTATCATGATTCCCCCCGACTGAATGTAGACGACAGCTAAGACGCAGGCGGCGCGGACGAATCAGATTGCTCGCCAACGTAGTGGTGCCTTTCGCGCTCGCCGCTGATTAGTCCACGGGAACAAGCCGCACAACCGTGCCGGGTGTCGACGCTGCGAGGTTCAGGCCCGTCGCTCCACCTGTTGGGCTTTGCAATAGGACGTATAGCAGACCGTCCGGTCCGACGATGGCGGTACGAGTGCGCCCAAATTGTCGGAACAAGACTTCTTGAGCGACGACGCACCGATCTCGGATCTCGAGGCGGCGCAGCTGTTGTCCGGCGAGCGCGGCGACGAACAGATTGTTGCGCCAGCGAGGATAGCGATCGCCTGCATAAAAGGTAATGCCACTTGGAGCGATGGTCGGTGAGTAGTAGACGATCGGCTGTTCCATGCCGGGCTCGGCGCGTTTTGTGATGCCCTGCTGCAGGCCCATGGTGATCACGCCCCACCCGTAATTCCTACCGGGCTCGATAACGTTGATCTCATCGCCGCCATTAGGACCATGCTCAGATTCCCAAAGCAATCCTGTCACCGGATCCCAGGCAAGCCCCTGCGGATTGCGGTGACCGTAACTCCAGATGCTGGGCACGGCGCCTTGCTTGTGGACGAAAGGATTGTCGGAAGGCACCGAGCCATCGTCATTGACGCGGTGGATCTTGCCAAGCGGCGTCGACAGATCCTGCGCATTGGCGATTACGCCGCGTTCCCCGATCGAGAAGAACAGATGTCCGGTACGGTCGAATGTGAAGCGTGATCCGTAATGGACGGCGCTCGACGTGTAGAGCGCGGGCGGCGCACGGAAGATCGGTTGAGTTTGCACCCATTCATTGCCCTCGAGCTTGCCGCGAACGATGACCGTCATCGAAGGCGGACTGGGTGGACGCGCCGATGCGTCGCCTGAAGGCGGCGCCACGTATCCGGGTAGTGTTTCGGTATAGGACAGATAGATCCAGCCGTTGCGGTGGTAATCGGGATGCAGCGCAACGTCGAACATTCCTGCGTCCTGGCCCACCTGCACCCTCGGCGTGCCCACGACCGGCTGCGGCAAGAGCCGGCCGTTGTCGATAATGCGCAGCCGGCCGGGACGCTCGGTAACGAGTAAGCGCCCGTCGGGAAGGAATGCCATCCCCCAAGGCACTTCGAGACCAGAGGCGACAACCTCCAGGCGGAATTTCTGTTTCTCGCTGTCGACGACGCGATTATCGGGTGACTCAACGAAGGGCAGCTTGCCTTTCAACGTCACTGCCGACATGCGCAAATAGGTGATGAGCCGCCGGATTTCGCCATCGCTGAGCATGCCCTTGAAAGCGGGCATTCCCGCTTCGGGCCTGCCCACTTCGATCGTATGACGTAGCGCCTCGTCCGTACGGGTCTCCAGCAACGTCTGATCGAACAGGCTTGGCGCACGGCCGCCAGCGAGATCCATGCCGTGACAACTTGAGCAATAGTCCAAGAACTTCTGTCGAAAAACTTCGTCGGATTTTCTCGCATGCGAATCTTGCGCCGGCGGTTTTGCACCATCGACGGCGCCAATCGCCCCCAGCGCTGCAAACATCAGGACGACGAACACGGCCGCCGCGGCCTGCGGAGATTTGGACATTCGCTCCCCTGAAATCAGATAGCAGATAGCGGTGAATCGATACTTTTCTTTAGCGGCCGGCAGCTCGTTGCGCTCACGCGCCGGCGGTCCGAGCAAACCGTTCGCTGATCTTGCCGCGCACGACGCGCTGCGCGTTGGTGATGTAGATGTACCCACCGGGGCCGAAGGCGCAGTTCGAAGTGCGGCCCTCTACACGGACTTGGCCGATGCGCTGTCCCGCACGCGAGAACACGTGGACGCCACCTGGGCCGCTGCACCAGAGGTTGCCACTTGCATCGGTCTTCATGCCATCACCGCCGCCGCCGATGGATGAGGACGCCACGAGCACTCTCTGCCCAGCAGGCCGCCACTGCGCGTCGAGATCGATGGCAATCCAACCCTCACGATCCGTGGAATAAAGCGTGTGCTGATCGGGCGACAACGCAATGCCATTCGGGAATAGCGCATCGGTGATCAAATGCAGCTGATTGTCCGGCGTAATCCTAAATACTCCCGTAAACGGGAGTTCGCGCAGCGCAGAGTCCGCAATGCCCGCCAGACCGTAAGGTGGATCCGTGAAATAGATGTCGCCATTGCTTGCGACCACCACATCGTTCGGGCTGTTGAATCGCTTGCCTTGATAGCGATCGACGATCACTGTCCTGCGTCGCGTCGCGAGATCGATCACTGAGATGCAGCGGTTGCCGCTGTCGGCGATGACCAGTCCTCCACGGCCGAGCGCCAAGCCGTTCGCACCGCCCTCGCGGATTGTGGATGGGACCGGCGTGCCGGCATAACCGGACGGGCGCAGGAACACCGTCGTTGAACGCCCGTCCCAGCGGTGAATCGTGTTGCCAGGCACATCCGTGAAAAGCAGATATCCATTCTCGCCGCCGACCCAGACCGGCCCTTCCGACCACTCATGCCCCGTCGAGATGACTTGCAGGCTTTCGACAATCGGATCGACCGCGGGCAAGGGTGGCAGCGAAGACTGAGCCTGCGCCGCCGCACGGGACACGAGCGACATGCCCGTT
>Ga0065707_10082300_pt1 | contig 17197 bp, 17 predicted proteins | sample SwiRhicommuniRL3_FD_59094 | JGI IMG/M metagenome (GOLD analysis project Ga0065707, IMG submission 59094) | Switchgrass rhizosphere bacterial communities from Rose Lake, Michigan, USA - RL3 v2 (version 2) | ecosystem: Host-associated > Plants > Roots > Rhizosphere > Soil | place: East Lansing...
GCACAATCGCCCAGCCGCTTCGCGTCTACGGCCATGGTCACCTTCTGGCCGCTCATGTCCATCTTGACGGTTCCCACGTACGCGTCGGTGCCGGTGTACTTCATCTCGCCCGTCATCGTCATCGGCTGCGGCTTGGTGCAGACCATCTTGTAGGTCGCGGTGGAGCCGCTGAAGTCGTAGTCGCTCAGCTTACAGTCGTTCTTGCCCTGCGCGTTGGGGCCCGTCGGGAGCGCCGATTGCGGATCCTTCAGCATTTCAGCCGTGACGCACTGCGTGTGCTTCATCGGGGGCATTTCCATCCCGGGCATGTTCATCTTCATCGTCATTTCCCAGTTGCCCGCGCGCATCGGCGACTGCTGGGCAAGAGCGGTCCACGAGAGTGCAAATGTGAGCAGCGCGATCGTACTCAGTCGAACCTTCATCAAGTCTCCTTTTTGACCGACCGAAGTCGGCACTACGAATCCGGCCATAGCCAGGCGGCGCCCCGGACGCCGCTGGAATCGCCGTGGCGGGCGGCCACAAGAGGTGTATCGGACGAATCGGAAAAAACGAAAGGTGCCCATAGTTTCGGCACCCGGCTGTACAGCCGGCCGATATTCGACAACCCGCCGCCCAGGACGATGACGTCGGGATCGAGCACATTGATGATACTCGCGAGTGCGCGTGCCAGCCGGCTTTCGTACACCTCCAGAGCCCGCGACGCGCCGGCATCGCCCTGGTCGACGAGCGTCACGATCTCTTTCGTCTCGACGCGTTGTCCGGCGATCGCCTCGTAAGTCGCCGCCAGACCGGGGCCCGAGAGAAACGTCTCGATGCAGCCGTTGCGTCCACAGTAGCACGCAGGGCCTGGGTGTTCGCCGTCCTGCGGCCACGGCAGCGGATTGTGACCCCACTCACCGGCGATGCGATGCCGTCCTTCGAGCACGCGACCGTTGACGACCACGCCTCCCCCGGTGCCGGTGCCGAGAATGACGCCGAAGACCGTGTGCGCGCCCTGTCCCGCGCCGTCGATCGCCTCCGACAGCGCAAAGCAGTTGGCATCGTTGGACAGGAGTACGGGCCGCCGTAGCGCGTGCTCGAGATCGCGATCGAGCGGGTGGCCGATCAGCCAGGTCGAGTTGGCGTTCTTGACCAGCCCCGTCGCGGCGGAAATGGCGCCGGGGATTCCCACGCCGACCGTTCCGGAGTGTCCGCGCTCCGATTCGATCGCGGCCACGAGATCGGACACCGCCCGGATCGTCGCGTCGTAGTCGCCGCGCGGCGATGCGATGCGGCGGCGCAGCACCTCGCGGCTGCCTTCGATGGCGATGGCCTCGATTTTCGTCCCGCCGATGTCGATGCCGATCCGCATCGCGCGCTACAGCGCCTCGCGGACGAGCGCATCCAGATCCAGCGGATCGGCCATGTGCATGGCGAGATTGCCGGACGCGTCGCGCGGCCACTCAGACTCCGGGCGGTCGCGCGTGAGCTCGATGCCGTTGCCGTCGAGATCGGTGAGATAGATCGACTCGCTGACGCCATGGTCGGCGACGCCCTGAATCGGCACGCCGGCGTCGAGCACGCGGCGAACAGCCGTTGCCAGATCGCGCCGCGACGGGTAACGGATGGCGAAATGGTAGAGGCCCGTATGGTGCGGAGGCGCCGGAGAGCCGCGCCGGCTCTGCCACGTGTTGAGCCCGATGTGGTGGTGATAACCACCGGCTGATACAAAGGCTGCCTGATCGCCGAGACGCATGATCTGGTCGAAGCCCAGCACGTCGCGGTAGAAGGCAAGCGCGCGATCGATGTCGGACACCTTCAGGTGGACGTGGCCGATGCCGGTGCCCGCGGGAACGCGATAAGGCTCCATTACGGAAGTTTACCTGCCGGCGGAGGACTTATGCGACAACACCACCGAGCAGGGGAGGGCGGAGAATCGACGGGTTGAGCTGGTGCGGCGATAGGATGAAGGGGTGTCACACGCCGCGCGGTACGTCCAGATCGGTGTCGGTGATCCGCGCCTGGATGATTACCGGCGTGTTTCCGACGGGGACGCGCTGCGCCAACGGAATCTGTTCGTGGCCGAGGGCCGGCTGGTCGTCGGCCGGCTCTTCGACAGCGGACTTCGGGTTGTTTCCCTCCTCGTGAACGAAGCATCGCGCCGCGCGATGGAGGATTCGATCTCGCGCCTGCCCGACGATGTGCCCGTCTACGTCTGCGATACCGAGGCATTCGGCTCGATCACCGGGTTCAACCTGCACCGCGGATGTCTTGCGCTCGCCGTGCGTCCTCCCGAGCTGACGCTGGCCGACGTGGCGCGCGATGGCGATCGACTGCTCGTTCTCGAGGGCGTCACGGATCCCGACAACGTCGGCAGCGCGTTTCGAAACGCCGGGGCCTTTGGTGCCCGGGTGCTGCTGAGCCCGACATGCTGCGATCCGCTGTACCGGAAAGCCATCCGCACGTCGATGGGCAGCGTCCTCGCAGTGCCCTATGCGCGCCTGACCGACTGGCCCGGCGATCTGTCCGCGGTCAAAGCGCTGGGCTTTACGCTTGCCGCGTTGACGCCGCGCGCGCATGCGAGAGAACTCGCCGCGTGCGAGGCCACCGGTCGAATGGCGCTGCTCGTTGGAAGCGAAGGACCGGGACTGACGCCGGAGGCCGAGCAGTTTGCCGACCTGGCCGTGCGGATACCGATGACCGGCGCGGTCGATTCACTGAATCTCGCGACCGCCACCGGCATCGCACTCCACCACTTCCGGTCCGGCTGAAGCCGGACACTACGTTCAGAGCGGTGTCCGCCCCCTAAGCCCCAAGCTCCAAGCCCTCAGCCCTGCCAAGGGTCGTGATACTTTGAACGCGGATGTTCGGTTTCACAGAACGCCGGCACGCGTTCCTTGCCGTTTTGCTCGTCGCTGCCGTCATTCCTTACTTCGTGAATCTGGGTGTCTCGTCGATCTGGGATGCGAACGAGGCGTTCTACGCGCAGACGCCGCGGGAAATGATGGAGGCCGGCGACTACGTCTCGCCGAGCTTCAACTTCCAGCTGCGCATGAACAAGCCCGTCTTGTCCTACTGGAACGTCGCCGCGTCGTATCGATTGTTTGGCGTCTCCGAATGGAGCGAGCGGCTGCCGATCGCGATCGGCGGGGTAGTCATCGTGGCGACGGCCTTTGCGCTGGGCCGTTTGCTTGGCGGAACGACGGCCGGGCTGATGGCTGCGCTCGTGCTGGCGACCTCACCGCGGCTGCTGCTGCTGGCGCGGCGCATCATCATCGACGTCCACATCACGATGTGGACGGGACTGGTGCTGTTGTGTTTCGCGCTGGCTGAGAGCCGGCCCGAACGTCGCCGTCTTTATCTCTGCCTGATGTACGCCGCGGCAGGCTTCGGAGTGCTGACCAAGGGACCGGTGGCCGTCTTCCTTCCCGCGCTGGTGTTCTTCATCTACCTGACCACGCTCGGGCGGCTGGGCGATCTGCGCCGCATGATGTTGCCAACGGGGGCGATCATCAGCCTGGCGATCGCGGTGCCGTGGTATTACTTGCTCTACCGCGAGTACGGTTGGGAATATATCGGCGCGTTCTTGTTCGGCGAGAACCTCGGACGCTATGCCGAAGCGGTGGGCGAGCAGTCGCGCGGCCTCCTCTTCTACATCCCGGTCGTGTTTGGCGATTTGTTTCCCTGGTCCTTGATGATTCCGCTCGCTCTGTGGTGGGGCATCAGGGAGCGGCGCGGCAGTCGAGTGGCGTGGCTGCTCGTCATCTGGATCGCGGCGATCGTGACGTTCTTCTCGTTTTCGGGCACGAAAGAAGATCTCTACATCCTTCCGATCGTGACGGCCGAAGCGGCGCTCATCGGCACGATGCTCACGAAAGCCATCGAAGGTGATTCGGTGAAGACGCCCGTCGTCTGGGGCCTGGGGCTGACGGCCGTGCTGCTCGTGGCCACCGGCGCGGTCATGGTGTGGGCGTTCGCCGTCGCCAGGGGTTATGCGCTGGCCGGCGCGACGTTCGCCGGTGCGGTGGCGGTCGCCGGAGGCGCCGGTGCGCTCGTCTGGTCTGGACGCCGGCGCGTGCTCGAAGCAGCGGCGTGCCTGTCCGCCAGCCTCGTCCTCATCATCTGGTGCGTCGTGCTCTGCACGCTGCCCGATTTCGAGCGATACAAGCCGGTCCGCCCCTTCTCCGAGCTGATTCGCGCGCGCGCGAGCGTCGGGGCCATCGTGGGATCGTACAGGTTCGCGCTGCCGAGCATGGTCTTCTACCTGCATCGCCCCGTGATGGAGGTGCTGCTGCCCGATCATCTTCAGGCCGTGTTTCACTCGACGAGCGACGTGTACTTCGTGATGACCGAGAGCGAGTACGCGAATATCAAGGATCGGCTGCCGGTGGAAACCCACGTGCTCGCGCGCCAGCCGATGTTCGACATCAAGGCCAGAAACTTTCTCGACGGTTCGGCACTCCCGCAGTTCGTCCTGGTCTCCAATCGTGAGTGAGTGTCCGATCCCCTGCAACCTGTGCGGATCGTCCGACGTTGACGTGATCGGTGACCGCGATCGCAATGGGCGCCCCCTGCGCACCACGATCTGCCGGACGTGCGGACTGGTATGGTCGAACCCGCGCCCGAGTGAAGAAGAAGTCCGGCGCTACTACTCGAGTGAATACCGGCTCGACTACAAGGGGCAGTCGACGCCATCGCTGCGGCATATCGCGCGCTCGGGTCGGGGCGCGCTGAACCGCTATCGGGCCCTTGCGCCATTCCTGGAGCCGGGCGACCGGATTCTCGATGCCGGGGCCGGTGGTGGAGAAGTCGTGTACGTGCTCCGCCGGCTCGGGTTCGACGCGTCGGGGCTCGAGCCGGACCAGCAGTACGCGCGACACGCCCGTGAGGCACTCGACGTGCCGGTGGTCACTGGCTTCGTTCAGGATGCCGCCTTTTCTCCAGGAAGCTTCAACGTCATCACGATGTACCACGCGCTCGAGCACGTCGAAGATCCAAACGCAATCCTCACGCGGCTCCGCACGTGGATCGCCGAGCGCGGGGTGCTGTTGATTGAAGTGCCGAACGTCGAGGCGCGGTGTCTCTCGCCCGGCCACCGGTTTCACTTCGCGCACTTCTATAATTTCAGCCGCGCGACGCTCGAGGATCTCGGGCGTAAAGCCGGCTTCGAGCCGGTACGGACGGTGACGTCGTCGGATGGGGGAAATCTGATTGCCGTTTTCAGGGCGGCGAGTGGGCCGCAGCCGTGGCGCGCGGATGCGGCGAATTACGTTCGCACGTGGAACGTCGTGAAACGGCACACCGCGCTCAGTTACTATGCTTCGGCCTCGCCGTACGTCGGCCCGTTCAGCCGGCTGCGCACGTACGTCGCCGACAGCCGTGCCGCGCGCGGCTGCGAGACGCCCAGGCAGGTATTGGACAGATTGATTACGGGGCGCAACTGAAGTTGCGCCCTACCGATGAGACCACGGCGGATTTCGTAGGAGATCGCCGTTCAGGTAGGGCGCAACTTCAGTTGCGCAAATGGACACAACAGTGAGCGCCATTCCAGTCGAGTACGCCTCGCAGAGGAAAATCCGCACCCGCAACAAGCTTTACTACCGGTTCAATCACTGGCCCATCTGGATTTTCGTGTTCTTCATCGCGCCGGGCCCGCTGACCTTCGACCTGTTCGAGCGGGGATTCGACCGCCGGATGGTGATCTGGCTCGCCGTCGTGATGGTGGGCACGGGAATCGCGGGCGTACGCGGGCGCCTTCCGGGCGTCGAGCCTGCGCCCTACATCATTCGCTTCACGGAGGATCGGCCGAACCCGCTCTATCGGCGCGTCTGCTACACATTCGCGTGGAGTGCCGCCATTACCTTTGCGCTGCTGAACATCGCCGGCCTGGTCGTGGCCGTCGTGACCGGCGAGTGGTATCTCAAGCAGATCTACCGCTACGCGTACTTTCCAATCGCCGGCACCGTATGGCTGCTTGGCGCCGTTGGCAGGCTTCCGCGCGTGATGCCGTCGACACAGGGCGAAGGCCACGAACGGCGCTACTTCTACGGAACGGTGTGGGCGATGTGCATCGCGCAGCCGGGGCTCTGGCTGATGTGGTACGTGCTGCCGAACACGCGGCTCGGCAACTCGCTCAAGTTGTGCATTTTCATCGGCATCATCGCGTTTGTCGGAAACCTGGCCCGCAAGGGACGGTTGCCGCGAACGCGGCCCATCGTGCCGGGTGAGCTCGCGGTGTCGGACTAGACTGCCGGCTTCTGGCTCCAGGCTGCTGGCCTGAAGTCCGGAGCCGGAAGCCTGAAGCCCATGGCCAAGCTGCCGAAGCGTCAAGCCCCCGAGGGGTGGACCGGTTGGGACGACTACGCGCCCTTCTACGACTGGGAAAACGCGCAGACGCTCGATCGCCGCGACATTGATTTCTGGCGCCGCATGGGGACGCGGGCCAACGGCGCAGTACTGGAGCTCGGCTGTGGCACCGGACGGGTGACCATTCCGGTCGCGCGTGCCGGCGTTCGCGTGGTCGGCGTCGATCGATCGGCGGACATGCTCACGCATGCGCTTCGGCGCTCGAGGCGCGTCGGTCTGGGCACGACGGTCTCATGGATTCGCAGCGACATCCGTCTGCTGCCGTTCCGATTGTCGGCGCGCTTCAATCTCGTGATGGCGCCGTACGGGATTCTCCAGTCCCTCGTTCGCGAATCCGATCTGAAGGCGACGCTGGCCTCCGTTGCACGGGTGTTGCCGAAGGGCGGCATCTTCGGCATCGACCTCGTGCCGGATCTCCCGGTCTGGAAGGAGTACCGGAACAGGGTGCGATTCCGGGGATCGCGGCGGGGTGGCCGGTCGCGCATCACGCTCGTGGAATCGGTTCGCCAGGACCGGAAAAAGAAGCTCACGATCTTCGACCAGACATTCGTCGAGTGGCGCGGTCGCCGCCGGCGCGCGCACCGGTTTTCGCTCGTGTTTCGTACCCTCACCGTGCCGCAAATGACCAGCCGCCTCGAAAACGCGGGGTTCCGGATCAAGGCCGTCCTGGGCGATTACAACGGAGAACCCTGGGATCCCCGCGCCGACGTGTGGTTGATTCTGGCGGAAAAGACGTGAAGATTCCCGCAGGTTCGTGAAGTTCGTGGGTTCGTCGGTTCGTGGGGTTCGTCGGGTTCGTCAGGTTCGTGGGGTTCGTCAGGTTCGTCGGGTTCGTCAGGTTCGTCAGGTTCGTCGGGTCGGTCCAGTACGTAGTGTCCGGCTTCAGCCGGACCGCGGGGCCGTAGTAAGATCGCGCGATCCTTTCACTGGAGTTCCATCATGTCCGGCCATTCAAAATGGGCGTCAATCAAGCATAAAAAGGGCGCGCTCGACGCCAAGCGCGGCAAGATCTTCACCCGCATTATCAAAGAGTTGACCGTGGCCGCGCGCGGCGGCGGCGGCGACCCCGACATGAACCCGCGGCTGCGGACGATTATCGCGGACGCCAAGGCCGCCAACATGCCAGCTGAAAACATCAAGCGGGCCATCCGCCGCGGTACCGGCGAAGAACCGGGCGTCAGTTACGAAGAGGTCAGCTATGAAGCCTATGGCCCCGGTGGCGCCGCCGTCATCATCGATACGCTGACCGACAACAAGAATCGCACGGTCGGCGAATTGCGCCACATGCTCGAAAAACACGGCGGTAATCTCGCCGCCGCGGGCGCTGTGGCCTGGATGTTCACGAAGAAGGGCTACATCGTCGTCGAGAAATCGAAAGCTGAAGAAGAGAAACTGATGAACGCCGTGCTCGAGGCGGGCGCCGACGATTTCCAGGACGATGACGACAACTGGGAAGTGCTGACGACACCGGACGTGTTTCAAGCCGTCCACGAAGCCGTCAAGGCGCTCGGCATCGAACCCGCAGCCGCGTCGGTTTCGATGATTCCCCAGAACTACGTAAAGCTCGAGGGTAAGGTCGCCCAGCAGATGGTGAAGTTGATGGACGCCCTCGATGACCACGACGACGTGCAGCACGTCTACTCGAACTTCGACATCGAGGAAAAGGAGATCGAGGCCTCGCTCGCGTGAAGGTCTTCGGGATCGATCCCGGCTCCGCGCGCACCGGATACGGATGCGTGCAGAGCGATGGCACCCGCCACCGCCTGGTTGTCTGCGGCGCGATTTCGATTGCGGCCCGGAAGCCTTTCCCCGAAAAGCTCGAAGTCATCCACGCCGAGCTCGGCGCGCTTCTGGCGCGCTACCGCCCCGACTGTGTCGCCATCGAGAATCTCTTCCACGCCATCAATGCGAGGAGCGCACTCAAGCTCGGCCACGCGCGAGGCGTCGCGATGCTCGCCGCCGTCGAAGCCGGCGTGCCGATCGTGGAGTACACCCCCGCCGAAGTGAAGCAGTCGGTCGTCGGCTATGGCCGCGCGGAAAAGGGCCAGGTGCAGTCGATGATCCGGTTGTTGCTCGGCCTGGCCGAGCCGCCGACGCCGTTCGATGCGTCAGACGCGCTGGCGATCGCGATCTGCCATCTGCACAAGATGAACCGCGGTGGCGCCGACGCCGCCTCCCGCGTTTCGCAGCCGGCGAGCCGCGCCACGAGCTGGCGCGCGTTTCGTCCACGCTGATGCGGGTGCTCCGCGAGAAAGCATGATTGCTCATCTCCGAGGGCGGCTCCTCGAGAAGCAGCCGAACCGCGTCGTCGTCGACGTCAACGGCGTCGGCTATGACGTGCACGTGCCGCTCTCGACGTTCTACGAGATGGCCGAGCCGGGCTCCGACGTCTCCCTTCGCATTCACACGCACGTGCGCGAGGACGCGCTGAACCTGTATGGCTTCGCCACGCGGCTCGAGCTGCAGATCTTCGAGCGGCTCATCGGCGTCAGCGGCATCGGCCCGAAGCTCGCGCTGGCCGTGCTGTCGGGCATCGAGCCGAACGAACTCGTCTCGGCGATCCGCACGGCCAATGTCGCGAGGCTCACGGGCATTCCCGGCATCGGCAAGAAAACAGCCGAGCGGATCGGGCTCGAGCTGAAGGATAAGATGGCGTCGTTCCTGCCCGCGGACACCGCCGTCGCGGCGCCCATCGACGACACTGAAGCGTTACGTACCGACCTTCTTTCGGCCCTGATGAACCTCGGCTACCACCGCCCGCTCGCCGAGCGCGCTGTCAGTGCGGCCATGAAAAAAGCCAGCGGATCGAGCTTCGAGGCGTCTTTGAGGCTCGCGTTGAGGGAACTGGCTACCTAAGGGATCACCTTTTGCACCCTGCACGGGGGCATGAACGCACGAAGCTTTCGTGCAGCGATTTCAGTCATTTTCGCGACGTTCGTTCTGACGTTGACGCACGGTATGGGCACAAACGCCCAGCCGCGTACGGTGGACAACATCGACGAGCTCTGGCAGGCGCCCACCGATGTTGCCTCGCGCGATCTCTCCAACGGTCCGGGCGGGGCCGCGCTGAAGCCGAAGGCCGATGCCCCGTTTACGTGGGTCGCCACCGATACTACCGGCTACAGTGCGGGATTCGACGTACGTGGTCCCGACGGCCGTGAATGGAGCGTCAAGCTCGGTCCTGAGGCACAGACCGAAGTGGTGGCGTCGCGAGTTCTCTGGGCCATCGGCTTCCACCAGCCTCCCACGTACTACGTGGAGAGCTGGGAGCTTTCGGGCGGGCCCGGCGGACGGCAACCTGAAGCGCGCTTCCGGACAAGCATCGATGGCGCAAAGGTAGTTGGCGACTGGTCGTGGACACAAAACGACTTCGCCGACACTCAGCCCTTCCATGGGTTGATTGTCGCCAACATCGTGCTGAGCAACTGGGACTGGAAGGCGTCGAACAACAAGATCTATCGCCTTGCGGACGGCACGCGCCGCTTCGTCGTGCGCGATCTCGGTGCGTCGCTCGGCAAGACCTCGAACTCGAAGTTTTTGTGGTTGTTCCCGATGCCCGGCTTCGGCCAGGGTTCGCGCAACGATATCGACGGTTTCGAGGCCCAGGGATTCATCAAAGACGTTGACGAAGACCACGTCGACTTCGATTTCGAGACCGTGTATGGTCTGGTCGTCGATCGGGTTCGCCCCGCCGACGTGGTGTGGACGGTCCGGCTCCTGGACCAAATCACCGACGCCCAATGGCACGACGCGTTCAGAGCCGCCAACTACCCGCCGGACGTCAGCGCGAGGTTCATCAAGAAAATGAAAGCGAAGATTGCTGAGGGGCTCGCCGTCTCATAAAATCCCTCCTGCATGTCCGACCCGAGGATCGTTACAGCTGCCCGGGTCGATGAAGACGCCCAGTATGAAGCGGGGCTGAGGCCCCGAACGCTGGACGACTACATCGGCCAGGAGCGCGTTCGCGCGAACCTCCAGGTCTCCATTGCCGCCGCCCGGCAGCGGCGCGAAGCTCTCGATCACGTACTGCTCTACGGCCCCCCCGGTCTGGGCAAAACGACGCTGGCCCACGTCATCGGCCAGGAGCTCGGTGCCGCCGTACGGGCGACGGCTGGTCCGGTGCTCGAGCGTCCCGGCGATCTCGCCGCGATTCTGACGAGCCTGGGCGAGCACGAGGTGCTGTTCATCGACGAAATCCACCGGATGCCGCCGGCGATCGAGGAAGTGCTCTATCCCGCGATGGAGGACTACGAGCTCGACATCATCATCGGCCAGGGCCCCGGCGCCCGATCGATCAAAGTCCCGCTGCAGAAATTCACGCTGATTGGCGCGACAACGCGGGCCGGGCTGCTGACCGGACCGCTCCGCTCGCGCTTCGGCATCGTGCATCGCCTCGACTTCTACAACGCCGCCGACCTGCAGGAGATCATCCAGCGGTCGGCGCGCATTCTGAACGTGCCCATCGTCGAGGACGCCGCCGCGGAGCTGGCGAGGCGATCGCGCGGGACGCCGCGTATTGCCAACCGCCTGCTCCGCCGGGTGCGCGACTTCGCACAGGTGCGCGCCGAGGGACGGATTACCGAGCAGGTGGCGGCCGACGCCTTGAAGCTGCTCGAAGTCGACGAACACGGGTTCGACGACATAGATAGACGGCTGCTGCGGACGATCATCGACAAGTTCGGCGGCGGGCCGGTCGGCATCAACAGCATCGCGGCGGCCATCAGCGAAGAGAAGGACGCGATCGAGGATATCTACGAGCCGTTCCTCATTCAGATCGGATTTCTCGATCGCACGCCGAGAGGCCGCGTGGCCACTGCGCTGGCGTATAACTATTTCGGACTGACAGCACCCGGAAGGGGTTTGTGGTGAAGACAGCCGGCTTTCGCATGACAAAAATCAGCGGTCTCGCGACTTATGTACCGCCGCGGCTGCTGACCAACAAAGATCTCGAGAAGCTGGTCAACACGAGCGACGAGTGGATTCTGCAACGCACGGGCATCCGCGAGCGCCATGTCGTCGAGCCGGGAGTCGGCACGTCGGATCTGGCCGCGATCGCCTCGCGCGCGGCGATCGCGCAGGCGGGCCTGACCCCCCAAGACATCGATTTCATCGTCGTCGGCACGACGACGCCCGACATGATGTTTCCGAGCACGGCCTGCCTCGTCCAGGAAAAGATCGGTGCCACCAAAGCATGGGGCTTCGACCTTGGCGCGGCCTGCTCGGGGTTCACCTATGCCTTGACCACTGCCGCTCACATGGTGGCCGCCGGCACCCACACGCATGCGCTGGCGATCGGCGCCGATGTCATGTCGAGCATCATCGACTACACCGATCGGTCCACGTGCGTGTTGTTCGGCGACGGCGCGGGTGCCGTCGTCGTGAGTCCCGCGACCGACGGCTGCGGCATCATCGACTTCACGCACGAGGTCGACGGGAGCGGGGGAGATGCGTTGTGTATGCCGGCGGGGGGCAGCCTGAAGCCGGCATCGCACGAAACCGTCGACCAGCGGCTGCACTACGTAAAGCAGGATGGGCAGGCGGTCTTTAGATTTGCCGTCCGTAAGACCGAGGAGATTTGCGCGCGCATCATGGCGCGCAACAACGTGACCGGGCAGGACATCGACTTGTTCGTATCCCACCAGGCCAATCGCCGCATCATCATGTCGGCCGCCGAGCGGCTGGGCCTGCCGCCGGAAAAGGTCGTCATCAACATCGAAAAATACGGCAACACGACCGCGGGCACGATCCCGCTGGCGCTGACCGAAGCCGTCACGGACGGGCGTCTTAAGAAAGGCAACCTCGTGCTGCTCGCTTCGGTCGGCGCGGGGTTCACGGTGGGGTCCATCCTGCTTCGCTGGTCAATCTGAGCAATTCCGCGCAGAGCTGAGCAAATCTGTGTCGACCAGACCAGCACAGGTTGTGCTGATCTGACCCATCACTGTTAACGCACTCAATTCCAACGGTTTGAGGAGTACACGCCCGATCTCGTGTGCCGTTCGGGCACAACGGCGACCGGCACGCCCGCCGTTTGCCAGATGCTGAGAAATCGCGTAACTGCATGTGCGAGTTTTACTTATGGTGCCAATTTGACACGAAAAGACATGCTGGTAAGCGCCTTGCTCTTTCTAGGGTCGTATGGAAAAGATGCCTTACCAGGAACAACCGCAAATTCAGACCGGCTCGATTCCCTTCGACTGGCATTTCGGTCTCCCGTCGATTGCCGGAGAGAAGGTCACGCTTCGTGAAGTTCGTGAGAGCGACGCGCCGGCGCTGCTCGCCATGTTGACGAGCGACGAGGTTGCCGAGTTCGTATCTCCCCTGCCTCGGACGGTGGACGGCTTTCTCGGTTTCATAAAAGAAGCGCACCACGAGCGCACGCGCGGCAACAGCTTTTGCTTCGGCGTCGTGCCCAACGGATACGACGATGCGATGGGATTGTTCCAGGTGCGTCAGCTCGAGCCGGGCTTCGGCAGCGGCGAATGGGGCTTTGCCATCGGGTCGCCCTTCTGGGGAAGCGGCGTGTTTCTCGAGGGGGCCCGCGCCATCATCGATTTCGCATTCGGCGTGGTCGGCACGCACCGGCTCGAAGCGCGCTCGATCACGACCAATGGCCGCGGCAACGCGGCCCTGCGAAAAGTCGGCGCGATGCAAGAAGGGGTTCTTCGCCGGTCGTTTCAGCGCAACGGCCGCTACTTCGATCAGATTCTGTGGTCGATTCTGAAGGAGGACTGGCGACAGTCCAAGGCGGTATGGGGCCCGAGGCTGCACTGATTGTTCGAAGAGTCTGCGAAAGGGAAGAGAACGATGAGAAGGAGCGCGGCAATGAAACGGAATGACGGCGCACAAAAGACGGTCGTGCGGTTGAAGGCGGTCTGGGGCTCGCGCGCTTCGCGGCGCCGCGGTCCGGCCGCGAAGACCGGACGCCGTGTGAAATAGCAGCAGGTTCGTCACGAGGGCGGGTCGCCCACCTCCCTGGGGGCCCGCCCTTTCTCCCATCTCCGCACACCGCCCCGCACACCTTCGGCGTCTTCTCGCACAATAGAGGCAATGAACGTCTCCGACTTCAACTTCGATCTGCCGGACGAGCTGATCGCGCAGTCGCCGGCCCCGGAGCGCGGCGGGTCGAGGCTGCTCGTGCTGCACAAAGACACGGGCCGGATCGAGCACACGCACGTGTCAGAGCTCGCCAGGTTTCTCGGCGACGGCGATCTGCTCGTGGTGAACGACACGCGAGTGTTTCCGGCCCGGCTTCTCGGCGTGCGTGTCCCGAGCGGAGGGGCTGTCGAGTGTCTGCTCCTCGCACAGCTCGATGCCGATCCTGCGCCCGCGACGTCGCGGGATGCCGACGAGGCGCGGTGGGATGCGCTCGTCCATCCAGGACAGAAGCTCGCGCCAGGGGCCCAGATGGTGTTCCGCGGCTCCAGGCACGTCGTTCGCGGCGAGATTCTCGAGCGCCATTTCCACGGACGGCGCACGATCCGCCTGTGGGTAGACGACGGGGGCCCGCTCGAAGATGCGATCGATGACATCGGACACGTTCCGCTTCCGCCGTACATCAAGCGCGACGATACGTTGAGCGATCGCGAGCGGTATCAGACGGTCTACGCCCGCGTACGAGGCTCGGTGGCCGCCCCGACCGCCGGCCTGCATTTCACGCCTGAACTGCTCGGCGCGCTCGAAGCGCGGGGCGCGGCGCGAATGGCCATCACCCTCCATGTCGGCTACGGCACGTTCCAGCCGGTGCGCGTCGAGACAGTCGAAGCGCACACGATCGACGCCGAACGGTTTTCGATTAGCGAGCGGGCGGCTGATGCCATCAACCTCGCCCGCCGCGAGAAGCGCCGCGTGGTTGCCGTCGGCACGACGACGACGCGCGCTCTCGAGGCAGCCGGACGGGCCGGCCGCGGCGTCATCACGCCTCAGTCTGGATGGACAGACCTGTTCATCTATCCGGGATTCACGTTCGGCATGGTCGATGCGCTGATGACGAATTTCCATCTGCCGCAGTCTTCGCTGCTCATGCTGGTCTGCGCCTTCGCCGGACGTGAGGTGGCGATGAACGCCTATCGCGAAGCGGTGGCGCGGCGTTATCGCTTCTACAGCTACGGCGACGCCATGCTGATAATCTGAATTGGCAGATTGGGGGAGATTGTGGGATTCTGGCAATCTACCAATCCATCAATCTGCCAATGTAGAATTGTCGGATTCGCCGGTGTAGCTCAGTTGGTTAGAGCACGCGGCTCATATCCGCGTTGTCCGGGGTTCAAGTCCCTGCACCGGCACCATTTCCAGGTGCGATGGGTGCGTCGGGTGCGAGAGGTGCGTTGGGTGCGTCAGGTGCGCGCGACGCACATCACGCACCCGTCGCACCTCACGCACTTCTCGCATCTGTCTCACCTGTCGCACGCGATGCACCTGTCGGATCATGAAGATCATCGATTCTGTCCGGAGTACCGTTCGCCGATACGGATTGCTTCCCGCGGGAAGCCGTGTGGCCGTCGCGCTTTCGGGTGGTGCCGACTCGGTGGCGTTGCTGTATCTGCTGCGCGAGATTGCCGAAGAAGAGGCTTTCCAGGTCGCCGGCGTCGCGCACCTGAATCATCTCCTGCGTGGCGCGGATGCCGATGCAGACGAGCGTTTCTGCCGGGAGTGCGCATCGAAGCTCGATCTGCCCATTGACGTCGAGCGCATCGACGTCGCCGCGCTTGCGCCGACGCTGCAGGCCTCGATCGAACACGCGGCGCACGTCGCGCGCTACGAGTTCTACGAGCGTGCGGCGACCCGGCTGAACGCGACCCACGTCGCCGTCGCCCACACCAAAGACGACCAGGCCGAGACCTTTCTGCTGCGGCTGCTCCGCGGCGCGGGGCCGCGTGGTCTCGGTGGAATGCATCCGCGCGCCGGCGTTGTCGTGCGGCCGCTGATCGAAACGTCCAGGGCCGCGGTCAGGGCGTTCGTGGCCGAAGGTCGGCTCGAGTTTCGCGAGGACGCGTCGAATCACGATCTCACGATTCCGCGAAACCGCATCCGCCACGAGCTGCTCCCGCTCGTCGAGCGGTCGTACGCGCCAGGCATCGTCGATGCGCTCGATCGCGCCGCGGCGATCGCGCGCGAGGACGCCGAGTACCTGGACGGGGCGGCCGGCGACGCGGCCGCGCGGCTGATCTCCCGCACGCGTGCGGGCGTAGAGCTCGACGCGGACGCGTTGCTGCGGGAACCGCCGGCGATGGCGCGCCGGGTGATTCGACTTGCGCAACGCGCGGTCGCGGGCGCGCACTTCGTCGGGTTCGATGCCGTCGAGGCCGTTCTACGCTTCGTGGTGTCTAAATCGACAGGTCAGCTCGATTTGCCCGGCCATCGCGTGAACCGCCGCGGCAACCGGCTCGTCTTAACGACAAGCCGCGGTCGCGAGAAGCCTCTTCCCGCCGCCGACTTCAGTTATCCCCTCGACATCCCGGGGTGGGTGAAGGTGCCAGAGGCGGCCTGCACCATTTCGGCCGATATGAATACTGTGCCGTTCGGTCGGGTGGCCAAAGAGGTCTGGCGACTCACCGGGCGTGGCGACGAGGCGGTATTGGAAGCCGGCCGGCTGGCAGGGCCCCTGCTGGTGCGGAACCGGCGTCCGGGCGACAGGTTTCGGCCCCTGGGGTTGGAGGGGCGAAAGAAGCTCCAGGACCTGTTCGTGGATGCCAAAACCGACCGGGCGGAACGGGAAATTACACCCGTTATCGTTGACCGAACCGGGCAGATTGTATGGGTCGCGGGCCATGGCCTGGCAGAGGCGTTTCGGGTCACGGAGACCACAAGAGACGTGGTAATCTTAAAACGGGTACCTATTTAGTCGTGTTCAGTCCGTGGGAGGGCATAGGGTGAACTCCACGTTAAAAAGCTTGGTATTTTGGATGGTCCTGGTCGTGGTGGCGGCCGGGGTGTGGAATTTTTCGACAAAGTTTCAGACCCAATCAAAGGCCGTGCCGTTCAGCGACTTCATGAGAGACGTGGAGGCTGGACGCATCGAGAAAGTCACCATCACCGGCCAGGAAATTTCGGGGATTTTCAAGGCCGACAAAGAGACCTTCCACACCTACGCGCCCAGCCAGTACGACGGACTGGTGAACAAGCTCGACGCTCAGGGCGTGCTGATTCTGGCGAAAGAGCCGACGCAGAGCCCGTGGGCCCAGCTCCTGTATTCCTGGGCGCCGATTCTCCTGTTGATCGGCTTCTGGATCTTCTTCATGCGCCAGATGCAGAGCGGCGGCAACAAGGCGCTCTCATTCGGCAAGAGCAAGGCGAAGCTCTCGTCGAGCTCCCAGAAGAAGGTGACGTTCAAGGACGTCGCCGGCGTCGACGAGGCGAAGGAAGAGCTTCAGGAGATCATCGAGTTCCTGAAGGAACCGCAGAAGTTCCAAAAGCTCGGCGGCCGCATTCCGAAAGGGGTGCTCCTGATGGGGCCTCCGGGAACCGGCAAGACCCTGCTGGCCCGGGCGGTTGCGGGCGAAGCCAACGTACCGTTCTTCTCGATCAGCGGCTCGGACTTCGTTGAGATGTTTGTCGGCGTCGGCGCGTCGCGCGTGCGCGATCTGTTCGAGCAGGGCAAGAAGAACGCGCCGTGCATCGTCTTCATCGACGAAATCGACGCCGTGGGTCGGCACCGCGGTGCGGGCCTCGGCGGAGGCCACGACGAGCGCGAGCAGACGCTCAACCAGCTGCTCGTCGAGATGGATGGGTTCGAATCGAACGAAGGGGTCATCCTCGTCGCGGCCACTAACCGACCCGACGTTCTCGACCCGGCGTTGCTGCGGCCCGGCCGCTTCGATCGCCGCATCGTCGTGAACCGTCCCGACGTGAAGGG